>ERZ888423.663-NODE-663-length-34403-cov-17.670054_pt1 | contig 34403 bp, 28 predicted proteins | sample MGYA00520523_ERZ888423 | MGnify/ENA primary metagenome ERZ888423 (study PRJEB32303, sample SAMEA104408611) | aquatic metagenome | biome: Brackish water; feature: Pelagic; material: water | place: Baltic Sea | collected 2014-06-08T10:24:00 | depth 30,27 m ...
TATGATCGACAGACAACTCTACGTCAGCGGACAAATCCCCTTGAATTCAGAAACAGGCCAATTGGAAACAGCTACAATTGAACAAGCCACCACGCGCGTTCTTCAAAATATCGAGGCGCTGCTTCAAGAGGCCGGTTTTAGCAAAGATAACGTCGTTAAGGTCAGTATTTTCATGAAAAATCTCGAAGAGTTTCAGGCTATGAATACTATTTACGCTCATTTTTTTACAGGGGTGGCTCCGGCCCGAGAAACCGTTCAAGTGAGTCGTTTGCCACTCGATGTCAATATTGAAATTTCTTGTATCGCCTACAAATGATACCTGAAAAGACACTTGAACTCAGCATTGTAATTGTCAATTACAACGTCTCCAATTTTTTGGAGCAATGCCTAAATAGTGTCTATGCCGCCCTAAAAACCATTCCTTCAGAAGTTTTTGTGGTCGATAACAATAGTGTCGATGGCTCACAGGAAATGTTGCGACAAAAGTTCCCGGCGGTGCAACTGATTGCCAACAAAATCAATGTTGGTTTTTCAAAAGCCAATAACCAAGCAATTGAACTGAGTAAAGGTCGCTACGTGTTGTTGCTCAATCCGGATACAGTTGTACAAGAAGACACCTTTGAAAGTTGTTTGCGCTACATGGACCAAAACCCAGACACGGGCGCATTAGGTGTACGCATGCTCGATGGCCGTGGTCGGTTTTTACCCGAGTCTAAACGAGGGCTTCCAACGCCTTTGGTTTCCTTTTACAAGATTTTTGGTTTATCCAAACTTTTTCCGAAGTCAAAAGTTTTTAATCGCTACAGCTTAGGTTACCTCGATGAACGCAGCAACCATAAAGTCGATGTTTTGTGTGGTGCATTCATGTTCATGCGCTCCGACGCACTCCATAAAGTAGGGCTGCTAGACGAAGCCTTTTTCATGTACGGCGAAGACATCGATTTATCGTATCGAATCCAGCAAGGTGGGTACAAAATTGTTTATTTTGCCGAAACAAAAATCATTCATTACAAAGGGGAGAGCACTAAAAAAGGCTCCTTGAATTATGTATTTGTGTTTTACAAGGCCATGATCATTTTTGCGCAAAAACACTTTTCAAAGCGCTACGCAAAGCTTTTTTCCCTAACCATACATTCCGCCATTTACTTCAGAGCCTCATTATCCTTGATCAAAAGGCTATTAAGTAACTATATCTGGATCATATTTGATTTTGCAAGCAACCTTGTGCTGCTCGTCTTACTTGCTGAACAATGGAAGGTGAAGCAAATTCAATTTCCAGATTGGCTTGTTCAGCTATTGCTTCCGAGTTATCTATTTTGTTGGATCTTCAGCGCTTGGTTACTCGGTTTATACGATAAAGGAACACCCGTAAAAAGGATTTGGAAAAGCACCTTTTTTGCGACTTTAGCCATCTTGGCTTTTTATGCGCTGCTGCCGAAAGATTGGCAGTTTTCTCGTCTTTATATTTTACTCGGGGCCCTAGAATTTATAGGTATTTTCTTCATCAGCAGAGCCCTACTCAGTTTAATCAAAAAAGGGAAAATTGACTTAAGTCCATTTCCAAAGAAGCGTTTTGGTATTTTAGGCCAACAGCCTGAATTCATGCGTATTAAGTCTCTTTTAGAACAAACTTACCCGCATATCGAAAGCATTCATCATATTGCGCTTAGCTCCTCACCTGATCAAGCGCAAATCAATAGCCATCAGCTAGATGAAATGCTTGAAATTCACCGCTTAAACGAACTCATTTTTTCGGCCAAAGACCTGAGTAGCATAAACATCATCGAAATCATGGTTTCAACCTCTGCTGCTCAGTTAGAATATAAAATTGCGCAACCAGACACCAGTTACCTCATTGGAAGCAACTCCATCGATACGGCCGGAGATTACTATCAATTGCATTTTGACGCGCTCGAACAAGCCACCAACAAAAGAATCAAACGTGTTTTTGACCTCCTTATTTGCATCGTACTTTTATTGTTGAGCCCTTTACTATTGATGTTTTTCAAAAAACCTATGCGGTTTTTCAAGAATCTATTTGGCATACTCGGTTCGAAATACACCTTTGTCGGTCTTCAAATGGATCAGCTCAACCGAAAATATCACAAGAAAAGCATCGTGAGACCTTTTTACTGGAATGCTGAAAATCAGCCAGAAACAAATCTGCGTTACACTAAAAATTACGCTGCACAAACCGACTTCAAATCAATCCTACTCAACTATCGTTTGCTCGATCAAGAACCCTCTTAGTTTTGATCAAAATTGCTTAATTTTGCACACACATCAACGACATCAATTAACATCGACATGGCAGAAATAGAAATTCGTCTACCCAAAATGGGAGAAAGCGTAACCGAGGCTACAATTACCAACTGGCTCAAAAACATCGGCGATTCCGTTGCTCTAGACGAGCCGCTTGTCGAGGTGGCCACCGACAAAGTTGACAACGAACTCCCTTCAGAAGCAGCCGGTACTTTAATTCAAATTCTATTCGAAAAAGACCAAGTAGCGCAAGTTGGCGACGTCATTGCCATTCTATCCACCGACGGAGGTGCTGCACCTGCTCCTGATGCACCCGCAACTCCTTTAGAGCGCACGCCTGACGACACTGCTAACACTGTAATAACGCAACATACTCCAACCACAACAGCACCTTTAACCAAAGGAACAGACGGTCGCTTTTATTCTCCACTTGTGCGCACTATTGCACAAAAAGAAAATATCAGTTCAGCAGAACTTTCAGCCATACAAGGAACAGGGCAAGATGGTCGAGTTACCAAAAAAGATATCCTCAGCTACTTGGAAACAAGAGGAACCGAACCAGTTGCAGCCCTGGATACAGCAGCTCCAAAAGCACAACATGGCAATGGCATTCAAATCAAAGAGCCCGTCGTTCTTCCAAATAGCGGTGACGAAATCATCGAAATGGACCGCATGCGCAAGCTCATTGCTGAACACATGGTAATGTCCGTTCATGTTTCACCTCACGTCACTTCTTATGTGGAGGCCGACGTTACGACCATCGTCAAATGGCGCGAGCGCATGAAAAATGAATTCAAAAAACGCGAAGGCGAAAACCTCACTTACACACCTATTTTCATAGACGCAGTTGCCAGAGCCATCAAAGACTTCCCTATGATCAACGTTTCTGTTTCCGGAACCAATATAATCAAGCGCAAAGACATCAATATCGGAATGGCAGCCGCATTACCTAGTGGCAATCTCATTGTTCCTGTAATTAAAAATGCCGACCGCATGAACCTCAATGGCCTGGCAAAAGCAGTAAATGAATTGGCCAACAACGCGCGCAACAACAAACTTAAACCAGAAGATATCCAAGGTGGAACCTACACCGTTACCAACGTCGGAACTTTCGGAAATGTAATGGGGACGCCAATTATCAATCAACCACAAGTAGCCATTTTAGCCTTGGGTGCCATTCGAAAAGTTCCTGCCGTCATTGAAACGCCCGAAGGAGACTTCATTGGCATCCGACATAAAATGTTCTTGTCTCACTCCTACGACCACCGCGTGGTTGACGGTGCTTTGGGCGGGCAATTTGTGCGTCGTGTAGCTGACTACCTAGAAGGTTTTGATCCAGAAACCGCTATCTAAGCATGGCCCTACAACTCGAACGCCCGCTCTGTGTTTTTGACCTCGAAACCACCGGCCTACAAATCACCAAAGACCGCATCGTTCAAATCGCAGTCATTAAATTATTTGAAGACGGGCACACAGAAACATTCAATGAACTCGTCAATCCTGGACAAACCATTTCAGCAGAGATATCAGCAATTCATGGCATCACCAACGAAATGGTTGCCGACGCCCCAACCTTTGAAGCCCTAGCTCCACGCCTACTCGAATTTATTGGCGACGCCGATTTAGCAGGATACAACTCCAATAAATTCGATATTCCAGTACTTTCAGAAGAATTATTGCGCTGCAGCATTGACTTCGACTTAGGCGCACGCCATTTTGTTGACGTGCAAAATATCTTTCACAAGATGGAACAACGTACGCTGGCGGCTGCCTACCAATTCTACTGCGGGAAACAAATTGAAAATGCCCACAACGCGTTGTTCGATACCTTAGCAACCTTAGAAGTACTACAAGCTCAAATTCAGAAATACGACAACCTCGACAACAATATCGCCAGTTTAGCCAAGTTTTCTACAGTGGGTACACAGCAAAACGCCGATTTCGCCGGTCGTTTGTCTTTTGACGACAACCGGGAAGTATGTTATAACTTTGGCAAGCACAAAGGAAAAACCGTTGCGCAAGTGCTCAAATTAGAGCCTGGCTACTACGGCTGGATGCTCGAAGCAGATTTCCCGCTCCATACCAAGCAAGTCTTAAGAAAAGAAATGGAACGCATCAAGGCAGGCAATACAGCACATCAAATAGAAGACAAACTCGAATTACTGAAAAATAAATTTAAAAAGCCATGAAAATCGTCTGTATTGGCCGAAACTATGCCGATCATGCCAAAGAAATGAAGGCCGAGCTCCCAAAAGAGCCTATTTATTTTTTAAAACCCGATACCGCATTACTCAAAGAAGATACCTTCTACTACCCTGCTTTTACCAAAGACTTGCATTTTGAATGTGAGCTCGTCGTAAGAATTGAAAAAGTAGGAAAGCATATTTCACCGGAATTTGCACATAAATACTACACGCATTTTACCCTTGGTATTGATTTTACAGCCAGAGATATACAGCAGCTATGCAAGGTCAAAGGCTTGCCTTGGGAGCGGGCCAAAGGGTTTGACCACAGTGCGCCAATTTCCAGCACTTGGATTCCAAAAACTGAAATTGACCTCGATGCTGCTGAATTCAAACTTTTTAAGAACGGGGAGCTACAACAAATAGGTTATCCTAAAGATTTCATTTTCAGCATTGACACCGTTATCGCTTATGTGTCACAGTACCTTACACTCAAAACTGGCGATCTCATTTTTACGGGTACGCCGGCAGGTGTTGGCCCAGTACAAATCGGAGATTTACTAACGGCAGAACTCAATGGCCAGCCATTACTTGAACTCAAGATCGCTTAACCTTATGCTTTGATTAAAAGCGAACTTTGCCCATTGGCTAACCTCAAAAGGTAAGTGCCAGAAGCAAGCGAACTGACATCGAGAAGTTGCTGATCGTTTAGGTCAGCAAATGTCAGTACTACTTTACCAGTCAGTGAGATAATTTCACCTGAGCAGCTCCCTTGAATACCTTTGACTTTAAACCACCCATTATTGGGGTTGGGATAGATCAAAAGTATTTCTTGGACTTGCATGTCGAGGCTGAGGTCAGAACCAGGTTCGTTTTCTAACAAAAATACCCCCCCTAAATCCTGCCCAATGAAAAGTTCTAAGTGCGCGTCGTTATCTAGGTTTGCTGTAGCTGCAGCCGCATACGCTCCAATTTGAGCACTCAAACCCAAGAAATTTTGGCTTCGCACATGAAAATTTTGATTTGAATTGGACACGATGCTGTCATAAAAATGAATGCGGCCATCGAGTGCCCCAACGAATAAATAGGTCGTGTCTTGGTGTTTAAAAAAATGCGGAACTGCATAACCGTCCGGGCCGTTACTTTGCACGTTAACCCCTCCTAACTGGGTTGTTTGCAGCGTAAATAAAGGTGTGTTGGCTGTACCGGTATTTCGGTAGTAATGTAGCGTACCGCCTTTGTGACCAATGATGAGGTCTAAAAGGCCATCTGCGTCGTAATCGAAAAGTTGTGGTGCCGAGAAAAGCGGAACTTGAATAATTTGGCTATTATTGTCGGTTAAAGCCGTGGTAAGCAATTGGAAAGTAGGGCTAGCTCCCGAACTTGTATTTTCATAATAAGCAATTTGACCATTGTCTTTGCCTAAAAGCAATTCGGGTTTACCATCGTTATTGAGATCACCCATAGCAGGAATAAGTCTTAGGCCTTGGTTGGCGCTTGCTAAATTCAAAAAATCTGCATCCACCAGAAGAAACTGCGGATTGTTGGGAGTGCCCGTGTTTTGATAGTAGGCAATTCTGGACTCCTTATCCAATACAGGTTTGTAAGCAAAGAAATTAGCCACGAGCATATCGGTCAGGCCATCGGCATTGACATCGTAGAGTAGCGGCACCGAACCCGCACCATGATCAATCATGTCTCCTTGCAACCAATCGTGATCCTGATAAACAAAAACGGGTGCCTGATTGCTTCCCAAATTCTTATAATACCAAACGCTATTTTCATTTTCAGAAACATTATTGGCATTTGGGGCCACAAGGAGGTCCTTTTTTTGATCAAAATCGATGTCTAGATAAAAGGCAGCTGGAAACAGTTGAACGTCTGTAGGGGTTGTGTTACTCGGGAAATTATAATCAGCACTTACCAAGGCTGAGTTGGTGTTTGGGCTTGTGCCACCATTCATGAGCTTAATTAAATTGGCATAAGCAACATCGCCAAGTACCAAATCCAGCACCCCAGACTGATCGAGGTCTAGCGCTAATACAGTCGAGCCTGCATGCGCTTTGTTTGAGGTATGCGTAGGGAATTCGGCGTTGGGTACATTGCCGTCTGTACAATACGAACTGGTGTCATTTAAAAAAAGCGTATTGCTCGTGACATCTTCTCTGTATTTGCCCCAGCACCTATTTTTCAAGACAAACACCAATGAATCGGCGTGCCCGTATAATTCTTGACTTTGATTTTGATGGTATTGAAGGTATTCGCCGCTAATGTGATAAGTGAGAATATCCATATCGCCATCTGCATCAACATCCACTAGTGCAGGAATATCTGCCCCTGAAATATATAAATTGAGTGTTGGGCCGGCGTAGTTAGAAACTAAATAAGGGCTATAGGATTCCCATTGCAGGCCAGTTGCAGCAGTCCCCACGTTTCGATACGCTTGAATGCCACCTACCGCATAACAAAAGAGGTCTTTTCGGCCATCGTTATCGTAGTCATAGGTGGTAACTCTGTAATTCAGTTGTGATGGAAAAAATAGATGCGCACGCAAGTCCAACTCATACGTTTGTACTCCTCCGATCATAACATTTTTAAACAAGCGAAGCTGATCTGCTCCCCTATCAAAAACAAGCAGATCTTCGTCGCCATCATAATCGTAATCTAGTGTAGAAAATTGAGGTGTATTGAGCCCGCCAGCCCATGCTTTTGATAAAGTTTGTCCGTCTGAGACAACTGGTATAAAATCCGTAAAATTAAACTGAAACTGCGCCTGAACGGCGAACTGAACAAATAAAAATACGAGAACCGCTAATTTCATATTTTAAAATTACAGCGATTTTGGGTTCTGAGCATGCCAAACGATAATTCTTTTATCGTCTCCGGCACTAGCAAAACCATTTTCTAAAAGTAGAAGCGTGTTAATGGAGTGTCGGTGTCCGGCCATATGCAAATCAATTTTTTGCTGAATTTGGTCATTGATTTGAGACCATATTTTAATGGATTTGTCCCTAGATGCAGATGCGTATGTCTCGTTTGGTAAGGCTAAAAGCTGATAAATTGTACCTAAATGTGCTGGGAAGGCGTTTCGTTTTTCTCCAGACGCAGACCATCTTCTGATAAACGCATCTTTTCCGGCACTGAGTAAGTCACCACTCGGTAAAATACAAAGCGCCGTACAACCATCTTGATGCGCATAGGTTTGCGCAATTTCATTAAAAAAGGTTGTGTCAATTTTTCGAATAAAGCCATCGGCGCAGGCTACAAGAAAATAAGTGCCGTCGGGTCCAGTGACAATTTGTCTGATTTTTCCGCAATCTAATGGCAATTGAATCAATAAATTCCATTGATCATCCCAAACCATGATATGGCCATCAGCATCAGCGGTATAATGTTGTTTTTGTTGCTCGTTTGTGGCAATAGCAAAAACAGCGACCTGATGAACCTTCAGAAATTTCAATTCTTTTTTAGACGCAGTATCTATGATGTGTAGGCTGCCATCTGCTAAACCAATTGCGAGTTGTTGTTGCTTTTCGAGTACACAAATACTAAATGGTGTTTGTGTACACCGAATCGCAAATTGATCTTGTGCTCCGGTTGCCTTGTGCCAACGCGCTACAAATTTGTCGGCAGAGGCCGAATAAACAAAATGATTGTCTTGACTAAGCGCGTAAATTGGACCTTGATGGCCGGTAATTTGGAAGTTTTTCGAATAGTTGGTGGCGGACTTATTCTTGTTCATCTTCAGTGTCGACTTCTGAGTCGTCATTGACTTGTTTGAGCCGATCTGCATAAGAAGTCGGCAAGAAATCAAAGAAGGTATCGCCGCGCAAACCTAAACGCAGCGTTTCTAACGGAATAACATCGTTTGGTGCAATATTCCCTAAATTGACTTCTGCTCCAAAAAGCTTGATAAACCAAACCTGCTGATTTTTCTGGGGTGCTTCCCAAAGGATATCTTCGGGTTTTACACTTGCGATAATGCGGTTAATGAGCATGGAGTGTGCTGTTCCGTTTGGTCTGAAAACGCCCACATTGCCCGCCTCTCTCCCTTCGGCAATGACTTTCCAGCTTCCGGCCTCTAATTCAGCCTTCATGAGACGAACCCATTTGGCCGGAGAAATAAGAATTCCGGAGTCTTTGGAGCCCACTTCAGATAAGACCGTTCTTGATTGAGAAAGTTCGTGTATGAGCTTGCACTTTTCGTCGGGAGGAATGATAATGGAACCGTCGGAAATTTCGGCGAGATCGAGGTCGTATTTATCGAGCATTTTGACAAATTCTTTGAACATGCCGCGTGCATAGAAGGCTTCAAAAAGGGTTCCTCCGAAGTATGGGCGAATGCCGGCCGCACGGTAAATCTTAAGTTTTTCTTCGAGTTGGTTTGTGACGAATGCTGTGCCAAAGCCAAATTTGACCAAATCAGTAAGCTGCGCAGAGGCTTCGATAAAATGTTCGGTTTCTCGAAGACCTAAGCCCTTATCCATCATCATGGTAATGCCCTTATTTCGCGGTTTGTCACTTCGCTTAGGGATAAAAGAAAGTTTAAAATTCATGGTTAGTCAGCTAAGTATAAAAAATCGGTGTCGTCTAGTAATTTTGGATTGATTTCAAAAATCAGTTTGGCACTAGCGGCATCTTGTTGTAGGCACTCGTTATACAAGTGCTTTGCTTCGGCAAATTGTCCCATTTGCCATTTGGTATTGATCAAATGAAGCTTGACATCAAATATGGTGGGGTGTGCAGCTCCAAATTCTAATAAAAAGGCCTGCGCGTCAGCAAGAGAGGTTTCACTAACAAAAGAGATGTAGTCTGAAAGCGCTTCTTGATCGTCAGGAAGTAGTTCTAAGCTTTTGAGGTAATGAAATGCTGCTTCTGAGCGCAAGTCAATTTTTTGGTATGCACCAGCCAATACATGATGGATTCCTGAATTTTCGGGATCGTAATCGAGGGCTTTTTGAATGAGGACTATTCCTTCTTTGGTGGAGCCCATGAGGTCTTCGACAATACCCAGACCTAACCATGCTTCAGGGAGCATGGGCTCGAGGTCGATACTCAGTTTGTAGTAGTGTTTGGAGAGCTCTAATTCGTTGAGCTGCTCATAGGATTCACCGATGTAGCAAAGTGCCATTGCGTCGTCGCCGTCGTGTTTCATACAAAGCTCAAAATGCTCGATGGCTTTATGGTATTTCTCAATGGAGAGAAAAGCATTGCCAAGATTGAAATGAGCTGGGCCAAATTCTTCATTAATGAGAATGGCATATTCGTAGGCCCAAACGGCGCGGTCGTAGTCTTCTAAGCGGCTGTATGCATTACCAAGGTTATACCATGCCGTACTCGAATACGGTTGTTCATCGATGAATTGAAGATAGGCAGCTATCGAAGCTTCTGTAGCACCAAGCGCGTCATAACAACGGCCCAACTCATAAAGTGCTGCTTCATTGTTTTTATTCGTCTTGAGCGCTTGATGCAAGGTGTCGATTGCTTCTTGATACTGTTGTAAGCGCTCGTATTCTATGGCAATATCTAGGTAGATGTAGTCGTGTTCTGCGGGGTCTGAGTGCTCTAGTGCCAATTTAAAATAGCGAATGGCTTGCTTATGTTCTCTTTGCTGGGCATGGATAGAGGCTTTGGTTAGGTAGAGCTCGGCACTATCTATTTCTTGCTTCTCGAGTTGGATAACGCAGTCGAGGGCTTCTTGTAGTAGACCCATTCCGCCAAGCGCCTGTGCCTTTCGCAGCTTAAACATTGGATTGTAAGCGAACTGATAAATGCCAAATTCAGCGGCAATCTTTGCTTTATTGAACTGTCCTTGAATGAGGTAGTGGTCGATTAGACCTTCTAAGCGATCGCTGTCGATAAATTTGAGTTTTTGACCTTTCAAGTGGGCCTCGAAGTGCTCGATATCTTCGCTCAAACTGCTGTCGTTGTATTCTTCTTCTTCGTCGTCAAACATAGGGCCCAATTCTTACTATAAAATTAGGCCCTTTGTGTCTTCTTGACAACAATTGCTTTTGGCACTTATCAACAAATGCCTAAAATGTTGAAAAGTTATCAATTAATGTTCGCCGCAATGCACCACAAAGCTATTGCCAAGGCTATCTGTGAAAGTTCCTAGATCTTCGAGGTCATGTAGCTCATCACCACAATAAGTTCCCATTTCTACCTCTCCCGAAGGGCCATCGTAATGACACTCTGCACACTTATTTTTGGCGCAAGAGGTGCTTAAAAATCCCAATAAAGTGACACTTAAAATTAACTTTTTCATTTTTTTCAATTTTTGATTTGTTGTTGAACCTGGTACTTTAAACTGATATAAAAATGCCTGCCAGGACCAGGCATTCCGATATTTTTTAAACGCGATAAATGATCTATGTAAGCGCTATTGGTTAAGTTGCGCACCCCTGTTTGTAGCATCCAGATGCCATTTTTTTCCAGATAGCAGCGTGCATTGATATGGATTAATTGATAGCTTTCACTTGGTGTTTCTTGAAATGCAACCCTTGTTTGAGCAGCCATCCAAGCATGACTTACACTGAGTTCTATTTTCTGTATGGTACCATTGAAATCCCAGTGGTATTGAATTTCATTCTGCACACGTGTTGGAGGCAATAAAGAGATTGCGCTGTCTTGAGGGCTTTCAAAATGGATATAGGAGAAGTTTCCTTCCCAATGCAAGTTGTGAAGCCAATGCGGATGATAATGCGCACTGAGATCTAAGCCGTACATGCGCCCAAGCTCAAGTTGCGCATAGTTAAACACAGGAATACCATCAATACTATTGCCATTGGGCTGAATATAAATGTAATCCCTCACCCAAGCATGGTATGGATTCACGGTAATACTGCCGTGTTCTGTGTTCCAGTCACTCGACCAATCGAGTTGTAGACTTCTTTCCGGAACTAGACTACTGTCTCCGATTTCATAGCGCAATGCACCATGATGAAAGCCATTGGCTAGAAGTTCACTAAGGTGAGGCGCCCGAAAACCACTCGAAAAATTCAAGCGATGACGCTGAAAGCTGTTTACTTGCCAAGACCAACCCGCCGACAAATTAGGACTGGCATAACGCCGTTGTAAAAAGAGACTATCCGATTGCGTTTGGATCCAACGCACATCTTGTCTGAGGCCAACTTGAAACATGTGTGCTTTAGACAATTCATATTTATACAAACCAAATATACCTTGATCAAATGTCTGGGCATCTGGCAAGAGTTGATCTGCGGCAATTGGTGCATTTAAATTGAGTTGAAGCATGCCCGCCACACCAATAATCAGTTGTTGTTGCGCCCATTTTTTGGTCCATTTGGCTTGGTAAATGGAATTAAAAAGATCCATCTCCATAAATGGCTTGGTTACTTTTTCATCGTATTCTACCAGTCGGTTATGCGTTTGACCAAGTAGCAAATTGAATTCTTGACCTGTCCAGAAACGCTTGTATTCATAACTTAGCAGCTGGTTTGTAAAAAATTGGGCTGGTAGGGAATATTTTCTTCCTTGCGTCTGGACTTGAAAACTTAATGGCGTTGCCAAACTATCGTGGGTATGGCCTGGAATACCGGCAACCGTATTGTTAAAGGCGTAGCGAAATTGATGAATTTGATTGGGCTTGAACCACGAATACGAGGCTTTGCCAACCCACTCATGAAAGCGCGAATTTTTGGCATAAAGCCCATTAGGAAGTTGAAAGTCGGCATGATTTGCATAGCTACCCGCAACTAAAATCCTCTTATTGCCCTGACTCTTTTTGTACAAAAGACTAGAAGTACTTCCGCTCGTGTTCTGATTCCATTTTTGCTGCACATCTAGGGTTTGTTGACCAATGCGAGCGTAGGGTTCGTCTTGCAAATAGACAACACCACCCAGGGCATCAGCACCATAAAGCACAGAGGCAGGGCCTTTGATCACTTCTGCAGAACCCAAGGCAAGTTCTCCAATTCCTAAACCGTGGTCTCCACCCCACTGCTGGCCCTCTAGCCTCAGGCCATTTACAAGCGTCACAACGCGCATGCCTTGCATACCTCTGATGACTGGCTTGGCTATTCCATTTCCTAAAGTGCTCATGTATACACCCGGAATCTTGGTTAAAAGTTCGGCAACATGCATACCCCCACTGAGCTGCAATTCATTGATGGAGCGCACCTCTATTGGCACTGTATTTTTTGCCCTTAACGAAACCTGTTGCGCACTAACGGTCACTTCTTCGGTAGTCATATGACCGAGATTCAGCTCGAAGCGTAAACTGGAAACGTTGCCATATACGGAAGTATCTAATATTTGGTAGTCAGGATGTTTGAGCCTTAAAGCCTGTTGATCCGACCAAGAAAAAGGAAAAGAAAACTGACCCTTCGCATCCGAGCGAACTTGAATTTGAAAGGAAGGAACTGTAATTAAGACGCCTTGAATCGCCTTCTGGCTTTGTGCATCTAGCACAATTCCGGTTATACCTTGCTGTGCAAGCAAAGGACTACTGGCAAACGCCGCAGCCCATAATAATAAATATTTCATGAAAAAGAGCACTTAAATTCGTACAACAATAGCTAGGAATCATACGCTTGTTGCAGGTGGTGCTCTGAGTTGTTGAAGGGAGAAAACAGGAGTGGAAAGACTTGTATATATGGTGTTACCATTTACAATTGGTTTTTGTTTCAAAACATAAGTAACCAAATTGGTTGGACGGGTAAATGCGCTCAAAGAAAGGTCGCAAACTGGGCAGTCTTCGTCAAGGGTGTCAGTGTGGGAGAGCTCAGTTTTGTGGTGCTCATGATGTGAACAATGATGCCACCAATGCTTGGGTGTCAAGACCATTGTAAAGCAAAGCAATAAAAACAGACTAAATACTTTCACGGTTCTAAGTTACACAATTGGACCCTACCAAGACATAAAAAATATTTACATCAAAGCAAAGTTTCGATAATATCATCCATGCTATAACCCTCTGCTTCAGCGCGGTAATTGCGCACTAAGCGATGGCGCAATATGGCTTTTGCTACGACTTTGACGTCTTCTATATCTGGAGAGTATTTGCCGTTTAGTGCGGCATGGCACTTTGCTGCAATAATTAAGTTTTGTGAAGCGCGTGGGCCAGCACCCCATGTAATGAAATCTTTGGTTATTTGCGGAGCTAGCGGGTCTTTGTGACGGGTTTTGGCTACTAACGTAACCGCATACTCAAGTACGTTTTCGGCGACCGGAATACGGCGAATAAGGGCTTGATAGTCTATAATTTGTTGTGCATTGAGCACCGTTTGGAGCTCGATTAATTGGTCAGAGGTGCTTGACTTTACAATAGCGAGCTCCTCTTGATAAGAAGGGTAATCTACCCAAATATTGAACATAAAACGGTCGAGTTGGGCTTCTGGAAGCGGATAAGTACCTTCTTGCTCAATCGGGTTTTGTGTAGCAAGCACAAAAAATGGAGCCTCGAGTTGATAGGTTGTTCCGGCAGCTGTAACGGCGCGCTCTTGCATCGCCTCTAAAAGCGCCGCTTGTGTTTTGGGAGGTGTACGGTTGATTTCATCGGCCAATATCATATTCGAAAAAATAGGGCCTTTGATGAATTTAAATTGTTTGGATTCGTCTAGAATCTCAGAACCTACAATATCAGAGGGCATGAGGTCTGGAGTAAACTGAATGCGATTGAAAGACAAACCTAAGGTTCTAGAAATGGTGTTCACCAATAAGGTTTTAGCCAAACCAGGAACACCAACGAGTAAGCAATGTGAGCGCGAAAAGATGGCAATAAGCACTTGATCTACAACGTCATCTTGACCTATAATGACCTGATGAATTTCTTTCTTAAGCGCTTGGTAATCAATAACTAATTGATCAATTTTTTCTTTGTCTGTCATGGAATATTAAGGAGTTTTAAGCCAATTAACACGGAAATTACAGGCTTGAAATTGGGAATCAAGACGAATATAGGCGTTTGGAATTTTGGTGCGGGTCCAGTCGTCGAGCATTTTTTGTTTCTTGTCGTTTTCTGCCGCCAATTTGATGAGTGCGTAATCTTCTTCGAGATTGGCTTGATGTGCAGCTACCCTATTTTGCAAACGAACAATGCGAATGCCTTGTTTGCGTTCGAATAGGTCCATGTACAGCGACGGTAGGGAAACACCACCGCTTTCGAGCGCATCAGTGAGTAAATAAATTTGCTGGTCGATTTCATTGAGTTGTTCCATGTCCCAGTAGATATCCATGGTATAGGGGTTGGTAAGTACCCCTTTATTTTGTTTGGTGGCCTCGTCATTGGAGAAGCGCAAGACGGCTTCGTCCCAGGTGATGGCATTGCGAGAAAGCAGCTGATAACAGCTGTCCATGCGTGCCGATGCCAAGGAAATACTTGCGGAACTATATTCAGGCATAATCAAAATATGAAGTACCGTGTAGTCGTCGCCTTTGCGCGACACTAACTTGATGATGTGATAACCGTACATGGTTTCTACAATTTCTGAAACCTCTCCAGGTTTTAAATCGTAAAGGGCCGCCTCAAACTGCGGCACCATCATGCCTTTTGATGCAGCTATTTTACCGCCCTGACTTGCTGAACCGGGGTCCATTGATTTTAATCGGGCCATGGTCTCAAAAGACTTTCCACCACTGACAATTTGCTTACGGATGTCTACAAGTTGGTCATAGGCCAGTTTTTTGTCAGCGGCAGTGAGCTCAGGAAACTGAACAATTTGCTGAAAACTCAGCTTCATATTGATGAACGGAATGCTGTCCTTGGGTAGTTTCTGGTAAAAAGCGGCTACTTCTTTGGGGGTAACTGTGATGTCTCCGGTAATTTTTCGCTCCATTTCTTGAGCGAGCATTTTGTTGCGTATGATGGTTCTGAATTCCTCTTTGATCGCAACTGTTGATTTGCCGTAAAAAGATTCGAGGTTTTCTCGTCCGCCCATTTTGTTTTCCATAATGCGCAAACGGTTCTCCATTTCAGCATCGACTTGCTCGTCAGAAATGACAAGGCTGTCTATGAGCGCTTGATTGACTAACAATTCTTCAAGCAACAGCTGCTCTAAAATTTGGCAGTCCTTACCTTCCAGGGCTTTTTCTTTATCCGGGAGCTGTAAGCGCTGGGTTTCGATATCTGACCAAAGGATGATGTTGTCACCCACTTGGGCTACAATTTGATTCACCAACTTTTGGGCCTCGAAGGTGCCAAAAATAAAAAATTGAAAAAAGAAGAAAAGCAGCGTTTTATAGAACATTATTGGCCAGTTTGATAGAGTACATCTTCATTGATGACGATCTGATGCTTTAAACGTAACGTTTCCAGCCATTTTTTCTCGAGAAAAGCTTGATAATCTGAAGTAGCAATCCCTTTTGCTTCATTGAATTCTTTTGGCGCAGGGGGCAGCAAAGCAGCCACGCTCACCACATACCACTTGCCCTCATAAGAATAAACAGGATTCAGACCAGTCGTAAAGCGTTGATTTTGAAGATATGGCGCTTGTTGTACCTCAAACTTATTCATTCTTACCTTTAAATTGAGTTCGGATTCTTTGTTGATAAATTCAAGAACATCTTTAGAATTGATGGTGTCTGACGAAATGAGCATACCATACACCTGAACGGCTATATGCTCATCTTTGCATTCATAAACCGTTGCATCTAAGCGCTCGGACCAACTATATTTAGCCCTGTTGTCCATGAAAAACACGCGTAAACCAGCAGTGTCTTTTACTGCTTTGTTCCATACCTGATCTTGCATGATTTCATAAAGTATGATACCGTCGTGGTATTCTTGCAACAGTGCTTTGTAGGCGGGGTATTTTGCTGGCAAGAGTGCTTCTTCATAGGCTAAAATTTGATTCTTTTCCCATTGGTTATAGAGTTGTTTGACCACTACAGAAGGAGCATCTTTTCGGACCGTTCTGAAATTTTTCTCCATGTACATGGCGAAATCTTGTTGTTTGTATTTTTGCTTCCCGAGTACAAAAAGTGTTTTGTTTCCTTTGAGTGCACTTGCATTCCATTTACCCATGAAATAAGTGGAGTCTATTTGCTGTTCCAGCATATTGAGCGCTTTATCTCCTTGGTAGGCATATTGATATTGCGTTTTGAGCTTTTGAACAAATGAGTCCTGGGTTATTTTGGAGCGTTCGTCTTTGTTTACTTTGGCTTGAAGTTCTCGACGCATACTTTCAAATGATTTAACTGGCGTCCATTCGATGAGTCTGATGATATGATAACCATATTGGGTTTTGATAGGTTTAGAAATTTCTCCGACATTTTTTAAGGAGAAGGCTGCATCTTCAAATTCGAGGACCATTCTTTGGCTTGTACCAGAACCAAAAGCAGGTAATTCGCCTCCTTTTTTAATGCTGTTCGCATCTTCTGAATACGCGCTTACCATTTTTTCCCAAGAAGCACCAGCAGCCAGGCTGTCGTAAATTTCATTGATTTTCTTTTCCGCATTTTGGCGCGTTTCTGCGCCGGCCTCTCTGCCTGTTGAAATCATAAGGTGAGCTACTTTGATGGTTCCTCTGGCCGCGCGCTTGTCTGTCACCTTTAAAATATGATAGCCAAAACGCGTTCTAAATGGTTCAGAGATGCTGCCGACCTTAGTAGTATATGCTTTTTCTTCAAATGGATAGACCATTTGAAACGCCGTAAAATAACCCAAGTCTCCACCGTTATTGACAACTGATGGGTCTTCGGAACCTAATTTAGATTTGGCTACTGAGGCAAAATCTTCACCCTTCTCAATGCGCGCCTTTAGGCCGAGCAATCTGTTATAAGCTGCGAGTGTGTCTTTTGGACTAGCGTTTGGATCTAATTTGACTAAAATATGAGAACAACGCACCTCGGTGGCGGTGCGGTTGTATGCTTCTTGCACCATTACTTGGTTTTGAACGGAGTCTATTAAATATGGCAAGGCCAATTGTTTTTTGTAGCCTTCGAGTTCTTTTTTCAAGCGCGGAAGGGTGTCGTAACCAAGTGCCTCAGCTTCGGCTACTTTTAATTTGAAGACTTCAAACAATTCCATGTAGCGATCCAGAGTATCTTTATCAAAACTTGGATTTGGATTATTTTTGGTATAAATCTGTAGAAATTCCGATTTGGTAACAGGCTTGTTATTGATTGTCATGACGACTGGCTCCTTTTGTGCAAAGGACAATTGAGTTAAAAAGCCAAACAAGAATAATACGTGTATTTTTTTCATTACTTCTGATGATTTGTTTTGGATATGGGTTTGAAATTATTTGAGACTATAATTAGGTGCTTCTCTGGTGATCGTGACATCGTGCGGATGTGACTCGCGGACGCCAGCTGAGGTGATGCGCACGAAACGCGCGCCTTTAAGCTGATCAATAGAAGGTGCCCCACAATAGCCCATACCGGCGCGCAAGCCGCCAATAAGTTGGAACATCACTTCGATGAGCTTTCCACGATAGGGTACGCGGCCTGAGATTCCTTCTGGAACCAATTTTTTAATGTCGTCTTCGGCGTCTTGGAAATAGCGGTCTTTGCTTCCTTTTTGCATGGCTTCTAAAGAGCCCATTCCGCGGTAGGATTTGAATTTTCGGCCCTCGTAAATAATTGTTTCTCCGGGAGATTCATCTACACCAGCAAACATAGACCCTAACATAACGACATCTGCACCGGCTGCAATTGCTTTAACGATATCGCCGGTGTAGCGTATGCCTCCGTCGGCAATGACAGGAACGCCTGTACCTTCAAGGGCTTTTGCTACTTCATTAATGGCAGTAAGCTGCGGAACCCCAACACCAGCAATAACGCGGGTAGTACAAATAGAACCGGGTCCGATACCTACTTTAACGGCATCTGCACCAGCATCTGCCAGGTATTTTGCTGCCTCTGCAGTTGCAATATTACCCACAACAATTTGGAGATCTGGATACACTGCTTTTACTGCTTTGAGTTGGTCCACAACCCCTTTGGTATGGCCGTGCGCGGTATCGATGACGATGGCGTCTACACCTGCTTCAACAAGTGCAGCAACGCGCGGTAGCGTGTCAAATGTAACTCCTACTGCCGCTGCAACACGCAATCGACCTAGCTGGTCTTTACAAGAATTTGGATGCTCCTTTACTTTAATGATATCGCGATAAGTGATAAGGCCGATAAGGCGGTTGTTGGCATCGACAACTGGTAATTTTTCGATGCGGTTTTGCTGTAGAATAACCTCAGCGGTGGTAAGGTCAGTGCTCTCTCCGGTGGTGATGATATTTTCAGAGGTCATGATTTCACGGACAGGTCGTTCGAGGTTTTTTTCGAAGCGGAGGTCGCGATTCGTGAGAATTCCTTTGAGGATTCTGTTTGCATTTACAACTGGAATGCCGCCAATGCTGTTCTCGCGCATGAGGGACAGTGCATCTTGGACTACTGCATCTTCGGGAAGTGTGATTGGATCGATGATCATGCCGCTTTCAGAGCGCTTTACTTTGCGTACCTCGAGCGCCTGAGCTTGTATGGTCATGTTCTTATGAATGACACCAATACCTCCTTGTTGGGCTATTGAAATAGCGAGCGCTGACTCTGTTACGGTATCCATAGCGGCTGAAACGATGGGTGTGTTGACAGCAATTTGCTTGGTAAACATACTTTTCAAGGAGACGTCCCGGGGGAGCACCTCAGAATATGCAGGTGCAAGAAGAACGTCATCATAGGTTAAACCTTCAGTGATCTGGGATAGATTCGAGAGCGACATGAACTTATTTTTTAATAAATTCTTGCAAATTTAACAATAAAATTTGCCATTTGGTTACCAAAATCAATCGGATTCGTCATGTTATTCGTAAATTTAACCTGTGAAACACCTAACCATTCTTTTATTGCTCTTTTTGAGCAGTTTTCAGCTCCTTGCCCAACAAGACAACAAACCGCTTATTCAGCTATCCGGAGTAGTTGTAACCGAAGAAGCCTTCGAACTCCCGTATGCTACTGTTTACAACAAAACACTCAAAAAAGGCGTGATTTCCGATGGTTATGGCTTTTTCTCCATCGTTTGCTACCCCGGAGACACCCTTTATTTTTCCAGAAAAGGTTATAGCAGCAGCCCCTTCTGGGTTCCAGACACCCTCGACGACAACCGCTACAGTATCATTCACATGCTCACCCGAGACACCCTCGAAATGCCCGATATCCGCGTTTATCCATGGCCAAATAAAGAAGCGTTTGCCCAACATTTCGTTCACATGAACCCTTATGAAGATGATATCCGTCGTGCGCAGCGCGAACTCAGTGGCGAATCTCTAGCTTTTGTTGCAGCACGTCTAGATGCAGACCCCTCATTAGCCTATGGGGCACTTACCAAACAACAAAACACCAAAATTTACACAAACGGTCAGCTTCCGCAAAACAACCTGCTGAATCCCTATGCATGGTCTAAACTCATCCAAGATTGGAAGGCCGGCAATTTAGAACGACAGTAAGAAATCCATTAAAATAAATTGCTTATAAATTAAAATGCTGTTGTGCTTCTACAGCAATGTACTCGCCAATTGCCAAAGCGGCAGTAGCTGCAGGCGAAGGCGCATTGAGTACATGAATGGAGTTACCGTGGTACTCGATGCGGAAGTCGTCGCGGGTATCTCCATCTTCTGCCAAAAGCAATGCACGGACGCCAGAGCGCCCCGGGTGGATATCTTCCATGGTCAAAGAAGGAACCATGCGCTGCAGGGTTTTTAAGAATAGCTTTTTTGAAAATGCGCGACGGTATTCATTGATCCCAAATGACATATTATTAATAAAGAGTTTCCAGGTTCCTTTATAGGTGAGCGCATCGTAGGTATCGCGTAGCGAAAAGTCGGTCTTGCCATAGCCTTCGCGCTTGAAGGTAAAGACCGCATTCGGACCACATTCGATTTCGCCGTTGGTCATGCGGGTAAAGTGCACACCAAGGAATGGGAAGTCTGGATTTGGCACCGGATATATGAGATTTTTTACTTTGTGACGTGCCTCTGGGGTGAGTTCGTAGTAGTCTCCACGAAAACCAACCACTTGTTCTTTGAGCGAAACGCCGTCTTTGCGCGCCAAGCGATCTGCCTGCAAACCCGCACAAAAAACAAGGTAGCGCGCTTCGAAATTGCCTTTACTGGTAAAAATAGTACTGACAAGATCTCCTTTTTCAATACCTTGTACCTCGCAACCTAAATGCATGGCACTTTGCGGATTCGCAGCTAAGGCAAGTTCTGCCATTTTTTCGGTAGCGCCTCTAAAATCGATAATACCAGTTACCGGTACCCATATGCCACCAATACTTTTGACGTGCGGTTCAATTTCGTTGACCTGTGCAGCCGTAATTTTTTCGATGCCTTCAATACCGTTTTCTAGTCCGGTATTGAAAATTTTATCCATGTTTGGCAGCTCTGCTTCGTCGGTTGCCACCACCACCTTACCGCAAACGTCATGAGCGATATGGTATTCTTTGGCAAACGCAACGAGTTCTTTACGCCCTTGAATGCAATTGCGTGCTTTGAGAGATCCGGGTTTGTAGTACAATCCTGAATGGATGACCCCTGAGTTATTACCTGTTTGGTGGTCGGCAAGAACTGCTTCTTTTTCGAAGAGCACGATACTGAGATTTGGGAACTTTTTTTGCAACTTGTAAAAGGTGGCCGCGCCTACTATTCCTCCTCCAATCACAGCGATATCGTACTTCATGACATAATTTTGATGCAAAGTTAAGGATTTTGTACTTTTGCAGCGATGAATCAGTTCGAACGTGTCGCTTTTTATACACTGGGTTGTAAACTTAATTTTTCAGAGACCTCAACCATTGCGCGTCTTTTTGAAGATGGTGGCTTTGCAAAGGTCGAATTTGAAGACAAGCCGGATATTTTTGTGATCAATACTTGTTCTGTCACAGAAAACGCCGACAAAAAATGCAAGCAACTCGTCAAACGTGCTAAAAAGATAGCTCCCGAATCTATGGTCATCATTTTGGGCTGTTATGCACAACTCAAACCTGAAGAAATCAGTCAAATACCAGGCGTTGACCTCGTCTTAGGTGCCAATGAAAAATTCAATGTACTCGCGCACCTCGAAAAGAAAAACGAGGTTCAAATCGTTCACGAAAACATCAAACACACCCATGACTTTATCCCGTCGCATTCATTTGGAGACCGCACCCGATCGTTTTTAAAAGTTCAAGACGGTTGCGACTACTACTGTACATTTTGTACCATTCCGCTTGCGCGAGGGAAAAGCCGAAATGCAAGCATTGCCCAAACCATTCGTGAAGCTCAAAAAATTGCAAAAACAGAAGTCAAAGAAGTCGTACTCACCGGAGTAAACATCGGTGATTTTGGCCAAGGTGGTGAGGAAAACTTTTATTCACTCATCCAAGAACTCGATCAAGTAAAAGGCATAGACCGATTTAGAATATCATCTATTGAACCCAATTTGCTTTCCCATGAAATCATTGCGTTTTGCTTAGAAAAAGCGCAGCGTTTTGTACCACACTTTCATATTCCACTGCAAAGTGGCTCCGACCAAATTCTTGAAAAAATGCGGCGCAAATACCTCACCGGGCTTTATGCAGAACGCGTTGATCAGATCAAATCAATAAATCCAGATACGTGTATTGGGGTAGATGTCATTGTAGGCTTCCCTGGTGAAACCGACGACGATTTCTTGGCTACGGTCAATTTTCTCAAAGACCTCGATATTTCCTATTTGCACGTCTTCACCTATTCGGAACGCGCCAATACTGGCGCACCTAAACTAGGTACTAAAGTTCCGATGGAAACCCGACGCGAACGCAGTAAGATACTCCACTTGTTGTCGGAACGGAAAAAACAAGCGTTCTACCAGACACAAGTGGGCAAAAATAAAACTGTACTTTTCGAGCAAGAAGAAAACGAAGCCATGCTCTATGGCTTCACTGAAAATTACGTGAAAGTAAAGACGCCTTACGATGCGCGCCTGATCAATCAAATTATCGCCGTTCAATTGACAGAAATTGACCGAGATGGCCTCATGAAATGTCACATTCTTACTAACTTTGCGTCGTAATTAGGTCAAAGACATGAAAACAACATACATTACCCGCCGAGAAACCTTCAATGCTGCGCACAAATTATGGCGTCCAGAATGGTCCGATGAAAAAAACCGGGAGGTCTTCGGCAAATGCTCCAACCAAAATTGGCACGGGCATAATTTTGAACTTTGGGTTACTGTTAAAGGCATTCCAGATGCAAACACTGGCTTCATTATGAACCTCAAATTGCTAAGTCAAATCATCAAAATACACATCATAGAAGCACTTGATCATAAAAATCTCAATTTAGATGTTCCGTTTTTGGCCGGCAAAATGGCCTCGACAGAAATCATCGCAATCGCCATCTGGGATATCCTCGCTCCGCTTGTTCTTGAAAATGGTGGCGAACTCGCCAAAATTAAACTCGTCGAAACCGAAAATAATTTCGTGGAATACTACGGCGGAAAGGAACCTTTTTAAGCCGAGCACGTTAGCATATTAAAATCATCCACTTGGAAAATTCAAAATTGCAAGACCTTTATACAGCGGTTCTTCATGAACTCGGCGAAAACCCAGCGCGCGAAGGCCTACTCAAGACACCTGAACGTGTTGCCAAAGCCATGAAATTCCTGACCAATGGCTACGATCTGAATCCAGATGAAATCATCGAGTCAGCGATCTTCCACGAAGCTTATTCCGAAATGGTCATCGTCAAGGATATAGAAGTGTATTCAATGTGTGAACACCACATGTTGCCCTTTTTTGGAAAAGCGCATGTTGCCTATATTCCCGAAGGGAAAATCGTGGGTCTGAGTAAAATTCCACGAATAGTGGACGCCTATTCACGAAGGCTTCAGGTCCAAGAAAGACTGACCATTGAAATTCGCGATTGCATTCAACGCACCTTGGCTCCAAAAGGCGTAGCTGTTGTAGTTGAGTGCGCCCACATGTGCATGCAAATGCGCGGTGTTCAGAAGCAAAACTCCGTGACAACCACAAGTGCTTTTACAGGACTTTTTATGACCAACGATGCCACGAGAAAAGAATTTATTAATTTAGTTCAAGCAAAAATTCACTAATCATGGAAGAACTCAACTACCAAAATTCAGGCTCGCTTAGCCAAGATTACGCCCGCGACTTCATCAAAAGCGTTTACAACTACATGTTTGCCGCCCTTACTATTTCGGGTGTCATCTCTTATTTAATCGGTACCAATCCAGAAATTCTCGCAACGTTATTCCTGACGGCGAGCGGCGGAGTTTCTATGGTATTTTATGTTGTGTTGTTCTCCCCTATTTTGATTTCACTCGTGATGGCTGGTGGTTTCAATAAATTCTCTTTTGGAACCTTAATGGCGCTGTTTATATTGTATTCCGTTCTCATGGGTATGAGTCTTTCAGTGCTCTTCATCGCTTATTCAATGGGCACTCTTGCCACTACTTTTATGCTTACAGCTGGTTCTTTTGGCTTCATGGCATTCTTAGGATACACCACAAAAACCGACCTTACCAAATTTGGAAGCTTGCTCTATATGCTACTTTTCGGTGTTATTATCTCGAGCGTTGTAAATATGTTCTTGGGCAGCAGTCGCTTTGATTACGTCATTTCATTGGTTTCTGTATTCATTTTTACAGGTCTTGTTGCCTACGAAATGCAAATGATCAAAAACATGGCGCACCAAGCACAAATGGACGGCACACTTCGTCAAAAATTAGCATTATTTGCAGGTTTTCAATTGTATTTAACTTTTGTAAATTTATTCTTGTCTTTATTGCGTCTTTTGGGCAACCGAGATTAAAAGAATTGCTATTTTTGGAGCTCAAATCAAAACACTATGTCAGATAATTTCTTCGAAAGTTCAACAGCAGCAATTGGCACCATCATTACCGTGGCTTTGCTGAGTATCGTTGTTGCTATCCTCATCTGGGGTTAATTAAAGTCAAAAAGATATATGCCGTTTAACACCTTATTTTCTTGGTGGATTGGTCGGCGTATGGATCGTATCCAAGACTACCGAAATCAAGCCCTCGCCAATCAGGCACGCACCTTAGACTTTCTATTACTAGAGGGTTCTCAAACACATTACGGCAAAAACTACGCTTTTGCCAGCATCAAAAACTACCAAGAATTCAAATCGAAGGTGCCATTAGCCGATTACGGCGTCCTTAAACCCTTTATAGACCGCGCCATAGAAGGAGAAAACGACTTGCTTTGGCCGGGGGCAACCAAATGGTTTGCTAAATCCTCTGGCACAACCGCTGAGCGGATTAAAATACTACCCATCACAGAAAGTTCTCTTCTGGAGAATCACTACGCTGGCGGCAAAGATTTATTAGCACAATATTACCACAACTTTGAAGGCCGTAAACTGTATAATGCCAAGCACCTCATTGTAGGCGGAACGGGTAAGATCGAACAACAAAGCCATGGCGTTTTTATCGGCGATCTATCTGCAATTATTATCAATAATCTGCCAATTTGGACAGAACTGCGCCGGACGCCAAAAAAAGAAATTGCACTCTTAGAAAATTGGGAAGAAAAGCTCGACCGCATGGCCGAATCGGTCATTGATGAGAATATCTGTATTATAGCAGGAGTGCCCAGCTGGACCCTCTTGCTCCTACAAAAAGTTTTAGAGAAAAGTAAAAAGCAAAGTATTTTAGACGTTTGGCCAAATCTAGAACTCTACATTCATGGCGGCATGTCCTTTGCGCCTTATCAGCACGCGTTTGACACTATTATTGGAAAGCCAGACATGAATTATGTAGAAAACTACAATGCCTCTGAAGGGTACTTCGGTCTTCAAGACCAAACCGATAGTAAGGATCTATTGCTACTGACCAACTCAGAAGTTTATTATGAATTCATCCCAATGGATACTTTCAATGGTCTGGAATCGAAAGAGGTGCTGTCTTTGGAAGAAGTCCAGACCGATACCGACTACGCATTGGTTATATCCACATCAGCAGGGCTCTGGCGTTACATCATTGGAGATACCATACATTTTGCACAAACCCAACCCTATCGTTTTGTGGTCAGCGGCAGAACGGCACATTTTATCAATGCTTTTGGCGAAAAACTCATTATTGAACATGCAGATAGCGCCCTGAGTAAAAGCTGTCAAATTCATGGCCTACAAATCAGAGACTATACCGCAGCTCCAGATTTTTCGGGTGCAAATGAAGTTGGCGCTCACCATTGGTTGATCGAATTTGAAAAAGAACCTTCTGATCTTTCAGCATTCTGCCATACCCTAGATAACGAACTCAAAGAAATCAATGCAGACTACGATGCCAAGCGCAAAGGCAATATTAATATTGGAGCGCCAATTGTATCCATTGCAGCAAGCGGAACTTTTCACCGCTGGCTCAAGCAGAAAGGAAAGCTAGGGGGGCAACACAAAGTGCCGCGCCTACAAAACACACCTCACTTACTCAAAGAAATATGGGGATGTCAATAAAATACCAAATACTGGCTATCGTCCTACTCGTCTGCAACATAGCGCGCACACAAACTTGGGTATTGGAAAAAGAACTGACCCTAAAAGACAGCAGCTACCATTGGACCAGCGATGAATGGGGGCAGCTCTACCAATGGAAAGAGAATACCATTTGGCTTCAGCAAAACCAAAATAACCTACCCTTCCAAGAAACGTATAAAAACTTTGGAGAAATTACTGCTGTTCAGCCTATTAATGGCTTGCGCTCCGTTATTTACAGTGAAAATCAACAATTATTTGGGATCATAGATAACACCCTTCAATTGAAAGAGGGGAATGTAGCCTTTTACGACCTAAATTTTTCTAATATTACAAAAATTGCCACCTGCGCAAGACCAGATTTTATTTGGCTTTTTGATCAATACCGAGAAAGACTCATCTTGTTAAATACGCGTACACTTCAAACCCAACAAATTGTTGATAATTGTTTTGGAGGTATCAAAGACGCTCAAATTACGCATTTTTTTGAAAACGCAGAAAGACTCATTTGCCTACTCAACGACGGTCGCTATTTTGAGTTTGATCGAAACCTCACCTTGATCAATCAAATGGTACTAACGCCAAACCTGAACGTTTTTGGATTTCGAAATGCTATCTGGAAACAAGAACAACAACAAATCGAACAATTCGGACCGTCCTCGTCTTACAAAAGAATTGAACTCCCCATATTTACCTTTAAACAATTGCAGGTGCTTCAGGACCGCTTTTATTTTCAACAAGGCGAAAAAATCAAGGTATTTCGCTTGATTTTCTAGTGTTTATCTTTTGACGTTTCAGTCTAATTGTCGTACTTTAGCTCTCTAAAATTAAAGTTTATGCACGTCGCAATCGCCGGAAATATTGGCTCAGGAAAAACAACCTTAACCAACTTGCTCTCCAAACATTACAACTGGGACACCCATTTCGAAGACGTGGATCAAAACCCTTACCTGAATGATTTCTACCACGACATGCAGCGTTGGTCTTTCAATTTACAAATCTATTACCTCAATAGCCGCTTTACACAAATTCAAGAAATCAAAGAATCTACCCATACGGTTATTCAAGACCGCACCATTTATGAAGACGCCTTTATTTTTGCGCCGAACCTTCACTCTATGGGCCTCATGACTACCCGAGACTTCGAAAACTATTTTTCGTTGTTTAATCTGATGGATTCCTTTGTATCTGCTCCCGACCTACTTATTTACTTGCGTGCTAGCGTTCCTACGCTCGTTTCTCAAATTCAACAACGCGGTCGTGACTACGAAGAAAGCATACGCCTAGACTACCTCAAGCGCCTCAATGAGCGCTATGAAGCCTGGATTTCTACCTACGATAAGGGTAAAGTGCTCATTGTCGATGTCGACAACAACCGCTTTCCAGAAAACCAAGAAGACCTAGGTAAAATCATTACGTCGATAGATGCTGAAATCAACGGTTTATTTTAAGCCATGATAGTCATTACTGGTGCCGCTGGTTTTATCGCTAGCTACTTAGCAGAAGTACTCAATCAGCAAGGGCGCTCTGATCTCATTTTAGTAGATGACTTCACTACAAATGCCAAAAGAAGCAACTGGGTCAACCTACACTTTGAGCAGTGCCTTGACCGCGAAGCTTTTTTGCCTTGGTTTAAGGAAAACAGTAAGTTTATTGATTTGGTTTTTCATCTCGGTGCACGCACAGACACCACCGAAAAAAGCCAAGAAATCTTAGATCATCTCAACCTAAACTACAGTAAAGCCATTTGGGAAGTTTGTTCAAAGGCGCAGATTCCTTTGGTTTATGCAAGCAGCGCAGCTACCTACGGCCTCGGTGAATTCGGGTATAAAGACGAGCACCACTTGAGTACGCAACTGCAACCACTCAATTTGTATGGTCAATCAAAAAATGATTTTGACATTTGGGCACTGCAACAAAACAACACACCACCCCATTGGTATGGGCTCAAATTTTTTAACGTCTTCGGGCCAAAAGAGTACCACAAAGGCCGGATGGCGAGTGTGGTCTTGCACACCTTCAACCAAATACAGGAAAAGGGGCAAATGCAACTCTTTCGATCGCACAACCCCCAATACAAAGACGGCGAACAACTCCGCGATTTCGTTTATGTCAAGGACGTGGCTAAAGTTTGTTTGTTCCTACAAGACCGCCTGCCTGAAAGTGGCCTTTACAATTTAGGCTCTGGCAAAGCCCGCTCGTTCTACGACCTCGCACGCCTTACTTTCGAAGCACTAGCGCTTCAAACCAACATCACCTTCATCGATACCCCTATTGACATCCGAGACAAATACCAGTATTTTACGGAGGCCGATATGACCAAACTATTAGCAGCAGGCTACACCGAAGGTTTTCATACCTTAGAAGAGGGCGTAGGCAATTACGTGAAGGAACACCTCGTTAAAGAACAAGCTCAAAAATAAAAACCTCAAAGAGTTACACCATAAAAAAAGCCCCGCAAATTGCGGGGCTTTTTGATTGCTTTAGGAGTGGCGGCTTATTCGCTTACTACTTCGATTTTGAAAGTTTGCTTTACACCTTTGTAAAGGTTGGCTTCAGCTTCGAAAGTACCAAGTTCGCGGATTGGCTCTTCTTTGATTTTCAAAGATTTACGATCGATATCAAAACCTGCCTCGCGAAGTGCTTCGGCAATTTGAACGGTGTTGACAGATCCGAAGATTTTGCCGTTTTCACCAGATTTTGTTGCGATGCTCAAAGTAACGTCTGCAAGTTTGGCTGCAATTGCTTGCGCTTCGCCTAACATTTTCGATTCTTTGTGCGACTTCTGGCGCATGATTTCTTCGTGTGCTTTTTTGGCACTTGCGGTAGCTAAAACAGCATACCCTTGTGGGATAAGGAAGTTGCGTCCGTATCCTGGCTTAACAGTTACTACCTCATTGGCGTAACCAAGTTTATCTACATTTTTCTTAAGAATGACTTCCATGATTTCTCAGTTATATCGTTCAACAATGACTTATTTCAACATGTCGCCAACATAAGGTAGGATCGCTAGGTGGCGAGCGCGCTTAATGGCTTTGTTGACACGTTTTTGATACTTTTGGGAAGTACCGGTGATGCGACGTGGTAAAATTTTACCTTGTTCGTTTAATAATTTCAATAAGAAACCAGCGTCTTTGTAGTCGATGAATTTAATACCACTCTTTTTGAAGCGGCAGTACTTCTCCTTTTTAATATCGATGTTAATCGGAGTTAGGTAACGGATATCGTTTGACATGTCTCGTTGTTTTTAATGGGTTTGACAATAATTAGGCAGTTGCTCCAGCTTTTGCGCGGCGCTTGTCAGCGTAGGCAAGGTGATCGACATCCATTTTTACAGTTAGGAATCGGAGAACACGCTCATCGCGCTTCATCATCAGTTCGTAATCTGCAACAACGTTGCCTTCAGCTTCAAATTCAACTAGGAAATAAAATCCGGTTGATTTTTTCTGGATTGGGTAGGCCAACTTGCGCAAACCCCAGCTCTCCGAATGCTTGATCTTACCTCCTTTAGAGGTGATTTCGCCTTCGAATTTCTGTACTGCTTCCTTTGCCTGCTCATCAGACAAAACGGGAGTTAAAATGAAAACAGTTTCGTAAGAATTCATAAGGTTAAACTTTAATTAATATACTATTTGGGGTGCAAAGATAGGTAGAAAATCGCAAACTACAAGTTAAATACCAGCGTAAACACACATTTCATTTTCAAATCCGCGATAATAAATAAAGTAAAATAAGGTTTACCCTATTTATCTATTAATTCTCTTTCTTACTTTTTTAGCTTTGAAAAAAGTATCGTAAATTTCGATAAAATTACCTTTAAAAGTAGTTTCGTAAAGATCGACGACTGCAGTTTATAACTAATATCTATTCTATTGAAATCCACCGTTTCTGTCTCAAAAGTATTAGTAGCGTCTTACCGAAGGTTTTTATTGGTCATGGTGGCTCTTGGGTGGACTCAACTATTTTTTGCGCAGACTGTAAGTCTAGGTAACGACCAAATCATCTGTTCGGGGAGCAATTCGACAATTGTTACTGCGGTAACTGACAACCTAGGCGCTCTAACGGTTGTTTCCTATGCCTGGACCGTTGATGGCGTTTCAGCGAGCTCAACCTCAAATACTTTAACTGTCAATGCAAGTTTAAATCCGAATAATCCACAAGTTATCAATTGTGTTGTTACACTCACCGATGGCACCAACACGTCTACAATAAATGATGCTGTAAATATCTATACCCCTGCGTTATCCGTAAGTGCAGTAAAAACCAATATTTATTGTTTTGGAGGTACTAACGGAACAATTACTACTTCTGCTACAGGAGGAACTCCTCCCTATACCTATTCAATCAATTCCACAACTTATCAATCATCGCCAAATTTCACTGGTTTAGCTGCTGGTAATTACATAGTAACCGTCGAAGATGCAAATAACTGCAATTCCAATTCGGCAAATTTGAACATTACACAACCAGCAGTTTTAAGTATATCAAATGATGGAATTACACCTGCTTCATGTGTCAATACTGCTAACGGTTCCATTTATACATCTGTAACTGGTGGTACTAGCCCATATACATATGCTTGGACTGGCCCAAATAGTTTTACATCAACGGTCCAAGATCAAACGTCAAATTTAGCACCTGGCACTTATGCAGTTATCGTAACTGATGCTAATGCCTGTACTGCAGCACTTACAGCATTAACAGTAAATTCCCAATCTTTAATAAATGTTACCACTGTTGCGACAAATGTCACTTGTTTCCAAGGAACAAATGGTGCGATTAATGCAACTGTTACCGGCGGCGTATCTCCATATACTTTTGTTTGGAAAAAGAATGGTATTAATTTTGCAACTACGGAAGACCTTAGCAGCATAGGTGTGGGTTCATACACTTTGGATGTCACTGATGCAAACTTTTGTTCAGGTTCAACTTTGTCTCCGGTAATTATTTCTGAAGGACCTCAAATCATTGCTGCAATTACCCCAAATGGTCCAACTACATTTTGTTCTGGAGGCACGGTTGTCTTGACCTCTTCAGCTTCAACAGGAAATGCATGGTCAAACGGAGCAACAACTCAATCCATTACGGTGAATCAAAGTGGCTCATATACGGTAACTGCATCGAGTGGCAGTTGTAGTGCAACATCAACACCAACTGTTGTAACGGTAAACCCACTGCCAGTTGTAACATGTTCTCCAAATCAAACCGTTTGTTCAGGAAGTCCTTTAACACTAACTGGTTTTGGAGCTTCAACTTATACTTGGAATAATGGGGTTATCAATAATACTCCGTTTAATCCAACCAACACTCAAACCTACAATGTTACAGGAACTGATATTAATGGTTGTGCGGGTAATTCATCTGTTACAATAACAGTAAATCCTACTCCAAATGTGGTTATTACCTCTAGTAATACCCTTCCATTATGTCCTGGTGGGAATACGCAGTTTTCAACACCTATAGTTACAGGGGCAACCTATCAATGGTTTCTCGGAACAAACCCAATCTTCAATGCGACTAACAATAATTACACGGCAACAATTCAAGGTGCATACTCAGTAAAAGTCACGAATCAATTAGGTTGTCAGGGGTCTTCAAATACATTGAATTTATCATTTATTCAGGTAAATCTGACAGCTCAAGGCCCATTGACATTTTGTCAAGGCAGTAGTGTACAAATACAGGCAACATCGGGTACAGGTTATACATACAGGCTTATTAAAAATGGTTTAATTTCAAATAATATAGTAACAACCCCTGTTTTTAATATTTTTAGTTCAGGAACCTATAGAGTACAAGTAACCACTCCTTCTGGTTGTGTAAAAAATACAAATCCTTTATTTGTTCAGGCATTAACAAATCCAACAGCAACAATTACTAGTTCCGGGCCACTCACTTTTTGTTCGGGTTCAACTTTGACTTTGCTGGCAAATACAAGTGGTTCCAATGTAAGTTACCAATGGCGAAAGAATGGAATTAACATTCCAGGAGCAAATGCCGCAACTTATGCTGTAAATCAAACAGGATCTTATTCAGTTGTTATAGCCAATCAAATTTGTCCAAGTACATCTGCAACTACTTCAAATGTATTAAATGTCACCGTAAACCCTACGCCCAATCCTAACATTACTGCTTCTGGATTGTCCACTTCACCAGGTGTAAATGTAACATTATCGACAACTGCAGTCGCTGGTTCCACGTATTTATGGCACAAGATTACCGGATCAACTGCATATCCAATAAGTGGTGCCACTCAAAATACTTATACAACAACTATTTCCGGTGCATATAGAGTTAAAGTCACAAATTCTTTTGGTTGCTCAGCATTCTCGAGTACTAAGGTAATAAGTGCCGTTCAATACCCTGTAATTGGAGCTACGTGTCAAGATGATGGAATATTTATTTCCAAATCTTATGTCGCGCCAAATACGGCTAAATGGTTTGAATTAACGGAGGATAGTTTGGTTTCTGTAAGACAAATGAGTAATTCTTCAGGAACTAAAATATATGATAAAAATGAAGGTACTTTCCAATTAATTGATGTTTCAAATGCGGAGCGAATAATCTATGATGAATTAACCATTAATTGCGGCCCAGAGTTATTGCTTTTCCCTAATCCAACAAGTTCTGACTTCCAAATCGAGAATCTAGAAAGTTTAAATGGAATTAGCTCAATTCAATTATATGACTCATTTGGGAAATTGACAAGAAAATTCAGTTATGAAGAGAGTTTTTTCAATATTGATGGATTATCAAGTGGAATTTATTTCATAAGAATTGAATCAAAAAGCTCAACTAATTTGCTAAAACTGAGTATTCGTTAGGCCTCAATAAATTAAAATGAAAAATCTAGTAATTATTTTCTCCTTTTTCATAAGTGGAATTACAATAGCTCAAATACCTAATTATGTCCCAACAAACGGCCTCGTCGGGTGGTGGCCATTCAATGGCAATGCGAATGATGAGAGCGGGAATGGAAATAATGGCACCGTCAACGGCGCTACTTTGACGACGGATCGATTTGGGGTAGCGAATAAAGCGTATAGTTTTGATGGGGTTAATGATTATATTCATGGAATTGTTAATAACGCCAATCTTTCTGATCTAACATTTTCAGCATGGGTTAATACCCCCAATACGAGTGGTGGAGCTTTTGTTCATTTAGGCAGTGATAATGGCTCACCGTATTGTAATGGAGTAAGCATGGGTAATTTTAGTGCACCGAACAACAATCTTGTTGGACACTATTCCTGCATTGGCTTCTTTAATTCAAGTTCAACTTTTACTACTAACCAATGGACACTTTGTACGATGGTTAAGCAAAATAATGTGCTTTACTTTTATATAAACGGAAGTCTGTTGTCTCAAATAACCACTACTGGATTTAATAGCCCTGACAATAATTTTTGGTTTGGAAGTACCTATAGTAGCTATGTTTCTTGGTTTTTGGGAAAACTAGATGACATTGGAGTTTGGAATCGTGCGCTTACTTCTTCTGAAATTCAAGGCTTACAAAATGCTCCTGCACCACCACCCCCACCAACCCTCGCTGTTGCGCCTTCATCAACTTCGATTTGTGCGGGGTCAAGTACAACATTGTCAGCTACAGCAAATGCGGGGTCCTCAGTATGCTCATCGTCACAACTGCCTACAGGCCTACAAACAGGTTTAGTGGGTTATTGGCCATTCTGCGGAAATGCAAATGATGCATCAGGGAATGGAAATAACGGAACCGTTAATGGTGCTACGCTAACTAGCGATCGTTTTGGAAATGTGAATAGCGCGTATAATTTTGGTATTAATCAAACGATCAATGCTGGTACAATGCCAAACCTTGGTAATAACCCAACAAACTACACTCAAAGTGTGTGGTTTAAAATGTCGTCATTACCAAGTGCTCCAAACAACGAATACCCATTATTATCCAAGAGACATGATGATTCAGGAATCGACTGGATGGGTTTAAGAGTTGAATCAGACGCGAAAATTAAATGTTTTGCAGACGATGCAGGATACACAGGTGCTCCAATGGCTACCTCGGGATCCTTGACAGTCAATCAATGGTATCATGCTGTTGCAGTCAAGAACGGAAACTCTTACATGCTGTATATTAATGGTGTATTGGTAGATGCAATTACTGATTCACATCCAATGGGTGGATCTGCATTGAGTATGATTTTTGGAGCACAGTTGGCTTGGCAAAAGTATTTTATTGGAAGTCTCGACGACATCGGCATCTGGAACCGCGCTTTGACAGCAACTGAAATACAGCAACTTTATACTTTAGGACAAGCAACTTATGCTTGGAGCCCTGGCGGCGCTACTACATCCTCCATCACTGTTTCACCTACAACTACAACTACTTACACTTGTACAGCAACTGCAAACGGTATAAGTTCAACAGCAACTAGTGTGGTTACTGTTATTCCTGCACCAACAATTACTACAACTAATTCAACCATTTGTGCGGGGCAAAGTACGACGCTTACGGCAAGTACAACTTCTTCCGGGTCTGGATCAAACTGCCCTA
>ERZ888423.664-NODE-664-length-34399-cov-16.662474_pt1 | contig 34399 bp, 19 predicted proteins | sample MGYA00520523_ERZ888423 | MGnify/ENA primary metagenome ERZ888423 (study PRJEB32303, sample SAMEA104408611) | aquatic metagenome | biome: Brackish water; feature: Pelagic; material: water | place: Baltic Sea | collected 2014-06-08T10:24:00 | depth 30,27 m ...
AACCCGCAGCAGAGCGTAGGGCAGTGGATCAACCGCTATGCTCTGGGGTGACCCTCATCCTCTTTATAACGAACGGATGGTGCAGAGCTATCCGTTCGTGAGCAGTTAGACAGTTAATTATGCGGCGCCTTCGTTATAGGGGCGCCGCCCTATGTTAAAATCGCATACTACCCTAACCTACAAACCTTTGAAAACGAGTGTGTTATTCTATAATGATTAAAAAAATTTTTCAGGTAAAAAAATCTCCCATAAGGTTAATATATGAAAATCTTTACGGTACAACAATAGGACCAATTGAAGAGATCAATTATATTTCAATTTGCTTCTCGGAGACAATTTCAATATTAATTCAAAATTATATAAAAAAATTCTCGCGCAAATAAAAATGAGAAAAACCCCTTACTGGAATTTTTGGAAAGTTCTCCTAGTTGGCCTTCTAATACGTTACCCTGCTAAATTCTTTGGACCCTTTGGATTTGTGTTTTACATCTTCATAGGATACTTTGCAATATTGTTGCTAAATATGCTAAAATGACACAGTAAGGCATTACACGAAAGATAATGAATTTACATCCTGATAAAAAATATCACATATACCTAAACGAAAAATGCATTTACCATTCACTGAATGAAGAAGAATTTGATAATATATGGAATATATTAAATAGGTTAAATGATCTTCTTTTCAAGGAAAAAGAAAATGAAATACAATACGAAGAAGTTTACATACATAAGGAACTATTATTAGATTCGTCCTATTGACGTTTTCTACATTAAATGCTAAAATTGACATGAGGTTGATTAATTTTTATGGCAAAAGGATTCACAGTTAAAGCAGCAACTCCAAAAAAAGCAGATGCCCCAGAGTGGGATTATGATGCTATCAAAGAAAGAATGAAAGGAAAAACAATCGTCTTCTGTCTTCCAGGAAGAGGATGTTCTTTTCAATTTTTAAAATCATTTGTACAGATGTGTTTTGATCTTGTGCAAAATGGATTAGGAATTCAAATTTCTCAGGATTATTCGTCAATGGTAAACTTTGCACGTTGTAAAGTTCTAGGTGCAAATGTTCTCCGAGGGCCAAATCAAAAACCTTGGGACGGGAAATTAAATTATGATTATCAACTTTGGATTGATAGTGATATTGTTTTTAATACAGAAAAGTTCTGGCAACTTTGTGATATGGCACTTCCTGCACCAGATGAAGAAACTGGTGAAGTAGCAGAAAAGCAAATTGCAGCAGGTTGGTATTGCACCGAAGACGGTCATACTACCTCAGTAGCACATTGGTTAGAAGAGGACGACTTCCGCAAAAACGGTGGTGTGATGAATCACGAAACGATTGAATCCATTTCCAAACGACGCAAACCATTCACTGTAGACTATACGGGATTTGGTTGGGTCTTAATTAAGAATGGAGTCTTTGAAAATCTTGAATATCCTTGGTTTGCTCCTAAGATGCAAGTATTTGAATCTGGGAGTGTACAAGATATGTGTGGTGAGGACGTTTCATTCTGTCTTGATGCTAAAGAGCAGGGACACGAAATTTGGTGTGATCCACGTATCCGCGTCGGTCATGAAAAGATTCGTGTAATCTGAAGTATACTCACATTTTTTCAGAAACTTATAGAGAGATTAAAAGATTATGGCAAAACGTCCAAGTTTGAATAACGAACTAATTGAGTCCAAACCAAAGAAAACTCGGCAGGGGGCAGGGAAACATACTAAGTATGCTGCTACGAGCCGGAACGTTTCTCGTAAAAAGTACAGAGGACAGGGAGTGTAATTCATGTATTCCTTAGATTCTTATGATGAGTGGAATATTATTCATCATGAGGATCTTTGGATCTATAATAAATTATTTTTAAGTCGGGTTTTAGGTTATACTTGTGGTCCATCTGGGATTCAAGTTCCTAAGCCCGACTTTTATATTATCCGACCTTCTTTTAATATTATGGGAATGGGTCGTTTTTCTCGAAAAGAGTGGATAGAAGATAGTACGGATTATATTCACCCCTCAGAATTTTGGTGTGAAATATTTAATGGAGATCATTTATCTGTAGATTTTAAAGATAAAGTTTGTTCCTTAGTTGTTACGGGAGAAAGAAACTTAGAGGATCCTTTCTACAAGTGGAAGAAATGGGAAAAAGTTAATATGACCATAAAATTTCCAGAGATATTAAACAATCTTAAAGGAAACTATGAATGGATTAATTGTGAGTTTATTGGAAATAATTTAATTGAAGTTCATTTTAGAAGAAATTCTGACTTTAGATATGATAATACTATCGCAATACCGGTATGGAAAGATGAAGATAAAAGTTGCTTAGATAAATGTTATAGATATGTTATAGATGAAGATTATTTGAGAGAAGGTTTTTATATCGATTAGCGGGATAGAAACCCCGTTATAAAAGTTCTAATTGTGTATATTAGAGGAAACTTTTATGGGAAAACCATCAGATAGAAACAAAGAAATAATGCATGATATGTGGGGAACAAAAAAATTAGTTACAGATTATGATTCTATTGAAGAACAGAATCTGTTGATAGAAATTAATTATGATAATCATGTAAAAAAACATAATTTCAAACCTCAAAATGAGATTCATGAAAAGATTAGAAATGAAAATGATTATGATGATTGGGAATATGGAACTGAACCAATTCCATTAAATAAGTGGTAAAAATCTTGAATAAATAATCATAATAGTTATAGTGTAATAAAATGTCTGCCGAAAGGATAATATCAGACTTTAGGGATATTAGTATGACCTTTCAAATCAATCCAGTCAATAATGACTTAATTGCTTTGAAAAATGAAAATGCTATAGCAAGAGCACTAAGAAATCTAGTGCTCACTAATCTTGGAGAAAGACCCTTTCAAAATGATTTGGGATCTAGAGTATCAAGATTACTTTTTGATAATATTGACGAATTTGTTGCATCATCATTAGAATCAGAAATCAAATCTGTTATTCAACGGTTTGAACCAAGGGTGAAATTAATTAAAGTTTCTTCAGTTCCAAATTATGATAACAATAGTATAGATATTAAAATAATCTATGAAATTATTGGTATCGATGCTTTACCCCAGCAATTAAGTTTTGCTCTACAACCCGTAAGATAAATGAGTCTAGTCAATTATTCAAATTTAGACTTCGATCAAATTAAAGATAACATCAAAGATTATCTTAGAGCCAATTCAAATTTTACTGATTATGATTTTGAAGGTTCTAATTTATCGACAATTATTGATGTACTGGCTTACAATACCTATATTACTTCATTTAATGCAAACATGGTTGCAAGTGAAGTTTTTATTGATAGTGCTACCTTAAGAGAAAATGTAGTAGCACTAGCTAGAAACATTGGATACACTCCACGATCTAAGGTTAGTTCAAGAGCAGTAATATCATTTTTAGTTGACTTCAGAAATACTGGTGAAAAACTTCCAGTAACTCTAACGTTGAAAAGAGGACCAGTATGCACTAGTTCTACAAGCATTAATGGACAAACTTACGTATTCTTAATAACCGATGATATTACAGTTCCTATAGTTGATGGAATTGCATTTTTTGATAATATTACGGTATATGAAGGTACATTAATTCAAAATTCATTCGTAGTAAGTTCTCTTGATAAGAATCAAAGATTCATACTTGATAATACAGGAATAGACATAACTACGATTAGTATATTTGTAAAAGATAGTCAAAACTCAAATAGTGGAAATAAGTTTAGAATTGTTGATAATTTATTCGAGGCAAGCAGTAAAGAAAATATAACATTCATTCAAGAAATTGAAGATCAAAGATATGAATTAATATTTGGTGATGGTATATTTGGGAAAAAATTGGAAAATAATAACGTTATTGAGGTAGCGTACATTACTACTACGGGTATCCCTGCAAATGGAGTATCTAATTTTACATACATTGGGAGAATATTTGATAATGATGACTCTATAATCTCAAATGGAATCTCATTAATTGCAGTCTCAACACCAGCAGAATTTGGAGAAGAAATAGAATCTGTCAGTTCTATTAGAAAATATGCTACACGTTTATATTCATCGCAAAATAGAGCATTAACTCCGGCAGATTATGAATCGATTATACCAAGAATATATCCAGAAGCAGATTTAGTTACTGTATATGGTGGAGAAGAGATGGATCCCCCAGAATATGGAAAAGTATTCTTAGCTATAAAACCAAAATATTCACAGTTTGTTCCGAATACAATTAAGATTAATTTGATTAAACAATTGAGAAAATATTCAGTAGCAGGAATATTACCGCAAATAGTCGATATGAAGTTATTATATGTAGAATTTATATCTAATGTCTACTATAATAGAAATAAATCAACTTCTTCAAACATTGTTCGCAATGATATTATCAATTCTGCAATTTCATATTCCAAATCTAGCGAACTCAATAGGTACGGAGCTAGATTTAAATTTAGTAAATTTCAAAAAATTATTGATGATAGTAATGAATCTATCACTTCTAATATTACTACAATTCAAATTAGGAGAGATTTGACTGTAGTATTAAATACACCGGCAACCTATGAGATATGTTTTGGAAATGAATTTGAAATTTTATCTTCTGAAGCAACAAATATTAAATCTTCTGGATTCTCTATAGATGGAATAAATGGAGTCTGTTACTTAACAGATATACCTTCTGATGATGGTTCTACTGGAAGTATTGCACTTTTTAAATTAGATTCTAGTTCAAAAGGAACTGTTGTTTTAAGAGATGTTGGATTTGTTGATTATGTAAAGGGGGAAATAATATTGGACCCAATTAATATCATCTCTACAGAAAAAAAATCAGGTGACTCACCAATTATAGAAATATCTGCAAGACCTACATCAAATGATGTAATTGCTCTCCAAGATCTTTATATAATATTAGATGTTAATTCAAGTAAAATTAATGTGCTTGAAGATAGTATTGAATCTGGATCTGATATCTCGGGTACTACATATATTAGATCATCAAGTTATTCTACAGGAAATCTAACAAGATAAGATATGTCTGAAAATAGAGTTAAATTTAGTTCAATCGTAGAAAATCAATTACCTGCATTTGTAAGAGAAGATTTTCCATTAATCGGAGAATTTTTGTCCGAATATTATAGATCTGTAGAATATAAATCTGCCCCCGTAGATTTAATTAATAATATTGATCAATATATTAAAGTTGATAATTTAACTAACTTAATCGATAATACACTTTTAAGTGATAGTATAGATTTTTTAGATACAACTATAAACGTAGAGTCCACTCTAGGATTTCCAGATTCTTACGGTTTAATTCAAATAAACTCTGAAGTTATTTCATATAAATCAAAAACTGATACTTCATTTGTTGATTGCGTTCGTGGGTTTAGTGGAATAACTTCATATAAAAATCAAACCAAAAAAGACTCATTAGTATTTTCTACAACATCAGCAGAAAATCATGAGGCTGAATCTTTAGTTATTAACTTAAATATACAATTTTTAAAAATATTTTTAACAAAAATAAAAACTCAGTTTGCTCCTGGGTTTGAAAATGTTGAGTTAAATCCAAATATAAACCAAAATATTTTTATTAAGCAAGCAAAAGATTTTTACAGTTCAAAAGGAACTGAAGATTCTTTTAAAATTTTATTTAAAGCATTGTATGGAGATGAAAATATATCTGTTATCAGGCCAGCAGATCAACTTCTAATACCATCAAATAGTGATTGGAGAGTAAATTTAGATTTAGTTGTAGAAGCAATTGTTGGTAATCCTTTAGAATTATTAAATAAAACTATAAGTCAATTTTTAGAAGATGGAGTAACACCATTTGCTTATGGAACTGTCAATAATGTTGAAGAATTTCAAAGAGATGATGTTACTTATTATAAACTTAGTCTAGACTATGGAGTATCTAAGGACATTAGTGTAAAGGGATCTGTATTTGGTGAATTTTATATAAATCCGTCAACAAAAACAACTACTAAAATATCCGTTGGAAACACTCACATTGATGTAGATTCTACAGTTGCATTTCCAGAATCTGGACAATTGCTTTTAATTGCTGATAATATCGATATTGAAAATGATTTTATAGTAGTTGAATATGAATCAAAGTCATTAACTCAATTTTTAAACACGGATCCACTACCAAGAAGTTTTCCCGAGAACTATACTGTTAGATCTTTTAGTTTTGGAATTGGTGAGGATAATGATGGAAATGAAATTGTAGTACATATAACTGGAGTTCTTTCAGAATTATCAACTCCATTTGGTTCTTCGAATTTAGAACCTGGTGATATTGCGATGATTGAAACTTTAGGTGTAGAATCTTTTGACGCTAGGACTAATTCTTGGTTATATAATATACCGACAACAAATCAAATATCATACTTTACTGACACTGGAAATTTAAGATATGATATAGTTACAATTGATCCATTTTTAATAAGTCCTGGAGAATTTGTAGATCTTACATTTTTAGTACAATATCCAAATGGATCTAAAGAAAGAATAACAAAGGAATTTGAAGTTTCTAGAGGAAGTATACCTAATACATCTTTTAAAGTTGTTAATAATTATCCTATACTAGAAGTTTATAGTGTAACAAAAAAAATAACAAAAGTAAAAGATAGTATTATTAATGCTAACGTTCAAAATACATATATTGACTATGATAATAATGTTTACGTAGCATCTGCAGCACTTCCAAATTATTTCAATAATAATTTAGATACCAAAGTTAATGAAGTATTTGTATCGGGAACTTTTAGTTCGAATTCTATTTTCACTTCACTATCTGAGCATAAATTTATTGATGGAGAATCTGTAGTATTTTTATCCCTATCAAGTAATAATGACATTGATATACTATCATTTACGTATTATGTAAAAGTAGTTGATCAAACAACGTTTAAATTATCTGCAAGTTTATCTAATTTAAATAATAATATTTTCGAATCTTTCACCGGAATAATTGAAAGTGGTAAATTTGTAAGAAAAGAATTTTTTACTGATTCACTAATCCTTAAGCAACTTAAACCTCAAAATATCATTAGAAAAATAGGTTTCCCTAAAAATTCTCAACTATCTCAACCTATTTTGCCGAATGATGCAATTGGAATTCTTAATAATGGTGTGCAAATTGTTACATATAAAACAAAAGATTATGTATATTATGGTCCTTTAAGTAATATTGAAGTTTTATCTCCAGGCAAAGATTATGATGTAATATCTCCTCCCAATATTTTAATTATTGATGGAAACGTTGGTTCAGGTGCTTCTGCCCATTGCTCTTCGATGATAGGAGAACTTGTTCGTGTTGACGTTGTAAATGGAGGATTTGATTACTTAGATGTACCAATAATAACTATTACTGGAGGAAATAGTTTAGGTGCTAAATGTGAACCCGAATTAATTTCATTTGAGTATATAATATATTTTAATTCAATTAATAATGTTAATTTAATAACAAATACGATAACATTTTCTGAATCTCATAAATTTAGAGATGGTGAAGAAGTAATTTACAATAAAGAAAATAATACTAGTGTAGGTAACCTAGTATCAAGTTCAGTCTATTACGTATCGGTTATAAACTCTAATACTATTAAATTACACGCTTCTAATATTAATGCATTAGAAAAAATTGAAGAAATTGATATATCTTCTTATGGTGAAGGAATACATTCTTTAAGATCTACGGCTCCAAAATCGAAAATTAGTTCAGTAAAAATAATATCAAGTTCTGCATTTTATAATAAAAAAATAATAGTAAATCCAGATAATATTGATATATTAAGTGATAAAATTTACCACAAAGACCATGAATACTCTACAGGTGAGGAATTAATTTATTCCTTTGAAGGTACTCCAATTTCTGGATTATCAACATCTCAAACTTATTATGTTAGCGTAGTAGATGAAAATAATTTTAAACTAGCATTAAAGGACACTTCAGAGTTTGGTGAAAGATTTTTACTGGATACTCAACAATTCGTTGAGTTTAATACGAAAGGATCTGGAAAACATATTTTTAATTATCCAAAAATAACATTAAATTTAAGTGGAAAAGTAGGAGTATCCACTTTATCTGGGGAAGATTATCAGGCAAAATTAACGCCTATTATTAGAGGATCTATATCCAAAGTTTCTTTAGAAAATTCTGGTGTTGGTTATGGATCATCAGATATATTAAATTATCATAAAAAACCATCAGTGCAAGTTATCAAAGGCGTTGGTGCGCAGTTAACTCCTGTAGTTTCAAATTATACTGAGTTTGGAAGAGTTTTTACTGGGAGAATATCAGATGTTGTTGTAAATAGTTTTGGTAAGGGATATACTTACGGATCAATTGATATAAAAATTAATAGTCAAACTGGAGTAGGTGCAAAATTAGTTCCAGTAATAAATGAAGAAAATGGTTCAATAGTTGATGTTGTAGTAGAATCTGCAGGTTTTAATTACAATATAAATGACACAATAGAAGTTATCAATTCTTCTCAAAATTGTATTCTAGACCCCATAGTTACTAGTTGGAATATAAATCGATTTGATAAAAAAGTATTGCAAAACGAAATTTTTTCGGATGATGGTACATATATTGAATCCCCAATTAATGATAGTCTACAATATGTACATTTGTACGCCCCCAGAAAACTGAGAGATTTGTTATATTCTACAAAATTTGAAGATAACAACATAAAATACAAAACTGATTTAGAAAACGATAATGGGAATGAATTCCATTCACCAATCATAGGATGGGCTTATGATGGAAATCCAATTTATGGACCATATGCATATGATAACCCATCTGGTGGAAAAATTAAACAGATGGTTTCTTCTTATGTTATCAAAGAATCCCAAAATAGGCCTGCTAATTATCCATTAGGGTTTTTTGTTGAAGATTATGTATACATTGAAAGTGGAGATCTTGATGAATATAATGGGAGATTTTGCATTACACCAGAATATCCATTTGGCACATATGCTTATTTTGCAACGTTAAGTAAAACTAAAGTTACAGGTGGACCTTTTGATGGATTTAAAATTCCAGTTTTTCCTTATTTTATAGGATCAGAATTTAAAAATGAGAAAGATTTTTTCAATTATAATATATTTTCAAATCAATCCTCAATAGATTTGAACCAAACAAACTGGAGAAGAAATGTTTCTCCATACAATTTAAATAGAGAGTTTAGTTCTTATGATTACTTAGTAAATCCGGATCAAATAAAAAGTCAACTATCTACAGTACAGGATACACTTCGTGATAAAATTGATTCTATTTCTGTAGTAAGTGCGGGATCAAGTTATAAAGTTGGAGATATAGTTTTATTTGATAATGACGAATTTGTGCCACAATTTTCAGAATCATTTTTAAATCCGAGAGGACAATATGGAAAAATTAGTGAGGTTACTGGAAAATCTATTTCCGGTATATTGGCAGATGAGTTAAATATTTTAAATATAGAATTAGAAAATACAAATCTGCTGCAAAATGGGTTTATTGGAATATCGACACAACCTCATAATTTCAATCGCTCAGATTTACTAAGAATAAGTGGTGTTTCCACATCTGCATTAAGATCTATAGACAATTACCAGTTTACTATACCATATAGTAATGAATTGATACTAAGGTCTTCAGTTGGACCGTCATCAATAACTGGAATTGTAACTTATTTTAATATAACAAACACTGCTTTAAGCGAATCTGCTATTTTTAAAGATGTCCTTTTTAGAGAAAATGACATCTATGAGGTAGATGATGAAAAAATTAAGGTATTAAAGGTTGATAATAGTAATTCAAGAATAAAAGTACTAAGAGAGTATGATAATAGCGTAGGAACATCCCACTCAATATATTCAAAATTATCAGAATTATCTAGAAAATTTAATGTAATTGCAAATGTAAGTGATTTTGGGCAATCATTTAAATCTAATAGAGAATTTTATTTTGATCCTTCAGAATCTGTAGGATTAGGGACAACATCAGGAGTTGGTATAGGATCAATACTTAATATTATCAATCCTGGTGTCGGATCTACTCAAATACTAGTTCCTAGTGGTCTAATTTATTTACAAGATCATGCACTTAAAACTAATGATAAAATCGTTTACTATGAAAATGGCGGAGCTCCGCTAGAAATATTAATAAATGAAATTCCCACAAATTTAAATAATATTGATTCGATTTATGCTATAAAAATAAATGATAATTTTATTGGTATATCGACGGTCCAAGTCGGATTAAATACACTTCAAGAATATGTTGGTATTAATACTACATATTCGCAAATATATTTTACTGGAATTGGTACGGGAAATAATCATAGTTTTAAAACCGAATATCCAAATACCTTTTTAGTAGATGCAAAGAGAAGAAAAGTTACTGTAACTACTGAAGAAGATCATGGAATTTTAACAAATGATTTCGTAAACATTGATTCTATACCAAATTTAGAAACAATATTTACTATAAAATATAATGATTTTAATAGAAGATTGATTTCAAATCCTGTAGGGTTCACATCGGAAAATGTTTCTCCTTTAGAGGATAGTATTTTTATTGAAAATCACAACCTTTTTAGCGGTCAAAAAGTTATACATATTTCAGATAATTCCGCCGGCGGATTAGAAAATAACAAAATATATTATGTATGTAAAGTTAATGATAATAATATAGCACTATCCACATCATATTTTAATTCTCAATTTGTTTATGGTAATTTTGATAAGATTGTAGATATTACTTCACAATCATATGGTGAGTTATATCAAATCAATCCACAATTCATTTCACCTAGAAATAATAAAATAACATTTGATTTATCTGATTCTTCTCTTTCATATGTTCAAGGATCAAATGTAAGGTCAGCCTTTACATTTGATTTATACACTGATCAAAATTTTAAGCATAAATTTACATCTTCAAAGATTAATTCTAATTTCCAAACTAAAAAAAATGGAATTATTGGAATATCATCAAATGCAAGTTATCAACTAACCTTGAATGATTTGGACTATGTTCCAAATGAATTATATTATAAACTAACTCCAGTAAAAGATGATGTATTACCAGATTCAAAAAAAGAATATTTAGTAGACTATGATTTTATAGAATACTCTAATCAACTACTTTTAACTTTAAGCATTTATAATGGCCAAAAATTAATATCTGGTGCCGGATCAACAAGTTTTTACTACTATGACGATAGTAATACTGCGTATGAACCATCATCTTATACCAAATCTGATGGTCAATTTAAGTATGTTACGTCATCTAAAAATACTCTAGGTGGTGTATCTAAAGTAGAAATAAGTTCCTTCGGAGATTATAATTATATAAATTTACCTACAGTTTCTGAAATAGTATCCGAAACTGGATCTGGATCCTTGTTGAGATCTAGTAGTAAAAAAATTGGAGTTCCTTCAAAAATAAAAATCGATGATATTGGGTTTTCGTATCCAATCGATTTTACATTAAGACCTACAGCAAAATTGCCATATATTTTAAATATTAATATTGGATATTCTTTGGATGAAATTAATGTAATAGGATTAGGTACAAATTATACTATATTCCCAAATCTATTAATTAAAGACTCGCTAACAAATGAAATATTTGACAAAATAGTATTAAATTACATTCCAGAAACAAATAAGATATCAATATTAGAAAATGTATCTAATTTATCTAATATACCACCAAAAGTTATACCAATTAATAACACAAACGGATATTCTATAAAAGATATTGAGTATGATCAGGTAACAAAAATTGTAACAGTAACATTCAATACTTCATTTTCTTCTATAGAAGATTTTCCATTTATAATTGGTGATAAGTTTTTAATAGAAAATGTAACATCTAATAGTTTAGGAAACTTGGGTAAAAGTTTTAATTCTTCATATTATAATTATGAATTCTTTGAAGTTTTAAGTACTGATCCAAATATTGGTGGATCAAACGCATCATTAACTTACTCAGTTTCTCGATTTGTATCTGAAAATGAAACACTAGGAGAATATGACTCTACTATCCCAGGTGGTTTGATTATACCTGAAAAATATTTTCCAATTTTTGAAGTAAAGTTAAAAACTACAGATTTTATTGTAGGAGAACTTGTAAGGTTCTTTTCAGATTCGGATACTATTATTGGTAGAGTTGAAAGATGGTATCCAGAGAATAGAAGTATCAAATTATTGTCTCCAAGAAATATACAAATAGGAGATGTTATTGAAGCAATATCTTCAAAAACCGTGGCCACAGTTTTAAATATTAAAAACAATACTGCAATTTATAATGTATCTTCTTCGTCTATTGTAGAAAAAGGATGGAATTCTGAATATGGTAGATTGAATGATTCATTACAGAATATACATGATAGTTTTTATTATCAATATTTTTCATATTCGGTCAAATCCAAAATTCCTTATGACAATTGGGAAAAAGTAGTAAATGGATTAAATCATACCGCAGGATTTAAAAAATTTAGTGATCTATCTATCGAATCTAAAGACTTGCAAGATTCAGGAATTTCTACAAGTCAAAATTTGGGTGAAGTTTCTGTAATTTCGGATCTCATTAATATTATGGATCTTGAGTGTATTGATGATTTCGATTTAGTATACGATGATGTTCAAATTGCTAACAATAATGTTATAGCATCAAATATTGTTTTTAATAATAGAGTACTACAAGATTATCAAGAATCGATAGGAAATAGAGTTTTAGTAATAGATGATATAAGTGGAGATTTTAATAGTGACCCTAGAGCAACTCCTTATGCTATAGTTGATTCTTTTAGATTGGAAGATGTAAGATCTAAAAAGTTTATTTTATTTGTAAGAGATAAGAGATTTGTTGATGAAAGGCAAATATATCTAGCAACACTACTTCATGATGGAACTTTTGGATATATTAACCAATATGGAAGGATTGAAAGTGATTCTGTTCTTGGTTCTTTCGAGTTTACTATATTTGATGTTGAAGGAAGATTATTATTTTACCCAATAAATTTCACAGTAAATAATTATGATATAAGTTTCTTATCTTATGATACAAAAGATGGATTTATTGGAATTGGTTCTACAAACTTTGGTAATATTGTAGAAGTTAATACTGAGCAATCATTTGTGGTATCTGGAATTACTACAACGATTGCATCAATACCATTGGATTATAGATCTTCAAAATTGATAATTCAAATTCAAGATAGTAATAACGAATTTTATTTTAATGAAATTTCAGTAATTCATGATGGATCCGATGTAAGCATATTAGAATATGGAGATTTTTCGTCAACAATAAATTCGTCATTAACATATATTGGATTTGGAACATTTAATGCTTACATAAGTGATTCTAATTTAAATATAGATTTAATACCGTCTATTGCAGTAAATGCAGTTGTAGATAGTGCGATCATTTCAATTGCAAGTTCCATTAGCGGAAATACTGACGTAGGAGTTGTTACATTTAATACCAGTAAAATGGAATCATTTTATGTTTCTGCAGCATCTACTGAAACATATCCAATTGAAGTCGCATCTTATCTCAGTGGATTTTATGAATATAATGGCGGATATGGAGTAATAAGTATTGAAGATCTTTCAAACCAACAATATCAAGTTTCAGAATATACTATTATTTCAGATTCTTCTTCATCAGGGATATCAGAATTTGGCATACTTTATACCAACAGTGAAATAGGAATAATAACGACATTTAATAACGGGTTAGAAACAAAGATATTATTTACCCCATATATTCCAGCAGACCTTGAAATTAGAGTATTGCAGCATAGTATTGGTCCAACTAATGTACTACTTCCTTTTACAGAGATTGATTTAACTAATTATGAAATTAGAGATGGATTTTCTGAATATGTAGGTACAGACCAAGCTATTAGAAGAAGTTTTGATTTATTTCATAAACAAAATCCAATATTTCAAAAGGAATTTGTTGGATCATCTACAAGTATAGTAGATATTGAGAATGATATTATCAAATTACCTCAACATTTCTTTGTTACAGGTGAAAAAGTTCTTTATTCGTATGACGAAATAACAAGTGGACCTATAGGTATTGCTACTACTACCATTACGGGAATTGGACTAACAGATATCTTACCTGAAGAGTTGTATATTATAAAATTGAGTGATCTGGAAGTAAAGGTTGCTAGATCTGTAGAAGAATCTTTAAAACTTGTTCCAATTCCTATAAAATTAAGAGAGGTGGGTATAGGTTCAGACCATTTCTTCACATCTACAAATCAAAATCCAAAGGTAGTTGTAACAGTAGACAATATGTTACAATCACCGATAGTTTCGACAGCAATAACATCATTCCTAGCAGATTCTATTTTAACTACTGATAATATTATTCCATTTGGAGGTGATAATATTAGATCATTTATTGGAGGAGATTTAATTAAAATTGACGATGAAATCATGAGGGTTTCAATCGTTGGTTATGGATCAACAAGTAATATTTACGTAAATAGACCCTGGTTAGGTACTACTCTTCAACCCCACTCTCAAAATTCGCTGATCACTAAAGTTGTTGGTAATTATAATATTGTAGATAATACATTAAATTTTGCTGCAGCACCATATGGGCCAAAACCAATTGGCGATCAAAATAATAGACCAGATTCTAGAGATTTTAGTGGTATTACAACATACTCTACGTTTAGTGGTAGGGCATTTTTAAGATCCGGACTTACTGATAGTTCTATTGAACCATATACTTATAATTATGTTCTCGATGATATTGCCGATCAGTTTAATGGTATTGCATCATCATTTACACTAAAAACAAATAGAAATGATGTAGTTAATATTTCAGAAAGTAATGCAATTATTGCTATTAAAGATATTTTCCAACCTCCTTCTAGAAGTGGTGTCTTACCGATTGAAGGGTCATATTCTTTAGAAGAAGATGGAAGTGAAACTAATATATTATTTGCAGGTAATGAATATACTGAAGGAGTTGATATTGAAAGTACTGGACTTCCAGTTGGAGGTAAAATTGTATCAATCGGATCAACTAAGGGATTTGGATATCAACCATTAGTATCTGCAGGTGGAACTGCATTAGTCTCAATATCAGGAACTATACAATCCATTAATTTAACTAATTATGGTTCTGGTTATAGAGTAGGGGTTCAAACATATGTAAATGTTGGTGTTCAAACTTATAGTAACGAAATTCCAAATATTGAATATATTGGATATGGTTCTATTGATAATGGAAGAATAGTTAGCGTTACAATAACAAACTCTGGAACTGGATATACTTATTCAAATCCACCAAAAGTTGTTTTTGATGAACCATTATCATATTCTAATTTAGAATTAATCTATAGTCAATTATCAATTGGTTCGACTTTAGGAAGCAATGCAAAAGTTGATATTGTAGTTGGCCAAGGATCAAGTGTTATTGATTTTGAATTAAGAGATGTTGGGTTTGGGTATCAGGTTAATAATTTACTTACAGTATCTATTGGCGGAACAATCGGAATTCCTAGAGAATATAGAGGAAGATATGTAGATGCCGCAAATCTACTTTCGGTAAACAAACAATTTATTAAAAATGAAGTTGTTGGGTTTATAACAACTACATATCCAGCAATTTTATCAAATCCAGAATATGATGAGACGATTTGTAAGAGAGATATTGGTTACATTGTAGATGCTGTTTCTCATGATATTGCATTTGGAGGAAACTTTAAATGTATTGAGGCTGGAAATGCTTATTGGAGTGGTATTGGAACAAATTATGTGTCTGGAGAGTCTACAGAAACAATAGGTGGATATGAATATATTGTAGGAATATCTTCATATATTATCAATAATATAACAGTTCCAATATCTTATCAAACAGGTACAATTGTAACCCAGATACAAAATGTTTCTATTCAATATGACGAAGATTGTAGTGCATCATCTTATAGTTCTAATTGCTGTAATGATGTTTGGTTATCAATTGGAAATTGTGTTGGTATTATAACGAGCATTATTGGTATTGGAACATCTTCCGCTCCACAAACAATTACTCCATACTCAAATCCAATTTTAGAGTTACCTACGATACTTAATTTTGAAGAATTTCAAATTTCTGTAGATAAAATTTTTAGTCAAGAATTTACTGGATGGACAATAGGTGATTTGCAAATAATTGATAATATTTCTAATTTATTTGATGGAAGAAGTAGAGGATTTCCGATTAAATTTGATGGAGTTCAACAATCAATCAAAGCGAAAACCGGATCTCAAATTGATGTTCAAGCAACTCTTTTAATATTTGTCAATGATATTCTTCAAGTTCCAGGAGAATCTTACCTTTTTAACGGAGGAAGCATTATTAGATTTACTGAGGCACCAAGATCTTCTGATACTTGTACTATTTTATTCTATAAGGGTACTGGAGATATTGATGTTAAAGAGGTTGATGTTTTAGAAACTATCAAAAAGGGAGATAAAGTACAAATAAAATCTGATTTATTAAGTTTAAATCAAAAACAAAGATCTGTTAAAGAAATTATTGCTACTGATACTTTAGAAACATATCCATATGTTGGAGTAGGTGTCGTTAATGATATTGATCTTCAGAGACCTATAAAATGGTGCAAGCAGAGAAACGACATTTTTATTGACGGATCTTATGTAACAAAAGATAGAGAATTATACGAATCATTAATTAATCCATTTACAAATATAATTTATGATATTGGGGCAGGAACTTCAGTTGCGTATGTAGAGAGTATACGCACATTTTTTGACTACAAAAAAGAAAATGCTGATGAAAATTATATCAATAGTATTGATATATTCACTCAAGATGAAGTTTTAGTTGCTACTGCTAGAGCTGTTGTAAGTACTTCGGGAACTATCTCGGAAATAGTAGTTGAAAATGGTGGATTTGGATACTTAGAAAACCCCGAAGTATCTATTCAAAGACCACCAGAATTTAATGCACCATACGAAATGATTTCAATATTAGATGTAGTTCCTGATGAAAGTAGAGCAATATTTAGTGTCAATATTATTGATGGATCTGTGTCTTCTATTAATGTCGAAAATGGAGGGTCTGGTTATGATCCAGAAAATCTACCACTAGTTTTAATTGCAAATCCAAAATCTTTAGGAGAAACTGCATTTAGAGTAGAATATGAAGGTGATTTTGGATCAATTACAGGTATTGGAACTACAATAGTAGGAGTATCTAGTCTTGCTATAATATTTGAACTTAGTATTGATGATAATTCGCCATTAAGAAATGTTGATATCGTCGAGAATACTACAGAATTAAGTGGAATAAAAACTGATTATTATTTTATAGCAAAAAACACTACTATTGGGTTAGGAGTTACATCTCTAAACACTGACCTAACAATTATTATTGAAGGTAAAGAATATATTGATAATGTATATCAAGTTTATGATATAAATGATGACCCATATATAGTTTCTGTTTCGGAAGTAATAGTAAACTTAGTAAGATATGGATCTTACTCTATAAATAGTGGATCTACAGTAGTTGTTGATGATACAGGAACTCTTATTGTTGAAAATAAAACAAAAGTAGTTTGTTTAGTCGAAAATTATAATGGGTTAGATTCTATCATACCACCTTTCCCCGAATTTGAATCCAGAATATTACTTGGAGAATATACATGGGGAAGAATAGACAATATGATAAGACCATATCCAGAATCATATTCAATTTATAGGGATAACGGCATTACTGGCATTTCTTCTTCCCCCATCATTAGAAGATCTAAACCTCTTAGATACCAAAATTATCTACCATAAATAAGTAAAAAACACAAATAAAATGTCCGCTATTATAACTGATCAACTTAGAATATTAAATGCAAAAAATTTCATTTCTTTTGCGAAAGACCCTAACAATTCGTTGTATTCATTTATAGGACTACCAAATCCCACTGACTATAGTTCTACTTGGAATATTAATCCATTAGCTCCAAAAGATTCATTTGAACAAGAAACTGATATTTGGGATAGTATAATAAGTCTAAAAAAAATCCTTCCTGATGGAATAAGGCAGGTAATTAGAAGAAATACCTGGGCCAGCGGAACAACTTATGACATGTATCGCCATGATATTAGTAGAACTAATGTCTCAAAACCTTCGAATGCAACAAGTCTATATTCTTCAAATTATTACATAATTAATAGCGATTTTAGGGTTTATATTTGTTTGCAAAATGGCACGAATCCAGAAAATCCAAATGGAAAACCGTCATTAGATGAACCACTATTCACTGATATTGAACCGAGATCCGCTGGAGAAAGCGGTGATGGATATATTTGGAAATATCTGTATACAGTTAAACCATCAGACTTAATCAAATTTGATACTTTAAACTTTATACCAGTTCCTGATGATTGGGAAACCAATTTTATCGATGCTCCAGTTAGAGACAATGCATTTGGTAGTGGACAGTTAAAAATAGTTACTATAAAAAATAGAGGGTCTGGTTTAGGAACTTCCAATGTCGTATATAAAAATGTTCCTATTGTAGGAGATGGAGAAGATGGTACTGCAACCATAACTATCAATAATAATTCTCAGGTAGAATCTATTGTAGTATCGAATGGAGGATCTGAATATACTTTTGCTAGAGTAGATTTAGATTCAGTAGATTTTCCTTTGGGAATAACATCTCCAGAATTTGATGTAATAATTCCACCAAAAAATGGCCATGGAGCGGATATATACAGAGAATTGGGTGCAAATAATGTTCTTCTATATTCTAGAATTGAAAATAATGATGTTGATTTTGTAGTTGGTAATGAAATCGCTAGGGTTGGAATTATTATAAATCCGAATGAATATGGATCTGATACTGCTATTATTTCAGCGTTTCAGGCCAGTGCATTATATGCGTTAAGATTAACTGGTATAGGATATAGTTCAACTAGTTTTGAAAATGACTCTTTCATAACTCAGACAATAGGAACCGGAGTAACCGCAGTTGGAAGAGTTGTAGCATACGATCAAACAACAGGAGTTTTAAAATACTGGCAGGATAAAACTCTTGCTGGATTTAATACTGATGGAACAAAAAGTTCGAGCAGTACTTATGGAATAAAATTGAATAGATTTACAACTACTCTTGAGTCTGGAGGAAGTTTGGTAATTAATGGTGGAAGCATTAACTTAAGTATTGATAATACTTTTAGTGGTGTAACTACATCTATAAATAATATAACATATAATTTAGGTCAATTATTTACAAATGGTATCTCAGAACCGGAAGTTAAAAAATATTCTGGGGAAATAATTTACGTAGACAACAGACCCTCAATTTTAAGGTCAAAAAGTCAAAAAGAAGATATAAAAGTAATTTTACAATTTTGATTTACAAGGATTTATAAACCATGCCACAAAAAACTAATTTAAATACCACTCCATATTTTGATGACCTTGATCCAGATAGTAATTATTTTAAAGTTCTTTTTAAACCGGGTTATCCAGTTCAAGCAAGAGAATTAACTACACTACAAACAATTCTTCAAAATCAAATTGGAAGATTTGGAGATCATTTTTTAAAGGATGGTTCTAGAGTTACCGGAGGACAACCTACATATTATAAAAATTTACCATGTGTATTAATTCAACCTACTTACAATGGTGTTGATGTCGAATCTTATGCTTTATCGTTAGTTAATAGTGAATTGGTTGGATCCAGTTCAGGTATTAGAGCAAAAGTTACTTCAATTTTACCTGCTTCAATATCAGAAAGAGGTCTAACAACATTATATTTACAATATTTGGAGTCAGATTCATCTTCTTCTCAATTTTCCGGATTTGCTGACGACGAAGTTTTACTTAATGCAAGTGAAACTATAGTCAACTCTATAACTGTTGAAAGTTTACTTAATAATGACCTCGATAATCTAGAAGCAGTTGAGGTTTTTCTTCCTCAAGGAGAAGGTGTTTTTAGAACTATTCAAAGAAATTGCAACCAAATAGGATCCGCAGTATCTATTGAAGATGGAATTTATTATATTCGAGGATTTTTTGTAAAAATACAAAGTTCAATTATTCTTTTAGAGCAATATAGCAATATACCAGATTATAGGGTTGGATTAAAGGTATTCGAAGCTATATCTTATCCTCAAGATGATTCGTCTTTATATGATAATGCTGCTGGGTTTTCTAATTTTGCTGCTCCCGGAGCAGATAGATTACTTATAAGTGCTGAATTAAAAAAAGTACCTCAAGGAAATTATGAAGAGGAAAACTTTTATCAATTACTAGATATAAGACTTGGTGAACTTTTAGAAATTAAAGGAAAAACTCAATATGCTGATCTTGCTGAAGAATTTGCAAGAAGAACCAAAGAGCAATCCGGAGATTTTTATGTAATACCTCCAAATTTACAAATTAAAGAGGCTTTAAACAATCTTAAAGGTAATGATGGGGTTTTTAGTGAAGATGAAACTACTGATTTCAATAATACTCCATCAGAAGATATTGGAATTTATCAAATAAGTCCATTTAAAGCATATGTTCAAGGATTTGAAGTTGAACAAATAGCTCCTACATATATCGATTTTTTCAAACCCAGAACTACAGAATTAATAGAAGATCAAAATATAAACTATACTTCAGGTCCAACATTCACTATTCATAGAGTTAATGGAGCTCCAAAAATAGGAATCAATACTTCTTATTATGTTGAACTTAGAGATAGTAGGGTAGGAACTTCAAAAACTACTAGATCGGGAAAAGAAATAGGATTAGCAAGAGTTTATGATTATGCGTTAGAGTATGGATTAAATATACCCGAGTATCTGGATTTATATGAGTGGGATACTGTATTATACGATATTCAAACTTATAGCGAAATAACTTTAAATGAAAGAATAACATTAAATACTCCAACTCATGTTAGGGGACTTTCTAGTGGATCTACTGGATTTTTGAGATATAATGTAAGTAATTCTACTGACATTACCTTATATTGTACCAAAGGAAATTTTACAACAGGAGAGAAATTAGTATTTAATGGAATTGTAGATAAAAATAATAGAAGTGTAAGACAGTACAGGCAATATTCTACAGATGACGTAAAATCTTTATATGCAGAAAACTCTCCCGGAAATTATTTTAGTGCAGATATTAAACAAGTTCCAACTTTCAACTTTGGTCAAGTTGCAATTAGTGGATCCTCAGTTGGCGTTAGTACTGTCAATTCAACAAGTGTAAATTTTAATCAAATATTAAAATCAGGTTCTATTGTCGGGTATACAAATCCATTGATAGACAAAATAACTTTTTCTAAAGTTATTTCTGTGTCAGATTCTTCCATAGTAATTGCTGGAGTTACTACAGTTCCTGGAATCTGTGAAGGATCTTTACCTGCATCTACAATTTCTCCATCAGACTTTAAATTATTTTCAACAAAATTTCAAAAGTCTACAGATAATACATTTTATACCAGATTACCAAAAAGAAAAATATCTTCTGTAAATTTATCAAACAATTCAGAAATATCTATTAGACAATCTTATGATGTAAGTATATCTCAAAATCAAACAAATACAATTACTTCTGATAACAAAGAATTTTTCTTACCGTATGATGAAGAAAGATATATTTTAGTAACAGCAAATGGCGAAATTGAATCATTAAGTCCGGATAAAATTATCATTGGCGCTGGAGGAAAAGAATTAACCATAATAGGTTTAAGCACTAGTGCAACAACTACAGGAACTTTAATAACAACACTAAAAAAAGTAGGTATAACCAATAAGGTTAAAATAAGAAATAAAGCAAGTTCTATAATTATAGAAAACTCCAGGATTCAGGGGTCTGGAATAGGTGCTACTACCTTAAATGATGGATTAAGATATGGAAATTATCCATATGGAACTAGAGTTCAAGATGAAGAAATTTGTTTACTGTTTCCAGATGTAAATAAAGTACTTGCAATATATGAATCTGATGATGCAGGGAACCCAGATTTGCCTATATTAACGTTATCAAATATTGATACTCGGTCAGCAACAACAAATGAGTTTCTTTTGGGTGAAGAAATACTTGGATTAAATAGTAGTGCCGTTGCTATTATTGCTGAAATATTATCCGATAATACTATTGGTATAGTATATCTTAATACTATACGATTTTTAAAAGATGAAACAATCTTAACTAGAGAGTCTAATTTTTCATCTACAATTTCTACAATTGGTGACGGTGATAATAATATTACATCCAATTTTGTTTTACACAACGGTCAAACAGATACAATATATGATTATTCTTATATACAAAGAAAAGAAAATTCCAAATCTCCAAGAAATAAAATAAAAATAGTATTTGAACAATCTAGTATTTCTGAAACTGATATTGGAGAATTTATAACAGTAAATTCATATTCAAACTTTGATTATTGCGATATTCCACTATTAAATGGAATATCAAATAGTGATATTATCGATATTCGACCAAGAGTTGCAAAATATGAAATTTTAGAAAGTCAAAATAGATCTCCTTTTGAATTTTTAGGAAGAGATTTTACTGGTTTAGAAAACACATCAACAAATATTTTAGCATCAGATGAATCAATTATTGTAGATTATTCATATTATTTACCAAGAATAGACAGAATTTTCTTAGATAAAACAGGCAAATTTCAGTTAGTATCTGGTGAGCCTGCAGAGAATCCAACATTTCCATTAGGAAGAGATGATTCTTTAGAAATAGCTAATATTAAACTTCCAGCATATGTCTGCGATCTAAATGAAATCGTTATCTCTTATGTTGAGCATAAGAGATATCAAATGAAAGATATCCATAGATTAGAAGAAAGGATTAAAAATTTAGAATATTATTCAACACTTTCTCTTCTTGAAACAAAAACAGAAAATTTATTTATTCCCGACGCAAATGGGTTGAATAGGTTTAAATCTGGATTTTTTGTTGATAATTTTACATCAGCAACTACACAATTAAGAGTAACTGATGTAAAAAATAGTCTAGACTTAGAGAAATCCGAATTAAGACCGGCACCATATACGACTCAATTAGATTTAGTTTTAGGAACAACGACTGAATTAAGAAATTTTCCTGTTGACTTAAATTTTGATGATAATATTGTAGGATCAGGTATTAGAAAAACTGGAGAATTAATAACTTTAGATTATATTAACATTGCAGAAATTGTTCAACCATATGCTACAAAAGTTCAGCAAGTTACTCCATATAGAGATGTTTACTATGCAGGAACAATTGAATTATATCCAACCGCAGATACTTGGATTGATAATGTTAAGGAAGGTGAATCTAAGGCAATAGAAGTTCAAGGAAAGTATACTAGAACTCCAGAGCAACAAATTAGTTTAGCACAATTAAACCAGCAAGCAGGATTTGGTCCAGTAACTTGGAATTCTTGGGAAACTACCTGGACCGGACAATCTGTAGGAAATAAGTACAAAACTACTAAACTTGGAGGAACAACAGCAAATGGATTTACTGTTTATCAACAAGAAATTGGTCAAGTAATAAAAACTGGAACAGAAACAAGAGAAGGTTCTAGAACCAGAGAAGTAGAAACATTCGAAAAAGTTAGTGTAGGTGAGAAAACATTATCATATGATCTCGTCAAATATATGAGATCTAGAAATATAGCATTTACAGCAAAAAGATTAAAACCTTATACAAGAATATTTGCATTCTTTGATCGGAAAGATGTAAATACGTATATTGTACCTAAATTGATAGAAATAAATATGATTTCTGGTACATTTTTATCTGGAGAGACAGTAAGCACTCTTCCAAGACTCGTACCTACGCTAAGTTTATCGACTCCAACACAAGTAAAGAAAATTTCATTTAAATTAGCTAATATCAATCATAAATATGGTCCAACTAATGCTCCAACAGATGTATTTGACATCAATCCTTATAACAAACAATTAACATATCCAACTAATTATTCGCCATCTTCAAGTATTCTAAATGTAGATGTTCTTGGTTTAGGAGCAAAACAACTTGGCGAGTTTGTTGGATGTATTGAACCTGGAATGATTTTGAGGGGAGAAACTAGTGGTGCTACTGCTAGAGTTTCTGATATTAGATTATTTACGGACGATGTTGGAACAGTTATAGGATCATTATTCATCCCAGATCCAAATGTACCCACCAACCCTAGTTTTACAACAGGAACTAAAATCTTAAGATTAACAAATACTTCAAATAATGCTGCGACTGAAGGGGTAGCAACAGCAGGTGCAGAAGAAAGATTCTATGCTGAAGGAACTAATAGAAAATATCAAGATCAAGTTTTATCAGTTAGAAATGTGAGACTTGAAACTCAAACAGTTACTGAGCAGCAACCAATAACTGATTATGGTCCTATTGTAGTAGTTCAAACTACTCAAGTTGGTGAAATCGGCCCGCCGATACCTGGACCTCCTGGACCTCCAGGACAACCGGGCGGCCCAGGAGGTCCAGGTAAACCAGGTACTCCAATACCAGGTATTCCAGGTACTCCAGGTACTCCAGGTACTCCAGGTAAACCAGGTACTCCAGGTAAACCAGGTACTCCAGGTAAACCAGGTACGCCACCAAGACCTCCCTCACCAATATATCCACCACCAGCAACTCAAACCCCAACTCCGCCAAGGCCTCCAGTAGGAATACCGCCGCGGCCACCTGCTCCAATTGGTAAAATAACTACTCCAATTAGTAGGCCGCGCCCAGGTGCTCCTATCGGAAAACCTCCTATTGGTAAGAGAGATGATCCGCGTAGAGATCAACCACGTAGAGATCCGCCACGTAGAGATCCAGGACCTAGAGATCCACGTAGAGATCCTCCTCGTTTAACAGCAGTACCAAGAGGATCAGCTTCATTTCCATTCCCTGCTGGCGCTAGACCCCTACCAATTTCTTTTCCTGCTGGCCCGAGAGGTGCAATAATTCAACCAAATCCACCACGTAGAGATCCGCGTAGAGATCCACCACGTAGGGATCCACCACGTAGGGATCCACCACGTAGGGATCCACCACCACCACCTAGAAGAACTGATTCTATAAGAGGAGGAGGAAAAAGAAGGTAATAGTGAACCGAATTTATATACGAGGATTAATCCTCGTATATAAATAAATTATCTACTATATTTTTTTATTTGGGTTATAAAGATAAAAATGAAAATAACAAATCCATTAGCACAATCATTTTATGTTGAGCACAAAGCTGGGTATTTTGTAACGGCAGTAAAGTTATATTTTAATTCTAAAGACGTACAACTTCCAGTAACTGTTCAACTTAGACCTATGAGGTTTGGAATTCCGACTTCAGAAGTTTATCCATTTGGAGAAGTTGTTGTAGATGCTAAAAATATTTTAAATTCAGACGATGGAAGCACTCCTACTAGAGTTGTGTTTCCCTCACCAGTATATTTACTTGGGGAGCAATTTCATTGTATAGCATTAGTTACCAATTCTCCCGATTATGGAGTCTGGGTTGCTAAAATAGGGCAACCGGATATTACATATGCCTTACAAGAAGAATCAAAACAAGTTATTGTAACTTCTCAACCATTATCCGGATCATTATTTAAATCTCAAAATGGAGAAACTTGGACAGCAGAGCAAGAAGAAGATTTAAAATTTCAAGTGGAAAGAGCTCAATTTATTACACCTTCTGGTAATGTGCAATTTTATAATTCAATATTAAGTAAAGGAAATAATCAAGTAGCTACTCTTTCTAAAGATGCATTAGAGATAGATTCTAGAAAATTACGTTTAGATTTAAGTGGTATTGTTGGTGGATCTTCTTCCGAAGTTACTTTTGGAAATACTATAAGTCAATTCGGATCAAATGGAAATGCTAATTATATAAATTCCGCCGGATCATTAGTAAATCAATTAACAATAGTTAATGCTGGTCTTGGATATACACCTTCATTGGGCGGTTTAACATTTTTTGATATTCCACTTTCAAATATCAACAGTGAAGGTAAAAATGCTACCGCAGATATTACTATTCAGAATGGAGTAGCCGTGGGTGCTACAATAGTTAATGGGGGGACAGGATACGCGATTGGTGACGTTTTAACCGCACAAACAATAGGAAATAATTCTTTAGGTAGAAATTTAAGACTTTCAGTTTCCGAAATTCAAGGTATCAATGAATTAATTGTAGATCAGGTACAAGGAAATTTTTCCATAGGTATCGGAAAATCGCTTGAATATACTAATAATGTAGGTTTAACCACATATTTAAAAGATTCTAGCGATAATATTCTTTATATTGAAGATATTGATGTTGTTTCTGACGGATTAACTATTAAAGTTAATCATAGAAACCATGGAATGCATTCGCCAGAAAATATAGTATCAATTTCAGAAGTAAATCCAGATGTGCGACCAGTATTATTAAACTCAGCATATCCTTTAAATTCAACCAATCCAATAAGTTTAAACACATTGCCGGTAAACTCTTTAACAGGTATTAGTGAATTTTCAGTATTTGAAGGTGTTGGTGTTGGATCAACTAATCCCGGTTACGTGTTAATTGGCGATGAAATTATTAGATATCAAGGAGTTTCTGGTAGTTCTTTAATAAACATTACCAGATCTATAGATAATACAAAATCATCTACATATCCATCAGGAACTCCAGTTTATAAATATGAACTTGGAGGAATTTCATTAAGAAGGATTAATAAAACACATACTTTACAAGATGTAAATGATAATTTAGTTCAAAATCGTATAGATTTAGATCATTATCACATAAAAATTAATACTTCTAGTGAAGGAACAAATAGAGATGGTGGATCGTTACCAGATTTATTTTTAAATTCTACAAAATCTTGTGGTGGAACTGAAATTACAGCATCTCAAAATATTCCATATGAAATAGTTAGACCTGCAATAGAAACAATGGTTCTTAATGGTACTTCTATTACAGCATCAATTAGATCATCTTCAGGAAGAAGTGTATCGGGAAATGAAGAATCATTTTTAATTAAACCTTCACAAGTTTTAAATTTGGATGAAAATAATTATTTTAAATCGCCAAATATTGTTTGTTCTAGAATTAACGAAACGACTTTTTTCGATCCAAATCAAGTTGAAGGAAGTAGATCATTAAATGTATCACTCGATCTAGCGACAAGTGACGGATATATTTCTCCAGTAGTTGATTTAGAGAAAACGTCGATGATTTTTACAAGTAATAGAATCAATAAACCAATTGATGATTATAAATCTGATGATAGAACTTCTTCATTAGAAAAAGATCCATCAGCATTCGTATATGCAACTAATCCAATTTCTATAGAAAATCCAGCAACTTCTATAAAAATTGTAGTTGGAGCATACATCAATATATATAGTGATCTTAGAGCATTTTATGCTCTATTGAGTGATCCACAAGAGTCTCCAATATATTATCCATTCCCAGGATATTTAAATAGAACCAATTTAGGAGAAGTACTAGATTTTTCTGAAAGTGACGGTACACCTGATACAAATGTACCAAAAACCGATATTATAGGTTTCGATAGCAATGAATTAATTTTCAAAGATTATGAGTTTACTGTTACTGGAATACCAGAATTTAGATATTTTTCTGTTAAATTAGTTGGATCATCAACTAATCAAACGCATCCAGTGAGATTGAGAGATCTTAGAGTTATAGCACTGGCATAAAATATATGAAATATGCAAAAGTAGAAGGTAAAAATAATCTGGTTAGACATTTAGAAACTAATGCAATAATAAATACTAACTCTGCAGAATATAATCAATATATTACTTTAAGAAGATCAAAACAGAATGAGGAAAGTAAGATTATTTTCTTAGAGAATGAGATTAATTCAATTAAAAATGATTTAAATGAAATTAAAACTATTCTAAGGAGTATTGCTAGTGGAAATCAATAATTCTGGTATAGAACTAAAAAGTATCAATAAATTATTTGAATTTGAAAAAATATCTAGAGATATAGATAGTATAAGTGATATTGAAATTATGCGCAATTTTGCAAAATTGTATATTAAATTATATTTTAAACAGCAAGAAATTTTATTAAACCTATAATGGCTAAACCATCAAGTAGACAAGAATTAGTAGATTATTGCTTAAGAAAATTAGGAGCTCCTGTTCTTGAAATTAATGTAGCTGAAGAGCAAATTGATGATTTAGTCGATGATGCTTTGCAATTATTTCAAGAAAGACATTTTGATGGAGTATATCAAACTTATTTGAAATATAAGATAACTCAAGAAGATATAGATAGGGGTAGGGCAAAAAATATTGATGGAGTTGGTGTCTCATCAATTTCAGCAACATCCTCTACTACCGGAACATTTAATTACTATGAAAATAGCAATTATTTAGAGATACCTCCATATGTGATGGGCGTAAATAAAATTATGAAATTTGAAGGATCTAACTCAGTTTCAAGTGGGATGTTTAGTCTTAAATATCAATTATTTTTAAATGATATTCATTATTGGGGATCGGCCGAACTTTTAACATATTCTATGGTTAAAAGTTATTTGGAAGACATTGATTGGCTTTTAACAACACAAAAGCAAATTAGGTATAATAAAAGACAAGATAGACTGTATTTAGATATTGATTGGTCCAGTCTAACTGTAGGTAGTTATATTATTATTGATTGTTATAGATTACTAGACCCAAATGATTATTCTAAGGTGTGGAATGACTCATTTCTCAAGTTATACTTAACATCCTTAGTTAAACGTCAATGGGGACAGAATTTAATTAAATTCCAAGGAGTAAAACTTCCTGGAGGGATAGAGTTAAATGGGAGACAATTATTTGATGATGCTCAAAGAGAAATTGATACTATTATTGAAAAAATGTCTACAACTTATGAACTACCTCCATTAGATATGATTGGTTAATCATTATGCTAAACCCCTTTTTTCTACAAGGCTCAAAAGGTGAGCAAAATCTAGTTCAAGATATTATAAATGAACATTTAAAAATTCATGGTGTGGATGTATATTACTTACCAAGAAAATATATTACGGAAAAAACTGTAATAAGAGAAGTAATTGAGTCTGAATTTAGAGATACTTATCCAATAGAAGCATATATAGAAAATTATGAGGGATATGGAGGTCAAACAAATATATTATCGAAATTTGGTGTTCAAAATTTAAGTAATCTTACTTTAATAATATCGAAAGAAAGGTTCGAATCTTACATATATCCATTAATAGATGGCAAATCTAATATTAAATTATCAACAAGACCAAAAGAAGGCGATTTAATATATTTTCCATTAGGACAAAGATTATTTGAAATTAAATATGTAGAACATGAAAAACCTTTTTATCAATTGCAAAAAAATTATGTATATGAATTAAGTTGTGAAATGTTTAGGTATGGAGATGAAATAATTGATACTGGTGTAGAAGAAATAGATAGCACCGTAGTAAACAGTGGATTTATTAAATCATTTACTATGGTAGGGTCTGGTACAACGGCAACTGCACAAGTTTTAAATATATCAAATGGAGGAGTAAGATTTGTAACTGTTACAAATAGAGGATTTAGTTATAAAACAAATCCAAATGTTGCTTTTGAACTGTCACCAGAATTAGGAGGAACTGCTTCAGGTATAGCAACAATGATATCTGGAATTGTTGATTTTTGCGAACCAAATGGTGATTTACTCAGAGTGCAGGGAGTAGAATTATCCAATTCTGGATTTGGTTATACTGCTGCTCCAAGAGTAATTTTTAGTGGCGGCGGCGGAAGTGGTGCTGAAGCAGTATCAACTATTGGAAATGGTGTCGTAGGAGTTATTAGTGTAACTAATGGTGGAAGTGGTTACATAACTCCACCATTAGTTAGTTTTACTAGTTCTAATATTGGAATAGTTACAGCTAAGGCAGTTTCTGTTTTGGGTGCTAATGGATCTATTCAATCTATTAGGATTGTTGATGCTGGTGTAGGATATACTACTGTTCCTCAAATTATTATTGAAAGTCCATATACTCAAGGATTTGGTAATTATATTCAAAATGAAGAAGTAATAGCAACTATCAGTGGCAAAAAAGGTGTTGTTAAATCTTGGGATGCAAGTAATAACACTCTCAACTTACATAAAGTAAATGGAGAATTTTCTGATAATGATGTATTAGTTGGAACAATATCAAGTGCATCATATGTAATATACGATGAGAGTATTTACGGCATTATTGATACATTTAACGATAGTGATATTATCCAAATAGAAGCGGATAACGTTATAGATTTTAGCGAAACAAATCCATTTGGTATGCCTTAAAGTTAATTTTAAATTATTGTTAAATAATATATAACTAAACTATATTCCTAAGTAAATGTTCGAGTATTTTTATAACGAAATTTTTCGAAAAACTTTAATCGGTTTTGGTAGTTTATTTAATGGAATAGAAGTTAAAAAAACAGATCAATCTGGTCAAGTAACTTCAATTACTAAAGTTCCATTAGCTTACGGCCCTACTCAAAAGTTTTTAGCTAGAATTGATGAAAACCCATCATTAGATAAAGCAGTTCAAATTACTTTGCCTAGGATGTCTTTTGAATTAGTTGGAATCAGATATGATCCAACAAGAAAAGCCTCGCAGACTCAAACATTTTTGGCTCCATCAACATCAGATTCTGGCGATATAAGAAAAACATATTTGCCTGTTCCATATAATTTAGAGTTTCAACTTAGTATTTTTACAAAATTGAACGATGATATGCTTCAAATTATTGAGCAAATTTTACCATATTTTCAACCAGCGTATACATTAACAATTAATTTAATCGATATTATTGGAGAAAAAAGAGATATTCCAATTATATTTGAAGGAATATCGATGCAAGATGATTATGAAGGTGATTATACTACAAGAAGGGCATTAGTTTATACATTAAATTTTACCGCAAAAACATATATTTTTGGACCAACTTCTTCTACTTCTACAGATATTATCAAAAAATCTACAATCAGTCTTGTATCTGGAGAATCTGGAGGAACAAGAATCAAAGAAGTATCTTACAGTGTTGAAGCAGAAGCAACTAAGAGTTATACTAATAATATTGTAACTTCTTTAAGCAGAGAAGTTAATATTGCCCAGACTGAATTATTAGTTGCAAATTCGTCGCAATTAACAGTAAATTCTCGCATAACTATAGGAGAAGAAACAATGCTTGTGAAAAATATACAGGCAAACACTATTATCGTTGAAAGAGGATACTATTCTACAAGTAGATCTCAACATTTAATTGGATCCGATATAAAATTAATCACATCTGCTGATGATTTATTAATTGAACCACAAGATAATTTTGGATTTAGTGGATTAATTTTCTAGGTAAATACTATGATTAATAAATTTGAAAATTTAAATAAGGCATTTGATATAGAACCGGAAATTATATCAAATGAAATAATTGAAACTGAAACTTTAATTGAAAAAAAAGATTCTAAATCAATAAATCCTGAAGATATCATAAAAGATTATGAATATACTAGGGGAAATTTATATTCAATTATCGAAAAAGGTCAAGAGGCTATTAATGGAATATTAGAATTAGCACAAGAAAGTGATATGCCTAGGGCCTACGAAGTTGCTGGTCAATTAATAAAAAATGTTGCAGATGCAACAGACAAATTAATGGATTTACAGAAAAAGTTAAAGCAAATAGAAGAAAATTCTCCACAGAGAACAACTACAAATGTTACAAATGCATTATTTGTTGGGTCAACATCTGAACTTTCAAAATTATTAAAATCACAAAGCTTAAATAATATTCAAAAATAATAAATAGTTTTTAAAATAGATAAAATGTCAGTTCAATCATTACCATCAATAATAATAAATAGAGGAACTGATTTCGAAAGATCTGTTTCAATCGGAACAACTACATTAAATTCTGGTATACACTCGGCAGTTTCTAAAATTAGAAAACATTCCTCAGCAGATGAATATACTGAATTTCAAACATATATTAATGATACAACTAATAAAGTAATAATTTCTATGGGTAATACAATAACTACAGATTTAGATCTTGGTAGAAATTATTTTGATATTTTCTTGATTAATAATCAAACAAATAAAACTATAAAATTGGTTGAAGGAAGTATCATCGTTAATGATAGCGCATCTAGGTAAATATTATGAATTTTTTATCGCAGCAACTCTTATTATCTTCAGGATTACTAGCATCAAAACCAAGTGATTCTGAACAAATATTTACAATTCCAGGAACATATACTTGGATAGCTCCGCCAAAAGTAAGACGAGTAAGTGTAGTCGTAATAGGAGGGGGATCTTCTCCTCGCGTTCAAGCAGGATCTATAGTTGGTGGTGGTGGTGGAGGCCTTGCTTGGCGAAATGATATAGAAGTCAATCCAGGACAAAGTTATACCGTTGTAGTTGGGTCTGGTGGCCAAGCATCGCCAACCAGTACTTTATTAATTACTGGACAAAATGGATCATACTCTAGTTTTGTAGCAGATATTTCTATAACAGAGGCATATGGGGGAACATTAGGTGGAGTTGGTGGAACTTATTTTGGTGCAGGTGGCGGGAACGGTGGCAGTGGGTCCTCTGGGGGCGGTGGAGGTGGTGGATATAGCGGAAACGGAGGAAGTGGTGGAGGAGTTCAAACCAATGGTTCCAGCGGGTCTGGGGGGTCTGGTGGAGGCGGTGGAGGTGCTTGGGAATCAATATACTTATCATCTCAATCGCAACCAGGATCATCATCTGCAGGAGGTGGTACTGGAGTATTTGGTCAATCAAATGATGGTTCAGGTGGATTGGGAGCAACAGGTACAACTTCTTTAGAAAGTGCTACTCCTGGAGGTGGTGGTAGTGGTGGAACTAATGGAGAAACTAATGGGGGACTGTATGGTGGTGGGGGAAGATCTGGATTTATTAGATCTGGTTCTCCAACATTATATCTTTCTGGAGGATCTGGATCTAATGGGGTAGTCAGAATAATTTGGCCTGGAAATACTAGAGCATTTCCATCAATAAATACAGGTAATACATAAAATAGGAGTTGTACATAAATGTTAATACAATTAAATGATGGCGTCCCTTTTGGTCATCCAGTAGATGAAAATAATTTTAGAATGATATTTCGAAATACTTCATTTCCTGATAAATTGACTCCAGAAATTTTAGAACCGTATGGGTTTGGTATTTTTGAATATACGCAACCCCCTCAACCAAAAAAATTTACAAAAATTATTGAAGATGTTCCAGAAAAAGGTGAAAATGGAGTTTTTTATCAAAAATGGAAATCTGTCGGAATGACTTCTAGTGAAAAAGAAGCAATAACGGAGGAGCAAAAATATATAATTAGGGAAGAAAGAAATTCTAGATTATCATCTACTGATTGGATGCTTTTATCTGATTTATATTTTGAAGATAATGAACTTAGAACTATTAAAAAGTATAGACAAAATCTTAGAGATATTCCATCAAAAGCAGGATTTCCATGGGATATTAAATGGCCAGAGTTACTGGTGGAACCAGATAAATAGAACATATTAATAATTATTGCAGATATAAGTAATGTCACTATTACAGGTAGATACTATTAGAAATAGGTCGGGAGATGGAGCTCCTTTATTTGATAGGGGTATATCTGTTGCCGGAGTAATTACTTCAACAAGTATAGAAGTATCTAGCGTTGGGATAGGATCAACGGAAGTTATAAGTTCTTCATTTCAGTTAAAGAATATAACTTCTATAGATTCTACAACTTTATCAACGCTAGAAATTGCATTAGAAGCAGCGCCAAATAACTTTAATAGTCTTTATATTGGCGGCGGCGGTATATCGACATTTACAGGAAATGTTTATGCGGCAGGAATTGCAACTGTAAACAACGACTTATACGTTAATGGGACTCTTTTTTCAAGCTCAAGCGGAGCATCCCTATCATCTTTAAGTATTGGAAGCACTCAAGTTATAAGTTCTTCCAGAGAACTTCAAAACATAACTTCATTAGATTCTGTAACAACTGCAACAATTGAAAGTGCTATTGTTAATACACCAAATATTTTTAACGATCTTGTAATTACAGGTATTAGTACTTTCACTAATGGTCCAATATTAGTAGGAACCGCAACTTCTACGGGAACAACAAATCAAAGACTTCAAGTAACTGGTGGTGCTTATGTTTCGGGTAATGTTGGAGTAGGAACAACAAATCCTACATCTAAACTAACTGTTATAGGTGATGCGTTAATTACCGGCACTTTATCGGCATTAAACTTTAGTGGAATTACTACATATTCTGATAATGCTGGTATTGCGACTTATGCAACTAATGCTGGTATAGCAACTTATGCAACT
>ERZ888423.665-NODE-665-length-34393-cov-9.538383_pt1 | contig 34393 bp, 38 predicted proteins | sample MGYA00520523_ERZ888423 | MGnify/ENA primary metagenome ERZ888423 (study PRJEB32303, sample SAMEA104408611) | aquatic metagenome | biome: Brackish water; feature: Pelagic; material: water | place: Baltic Sea | collected 2014-06-08T10:24:00 | depth 30,27 m ...
ACCGGGGCGAGGGCGATAGTCAGTAATGGGTGTGCGCGGGCAGAGCGCTCGCAGGCTCGGGTCATGGACGACCTTCGGTGAATGTCGAGCGCCCAGCGAGTCGGTGCCGCTACCTTTAACCCGGAGGCGGTTCCCTGATGAGGAGAATGCTCCCTAATGAGGAGGATTCGTGTGCCGCGTGGCTTACCGCTATTCCGGAATGTTGCTCTCTGTTCTGTCCCAGTAATATTCGTCTCGCTGGTGAGTTGCTCGTCGCCACCAACGCAACCGGAGGTAGGCCCCTTGGCCACCGATGGCGAGTACCTGGCCACGTTGTGTGGCGAGCCGCGACTCGCGGTGCGGAACGCACAGCAGTCCGCGGTCTGCGTGACCGCCGAAGGTGATGCGATCTCTCTGGTGGGTGATCGAACATTCACCAGTACGCGCAAGTCGGATGTATTCCAGGTGGCACCGCGCACGTGTCCAGCCGACGGTAAGCCGCCAGTGTGGCTGCGCTACTACGATGGCCCGAACATGCTGGCAAAAAACAACTTTGAGGAAATTTCGTTCAGTATGCCGGTGACCCGCAGCGCGTTGCCGGAAATTCGGAACAGCCAGAGTTTGTGGGACCAGATGTCGATTCTGCAGCCCCTGCCGGTGTTCTCCGACGTCGCCCCGACCTACTGCGGTTTCGGCGGCTCCAAAACACTCTGGGCCAACGGCGGATTCAACGTCGAGTTGACTGCGGGCAACACCGGATTCGATGTCGGCGACGCACGAGAGGTGGTGCCCTGGAATTCGCCGTGGCAATCGGGATTCAACGATCCGGTCTATGACGGCTGGACGGCGTATCCGTTGATGGCGCTGGGTAACGGGGCCGGTGGACCGCCGGCCGGCTACGCCGTTCGCACCCCCGGGATCGCCGACGACCCGGCGGCGCCCGATGCCTCGGTGCGGGCCAAGTACACCCTGGACAACGACAAGCAGACCGTCACTCTCGAACTGTCCTATGGCGACTACAGATCGACCTATTCGGTTCCGCAGCAACTCTTCAAGGACAAGTTCCTGCCGGCCGCCATTGCCGCCGGGGACCTCGCCGCCGACGACAAGCAGGTGGCCCAGGTCAATGACTTCATCTGGCGCTGGCAACTGTTCACCAACACCCTCACCATCCAGAAACCCGACAGCCCTGATGGACGGCCGATCACCGTTAATGAACTGGCGCAGTACTTTCCGGGCTCAACCGCCTACCAGGACATCCAAACCACGGTCAGGGGCTTTCCCGGTGCCAACAACCCGGATGCGTTCGAGAACACCCTGGTGTGTGCAAAGGGATTCGAAATGTACGGCACTTTGATCGACGATCGACTGTTCACCGACCTCGACGACTACACCAAGTGGCTCAACACCGAGGCCGACAAGACCGACCCGCGCTACGCGCTGTGGCGATGCATCGAGGCTATCGCCAGGTCGCGACTGCAGAGCTGCGTCGCCAGCGGTTCGGAGCGCAATGCCGCCGGTACGAATTGGAATGTCGGCATCGGCTATCTGGACGGGGTTGTTCCTGACCAGTGCGATGCCGGCGATCCAGAGACCAGCGCCGCCATCGCCGGCCAGCGGAACTGACAGCCCGGATATGGGCGTCGGCGAATGGCTGGTCACAGCCCTTCCTTCCTGGCTGCTGTTGGCCGGTCTGATCGTCCTGGTCGCCGGTGGGGCGGTGTTCATTGGTGTGGTCTTGCGAAAAGCCTTCCCGGGCTTGCGGGCCGGCGACCATAACGACGCCCTGCGGTTCGGTTATGGCGTGATCGCCTTCGTCTACGCGTTCTTCGTCGGGTTCGTCGTGTCCTCAATGTGGGGCCAGATCAATGCTGCCGACGCATTGGCGCGGACCGAAGGGGCGGCGGCGGTGCAGTTGGCCCGAGACAGCACCGCGTTCGACAGCGCCGACGCCGACCGGGTGCGGACCGGCCTGGTGGACTACCTGGACATGGCCGCCGCTGAGTGGCCGGTCGCAGCCCGGGGAGGGTCATCGGCGCAGGCCGACCAGGCTCTGCAGCGGCTCTACCGATCAGTCCAGGACGTTGCGCCCCGAACCGACATCCAGAAGACATTCCTCACCACGGCGGTGGGCAATCTGGAGAAGATCAGTCAGGGCCGGACCGAACGGCTTATTCAGGCCGACGTCAATGCCGGACCCAGCTGGCCGCTGTGGGCGGTCATCGTCCTGACCAGCGGGCTGGTGCTCGGCTCGGCGATCGCCTTCGGCGTGGAGAATCCGCGCATGCACTACGTGGTGGTGCTGACCGTTGGGACCCTGGTGGCGGCCAACCTGTTCCTGATCCTTGATCTGTCCTATCCCTACCTCGGCGATATCGCGACCTCGCCCGAGGCGCTCCAGGTCGCCATCCGCTACCTGGATTGACCGCCGAGTGTGCGCACACCGCACGCCAGACCGGCGTGTCGGTGTGCCGACACGCACCGTCGCGGGCGAGCGGGGGAGGCGGGGACCGGGAGCTAACCCTGCTCGTGGCGCCGCGACACCGCCGCCGCGACCGCCCCGCCGACTGCGGCCGCGGCCAGCGCCGAGGGCACGCCGATCTTGGCGGCCTTGCGGGCGGTGCGGAAATCCCGGATCTCCCAGCCGCGTTCGCGGGCGATATCGCGCAGATCGGAGTCCGGGTTGATGGCCACTGCGGTGCCCACCAGCGAGAGCATCGGCACATCGTTGATGCTGTCGGAGTAGGCGGTGCAGCGCTTGAGGTTCAGGCCCTCCCGGGCCGCCAGGGCCCGCACCGCGTGGGCTTTGCCCAGACCGTGCAGGATGTCGCCGACGAGCCGGCCGGTGAACACCCCGTCGACCGATTCGGCGACGGTGCCCATCGCGCCGGTGAACCCGAGCCGCTTGGCGATGACCTCGGCCAACTCGTAGGGGGTGGCGGTCACCAGCCACACCTGCTGGCCGGCGTCGAGGTGCAGCTGGGCCAGCGCACGGGTGCCGGTCCAGATCTTGTCGGCGATGATCTCGTCGTAGATCTCCTCGCCCAGCTCCGACAGTTCGGTGGTGCTGCGGCCCTCGATGAAGGCCAGCGCCTTGCGGCGGCCCTCGGCGACGTCGTCGCTGTTCTCCCTGCCGGTCAGCTGGAACTTGGCCTGGGCGTAGATGAACTTCCACACCTCGCTGTACCGGAAGTACTTGCGGGCGGCCAGGCCGCGGCCGAAATGCACCAGCGAGGAACCCTGCACCAGGGTGTTGTCGACATCGAAGAAGGCCGCCGCGGTCAGATCCAGCGGCGGCGGCGCCCCGGCCGCTGCCAGGGCTTCGACCGCGACCTCGGCGCTGACATCCCCGGCGAGCGCCAGCTCGTCATCCCCGGAACCCATGCTGACCACCTTATCTCCGGATGCGACACTGACCGGCGATGAGCAACACGGCACGGCCCCGCGCACAGGTGCGACTGCTGACCCGCGCGGGCTGCGGTCTGTGTCAGCGGGTCCACGACCGGCTGGCCGAGCTGGCCGCCGAACTCGACTTCGAGCTGTCGGAGACCGATGTCGACGCCGCGGCGGCCGCCGGTGACAGCGCGCTGAGGGCCGAGTTCGGCGACAGACTTCCGGTGGTTCTGCTGGATGGCCGCGAGCACAGCTACTGGGATGTCGACGAGCCCAGATTGCGGGCCGACATCACGAAGCGGTGACGCCGAAATGCAATTTGGCCAGCCCGCTGCGAACCGATTACCGTTGCGAGTAGTTTCTCTCCCGGAAACCAACAGTCCGGAGCATCCGCCGCTGCAAGGGAGTCGCCAGGTGATCGTGCCGTGAGCGTCCTGTTGTTCGGGGTGTCTCACCGCAGCGCTCCGGTCTCGGTTCTCGAGCAGCTCTCCACCGGTGAGCCGGATCAGGCCAAGATCATCGATCAGCTGCTGCAGTCCGGTGTGGTGACCGAGGCGATGATTCTGTCCACCTGTAACCGGGTCGAGGTCTACGCGGTCGTGGACGCTTTCCACGGTGGGCTGTCGGCGATCGGGCAGGTGCTGGCCGACCATTCCGGCCTGGCGATGGGCGATCTGACCAAACACGCCTACGTCCGCTACAGCGAGGCCGCCGTCGAACACCTCTTCTCGGTGGCCAGCGGTCTGGACAGCGCGGTGGTCGGCGAGCAGCAGGTGCTCGGCCAGGTCCGCCGTGCCTATGCGAACGCCGAGGCCAACCGGACCGTCGGACGGGTCCTGCACGATCTGTCCCAACGGGCGCTGGCGGTCGGCAAGCGGGTGCACTCCGAGACGTGCATCGACGCCGCCGGCGGCAGTGTGGTCTCGGTTGCGCTGCACGTCGCCGCCGAGCGGCTCTACCGGCCCGAGCTGGGTCCCTCCTACACCGCGCTGGCCGGCCGGACCGCCACCGTCATCGGTGCCGGCTCAATGGGTGCGCTGACCGGCGCCCACCTGGTTCGTGCCGGAATCGGCCACGTCAACGTCGTCAACCGGTCGATGCCCCGGGCCCAGCGCCTCGCCGCGAACCTCAGCGAGCAGGGAATCGGCACCCGGGCGATGACGCTGGATCAGCTGACCGAAGCGCTGTCCGGCTCCGATCTGGTGGTCAGCTGCACCGGCGCGGTGCGGCCGGTGGTCACGCTGGCCGACGTCCACCACGCTCTGGCCGCCGGGCAGCGCGACGAACCGGCCGAGCCGATGGTGTTCTGCGATCTGGGCATGCCACGCGATATCGACCCCGCAGTTGCCGGGCTGCCCGGGGTCTCGGTCGTCGACATGGACCGGGTCCAGCGCGAGCCGTCGGCGCGGGCCGCCGCCGCCGACGCCGAGGCCGCCCGGCGCATCGTCGCCGCCGAGGTCGCCGCCTACCTGGCCAGCCAGCGGGTGGCCGAGGTCACCCCGACCGTCACCGCCCTGCGCCAGCGGGCCGCCGAGGTGGTCGCCGCCGAGCTGATGCGACTGGACAACCGGCTGCCGGGCCTGGACGTGACCCACCGCGAGGAGGTCGTCCGGACCGTGCGCCGGGTGGTCGACAAGCTGCTGCACGCCCCGACCGTTCGGGTCAAGCAACTGGCCGGGGCTCCCGGCGCCAACACCTACGCCGAGGCGCTGCGCGAGCTGTTCGAGCTCGACCCGCAGGCCGTCGACGCGGTGGCAGCGAGCGAAATCGCCGTTCCTACAACGGAATCCGACGCTTGATCCGGATCGGTACCCGGGGCAGCCTGTTGGCCACCACCCAGGCCGGAACCATCCGGGACCAGTTGATCGAGCGCGGCCACGCGGCCGAGTTGGTCATCATCAGCACCGAGGGCGACCGATCGGCCAAGCCGGTCGCCGAGATCGGCGTCGGGGTTTTCACCGCCGCTCTGCGGGAGGCGATCGCCGACGGCCGGGTCGACATGGCCGTGCACTCCTACAAGGATCTGCCGACGGCGGCCGATGACCGTTTCGTCATCGCGGCGATACCGCCGCGGGCCGATGCGCGCGACGCCCTGGTCGCCCGGGACGGTCTGGTGCTGGGGGAGTTGCCGGCCGGTTCGGTGATCGGAACCTCGTCGGTGCGGCGAGCGGCGCAGCTTAGAGCACTGGGTCTCGGTTTGGAAATCCGCCCCCTAAGGGGCAACCTTGACACCAGGTTGAACAGGGTAAGCAGTGGTGATCTAGACGCCATCGTCGTCGCCCGGGCGGGCCTGGCCCGTCTGGGAAGACTCGGTGATGTCACTGAGACGCTGGAGCCGGTGCAGATGCTGCCGGCGCCGGCTCAAGGTGCCCTCGCGGTGGAATGCCGTTCGGGTGACACCGCTCTTGCGGCGCTGTTGTCGGAGTTGGACGACCCCGACACCCGCGCCGCGGTCACCGCCGAGCGAGCCCTGCTGGCCGACCTGGAGGCGGGTTGCTCCGCACCGGTGGGCGCGATCGCCGAGGTGGTCGAGTCTATCGATGACGACGGCCGCGTCTTCGAGGAACTGTCGCTGCGCGCATGCGTGGCGGCGGTGGACGGATCCGATGTGATCCGTGCGTCCGGTATCGGCAACCCCGACCGGGCCGCAGAGCTGGGGCTCGCGGTCGCTGCGGAGTTGTTCGAACTCGGCGCGCGCGAGGTCATGTCGATACGACTCCGCGATGAGCGGTAGAGCGGGAGTGAAGATGACTGGTCACGTGGGCGGCCGCGGACGCAAGGCGAAGCCGGGGCGCATCACGTTCGTGGGCTCCGGTCCGGGCGATCCCGGACTGCTGACCACCCGGGCCCGGACCGTGCTGGCGAACGCCGCGTGCGTGTTCACCGACCCCGATGTGCCCGAAGCGGTGCTGAAGCTGGTCGGAGTTGACCTGCCGCCGGCCGCCGGGCCCGCACCGGAGGGCGCCGTGCCCGCGGCCGGGGACCAGACCGCGCCATCGGTGGTCTCGACGGGACCGGACGTCCGGCCCGCACTCGGTGAGCCGGCCGAGGTGGCCAAGACGCTGGTGGCCGAGGCCAAGGCCGGCGCCGACGTGGTCCGTCTGGTCGCCGGTGATCCGATGTCGGTCGATTCGGTGATCACCGAGGTCCACGCCGTCACCCGCTCGCATCTGCAGTTCGAGATCGTTCCCGGGCTGCCGGCCACGGTGGCAGTCCCGAGCTACGCCGGTCTGCCGCTGGGGTCCACCCACACCGTCGCCGATGTGCGCGGCGAGGTGGACTGGGCGGCGCTGGCCGCTGCGCCGGGCCCGCTGATCCTGACGGCGACGGCCTCGCACCTCGCCGATGCCGCCCGCACCCTGGTCGAGTACGGCCTGTCCGAGTCGACGCCGTGCGTGGTGACCGCCCAGGGCACCACCTGCGCCCAGCGCTCGGTCGAATCGACCCTGTCCGGGCTGACCGACCGCACCCCGCTGGGCACCGGTGATCCGGCCGGTCCGCTGGCCGGACCGCTGGTGGTCACCATCGGACGAACCGTCACCTCCCGGGCCAAGCTCAACTGGTGGGAGAGCCGTGCCCTGTACGGCTGGACCGTTCTGGTGCCGCGCACCAAGGAGCAGGCCGGCGATATGAGCGATCGGCTGATCGCCCACGGCGCGCTGCCGATCGAGGTGCCGACGATTGCCGTGGAACCCCCACGTAGCCCGGCCCAGATGGAGCGCGCCGTCAAGGGCCTCGTCGACGGCCGTTACCAGTGGGTGGTGTTCACCTCCACCAACGCGGTGCGTGCGGTGTGGGAGAAGTTCGCCGAATTCGGTCTGGATGCCCGGGCCTTCTCCGGGGTGAAGATCGCCTGCGTCGGCGAGGCGACCGCGGACCGGGTGCGTGCCTTCGGGATCAGCCCCGAACTGGTGCCTTCCGGTGAGCAGTCCTCCCTCGGACTGCTCGATGAATTCCCGGATTACGACAGCATTTTCGACCCGGTCAACCGGGTGCTGCTGCCGCGGGCCGATATCGCCACCGAAACGCTTGCCGAGGGCCTGCGGGAACGCGGCTGGGAGATCGAGGACGTCACCGCCTACCGCACCGTGCGGGCGGCACCGCCGCCGGCCGAGACCCGGGAGATGATCAAGACCGGCGGTTTCGACGCGGTCTGCTTCACCTCCAGTTCCACGGTCCGCAACCTGGTCGGCATCGCGGGTAAGCCGCACGCCCGCACCATCGTCGCCTGCATCGGGCCCAAGACCGCCGAGACCGCGGCCGAGTTCGGGCTTCGGGTCGATGTGCAGCCCGAGACCGCCGCCGTCGGCCCGCTGGTCGACGCGCTGGCTGAGCACGCCGCCCGGCTGCGCGCCGAAGGAGCGCTGCCGCCGCCGCGCAAGAAGAGCCGGCGCCGGTAGGGTCGGTTCTTCGATGGCGTTCCCCAGGCAGCGTCCCCGCCGGTTGAGGTCCACCCCGGCATTGCGCCGGTTGGTGGCGCAGACCTCGCTGGAGCCACGGCACCTGGTGCTGCCGATGTTCGTCGCCGACGGCATCGCCGAACCCCGGCTGATCGCATCCATGCCGGGTGTGGTCCAGCACACCCGTGATTCGCTGCGTGTGGCCGCTGCGGCTGCCGTGGAGGCAGGGGTCGGCGGGCTGATGCTCTTCGGCGTTCCGCGCGAGCAGGACAAGGACGCATCGGGGTCGTGCGGGCTGGACCCCGACGGAATCCTGAACGTGGCCCTCGGTGACCTCGCCGCCGACCTCGGGGACGCCACCGTGCTGATGGCCGACACCTGTCTGGACGAGTTCACCGACCACGGGCACTGCGGGATCGTTGATTCCGCCGGCCGGGTCGACAATGATGCGACCAACGAACAATACGTGAAACTTGCTGTGGCACAAGCTCATTCGGGTGCCGCCGTGGTCGGGCCGAGTGGGATGATGGACGGTCAGGTGGCCGCCATCCGGGACGGCCTCGACGACGCCGGATACCCGGACGTGGCGATCCTGGCCTACGCGGCGAAGTTCGCCTCGTCCTTCTACGGCCCGTTCCGGGAGGCTGTGGGCTCGAGCCTGCTCGGTGACCGTCGCACCTATCAGCAGGATGGCGGCAATGCCCGCGAAGCGCTGCGGGAGATCACCCTGGACCTGGAGGAGGGCGCAGACATCGTGATGGTGAAACCCGCGATGGCATATCTCGACATCGTGGCGGCGGCAGCGGAGATCTCGCCGGTGCCGGTGGCCGCCTACCAGGTCTCCGGGGAGTACGCGATGATCACCGCGGCGGCGGCCAACGGGTGGGTGGACGGCCGGGCCGCGGCGCTGGAGTCGTTGACCTGTATCCGCCGTGCGGGCGCGGATATCGTGTTGACCTACTGGGCCGCCGACGCGGCGAGGTGGCTGTCATGACCGCCCAGCCGCCGACCGGGCTGCCGCCCCGGCCGGCCGATGTCGACACCGGTTTCTGGCTGTGGCTGGCGGCGCTGCCGCTGATGCTGATCGGTCAATTCGCCGACGCCTACGCCGCCGCGGAGGCCGCCGACTCGTTCTTCGTCTTCACCACCACCGCGGTACTGACCATCCTGATCGGCGGGGTGGTCCTGACGTTCCTGCTGCTGCTGCGCTCCGGATACCGCTGGACCCGCACGCTGCTGACCGCCGGCGGGACCGCGACCATCATCTACACCCTGATGAGCCTGTTCGGCACTACGCGCCCACCGGTGGCGGCGGTGACCTACGCGGTCACCGGCATCGTGGGTTCGGTGCTGATCGGCGGCGGCATCGTCGCGCTGCACCGGGCCGACTCGACCCGGTTCTTCACCCGCTGACCTAAGCTGACCGGGACATGGCTGCGAACGATCCCCGACCCCGCGGCGTCAACACCGCCTTCTGGCTGCTGGTGGTCGGCGCGGTGATGTTGATGTTGGGCGGGTTGATGGCAGCCACCGTGAGCGTCGACGCGCTGCGCCAGGCCGCCCCCGCCACGGTGTCGGATGAGGCCGTTCGCGATTACGCCCGGTTGTACCGCGGCGCCGGAATCCTGTTCTGCGTGGCGGCCGCCGCCCTGATCGCATTCGCGGTGCGCGCCCGCGCCCGCGACCCCCGCTCCCGGCGGGCCACAGTCGCACTGGCGCTGGCCATCGTCGTGGTCGTGGCGCTCGCCGCGGTGTTCGCCGGCACCCATATCCTTGCCCTGCTGAGCCTGCTGCCGATCATCGTCGGCACGCTGATGCTGGGCCGTCCCGCGCTGCTGGGGTGGTACGCCGATGCCTGAGCCTTCGGAATCGCTGTTCTTCGAGCGCGGTGCCAGCTGGTACTGGCTGCTGGCCGCGCCAGTGGCCGCTCTGACCATGGTGTTCGTCCAATACCGGGCCGGCCTCGGTTTCCGGGCCTTCGTCCCGATGCTGTTCCTGGTGATGGTGGGCGGGTTCCTGGCGCTGCAGATCAAGGCCGCCCGGACCCACACCAGCGTCGAACTCACCGCCGAAACCTTGCGCGAGGGCACGGAGATCCTGGCCGTGGACGACATCGTGGCAGTGTTCCCTGAGCCGGACTACACCGTGAGAACCGCCGGCTTGATGGACAAGTGGCAGGGCCGCGCGCTGGGCGTGAGTTCCACCGGTCCACTGGAGAAGTGGCAGACCTCCCGCTCTCTCGGCGAGATCAACGGGGTGCCGCGGGGACGTAAACCGGTGGGGGTCAAGCTTGCCGGCGGTAGCTACGCCCAGGCTTGGGCGCGCGATCACGAGGGTCTTCGGGCGGCGCTGAGCCGGCTGGTGGAGTCACGTTGAGGTACCGGGTGTACCTGGTGCTGGCGTTGGTGGCCGCGGCCGGTGCGGGGCTGTCCTGGTCGGGAGTTCGCAGTCTGGTCGACGTGCCGCCGATCATCGACGGTCAGCCGGCCACCGTCTCGGTGGCGTACGACCCGCCGTTGATGATGCTCGCGTGGCTGCTGGCGACCCTCGCCGGTGTGCTGTTGGTGCTGGGGGTGGCCGGTCTGCGCCGTCGCCGGAGCGCCCTTGCTACCCATACCCCCTAGGGGTATGATCGGGGTCATGACCACGACCGACCTGAGGCTGACCGGGATGAGTTGCGCATCCTGCGCGGCCAAGGTCGAGAGCAGCCTCAACAAACTCGACGGTGTGGCGGCATCGGTGAATTTCGCGGTCGAGCAGGCCCATGTCGAGCACGACCCGGAGATCACGTCAGGGGATCTCCTGCGGGCGGTGGAGTCCACCGGTTACCACGCCGCGGTCATCGACCACACCGGGCATGGTGGGCACCAGGACCACATGAGCCATGACGTGCCGGAGGGGCAGTTGCGGTCCCGGCTGATCGGTTCGACGGTATTGGCCGTCCCGGTTCTGCTGCTGTCGATGGTGATGGCCTGGCAGTTTCCGGGATGGCAGTGGTGGGTGCTCGCCCTGACCACGCCGATCGTGGTCTGGGGCGGGTACCCGTTCCACAAGGCCGCACTGAACAGCGCCCGGCACGGATCCTCGACCATGGACACCCTGGTGTCCATCGGAACGCTGGCCGCCTATCTGTGGTCGACGGTCGTGGTGGTCTCCGGCGTCGCGGGTCACGTGTACTTTGAGGTGGCCGCCGCTGTGACGGTGTTCTTGCTGGCCGGCCGGTTCGCCGAGGCCCGGGCCAAGCGGTCTGCCGGTTCGGCGCTGCGGGCCCTGCTCTCGCTCGGCGCCAAGGACGCCACCGTGCTCCGCGACGGCGAGGAGGTCCGGATCCCGGCCGACGCGCTCGCGGTGGGCGATGTCATCGTGGTGCGCCCGGGGGAGCGGGTGGCCACCGACGGGGTGGTTCTGGAGGGTGTCTCCGCACTGGACACCTCGGCGATGACCGGCGAGTCGGTGCCTGCCGATGTGCGTGCCGGTGACGCCGTGCTCGGCGGCGCGGTCAATACCTACGGCCGGATCCTGGTTCGGGCCGGCAAGGTCGGTGCCGACACCCAGCTTGCCCGGATGGCAAGGATGGTGGCCGACGCGCAGGGCGGAAAGGCCTCGATCCAGCGACTCGCCGACCGGGTCTCGGCGGTGTTCGTCCCCACGGTCCTGGTGATCGCGGCGGTCACGCTGGCGGCCTGGCTGCTCACCGGGCACTCGGTCGCGGCGGCCTTCACCGCCGCCGTCGCGGTGCTGATCATCGCCTGCCCGTGCGCGCTGGGCCTGGCCACGCCGACGGCCATCCTGGTCGGCACCGGGCGGGGGGCTCAACTCGGCGTGCTGATCAAGGAACCCCGGGTGCTGGAAACCGTCCGCGGAATCGACACCGTCGTGCTGGACAAGACCGGCACCGTGACGACCGGCGCGATGAGCGTCGCGGGCGTGGAGGCTGCAGAGGACGCCGACACCGTGCTGGCACGGGCGGCCGCGGTGGAGTCGGCCTCCGAGCATCCGGTGGCGGCGGCGATCGTCGATGCCGCCCGCGGGCGCGGGTTGGACATCCCGGCGGTCACCGATTTCGTCAACGAACCCGGCACCGGGGTGCACGGCACGGTCGACGGAGTGGCAGTCCGGGTGGCGCGTGCGCAGGACAGCGACGGGCGTACCAGCGTGGCGGTGAGCTGGGACGGCCGTGAGCGTGGGCTGATCCGGCTGGTCGATGCCGTCAAGCCGACCAGTGCTGCGGCGATCGCCGAACTGAAGGCCATGGGCATCACCCCGATCCTGCTCACCGGCGACAACCGAGCGGTCGCGGACCGGGTGGCCACCGAGGTGGGTATCGCCGCCGAGGACGTCATCGCCGGGGTGCTGCCGGCGGAGAAGGCCGATGCTGTGGCCGCCCTGCGGTCCGGCGGCCATCGGGTCGCGATGGTCGGCGACGGGGTCAACGATTCGGTGGCGCTCGCCACCGCCGATATCGGGATGGCGATGGGCACCGGAACCGATGCCGCGATCGAAGCCGGCGACATCACCCTGGTGCGTGGTGATCTGCGGACGGTCCCGACCGCGCTGCGGCTGTCCTCGCGGACCCTGCGAACCATCAAGCAGAACCTCTTCTGGGCCTTCGGGTACAACGCCGCCGCGATTCCACTGGCTGCGCTGGGGCTGCTGAACCCGATGATCGCCGGTGCCGCGATGGCCGTGTCGTCAGTGCTGGTGGTGACAAACAGCCTGCGGCTCAAGCGGTTCCGCTGAGCGCCGGTTAGTTGAGCCAATCGGGGAAGGACCTGATCCGGCCATTGCGCCGGCCGCCGCAGCGCGCCACTTGGTACAAAGTGCGGATTCTGTAACACTGTTGCATATGACCGAGCTCGACCAGACCGCGGGACCGACGGGTACCGCGCTCCCCGACGCCCTGCCACTCGGCCCCGACTCCCTGGTGTGGAAGTACTTCGGCGACCGTCGCATCGCGCTGATCGGCCCGCGTCCGGCAGTGCTGCAGAACATGCTCGCCGCGCTCGGTCAGGGCGTCGTCGACCACTCGGTGTTCTTCGCCGACACCGCAGCCCGGATCCGGCGCTCGCTGCCGCCGATCTACCGGACCGTCTACGGCAGCGACGAGGATAACGCCGGCCCCAGGGTGCGCGAGTTCCACACCAACATCAAGGGTGATCTGCCGGCCGAGTTCGGCGGCGGCCGGTACCACGCTCTCGATCCCGAGACCTACTTCTGGGCGCACGCCACCTTCTTCGACCAGGTGCTGTACTTCACCGATACCTTCGTCAAGCGGCTCTCCCGTGCCGAGAAGCAGCAGATGTATGCCGAATCCAAGACCTGGTACCGCCGCTACGGCGTCAGCGACCGGCCGATGCCTGCCGACTACGCCGCCTTCGAGCGGTACTGGGATCACATGATCAACGACGTGCTCGTCGCGCACCGCAGTGCCCAGTACGGCGTCGGGTACGTCACCAAGGGCTTCCCCCGGCCCAAGGGCGTCTCGCCGCTGGTGTGGAGACTCATCGCACCGGTGTTCAACCCGCTGGCGGCCTTCCTCACCACCGGGGGGATGCCGCCGCGTACCCGCGAGATCCTCGGCCTGCCCTGGGACGACCGGCGGGAGCGCCGGTATCAGCGCTTCGCTGCGCTGTGCCGGACCCGTGCGGTCAATTGGTTGTGGGAGCGGGTTCCGATGAAATACCGCTACGTGCCCTACGCCCGGGAGGGTTTCGCCCGGTATGCCTGATGCGGCCGCCGAGGCCATCCTCGACGCCGCGCTCGTCGAGTTTGATCGGCATGGCATCCGGCGGGTCTCGCTGGAGGACGTCGCGCGCCGCGCCGGGGTGAGTCGCACCACCATCTACCGGCGGTTCGCCAACCGCGAGGAGCTTGTCGCCGCGGTGATGGACCGCGAGAACGCCCGGCTGTTCGCCGATATCGCCGATGAGCTCAACGAAGCTCGTCCGCAATCGAATTACTATGTCGAGGCGTTCACCTCAGCCATCCTGCGCAGCCGTCGGCACCGGGTGCTCAACCGGATGATCACCGACGAGCCCGCGTTGACTCTCGACCTCGCCCGCCGGCACTATCGGGCCGCGGTCACCCGAATCGAGCAGGCCTTGCAGGCTGTCTTCCCGCCCGGTTTCGCCGACCGGATCGGTCCGCGGGCGGTCAGCGAACTGGCCGATACGACCTGGCGCTACGCAATGATGGCGCTGCTCCTCCCGACCGCCGACCCGCTTGACACCGCCGACGATATCCGGGCCTTCGCCACCCGGCACTTCCTGCCCAGCCTGCCCGAGGAGCTGCGGGTCCGGGCTGCCTCACCTGGGTTGCCGTGATCCTGATATCCCGGGATGGCTGTGTCTGTACCGAGACGGTCCGGATCGAGACGGTCTGTATCGTGACGTGAGTCACTGGACCGGTCGGCGTGGATTCCGGTTCCGAAAAGACCGCGGACGGTGCACGAACCAGGTCGGCGGGCGAGCAAGGGCGGTGTCGAAGACCCATGCGGGGAGGCTCACGAGCCCGGCAGGCCATCGGGCGGGGGCGGGTTGTCACGCGGTTGTTCCTGGTCTGCGCGTTGACGGTCCCGCCGACTCCGATCGTGACAGCTCAATCGACGACCCGCGGCCCGGCGCTGGTCGCGTTGGCTTCGGTGCCGCCGCAGATCACCGACCGCGACGGCCACCCGCTGGCGAGACCGCCCGGACTCGTCGAGATGGCGGCGCCCGTCGTCGGTACACCGCCACCGGCCAGTGTGAGTTCGCCCGGCCCACTGAAGATCCCGCCGGTGGCGCTGAAGGCCTACATCCACGCGGAGCGTCTGATGGCCGCCTCCACCCCTGGTTGTGGAGTGAGTTGGAACCTCCTGGCCGGGATCGGGTACGTCGAGTCGACGCATGCCTTCGGCGGCGCCACGGACCCGAGCGGCAACGCGGTCGAACCGATTCACGGTCCGGCGCTGGACGGCACGCTGCCCGGCAACGAGGTCATCGTCGAGGGTCATTCCGGCGGTCGCACCGTCTACGCCCGCGCGATGGGCCCCATGCAGTTCCTTCCGGCCACCTGGCGGATCTACACCGCCGACGCCGATGGCGACGGCCGGGCCGACCCCCAGAATCTGTTCGACGCCAGCTTGGCTGCGGCCCGCTATCTATGCGACGGCGCACTGAACCTGCGCGATCGGTCGCAGTTGGTCACCGCCGTGTTGCGCTACAACAACTCGATGGCCTACACCCTGAACGTGCTCGGTTGGGCCACCGCATACGCCACCGGCGTTCCGCCGGTCAATCTACCGTCGATGACCGGCCCGGCCCGGTCGTACGGCACCGCTCCCATGGTGGGCAATCGGGCTGGCGGCAACGCCGGCTCGGGTGACTCGACCATCCGAAACCCCGGCGCCGGTGGCGGCGTCGCGCCGGGGCCGGCCGGAAATATCGTTGCTGTGACGGTGCCGGAGCCGCCTTCCCCGCCGAGAGTGGCCGTGCCGACCCCGAGCCGTCTCGGAACCGTCAGCGCCGGACCGGCCGGAAATGGCGCAACCCCACGCGTCACCGTCGGCAACGGCCGCCAGGGCGGTGCCCGCTGACCCAAACGGCATCGAGGCGCGGCCGGAAACGAAGGGCAACTAAGTAAGGGTATGCTAACTAACGGCCGACCGGCCGGGCTGCAACACTGGTGACCATGAGCAGCACCGAACAGGTGGCCCCCCCAACCGCCTCGGCCAGACTGTTCGCCGACGCCTGTGCGGTGATCCCCGGTGGGGTGAACTCACCGGTGCGAGCCTTCAACTCCGTCGGCGGCACACCGCGCTACATCACCTCGGCGCGCGGATGCCGGCTGACCGACGCCGACGGCAACACCTTCGTCGATCTGGTCTGCTCGTGGGGCCCGATGATCCTCGGCCATGCCCACCCGGCCGTCGTCGAGGCGGTACAAAGGGCGGCGGCCGACGGACTGTCGTTCGGCGCACCGACGCCCGGCGAGACCGAACTGGCCGCCGAGATCATCGCGCGGGTCAAGCCGGTGCAACGGGTCCGACTGGTGAACTCCGGCACCGAGGCCACCATGAGTGCCGTGCGACTGGCCCGGGGATTCACCGGCCGCTCCAAGGTGATCAAGTTCTCCGGCTGCTACCACGGTCATGTCGACGCGCTGCTGGCCGATGCCGGCTCCGGGGTGGCAACCCTCGGCCTGCCATCCTCGCCCGGGGTCACCGGGGCCACCGCAGCCGACACCATCGTGTTGCCCTACAACGACGTTGCGGCTGTCGAGGAGTCCTTCGCCCGGTTCGGCGACACCATCGCCGCCGTCATCACCGAGGCCGCAGCGGGCAATATGGGGGCGGTGGCCCCGCTGCCCGGTTTCAACGCGGCATTGCGCCGGATCACTGCCGAGCACGGTGCCCTGCTCATCATCGACGAGGTGATGACAGGCTTCCGGATCAGCCGATCCGGTTGGTATGGAATCGATCCCGTCGACGCCGACCTGTTCACCTTCGGAAAGGTGATGAGCGGCGGACTCCCGGCTGCGGCTTTCGGCGGCCGGACCGACGTGATGGAAAGACTGGCACCGCTCGGGCCGGTCTATCAGGCCGGCACGTTGTCGGGAAACCCGGTCGCGGTCGCCGCCGGACTGGCCACCCTGCGGCACGCCGATGCCGCGGTGTACGCCGCGCTGAATTCCAACGCCGACCGGTTGGCCGGACTGCTGACAGAGGCGCTGAGCGCCGCCGGTGTGGTCCACCGGGTCGCCCGGGCCGGCAACTTCCTGTCGGTGTTCTTCTCCGAGGCGCCGGTGCACGACTTCGCGGCGGCCCGGGCCGGCGAGACCTTCAGGTTCCCGCCGTTCTTCCACGCCATGCTCGACGCCGGTGTCTACATCCCGCCGAGTGCCTTCGAAACCTGGTTCGTCTCAGCTGCTCTCGATGACGATGCCTTTGACCGGATCGCGACGGCACTGCCGGCCGCGGCCCGCGCTGCCGCGGAAGCGCGACCCGCATGACCGCCCGGAAGCGCACCATCGTGCACGTTATGCGGCACGGCGAGGTGCACAACCCGGAGGGGCTTCTCTACGGGCGACTGCCCGACTACCACCTCTCCGAGCGTGGTCAGGCCCAGGCGCGGGCCGTCGCCGACTGGCTGGCGCTGCGCGACATCGTCTACGTGGTGGCCTCACCGTTGGAACGGGCCCAGGAGACCGCCGCGCCGATCGCTGCCGGTCGCGGCCTGCCCGTCGACGTCGACGAGGCACTCATCGAGTCGCACAACGTGTTTCAGGGTCAGCGGGTCTCGCCGGGCGACGGGGCGCTGCGCGACCCGCGGAACTGGTGGCACCTTCGTAACCCGCGCTCACCCTCCTGGGGTGAGCACTACACCGAGATCGCGGTGCGCATGCGGGGTGCGCTCGAGCGAGCCCGGATCAAGGGCGAGGGCCACGAAGCGGTGTGCGTCAGCCATCAGTTGCCGGTCGAGACCCTGCGACGGGCGATGAACTCCGAACCCCTGCATCACTTTCCCACCAGGCGGATGTGCAACCTCGCCTCGGTGACGTCGTTCTACTTCGACGGCTCCGACTACGTGGGCTGGGGATACGCGGAGCTCGCCGGACGGTGAGGTGGCTGCTGGCACTGATGGCGGCGGTCCTGCTCGCCGGATGCTCCACCGGCGACGACGCCGTCGCCCAGGGCGGCACGTTCGAGTTCGTGGCCCCCGGTGGCAAGACCGACATCACCTACGACCCGCCGTCGTCCCGCGGCACGCCGGGGCCGCTGTCCGGGCCCGACCTGATGGACACCTCCCGCACCATCTCCCTCGACGATTTCGCCGGCAAGGTGGTGGTGATCAACGTCTGGGGCCAATGGTGCGGCCCGTGTCGCGCCGAGATCACCGAGTTGCAGAAGGTCTATGACGCCACCCGCGACGAGGGTGTGGCATTCCTGGGAATCGACGTCCGCGACAACGATATCCAAGCGCCCCGCGATTTCATCACCGACCGCAAGATCACCTTCCCGTCCATCTACGACCCGGCCATGCGCACCATGATCGCCTTCGGGGGCCGCTACCCCGCGACGGTCATCCCGTCGACGGTGGTCCTCGACCGCGAACACCGGGTGGCGGCGGTGTTCCTGCGCGAACTGCTGGTGCAGGACCTGCTGCCGGTGGTGCAGCGCCTGGCCGCCGAACCGAATCCGGGCACGTCGTGACCGGTCTGGCCGAGACCGCCGCGGCGGGCCCACTCCTGCTGGCGCTGGGGTTGTGCGTGCTCGCGGGCCTGGTGTCGTTCGCCTCGCCGTGTGTGGTGCCGTTGGTGCCCGGTTACCTGTCCTATCTGGCGACCGTCGTCGGCGTCGACGACACCGGGGCCGCCTCGCGGCGTTGGCGGGTGGTGGGTTCGGCAGCGCTGTTCGTCGCCGGATTCACTGCCGTCTTCGTGCTCGGCACCGTCGCGGTGCTGGGCATGACCACCACGCTGATCACCAACCAGCTTGCGCTGCAACGTATCGGCGGTGTGGTGACCATCGTCATGGGCCTGGTGTTCATCGGCTTCATTCCGGTGCTGCAGCGTCAGGCCCGGTTCACCCCGAGGATGCTGGCCGGACTGGCCGGGGCCCCACTGCTGGGAGCGGTCTTCGCGCTGGGCTGGACGCCGTGCCTGGGACCGACGCTGACCGGTGTGATCGCGGTGGCCTCGGCCACCGACGGGGCGAGCGTGGCCCGCGGGGTGGTCCTGGTGATCGCCTACTGTCTCGGCCTGGGCATCCCATTCGTCCTATTGGCGCTCGGATCCGGTTGGGCGGTCGGCGCATTCGGCTGGCTGCGCCGCCACACCCGGGCCATCCAGGTGTTCGGCGGAATCCTGCTGATCGCGGTCGGGGTAGCGTTGGTGACCGGGCTGTGGAACGACTTCGTCTCGCTGGTGCGCGACGGACTGGTCAGTGACGTGAGGTTGCCGATATGACCATCGCCGCCCCCCCGCGAGCAGACGCAAACGGCCCCGACACGCCGAGGCGTGTGGGGCGTTTGCGTCTGCTCGCCATGAAGGGGTGGCGGGCGTTGACCTCGATGGGCACCGCCCTGGTGCTGCTGTTCCTGCTGGCACTCGGCGCAGTCCCCGGTGCGCTGCTACCGCAGCGCAGCCTCAACGAGTCCAAGGTCCAGCAGTACCTGGGCCAGCATCCGACCCTCGGACCGTGGCTGGACCGGCTGCAACTGTTCGACGTGTTCTCCAGTTTCTGGTTCACCGCCATCTATGTGCTGCTGTTCATCTCGCTGGTGGGCTGTCTGACCCCGCGCATCCTCGAGCACCTGCGCAGCCTGCGGGCCACCCCGGTGCCGGTCCCGCGCAACCTGAGCCGGTTGCCCAAGTACGCCGAAGCCACCCTCGCCGGCTCGCCTGAGGCCGTCGCGGCCCGGATCTCCGGGCAGTTGCGCGGCTGGCGGCAGGTCACCCGCACCGAAGGCAACGTCACCGAGATCTCCGCGGAGAAGGGCTATCTGCGCGAGTTCGGCAATATCGTCTTCCACTTCTCGCTGCTGGGACTGCTGGCGGCCGTCGCGGTCGGCAAGATTTTCGGCTACGAGGGCAACGTCATCGTCATCGCCAACGGCGGACCCGGCTTCTGCTCGGCATCGCCTGCGGCCTACGACTCGTTCCGGGCCGGCAACAGCGTCGACGGCACCGGGCTGTACCCGATGTGCATCCGGGTCAACGACTTCCAGGCCCAGTACCTGCCGACCGGGCAGGCCACCTCGTTCGCCTCGAATATCGACTATCAGGCCGGTGCGGATCTGCAGACCGGAACCTGGAAGTCATACCGGTTGGAGGTCAACCATCCGTTGCGGGTCGGCGGCGACCGGGTCTACCTGCAGGGCCACGGTTACGCGCCCACCTTCACCGTGACCTTCCCGAACGGCCAGCAGCGGACCCAGACCATCCAGTTCCAGCCGGACGACCCCCAGAGCCTGCTGTCCTCCGGCACGCTGCGCTTCGACCCGCCGGCCGGCATGTATTCGGCCGACGAACGGCGCGAGCATCAGATCGCGATCACCGGACTGTTCGCACCCACCCAGCAGATGGACGGCACGCTGCTGTCGTCGAAGTTCCCGGCCATGGAGGACCCCGCGGTCGCGATCGACATCTACCGCGGCGACGCCGGGCTGGACACCGGCCGGCCGCAGTCGCTGTTCAACCTCGACCACCGGCTCATCGAGCAGAAGCGGCTGACCAAGCTCAAGCGGGTCAACCTCAACGTCGGTCAGGAGGCGAGGCTCGACGACGGCACCGTGGTGCGCTTCGACGGCGCCACCCCGTTCGTCAACCTCCAGGTTTCCCACGATCCTGGCCAGGTGTGGGTGCTGGTGTCCTCGATGACCATGATGGCCGGGCTGATGGTCTCGCTGATCGTGCGCCGGCGCCGGGTGTGGGCCCGCATCACCGATGCCGGCCCAGGTACGGTTAGCGTCGAGCTTGGTGGACTCGCGCGCACCGACAACTCCGGGTGGGGTGGAGAGTTCGACAAGCTCAGCAGGCGGTTCCTGACGGAGGCTTCATGAATACCGAGGTAGATCTCGGCCTGTCCCGCTACTCGGACCTGGCATTCACCTGGTCGGTCATCGTGCTGCTGCTGGCCATGCTCATGCTGGCCGTCGAGCTGGCGTCGAGCCGGGTGCGCCGGGTCGAGGAGCGCGAACTGGTCGCGGCCGGACCGGCGAGCCTGAGGTCTGCGGATCTCGATCGGCCCGGTGTGGTGGTTCAGGCGCCGGTGACCCCGATGGCCGAACGCGTCGGCAAGGCCGGGCTGGGTCTGGTCTACCTCGGCATCGCGCTGTTGTTCGCCTGCATTGTGCTGCGCGGGCTGGCCACCTCGCGGGCGCCGTGGGGAAATATGTACGAGTTCATCAACCTGACCAGCTTCTGCGGTCTGCTCGCTGCGGCCGTGGTGTTGCGCAAACCGCAGTTCCGGACGTTGTGGGTGTTCGTCCTGGTTCCCGTGCTGGTGCTGCTGACGGTGTCGGGCAAGTGGCTCTACACCCATGCCGCACCGGTGATGCCGGCGCTGCAGTCCTACTGGCTGCCGATCCACGTCTCGGTGGTCAGCCTGGGCTCGGGGGTGTTCCTGGTCGCCGGGGTGGCCAGCATCCTGTTCCTGCTGAAGATGTCGAAGTACGGTTCGCCGGAGGGCCATGGCCTGCTGGCCCGGGTTGTCTCCCGACTGCCCGACGCCCGCACCCTGGACCGGATCGCCTACCGCACCACGATCTTCGCCTTCCCGGTGTTCGGCTTCGGGGTGATCTTTGGTGCCATCTGGGCTGAGGAGGCGTGGGGCCGCTATTGGGGCTGGGACCCCAAGGAGACGGTGTCGTTCATCGCCTGGGTGATCTACGCGGCGTATCTGCACGCCCGCTCGACGGCGGGCTGGCGGGACAAGAAGGCGGCGTGGATCAACATCGTCGGGTTTGCGGCGATGGTGTTCAACCTGTTCTTCATCAACCTGGTGACCGTCGGGCTGCACTCCTACGCCGGAGTCTGAGCCCGCGACACCGGGTCAGCGGGGCTTGTTGTCCCCGTGGCCCAGCTTCCACAGGAAATCCGGGTCATCGTCGGGACCGATGACCCGGGTGGTGGTTCGCTGGGTGGTGTTGGCCCGGACCACTCGCAGCACGATATAGCCGAGTGCCACGAGAACCAGGATGAGCAGCAGGTATTGCACGCCGGAAACCTCCTTGGTCCGAATATACGCGCGTCGGTAGGCTCAGTGCCGTGACGGACAAACAGGCAGGCGGCACCCGTGGCCGCATGATGCTCGACGTCGTGGTCTACACGCTGGCGAGGCTGCTCACCGTGGGTGTGCTGACGGTGGCCATCGTGGGGATCGCGCGGCTCATCAACGTCGAGGTTCCGCTGGTGGTGGCGATGTTGTTCGCCATCGTGCTGGCCATGCCGTTGGGGGTGTGGCTGCTGGGTCCGCTGCGCCGGCGGGCGACCGCGGGTATCGCCGATGTCGACGATCGGCGGCGCCGCGACCGCGAGCAGTTGCAGGCCCGGTTGCGCGGAGAAGAGTCCCAGTAGCGCACTAACGCCACTGCCCAGTCTGCATTGAGCGCATCGACTATGCGCTCAGAGCGTTATTGCGCCCCCCGGAATCTCGATCTGTGCGCAGTGTCGATGCGAGGTTCAGCCCGCGAAGGCCAACGCCGCCGCCACCGCCAGGGCCCACACCAACATCGTCAGACCGGTGTCCCGCAGCACCGGGATGAGGTCGCGGCCGCCGGCCCCGCCCCGCACCGGCCCGGCCGCGCGCAGCGCCAGTGGAATGGCGATGAGCCCGGCTGCGCACCACGGGGTGGCCGCCATCAACGCCAGGGTCAGCACCCCGGCCACCGCGAGCAGCGCCTGGTACAGCAGCCGGGTCCGCGGGTCGCCCAGTCGTACCGCCAGCGTCATCTTGCCGGCGACCCGGTCGGTGGGGATATCCCGCAGATTGTTGGCCACCAGCACCGCCGATGACATCGCACCGATGGCGACGGCCAGGCCCAGACCGACCCAGTCCACCCGTAGCGCCTGGGTGTACTGCGTTCCCAGCACCGCGACGAGGCCGAAGAAGACGAAAACCGCCACCTCGCCGAGGCCGGCGTACCCGTAGGGCTTCGAGCCGCCGGTGTAGAGCCAGGCGCCGGCGATGCAAACCGCGCCGAGGGCGATCAGCCAGGGTTCGCTGACCAGCGCCAGCGCCAGCCCGGCGACCGCACCGATACCGAGGCTCAGCATCGCGGCGGTGCGTACCGCGCGCGGTGCGGCCAGCTTCGAGCCCACCAGTCGCATCGGCCCGGCCCGCTCGTCGTCGGTGCCGCGGATGCCGTCGGAGTAGTCGTTGGCGTAATTGACCCCGACGATCAGCGCCAGCGAGACCGTCAGGGCCAGCAGCGCCTTCCACCAGACCGCCGATCCCAGCCAGGCGGCCGCCCCGGTTCCGGCGATCACCGGGGCGACGGCATTGGGCAGGGTGCGCGGACGGGCGCCCTCGACCCACTGTGCGACGGTGGCCATCGGGCAATCGTCGCATGCGGTCTCAGCCCGTTAGAGACACCACCAGGTTCAGCGTGATCGCGATGATGATCGCACCCAGGAAGAAGGACAGCAGCGCCTGGGACAGCACTGTGCGCCGTACCTCGGTACTGCTGATCTCGGTATCGGAGACCTGGTAGGTCATCCCGACGGTGAATGCCAGATAGGCGAAATCGTGATAGCACGGCTGCAGCCCGTCCTGGTTGAAGTCGATCGGCGGGTCGGTGGTCCGGTAGTACAACCGCGCGTAGCGCAGCATGAAGAAGGTGTGGATGGTGAACCAGGACGCGGCGACGCTGAGCACACCCACCGCGGCGGCGGCCAGATCGTGGGTGGTCTTGCCGCTCAGTAGGTAGCCGACGCCTGCCAGGCTGGCCAGGCTTGCGGTCAGCACGGACAGATGCGCCACATGACTGCTGGAATCCCAGTCGGTGGCGTGGCTCCTGGTTTCGGCGCCGTCCATTCTGCGCAGCAGCCACCAGGACCAGCCCAGGAAAACCGCCGCGCCGGTGATCCACCCGATCGGCGGCACGTAGCGCGCGCCCATTGCGCTACTGGCCAGTACCGCCGCGGCCGCACCCACCAGGACTGCGACCGCCAACCGGAACAGGGGAGAGCGCGCCATCACACCAGAGAGTGAACCACCCGGGCACAATGATTTCCGTGATCGGGGTCATCGGCGGTAGCGGCTTCTACACCTTTTTCGGCGCCGACGCGCACAGTGTGGTCGTCGAGACGCCCTACGGGGATCCGGGCGCGCCGATCACCATCGGCCGGGTGGGTGGCCACGAGGTGGCGTTCCTGCCCCGGCACGGACTCAGCCACGAGTTCTCGCCCCACACCGTGCCCTACCGCGCCAACATGTGGGCGCTGCGCGCGCTCGGCGTGCGCCGGGTGCTCGCACCGTGCGCGGTTGGCAGCCTGACCACCGAACTCGGCCCGGGCGCCGTCGTCGTCCCCGATCAACTCGTCGACCGGACCCGCGGCCGGGACGACACCTACTTCGACTCCGGCGGCATCCACGTCGAGTTCGCCGACCCGTACTGCCCCGCGCTGCGGGAGGCGGCCACCGGCCTGCCCGGTGTGGTCGACGGCGGCACCATGGTGGTCGTGCAGGGTCCGCGGTTCTCCACCCGCGCAGAAAGCCAGTGGTTCGCCCGGCAGGGCTTCACCCTGGTGAACATGACCGGTTACCCGGAGGCGGTTCTGGCCCGGGAGTTGGAAATGTGTTACGCGGCAATAGCTCTGGTGACTGATGTGGACGCCGGGGTCGGTGTTGGTGCCGGTGTCCGGGCGGTCGACGTGTTGGCCGAGTTCGAGCGCAACATCGGCCCGTTCAAGCAGTTGGTGCACCGGACCATCGAGCGGGTCACCTCCGAGCGGGTGTGCACGCACTGCCTGGCCCACGAGGGTGTGGAGCTTCCTTTCGACCTGCCCTGAGCGCCGTTCCCGCGGCTGTCCATACTGGGAGTGTGAAGACACCGATCTGTGACCAGTACGGCATCGAGTTCCCGCTGTTCGCCTTCAGCCACTGCCGCGACGTAGTGGCCGCGGTGACCAACGCCGGCGGGATGGGCGTTCTGGGCGGGGTCGCCTTCCGGCCCGATCAGCTCGAGCAGGAACTCTGCTGGATCGATGAGCATGTCAACGGCAAGCCCTACGGCGTCGACATCATCGTGCCGGCGAAGTACGAGGGCAAGGGCGAGAACCTCACCCGCGACCAACTCGCCGAACGTATCCCGGCCGAACACCGCGACTTCATCAACGAGCTGCTCGCCGCGCACGGTATCGAGGTCGAGGAGTTGCGGGTGGCCTCCTCGGCGCTGTCCGGCGACACCGGTCAGAGCCTCCTCGAGGTTTCGCTGAACCATCCGATCACGCTGATGGCCAATGCGCTCGGGGTGCCGCCGGACTACATGATCGAGGCCGGCAAGCAGCGTGGCATCCCGGTCGCCGCCCTGGTCGGCGCCAAGGAGCACGCCATTAAACAGGTGCACGCCGGCGTCGACCTGATCGTGGTCCAAGGCACTGAGGCCGGCGGGCACTGCGGGGAGGTGTCCACCCTGGTTCTGATTCCCGAAGTGCTGGACGCGATCTCACAGGTGCCCGGCGGTAAGGACGTGCCGGTGCTGGCGGCCGGCGGGATCGTCACCGGACGGCAGATGGCGGCCTGTGTCGCGATGGGCGCCGCCGGCGCCTGGACCGGTTCGGTCTGGCTGACGACGGAGGAGGCCGAGACCGCCACCCACACCAAGCAGAAGATGCTCGCGGCGTCCTCGCGGGACACCGTCCGTTCGGCCGGCCGAACCGGCAAGCCGTCGCGTCAGCTGCGGTCGGATTGGACCGACGCGTGGGCGCCCAACCCGAAAGGCCGCCAGCCGCTGCCGTTGCCGCTACAGGCGATGGTCGCCGAGCCGGCTCTGCGCCGCATCGACAAGCTGGCCGAGACGGGTCACCCCGGCGCGCAGGCGTTGTCCACCTATTTCGTCGGCCAGGGGGTCGGGCTGATGAACAAGATCAAGCCCGCCCGCGAGGTGGTGCTGGAGTTCATCGAGGACTACGTCGCTGCGGCCGAGCGGCTGTCCGGGACGCTCGAGGAGGACTGAGCCGGCAGCTTTTACCCGGCCGCCAGCGGCAGTCGCACCTCGAACCGCGCGCCACGGTCCAGGTTGTGCGCCGACAGCGTGCCGCGGTGCGCCCGCACCAGCCCGGCTGCGATTGCCAGACCGAGGCCCGACCCGCTGGGCAATGACGAATCCGCCCGCGGCACACGGTGGTTGGAGCCGCGGTAGGCGACGTCGAACACCCGGGGCAGATCGGCGGCGTCGATCCCGACTCCGGTATCGTCCACCCGCGCCCAGGCGCCGTCCCGGTCGGTGCCGATCGACAGGGTGACCGCGCCGCCGGCCGGGGTGTGCGCGATGGCGTTGGCCACCAGATTGGACAGCACCCGCACCAGGGCCCGGTCGCTGCCGACCACCCGGACCGGATGGGCGGGCATGTTCACCGTCAGCGCCACCCCGGCGCGGTCGGCGGCGATCCGGTGGGAGGCCAGCACATCGTCGACGACCTCGTCGAGGGCCACCCGCTCGTAGGGGGCGGTGACGGCACCGGCGTTGATCTTGGCCATCTCGAACAGGTCGTCGACCATCTCCGAGAGCCGGATGCTCTCCTGCTCGATGTTCTTGGCGGCCGTCCGCGCCTCGTCATCGCCGACCACCCCGTCGGCGATCGCCTCCGACAGTGCCCGGATTCCGGCCAGCGGGGTCCGCAGATCGTGGCTGACGAACGCGACCAACTGCCGGCGGGACTGCTCTGCGGCCCGCTCGGCGTCCTGAATCTCCTGCTCCCACACCGTTCTTCGGCCCAGGTAGCGGGCCAGCATCACGGCTGCGGGCAGGGTCACCACCGCGACCACCGCCAGCACCACGGCGATGGTCCGGAACGTGCTGTCGGCCATGAAACCGCTCGCGCAGAACACCCCGGCGAAGGTGGCCAGCGTCGGTATCAGTACCAGGGCCACCATGCTGACCGTGATCGACCAGGACCGGGCCAGCCGGATGAACACGACGCCGGCCAACACCACCGGCAGCGAACATCCCAGTGCCAGCAGTGCGATCTCGGTCAGGTTATGAGTAGCCACGGTCATCGCCGCCGCCGGCGACGTCGCCGCGCCACAGGTAGCCTCGGCCCCACACCGTCTGGACGCGGTGGTGCTCGCCGAGTTTGGACCGCAACCTCTTGACGTGCACGGTGACCGTCGACAGATCGCCGAAGTCCCAGTTCCACACCCGCTTGAGCAGTTCCTCGCGGGAGAAGACGGTGTCGGTGTGGGTCAGGAAGAACATCAGCAGGTCGAACTCGCGGTTGGTCAGACCGACCGGTTCACCGGCGACGGTCACCGAACGGGACGCGGTGGCGACGGTCAGCGCGCCGACGGTGATCTCCAACTGGACCGTCGGGGGAGCGGCGGGGGCGCGGCGCAGCACCGACCGGACCCGCAGTGCGAGTTCACGCGGGCTGAACGGTTTGGTCAGGTAGTCGTCGGCGCCGGCCTCGAGTCCGGCAATCCGGTCGTCCTCCTCGCTCAGGGCGGTCAGCAGGATGACCGGGACGGTGAAGTCGCCACCCTGGCGCAGGGTGCGGCACAGCGACAGACCGTTGGGTCCGGGCATCATCACATCGAGCACCGCGACGTCGATGCGTTCGGTTCCCAGTACCCGCAGGGCTTCGTTTCCGTCACCGGCGATGCGCACCTCGAGACCGTCCCGTTCGAGGTAGCGCCGCACGACATCGCGAACGACGGCGTCGTCGTCGGCGATCAGAACGCGGGCAGGCATGACGACGAGCCTAGCCGCGGCAGCCGGGATACCGCTCTACCGTCACGTTTTCGTCAGAGCGTCGCGCAGCCGTCGGCGATCCAGTTTGCCGATCCCGCGGCGGGGCAGTTCGTCGACAAGGTGCAGTTCCCGGGGCGCGGCGGTCGTATCGAGTGACTGCGCGATGAACTCCCGCAGCTCGTCCAGGGCCGGGGCGCAGCCCGGGACCGGCACCACCGCAGCCACCACCCGCTCGCCGAGGCGGTCGTCGGGTACGCCGAACACCGCACACTCGGCCACTGCGGGGTGGCGGACCAGCACTGCCTCCACCGCAGCGGGCATGATCGTCAAACCGCCGGTGCTGATCGCCTCATCGGCCCGGCCCAGCACCACCAGCCGGCCCGAATCATCGAGGCGGCCAATGTCGTCGGTGCGGAACCAGCCTGGTTCGCCGAACGGATCGGGGTCCGGCGGGTTGCGGTATCCGATGGCCAGGGTGGCGCCGCCGATCACCACCAGGCCGGCACCGTCAGCGTCGGCACGGTCGTCGGCACCATCGATGCGCACCTGCACCCCGTCCAGCGGCAGCCCGTCATAGACGCAGCCGCCGGCGGTCTCGCTGGAGCCGTAGCTGCGCACCACGGTGATTCCGGCCTCGGCCGCACCGTCGAGGACCGGACGGGGGGCCGGGCCGCCGCCGAGCAGGACCGCGTCGAGTTCGGCCAATGCCGCGGCGGCGGCCGGGTCGGCCAGCGCCTTGGCCAGCTGGGTGGCCACCAGCGAGGTGTAGCGCCGCCCGGACCCCATGTCCTCGACCGCGCCGGGCACTTCGGCGGGGTCGAATCCGGAGGACACGTCGAGTTCCACCGGAACGGTGCCGGCCAGCAGACTGCGCACCAGCACCTGGATTCCGGCGATGTGATGGGCCGGCAGGGCCAGCAGCCACCGGCCAGGTCCGCCGAGGCGATCGTGGGTGGCCGAGGCGCTCGCGATCAACGCCGACGGGGTCAGCATGGCGCCCTTCGGCGTTCCGGTGGTCCCGGAGGTGGTGACCACCAGGGCGACCTCGTCGTCGATCTGTTGGCCGATCCGGAGCGCGGCGGTCAGCGCGGCGCTTTCGCGTGGGTTGCCGGCCGGCATCGGGACCAGCGGGGAGACGCGGCCGTCCAGCACCCCCTGCAGGGCGGGTAGCAGTGATCGTGCCGAGGGGCACGGTGGTATCGCGAGGGCGCGGAGGGTGGCTATCCGGTTGCCTCGCCGTCTCGGGGGTCATCCAGCGGCCAGCCGTGTGCGGCCAGCTTCGCGCGGACCCGTTCGACATCGGCCGGCGCGGGCAACTGATCGGTGATCCGGACGATCTCCGAGCCGATGTCGACGAAGCCGGGTTCGGGCAGATGCTTGAGTTGACGGGCCACCTCGATCACCTCCTCGCCGGACAGTCGGCGAGCCAGCAACGCCAGGATCGGCAGGTAGTCGTTCTCCGGAACGCCGTTCGGATAGCCGGAACGCAGCCAGGACACGATGCCGGAGAGGAATCGGTTCACCTGCGCCTCCTCCGGTCGGGGCCGTCGGTGGGGCCACCGTGGTTCGCGATTGTAGAACGTCTGGGCGTCTCTGGCCTGTGATCACCTAACCGCCGCGGATGACCCCGGTGGGCGAACCTGCGGCGTAGTTTCGGTTAACGCCGGATGAATACCTTCGGATGTTCGGCAAACATCCAGGTCGGCGGCCTGACTGAGCTTTGCGGAAATTAGCCAAAGAACTTGCCGGGGCAGCACAATGACGTCCATGGGCACTGAGATGATCATTCTGGTCCTGCTGATCGCCACCGCCCTGGCGTTCGACTTCACCAACGGTTTCCATGACACCGGAAACGCCATGGCGACCTCGATCGCGACCCGTGCCCTCAAGCCCAAGACCGCGGTCGTGCTGGCCGGCGTGCTGAACCTCGTCGGCGCCTTCCTGTCGGTCGAGGTCGCCATCACCGTGACCACCGCCGTGCTGCGGGTACAGGACTCCAAGACCGGTCAACTGCTTCCAGGGATCGATGCCTCCACCGGTCTGACCATCATCTTCGCCGGGTTGATCGGCGGCATCCTGTGGAACCTGCTGACCTGGCTGTTCGGCATCCCGTCGAGTTCCTCGCACGCATTGTTCGGCGGCCTGATCGGTGCCGGACTGGCCGCGTTGGGTCTGGCCGGTGTCAACTGGAGCGGGGTGACCGCAAAGGTGCTCATCCCCGCCGTCGCCGCCCCGGTGATCGCCGGTGCGGTCGCGGCCTGCGGCACCTGGCTGGTCTACCGGATCACCCGTAAGGTGCTGCCGCGCCGCCGCGAGGAGGGGTTCCGCTGGGGCCAGATCGCCACCGCCTCGCTCGTCGCGCTGGCGCACGGCACCAATGACGCCCAGAAGACGATGGGGGTCATCGCCCTGGCCCTGATCACCACCGGACACCTGACCGGTGACGTGAAGGAGGACGGTCTGCCGTTCTGGATCATCTTCAGTTGCGCGGTGGCGATCGGCCTGGGCACCTACCTCGGTGGTTGGCGGGTGATCCGGACCCTGGGTAAGGGCCTGGTCGAGATCGAGTCGCCGCAGGGTCTGGCCGCCGAGGCGTCGTCGGCGGCGATCATCCTGAGCTCGAGTGCCGCCGGCATGGCGCTGTCCACCACCCACGTCGCGACCGGGTCGATCCTGGGCAGCGGGGTCGGCAAGCCCGGCGCCGAGGTGCGCTGGGCGGTGGCCGGCCGGATGGCGGTCGCCTGGCTGATCACCCTGCCGGCCGCCGCACTGGTCGGGGCGCTGTCGTTCTGGCTGTCGCACGGCGTCAAGGGCCTCACCGGCTCGCAACTGGCCGGCGACGGACTGATCTTCCTGATCCTGATCGGGCTGTCGTTCTACATGTGGTGGCGGGCCCAGCAGCAGAAGGTCGACAGCAGCAATGTCAACGCCGACTGGGACTCCTCGACGAACTCGGTGGTGCCCGCCGAGGTGCGGGAGGCCAACGGGGGCAACGGCACCGCGAAATCCCCGAAGACCCCGAAGACCAAGACCCCTGCCTGACCGGAAGGACTCGATATGCGCTATCTGGAAAGCATCCTCACGGTGCTCGCGGTGGGGTTGATACTGGGCGCCGGTCTCCCGGCCATCTTCTCGGTCGGCATGCTGGCCTACTCCCACGGTGCCGGCGGTGAGGAGGCCGACCACCTGATCCACAAGCCCAATCCGCCGGTGAAGTATCTCGGCATCCTGCTGTTCGTGATCGTCGCCGCGGTGATCATCACCGCGGTCGCCTGGATCACCAGGGCGACGATCATGCACCACTTCGGTATCGACCTGTTCCCGATGTTCGCCAAGAAGTGAGGTAACGATGGCTGTCGAGCAGCATGACGGCTTCGTCGACAACGTCGTCGGCTGGCTGCACGAGGGGTATCCGCACGGTGTGCCGCCGAAAGACTACTTTCCGCTGCTGGCGCTGTTGATGCGGACGCTGACCGAGGACGAGGTGGTCAAGGCGGCCCGGACGATCGTCAGGCAGACCGATGTCGACACCCCGGTGAGCGCCGAGCAGATCCGTGCGGCGATTCACGAGGTCACCGAGAAGGAACCCAATCCCGAGGAGGTCCACCAGGTGGCCGCGCGACTGGCCTCGGTGGGCTGGCCACTGGAGAACGGCCGGCACTAATCCGGTAGGGCCCGGCCGTCCCGGCGCAGGGGATGGTTGGCCGGGATCTGCACGAAGATCAGTGTGACGCCATCGGGGTCGGTGATGTGCAACTCGTGCAGGCCCCACGGTTCCTGGCGGGCCTCGCGGGCGATCTGCACGCCGCGGTCAGTCAACTCCTGCTGGGTGGCGTAGACGTCGCGCACCTGCAGCCACAGCGCTGCCGAAGTGGTCTGCGGTCCGCCGTGGCCGGCCACTTCGATCAGCGACTGGCCGGCGTAAAAGACTGTGCCGCCAGGATATTCGCGCGCGATCGCCAACCCCAGGGCATCGCGGTAGAACGCCAGCGAGGCCGGGTAGTCGGCGGGCCGCAGCAGCATCCGGCTGGCGAGTATCTCCATGGGTTCGTGTCTACCTCAGTTCGGCTGCATCCGCTGATGCTTGAGCAGGGCGTTGAGCGCGCCGGGGGCGATCACGTCCAGGGCGCGGGCGCCGATCCCGAAGCGTGGCACGATACGCACCGGTCGATGCCGGGCGGCGTCGATCATCCATCCGGCGGCCTCTCCGGTGCTCAGCGCGGGTACGCCCTGATACGCCTTGGTCGGGGCGATCATCGGGGTGGAGACCAGTGGGTAGTAGAGCGTGGTGGAGTGCACCCCGTTGCGCGACCACTCGGTTTCGATCACCCGGCTGACCGCGCTCAGCGCCGCCTTGGAGGCGTTGTAGACGCCGAACAGGGGCGAAGCCTCACTGAGCACACCCCAGGTCGCGACATTGATGATGTGGCCGTCGCCGCGTTCGATCATGCCCGGCGCCAGGCCGCGGATCAGCCGCAGCGGGGAGTAGTAGTTCAGTGTCATGGTGCGTTCGACGTCATGCCAGCGGTCCAGGGATTCGGCCAGCGGTCGACGGATCGACCGGCCGGCGTTGTTGACCAGGATGTCGACCCCGCCGAAGCGGCGGTCCACCGTGGCGGCGAGGTCGTCGACGGCATCGAGGTCGGACAGGTCGCACGGAATCGCGGCGGCCGTCCCGCCGGCGTCGGCGATCCGCTGGGTCAGCGCGTCCAGCAGGTCGCCGCGCCGCGCCACCACGATGACCTCGGCGCCCTCGGCGGCGAACCGCTCGGCACCGGCCTCGCCGATGCCCGAGGACGCCCCGGTGATCAGCACCCGCTTGCCGCGCAGGGTGATTCGGGTCGTGCTGGGCAACCGGCGCGGCGGGCGCAGCCCGGCCATCGCGATCGCTTCGGTCAACCGGCGGCGCAGGGGGTTCACGGCTTCCGAGTCTATGGAGGTAGGCGAGAGCTCCGCCGGTGGGCACCGCTCAGAGCGGCATCCCCGCCCTGCGCAGGCCGTCGCGCAGGCCGGTAGGCCGCTGTGCGATGGGCAGCGGATCCACCAGGACGAAGCCGCAGCCCACCTCCCGGGCCGCACCGTCGTTTTCTTCGCTGTCGCCCACCATGACGGCGTCGGCGGCGTCGACCCCGAGCCGGTCCAGCGCGACCTCGAAGATCTGCCGGTCGGGTTTGGCCACACCGGCCTCGAACGACAGCACCACCGCATCGGTGTGCGCTCCGGCCGGTGCCAGCACGGTGCGGATGTCCCAGGCGATGTTGGACACCACCGCGGTCCGGATTCCCCTGTCTCGCAGGTCATTCAGAACCGGCACGGTATCCGGGTACAGCACCCATTCGGCGGGGTCGATACATCTGCGGTACAGCGACTCGGCGTGGACGTCGGCCAAACCCGCCTCGGTCAGCACATGCAGATACGCCTCCCGGTGCTTCCGGGCGTCGAGGTCCCGGTGCGCCCAGGCGTGGTGGGCCACGCTCGCGGTGGGGTGGGTCATCCGATCCATCACCTCGGCCCGCCCGTCGGCGTCCAGGCCCATGCCGGTGAACCAGCCGTCATGCTCCTCGAGGCGGGCCAGTGTGCCGGAGAAGTCGAACAGCACCGCCTTCATCCGACGGCCCGGCCGGCCTCGGCCCAGAACCGGGCCCGGACGGCCTTCTTGTCCGGCTTGCCCAGTGCCGTCACCGGAACCGAGTCCACCACGATCACCTGCTTGGGCGACTGCACCGAGCCCTTGCGCTCCTTGACGGCCTCCTGGATCTCGCGGGTCAGTACCGCGACCGACTCGGGGTCGGACGGCTGATCGGGTCGCAGCACGACCACCGCCGTGACCGCCTCGCCCCACTTCTCGTCGGGCGTGCCGATCACACACACCTGTGCGACGGCCGGATGCTCGGCGACGACATCCTCCACCTCGCGGGGGAACACATTGAATCCGCCGGTGACGATCATGTCCTTGACCCGGTCGACGATGAACCAGAAGCCGTCGTCGTCCTCCCGGGCCATGTCCCCGGTGCGCAGCCAGCCCCCGGTGAAGGTCTTGGCGGTCTCCTCCGGCAGGTTCCAGTACCCGCCGCTGAGCAGCGGCCCGGATACGCAGATCTCCCCGACCTCGCCCGGGGCGACCGGATGGCCGTCGGGGTCCAGCAGTGCGGTCCGGGAGAACAGCGTCGGCCGCCCGCACGAGGTCAGCCGCTTCTCGTCGTGGTCACCCTTGGCCAGGTAGGTGATCACCATCGGGGCCTCGGACTGGCCGTAGTACTGCGCGAAGATCGGGCCGAACCGCCGGATCGCCTCGGCCAGTCGCACCGGGTTCATCGCCGAGGCGCCGTAGTAGACCGTTTCCAGCGACGACAGGTCCCGGGTGTGCGAGTCCGGGTGGTCCATCAGCGCGTAGATCATCGACGGCACCAGCATGGTCGCGGTGATGCGGCGCTCCTCGATGACCCGAAGCACCTCAGCCGGATCGAATTTCGGCAGCACGATCATCTCGCCGCCCTTGACGGCCACCGGTACGAAGAACGCCGCCCCGGCATGCGACAGCGGAGTGCACATCAGGAACCGCGGCCGCTGCGGCCACTCCCACTCGGCGAGTTGGCTCGTCGTCATCGTCAGGATCGAGCCCACGGTGCCCATCACCCCCTTGGGCTTGCCGGTGGTGCCGCCGGTGTAGGTCAGTCCGCCGATGTGGTCGGGGGCCAGGTCGGCCGCCGCCAGCGGTCCCGGCGGATGCGCGGCCGCCTCGGCGATCAGGTCCACCCCCACCTCGGCCAGTTCGGCCGGCACCGGGCCCAGCGTCAGCACCCGCCGCAGCGACGGCACCTTCGCCAGCAGCCCCACCGCCCGTTCGACGAACATCGGGTTCGGGTCGATGATCAACGCGGTCGCCCCGGCGTCGGCGAGCACATAGGCATGGTCGTCGAGCGAACCCAGCGGGTGCAGGGCGGTGCGCCGGTAACCCTGGGTCTGGCCGGCGGCGATGATCATCAGCACTTCCGGGCGGTTGAGCGACAGCAGCCCGACCGTCGCGTCGGTGCCCGCGCCGAGAGCCTCGAAGGCCTGGATGTACTGGCTGACCCGCTCGGCCAACTCCCCGCCGGTCAGTGTGGTGTCGCCGAGGAACAGCAGCGGCCGGTCCCGATTGCGTTTGAGCGCACCGACGAGCAGGTGGCCGGTGTGGATCGGGTGGCGCAGCAGGTCAACCTCACTCATGGGTTCCACAGTAGGGCTAGC
>ERZ888423.667-NODE-667-length-34336-cov-10.297774_pt1 | contig 34336 bp, 31 predicted proteins | sample MGYA00520523_ERZ888423 | MGnify/ENA primary metagenome ERZ888423 (study PRJEB32303, sample SAMEA104408611) | aquatic metagenome | biome: Brackish water; feature: Pelagic; material: water | place: Baltic Sea | collected 2014-06-08T10:24:00 | depth 30,27 m ...
TAAAGCCGCGTCAATTTCTTGCAGGGCCGCACCGATGCGCTCTTCTGGCACGTTTTCGTCGACGCCGCTCACGCGCATGTGTCTCGCCGAACTTGGATCGTCCCCGCTTGGTTTGCGACTTCTTTCCTTAAACTCCACAAAGGCCGGGTACTGACTCAGGAGTTGATTGTCGATCGCCGACGGGTTCTTCTCTAGCAAATCGCGTCCTGGTCGTGTAATCGCCAGATAACCGCGTCTCGGTCGACGCAACAGGCCGGCTTGGACCAAATAGGTTCCGGCCCAAGCGGTTCGAGACCCTATCCGCGTTGATTTTCCGCTCGGATAGCGAATTTGTCGCTCGTTGTCGGTCAGGCCAAACTCTTTGCTCATCTGCTCGACGCAGGCCGAACTCGACCGCTCGCCACCGCTGACAAACGTGAGCAAGGGCAGCATGATGGACTGGTAGGTTGGAATAGCCACGACTTACGCCCCGCCTGCCCCGCCTTCCGTCGCATACGTCATTCTGCGGCATCAGGCGCTAAAGATGCTGAGTTTCCCAGCGGCGATTGTGGCCTTTAGAACGGGGCGATTCAAGACATTGTCTATCACCGCCACATCCGCCCGCTGTCCGGCCGCCAGGGCCCCTCGGTCGGTCAGGCCGAGCGCCTTCGCCGGGTTGGTCGAGACCAGGGCCCATGCGGCTGCCAGGGGCAGCTTGCCGTCGCGGGCCAGGATGAAGGGGGCGTGCAGCAGGGCCGGATAATAATAGTCGCTCGCCAGGATATCGCAGAGGCCCTTGGCGGCGGATTCGGCTGCTGACTGAAGGCCCGTGTGACTGCCGCCGCGCACCACATTGGGGGCGCCCAGGACGATTGGGTCGTCAAGCGCCTTCGCCGCGCGCGCAGTCTCGTCGCCCATGGGGAATTCCGCGATCCGGGCGCCCAGGTCGTGGAACCGCTGGCGCATCGCCGGGCCGTCGTCGTCATGAGATAGCTGCGGAATGCCGGCGGCGCGCGCGGCGGCCGCCAGTTGCTCGGTCCCGGCTGCGCCCGCAACCTCGGCCGCCGCGCTCACGTCCGCCACCAGCGCTTGAAAATCCGGCACGGAAAGGCCGGAGCGATGGGCATAGACGCTCATCTTGTCGGGATTGTCCCGGTAGCGCTTGATGTGCGGCAGGTGGTCGTTATAGGCGATCGCGTCAATCAGGCCAGCCTCGATCCAGCCGATGGTCTCCTCGACCATGGCGACGTTCGCGGTCTCGAAGCGGAGATGCAGGCGCGTATCGACGATGAAATCCGGCTTGAGCCGCTCCATCGCGGCCAGGAACGTCCGGAAGCCGTCAGCGCCGCGGAGGCCCGGCTCCCAGGACAGGGTGACGCCGTGATAGGCAGTCGTTATGCCGTTCTGCAGCAATTGACGGTCGGTCTCCACGAGCGCGATGTCATGGGGAAAATGCACGCCAGGACGCGGCATCAACTGCCGCTCGAAGGCGTCGCCATGGATATCGACGATCCCCGGCAGCACGCAAGCACCCCTGGCGTCATAGCGTTGAGCGCCGTTCAAGCCGGCCGGCGCGTCGCCGACATGCGCGATCCGACCGTCCTCGATCGCGACCGCGGCGCGTTCGAATACGCCGTCAGCCGTCAGAACCCAGCCGTTCTCGATGATGATATCCACCCACTGCTCCTTGACAAATCAAGACTGTACCGGGCGCTTACCCGAGCGCCCTTGCGCTAACTGGCGACGACCTTGGCGAGCCGGTCGGCCATGCGTTGCGCGTCGGCGACAATTTCCCTGATGACCTCAGCCGCCGGCTTGATGCAGGCGGGATCGTTCAACATCCCGGCGATCTGGCCGACGACGGCTTGATGGTGGCCGTCATATGCGTCGTCCTGATGCCGCCCCTGGCGGATGTTACGCTCCATTTGTTTCAGTTCCTCGGCGGTCGCGCCGCTCAGGCGCGCGGCCTCATAGGCCTTGACTTCCGGCGTCGCGAAGGCGCGGACGGTCTTGCCGGTCAGGCTTTTGGAGACGATCGTCCCCTCCTCGCTCGTCGCCAGGATCTGGCGGGCATACCAGGCGCCGCCGGCGCTTTCCTCGGTGCAGATCAGGCGGGTGCCAAGCTGGATGCCGGCCGCGCCCATGGCGAGCGCGGCAAGGAACCCACGGCCGTCGCCGATACCGCCAGCCGCGACGACCGGCACCTTCACTGCGTCGATCACCATGGGCAGCAACGGCAGGGTCGCGACCTGGCCCACATGTCCGCCCGCCTCCGAACCCGAGGCGACGATGGCGTCCGCCCCCTCCGCTTCCAGGCGAAGCGCATGGCGGACGGTTGGGACGACGGGGATCACCTTGATGCCCGCGGCGCGCAGGTCGCCGACGGCCCTGGGGCCGGGATCGCCCAAGCCGGTGGTCACGATCGGGATGCCCATTTCGATGCAGATCGCGGCGCGGCGCTCGGTGAACTTGGCGCCAAGCGGCGTGATGTTGACGCCGAAGGGCTTGGTCGTCAGCGCCCGAGTTTCCTCGATCTGGCGCACAAGGTCGGCTTCGCGCTCGCCATAGGTCGGCAGCACGCCGAGGCCGCCTGCCTCCGAGACCGCGGCGACGAGCCTCGGCTTGCCGGCGCCCTGCATGGCGCCCATCAGGATCGGCAGCTCGATGCCGAGCAGATCGCAAAGTACGGTGTGAAACATTCCAGGGTCCCTTGGTATTCGTCGCCGAGATCAGTATATGTCAGGAACATGTCAGAACGGGAGCGCGCCCCCATGCGCGAGAGCGCCATCTCACTGCGATGTCTGCGATGTCGGACGGTCGCCTGACCGACCGCCCCCTTACCCGTTCCAGGACTAGATAGATGCAACTCTACAATTCGCTCGCCGCCGAGAAACAGACCTTCACGCCTGCGGATCCCAGCAGGGTCACAATGTATGTCTGCGGGCCGACGGTCTACAACTATGCCCACATCGGCAATGCGCGGCCCGCCGTCGTTTTCGACGTGCTCTATCGGCTGCTGCGCCGCACATACGGGGCCGACCACGTCATCTATGCCCGCAACATCACCGACATCGACGACAAGATGATGGCCGCCGCCCGGGAGCGCGGCGTGGCGACGGACGCCATCGCGGCCGAATTCGAGGCGGCCTATCTGGAAGACATGGGCGCGCTTGCCGTGCTCGCGCCAAACATCGACCCCCATGCGACCCATCACGTGCCGCAGATGATCCGCCTTGCCGAATCCCTGATCGAGCGCGGCTGCGCCTATGCGGCGGAGGGCCACGTGCTGTTCGACGTCACGGCCTTCCCCGACTACGGCAAGCTCTCCGGCCGCAGCCGGGACGAACAGATCGCGGGCGCCCGGGTCGAGGTCGCGCCCTACAAGCGCGATCCCGCGGATTTCGTGCTCTGGAAGCCGTCCGAGCCCGATCAGGACGGTTGGGAAAGCCCGTGGGGACGCGGTCGGCCGGGCTGGCATCTGGAGTGCTCCGCCATGGCGGCCGAGCATCTGGGCCAGACCTTCGACATTCACGGCGGCGGCGCCGACCTGAAGTTCCCGCACCACGAGAACGAGATCGCCCAGAGCCGTTGCGCCCACGGCGCCGACGTGATGGCGCGTTATTGGGTCCACAACGGCTTCGTCAACGTCAACCGGGAGAAGATGTCGAAGTCCATCGGCAATGTGCTGCTGGCGCGGGACCTGCTCGCCGACGCGCCGGGCGAGGCGATCCGCTGGGCCTTGCTCTCCGCGCAATATCGCCAGCCCCTGGACTGGACCGACGCCCTGCTCCGCCAATCGACCCGCAACCTCGACCGCCTCTACAAGGTTCTGAGCGACCTGCCGCCGGCGACCGGCCCCGGCGAACCGCCGCCGGCTTTCCTGAAGGCGATCGAAGACGATCTCAACACCCCCGCCGCGTTTGCCGCCCTCTTCCAGTTCGTCAAGACCGCGAAGACCGCCGAGGACCGGGCGGCGTTGGAAGCTGCCGGCGAAATTCTGGGGCTGCTGCGCCAGGCGCCCGAGGACTGGCTCGCCCAGAGCAGCGACGCGACGCTGCCGGCCGTCGACCCGGCGGAGGTCGAACGCCTGATCGCCGACCGCATATCCGCTCGCAAGAACAAGGACTTCGCCGCCGCCGACCGGATCCGCGACGATCTGGTGGCAAAGGGCGTGATCCTGATGGATAGCGCCAGCGGCACCACCTGGCGGGTCGCCTGACGGGTCCTGGGCGTTTGAACCGACCGGCCTGCGCTCGCGGTTCTGCGGATGACTGTCGGCCATCGCCGGATTGGGCGCTGGCAGATTGCTTGGCCGGCTGCGAAGAAGGATGACCCAGTGAGGCGCTCAAACCGTCTGCCTTTGGGCCTGGCTCTCGGCGGATGCATCTGGCTCGGCCCCATGACCGCTGGCCATGGCCAGACCGCGATCGAAACCGACGGGCTGGTCTCGACGGACGCTCAGGTCGCCGTCGCCCCATCGGCCCGGGACGATGCGATCGAGGCGCGGCTCGAGCGGATCATGGCGGCGACCGAATGGTATGCCGACGTCGATGTCAGGGTTCGGGAGGGCATCGTGTTTCTGGCCGGCTCGGCGAATGCCGTCGCCCACAAGCAATGGGCGCAGGACCTTGCCGCCAAGACCGAGGGCGTCGTTGCGGTCGTGAACAAGATTGCGGTCACAGGCGGTCCAAGCTGGGACTACAAGCCGGCGGCCGAGGCGTTCGCCCAGCTTGCCCGCAATCTCATGTCGAGTTTGCCGCTGATCCTGTTGGCGCTGGTGCTGCTGCCGGTCTTCTGGATCCTGACATTGTTTCTGCGCCGCGGCATCCGGTGGGCGCTCGCGTCCCGGTTCGAGTCCGAGATGCTGCTACCCCTGGTCGCGCATCTGCTCTCCGTCCCGATCTTTCTGGTCGGAGTCTATGCCCTGCTGCAGATTGCCGGCCTCACCTCGCTCGCGGTATCGGTCCTGGGCGGCGCGGGCGTCTTCAGCTTGATTCTTGGATTTGCGTTTCGGGACATCGCAGAAAACTTTTTGTCCGGGATCATTCTTAGCATCCGGCAGCCGTTCAAGCGCGGCGACTTGATCAGCGTCGCAGACTACACAGGCATCGTCAGCAGCTTGAACGCGCGCAGCACGATCCTAGTGTCGCTGGACGGCAATCACATCATCATTCCGAATGCCACGGTCTTCAAGAATACGATCGTCAATTTCTCAAGCGCCCCGCTGCGCCGCGACGCGCTGGATGTCGGGATCGGCTATGAGGATTCTGCCGCCGAGGCCCAGGCTGTCATCGCGGCCGTATTATCTGGGCATGAAGCAGTCGCGAACGATCCGGCGCCAATGGTTCTGGTCCATGCCCTGGGGGCCTCGACAGTCAATCTCCGGACCTATTTCTGGTATGACGGCAATGTTTATTCCAACTTGAAACTCAAGTCCGCCCTCTACCGGCTGATCAAGCGGGCCCTGACGAATGCCGGCATTTCAATGCCCGACGAAGCGCGGGAGGTGGTGTTCCCGAACGGCGTGCCGATCGTCCAGGTCGAGCGCGCGCCGCGGCGCCCGGCGCCCGACCGCGACCCTCAACCGCCGCTTGCCCCGCCGCTCGACCCGCTGCATGCCCCGTCCCATTCAGTCGAGCCGGCGCTCAGTCAGACAGATGCAGAGGGCGGGTTGGCGACCGAAGAAATCGAGGCCGAGGCGCAAGCGGAGGTCGGCGACCTTCCGGAAGAAAGCGTCGATATGCTGGATGATGTAGCCCCGCCTGAGCGGACGCGATCACCGGGCGACGCGCCCGGCTGAGCGGCCGCCTTTGCGGCCGATCAAGCCCGCTCGTCGCGCGCCGTCGGCCGGGAGAGCAGCCCGTCGACCGCAGCGCGAATGCCGAGCGTGCCGGCGGTCACCGCATCGACCGCAGCCGTGATCGGCGCCTCGACGCCCAGGCTCCTGGCGAGCGCGAGCGCGGCGGCGGCGGTCGCGACCCCTTCGGCGACCGTCTGGCGCTCGGCCAGAATATCGGCGAGCGCCCGGCCCTGGCCCAACGCGACGCCCAGGCTGTAATTGCGGGATTGTCGGCCGGAGCAGGTCAGCATCAGATCGCCGACGCCGGCCAAGCCCATCAGCGTCTCGCGGTCCGCGCCCAGGGCGACGGCGATGCGGGCGATCTCGGCGAGGCCGCGGGTCGCGACGCCCGCCCGCGCATTCTCGCCAAGCCCCGCGCCTTCAACGACCCCCGCCGCGATCGCGATGACGTTCTTGAGCGCGCCGCCAAGCGCGACGCCGGTTCGGTCCTGGCTTGGATACAGCCGGAATGTCGGGGTCGCGAGCAGCGTCGCCAAGTCGCTCGCCGCTTCGAGCGTCGGCCCGGCGAGCGTCGCGGCGGCCGGCAGGCCGCGCGCGATCTCATGGGCGAAATTCGGGCCGCTCAGGATGGCGACTTCGGCGTCCGGCGCGGCGGCCGCCGCGACATCCGTCATCAACGCGCCCGTCCCCCGCTCGACGCCTTTGCAACAGAGCACGAGCGCGCCCGTCGGCCGGAGGTCCGCCAGCACCCCCCGCAGCGCCTGCGCCGGAGTCGCAGCCATGACGACCGGCGGCGCCCGACAGGCTGCGAGATCAGCCGTCACCGTGACGCCGGGCGGCAGCAGAAGCTCCGCCGGGAGATAGGGCGCGACCGAGCGGCCGGCGGCGATTTCGGCCGCCCGCTCGGGCCGCCTGGCCCAGAGCAGGACCGAGCGCCCGGCGGCGGCCTGGGCGATCGCCAACGCCGCGCCGAAGCCGCCCGCGCCGAGGATCGCCAGGTCCGCCGTCATGGCCTTAGGCCCCCGGCCTACTCGTTTCCGACGGCCTGCCGGCCTGCCGACGCGCCGGCGATCTTGCCGAAGACGGCGCCCGCCATCAGGCCCGTGCCGCCCGGGTAGTTCATATAGAACAAGCCGCCCGTCAGTTCGCCCGCCGCATAGAGGCCCTTGAGCGGTTGATCTTCCTGGTCCAGCACGGCGCCGGTTTCCGGATTGATCTTGAGCCCGCCAAAGGTGAAGGTCAGGCCGCATGTCGTCTGGAAGGCTTCGAACGGGCCTTCGTCCAGGGTGTTCGCCCAGTTTGTTTTGTCGACGGGCAGGCCTTCGGTGCGACGGCCGTCCTTGACGTTCGGATCGAACTTGATGTCGGTCCGGACGGCTGCGTTATAGGCCTTGATCTCCCGCAGGAAGCCTTCGGCGTTCACGCCGTCCAGCTTCTCCGCCAGCGCTTCCAGGGTGTTGGCGCGCACCTTGGTGACCTGCTTGATGCGGTATTCGTCGCGCAACATCGGGATGATCTTGGAATCGAACACCTGCCAGGCCATCTGGTTCGGCTGCTCCAGCACCTTCCGGCCGTAGCTGGCATAGGTGTAGTTCCGGAAATCATAGCCTTCGTCGACGAAGCGCTTGCCCTCAGCGTTAATCATCAGGCCCCAGGGATAGCTGTGCTTCTGGAAGTTGTCGCCGACATGGATATCGCCGAACTCCGGCGCGTTGTAGTCCCAGCCGACCGCATGACAGCCCGACCAGTTGCCGCATGGCCTGGCGCCGGCTTCCAGCGCCATCTTGATGCCGTCGCCCATGTTGAAGCGGGTGCCCCGCACCTTGGCCAGGTCCCAACCCGGCCCGAGATAGCGCGTGCGCCACTCGGAATTGCTCTCGAACCCGCCGCAGGCCAGCACGACCGACTTGCAGTGGATCTTGTAGGACTTGCCGTTCTGCTTGACCTTGATGCCGTGAATGCCGTCATCGTCATGGATCAGCTCCATGCCGCGCGCATGATAGCGCACCTCGATGCCGTCCTTCTCCGCCCGTTCATGCAGCGCATCGACCAGGCCCGGACCGCCGCCCCAGGCGGAAACCGTCAGCCCGCCCCAGAACACGAAACGGCCGTCGATCTTGTAGGCCTGCTTGCCGTAGATCGGCAGGAAGCGGATGCCCTTGGCGCGCATCCAGTGCATGGTGTCGAGCGACTTGGTGACCAGCGCTTCGCACATGTCGGGATCGGTGCGGTATTCGGTCAGTCGGCCCATGTCATCGTAGAACTTGTCTTCGGTATAGGTCCCGAAATCGCTGATCTTGATCTCCTCTTCGGAAAGGTCCGGGCAGAGCGCGACGATATCGTCCGCGCCATTATAAACCGTTCGGATATTGCCGGCGGTATAGGCGGAGTTGCCGCCGCGGTTTTCCCGGTCCGCCCATTCCAGCACGATGACGGATGCGCCCGACTCCCTGGCCGACAAGGCGGCGCACATGGCGGCGTTCCCGGCGCCGACGACGACGACGTCCGTGCTTGTATCCTGCATTGATGATCCCTTTCGAACGAACTCAGATGAATGCGTGGCTGTAATTTAACGGGTTTCGCGTCGCCCTCAAGCGGCCTCGGGGTCGCGGTCCAGGCGGACGACCTTGCCCGCAAGCTCCGGCGCGACGGCAGGATAGCGGCGCGTCACGTCCGCATCATGGCCGGGGACGATCAGGTCAGGCCGCTGCGCCCGGCCTTTCAGCTTGCGGTAGCTCATGATCATGGCTCCCATGTCGTGGAAGACGGGGAACGGCCGCTCGGTTTCGATCTCGCTATAGAGATGCACTGCATCGGAAGCGACGATAACCGGCCCCCGCGCCGTATCGACCTCGATCGCCAACTGGCCGGTCGTGTGGCCTGGCAGGATGAAGGACCGGATCCCCGGAAAGACCTCATCCTCATCTTCCAGGAAGCGCATCCGGTCCTCATAGACGAAGCCGACCAGCGTCTTGACATCGCGCTTGCCGAAGCCGCCGCGCGTCGTTGGATGCGTCATCAGCGGGCCGGTGATCGACGCCATCTCCGTCGCGCCCATGTGAAAGCGAGCGTTCGGAAAATCCCCAAGGTTTCCGGTATGGTCGTAATGGGCGTGAGTGATGATGACGTCTTCGATCCTCGCAGGGTCGAAGCCCAGCATGCGCACGCCGTCCGCCGGCTCGATCAGGGGCGTATGACCGACCCGGGCCGCGAGCCCGGCAAAGAATCCGGTATCGATCAGGATGGGCCTGCCGGCGTCGGTGACGATCAGCCAGCAGAAGAAGTCCATGCCCTCGACCTTGACCGTCGGGTCGCCGCCGAACGCCATGTCCGCGTCCGAATGCCCTTCCGGATGCCAGCCGTACCGGATCGCATAAAGCTCATGCATGTCGTCGCCCTTCAGTGAAGCGAACGCCCGGCCAGCACAATGACGCTGTCCGGGCGCTCCAGTTTTTTGTCTGTATCGATCCGTCAGAGGCGGGGCTGCCTTAGAACAATGCCACCGGATTGATGATCATCTGGACCGTGCCCTTGATGCGCGCCTGGCCCAGCACGAACATGAACTCATTCACGCCCGCGCGAAGCACTGGCCCGGTGTTCATCGTCTCCAGCAGATAAACCCCCTTCTCCTGCAGAAGCAGGACATGGCCGTAGAAGACGCCGTCGCCCTTCGGGGCCGGCACGGGCTCGACGCCCCACGTATCCGCGCCGACCGCCATGACGTTCAGGCCCGCCATGTAGCGCGCGCCTTCGTTATTGAGGCCGGGTTCGCCGGAGACCCAGGCTTTCGGGTCCTTTTCCAGCATGGTCTCCGTCCAGCCGGTGTGGAACAGCACGATGTCGCCCTTGCCGTAGACGACGCCCTGGGCCGCAGCGGCGGCCTTGATGTCAGCCGACCCGAAATGCTCGCCGGCCGCCATGGACGTCTTGCCGAAGTGCTTCGCCATATCGATGATGACGCCGCGCCCGACCAATGGCGGCACGTTGTGCACGCCGAGTTTCTTCAGGCCCGTAATGGCCGCGATGTCGGTATCCTTGTTGCAGTTGTAATAGATCCCGGCCTCGCCCAGATGGCCGAGACCGTCGAGCTGCGAACCGATGCCGACCCAGGTCTGCAGCACATCGTCGTTGTAGCTCGCGGGATAGCCGAAGCCATCGAGCCGCTGCCCGCCTTGCTGGTTGGGCTGCACCACTTGCAGGTTGAGCGTGCGCGGCGGGAAGGCAGGCGTATCGCTGCCGATGACGATGCCAAGCGGCAAGGACTTGCCTTGCTTGATCAGCTTGGCCGCATTCAGGGTATTTTCCGGCGTGACCAGATTGGCGGACCCGATTTCATCGTCCGGTCCCCATTGGGATGACACGCAGTCTGTCGCGGCGAAGGCCGCCGCAGTCGTCAAGGCGAGCATTCCCGCCGCCAGGCTCGTGATCCTAAGCGCTTGTCGCATGGTCGTTTCCTCCGATTCCATCCGTTTCTAGCCGTTCGTTGACGGCCGGAAGCCCGGCTTCGAGTCTCCTGTACGCGCGCCCAAGTCCAAGGCCTCGGCTCGAAGCGTGCCTCAGCGCGCCCCGGCTGGCAATCTGGGATTAGTGATCGCTGCCGTGGAGGATCGTGGACGCCAGGCCGGTATCGTAGCTTTGCCCGGCCGTCGTCAGCGCGAACGCCCCGCCCGGCCGGTCCTCGACCAGGCCTTTCCGGCCAAGCGCCTTGTAGACGGCCGGATTGCGCAACCCCGTCGCATCCTTGGTCATGACGACGCGGGGGCCGATGTGGAAATGGTCGCCGTGCGGGTCGGGGAGCATCTTAATGACCTGCGCGCCGGTCTCCGCCTCCAGCGTCGCATAGATCGGCTGGCGGGCGATGACCTGCAGCAGCGTCAGAGTTTTAAGTTGCAGGGCGTTGAGGCGGCTCGGATTGCTGGGCATGGGGGCTTGGGCTTTCGGTGGAGATGCACAATCGGCCGCCACGATGGCGGACCGGGCCTGGCCGCGCAAGGCGCCCGGCCTCGCGCCACTCGCCGCGACATGTTGACACATTTCCGCGATTGATACTCATTCTCATTGCGAATCATTCGCACGTCTGTAATCTGCCCAAACCGTTCCGCCCACGTTGGCAGAACGTATGGAGCGACCACGATGATAGTTCAAATGCTGGGCATCGAAGGCCTCGCGGCGCTGCTGCGCCTGATGACTGAACCGGAAGCGCCGGAACGCGGCAACCAGGCCGCGAAACCGGAAAACATCGACACATACGCCGTATTCGCGAACGACAACGAAAAGGACCACCTATGAGACTGATCCACCCTGCCCTCGCCGGCATTGCGTTGACCGCGCTCGCCACGGCCGCCGCGCCGGCCGTCGCCGCGGAGGAAGTCAACGTCTACTCCTACCGTCAGCCCTTCCTGGTGGAGCCGCTGTTCAAGGCGTTCACCGATGAAACGGGCGTCAAGGTAAACGTGCTTTTTGCCGAAAAAGGCCTGGTCGAGCGCCTGGAAGCTGAAGGCCGCAACACCCCCGGCGACCTGATCTTCACAGTCGACATCGGCCGCCTGAATGACGTCAAGGAAGCTGGCGTCACCCAGCCGGTCAAGTCCGAAACGCTCGAGAGCGTAATCCCGACGCAATACCGCGACCCTGCGGGCCACTGGTTCGCCCTCACGACCCGGGCGCGCGTCATCTACGCCTCCAAGGAACGCGTGGCCGACTGGCAGAACCTCACTTACGAATCGCTCGCCGACCCGCGCTTCAAGGGCAAGGTCTGCACCCGCAGCGGCAAGCATTCCTACACCGTCGCGCTGATCGCTTCGATGATCGCCCATCACGGCCGGGAAAAAGCCGCCGAATGGCTGAAGGGCGTCAAGGCGAACCTCGCGCGGAAGCCGCAAGGCAACGACCGCAGCCAGGTGCAGGCGATCCATGACGGCATCTGCGATGTGTCGCTCGGCAACAACTACTACTACGGCGCCATGATGGCGAAACCCGACCAGAAGCCCTGGGCCGAGGCCGTCAATGTGAGCTTCCCGAACCAGGCGAACCGCGGCGCTCACGTCAACATCTCCGGCATCGCGCTGACCAAACACGCGCCGCACCGGGCGAACGCGGTCCGGTTGATGGAATGGCTGGTCGGCCCCCATGCCCAGAAGATCTACGCCGAGCAGAACTTCGAATATCCGATCCGGAGCGACGTCGCCTGGGCGCCGCTTCTGGAAACGCTCGGCACGTTCAAGGCCGACGAGCTGCCGATCGCCAAGATCGCCGACCTGCGGAACGACGCCGCACGACTGGTCGACGAAGTCGGCTTCGACGGCTAGAGCCAGGGCGCGTCCGCCTATCTAGCTTTTAGCGAACAAATCAGCCGCTCTCAGGCGTAAATGCCTGAGAGCGGTTCGATCTTGTGCCGATCACCCGCCGTCCCGGTCGCCGTTCGGATATTGATAGATCACGAACGGTTTGGCCGCGGGCAGCGTCGCCGCCGCGTCGGTCCTGGGGGCGGGCGCGGCGGCCTGGCCGGGGCGCGCGGGATAGCTCGCCTTCCCCGGCAATGGCTTCGGCGCAAACCGGTCGTGAGTGGCTGCGACAAAGTCATGCCAGATCTGGGCCGGCAGGCCGCTGCCGGTCAGGCCCTCGACCGCCGTATCGTCGTCATTGCCGACCCAGACGCCGACGACAAGGTCCGCCGTATATCCGACGAACCAGCCGTCGCGGCTCCGCTGGGTAGTGCCGGTCTTGCCCGCCGCATCCCGGTCGACGCTGGCGGCGCGCCCCGAGCCCCACTCGACGACCGCAGCCAGCAGATTTGTCATCCTGAGCGCGACCGCATGGTCGATCGCCTGGGTCGCCGCGATGGTCGGCTTGTAGAGGACGTCGCCGCTGCGCGAGCGCACCTCGACGATGCCATGGGGCGGCGTGAACCGTCCGCCCGCCGCGAACGCCGCATAAGCGCCCGTCACCTCCAGCAAGGTCGCGGCGCCGGCGCCCAGGGAGACGCTCGGCCCATCGGGAAGCGCGCTGACGACGCCAAGCCGCCGCGCCGCCGCGACCGACTTTTGCCGCCCGACCTTCTCCGCCAGCCGCACCGCGGCCGCGTTCAGGGACCGGGCCAGCGCCTCCCGAAGGGTGACTTCCCCATAGTAGCGGTCCTTGTAATTGCCCGGCCGCCAGGTCCCGACAGCGATCGGCGCGTCGAGCACGATGTCATCCGGCTCCATGCCCGCCTCGAGCGCCGCCAGATAGACGAAGGGTTTGTAGACGGACCCCATCTGCCGGACAGCCTGCGCCGCCCGGTTGAACTGACTGGCCTGATAGGCGAGCCCGCCGACCATGGCCCGCACCGCGCCTTCCGGCGTCATGACGACGATCGCGCCCTGGCTTGGCCAGGCCCGGGCGGGCGTCTTCGCCGGCTTGCCCGCCAGCCCGTCCGCCAGGGCTTTCTCGGCCAGGCGCTGCAAGGCCAGATCCAGGGTCGTCTCGACCAGCACATCCTGCTGCAGGCCCGCCATAAAGCCCTCGGCCTGATCGACGGCCCAATCGGCGAAATAGCGGGCATTGCCGGCGACCGGCGCATCGAGCGCGGTCGCGGCGGACAACGCCACCGCCATCGGCTGATCGGCGTCGGCCCGATCGATGAAGCCGCTTTCGACCATGGCGTTCAAGACGAGGCGCGCCCGCGCCGCCGCCTCTTCCGGATTGCGGTCGGGCGCGAGTTTCGACGGGGCCTTCAAGGACCCCGCCAGCAATGCGGCCTCCCAGAGATTGACCTGGGTCGCCGGCTTGCCGAAGAACCGCCGGGCCGCCGCATCGACGCCGTAGGCGCCGCCGCCGAAATACACCCGGTTCAGGTAGAGCGTGAGGATTTGATCCTTGGCGAACCGGCGCTCCAGCTCGAAGGCAAGCAGCGCCTCGCGCGCCTTCCGGCCGAAGGAGCGGGAATTGTCGAGCAGGAGGTTACGGGCCAATTGCTGGGTGATCGTGCTGGCGCCCTGGCGTAGCCGGCCGGACGTTACATTGACGAAGATCGCGCGGGCGACGCCCCAGGGATCGATGCCGCCATGCTCATAGAACCGGCGGTCCTCGATGGCGATGACGGCGCGGGGCAGATGCGGCGGCATTTGAGCGACGGTCGTCATCTGGCCGCGAAGCTCGCCGTATGAGGCGATGAAGGCGCCGTCGGTCGCGAGCAACGCCGCTGTCGGCCCGCGCTGCAGGCGGGTCGCTTCTTCCAGCGACGGCAAGGTGAAATAGAAATAGGCCGTGACCGCGCCGGTCACGATCACGCCCCAGACCATGACAAGCACAAGGCTCCGCCAGAAGCGGCGGCGCCAGCCGCCCGGCGGATGCAGAAAGGCGCCCGCCCCCGCCGCAAGCCGGCGCACAGTCCCCGCCCCTGCCGTCAACCAGGATCGACCGGCGGCAGGCTTCCCCCGTCGCGTGGCCGCTGGCTTCGTCATGGGTTTGGCTGCGGGCTGAACCTTGGATTTAGCCTTCGATTTCGCGGCCGGCGTCGGTTTCGGGGCTGGCCGCGCGGGCTTCCCGCCGCGCCGCGGCGCTGCTGGCTCCCGCTTGCCGCCAGCGCCGGACCGATTGCCGCCGGGCGCTTTCGCCATTCTGGATTACGGTCCTTCCGCCATGCCGAGCGCGCGCTTGTAGAGGTCCAGCAGCGCTTCCTGTTCGGTCCGGTCCTGACTGTCGAGTTTTCGCAGGCGGATGACCTGACGCATGATCTTGACGTCGAAGCCATTGGCCTTGGCCTCAGCATAAACCTCCCGCACGTCGGCCGCGATCGCGGCTTTCTCTTCTTCGAGGCGTTCGACGCGCTCGATATACTGTTTCAGTTGCTCAGCCGTAATGCCGCCGACATCGCTCATCGTTCGAATTCCCTTCCACGCAAATCGGGGCCGGACCCTAGGCCGCCCGCAGGGCAGGATCAAGGCGATTTGGGCCGCAGGTCTTCAGTGGCCTCCGCCCCAGCCCAAAGGGCGACGCCAGACTCATTCTAAAATTTTTACGCGCCTGCAACCAAAAGCCGGCTAGGCCTTGCCGATAGATCCTTAACGGCGGCGGCTTTGCCGCGCTCCCGGAGGCCAGAGCCATGGCGGACCAAAAGACCATCCTCGACCGCATGATACAATTGTCTGACGCGGCAAAAGCCGCGCCGCTGAGCGACCCGATCACGCTCGCGGAAATCAACAAGGTCGCCGACCCGACGCAAAATCAAATTCAGATCGCGGACGGCATACTCGGCATTTCATTTGGCGCGGCCGTCGAGGAAGGGGCCTATACGATCGCCTATAATCCGACGACGACCGTCATGACCTTACACAATCTGACGACGGGCGAAATCGACAGCGTCATTGCAGGCGACACGCCCATCCCGGAGCTTTCGATTCAGTTCCTGACGTTCGCCACGCTCGGCGCCGTCATCGTCCTGAACGGCGCCTTCGATAAATCGCTGCCCATAGCGGATATCGGCGCGAATTACGTTTCGACGTCAGGCAACAACTCAATTCTGGATTCTTCCGTCGAAATTAAGTCCGCGACGGCCGACGCCCTGCAAGGGCTGACAACCAATATCGTCGGGATCGATGCGACAAACGCCAACGCAGCAGACCTCAGCATTGGAGGTTTCCAATCGACGGCGCCTGTCAACCTCGCCAGCACCGGCGTTAAAAACGTGACCCTGTCCGACGGCGTCGATAGCTTCGATCTCAGTTTTCTTGTGAACGACGCGTTCTCAAACACTGATTCCGGCGATCTCGAAGTCCAAGCGATCGGCGCGATGGTCTTCGCGGACGCCGCCGACGCGGAGCCAGCGTTCAACTTCAGTTCCCGGGTCATTGTCGAGACAGACAATCTCGTTCAACGGAATACATTCGCCTCGGCGTCCGCCAATCGCCTGGAGATCGCGGATGGCTTCGAAACATTCACTTTCGCGCGCAGCGTTGACGACGGGACCTTTCTTGTGGAGTACGATCCGGTCTCAGGGCTAATGCAATTGACGAACCTGACCAACGGACTGGTCCAAAGCCAATTCATCGATCCGACCGTCCCGATTGCCGCCAGTGAGACCCAGGACGTAGCATTCAACGCTCTTGGCGCAGTGATTACGCTGAATGATGATTTCGACAAATCCGTCGCGATCGACAGCAGCGCTGCGCAATATTCTGCGACCGTTGCGGGCGGCGCCGTGATTGAGGGATCAGTTGAACTGCTCGCCGCGACGGCCGAGGAACCGCCCGCTCTGGGAACCGGATTACTGAACTTTGACGCGACATCGGCGAACCAGGCGATCCTGACGATCGGCGACTTCGCCGCCGCCGCCCCCGTGGACCTCACATCCCCCGGCGTCAAGTTCGTGACTTTGACCGACGGCGACGACACGTTCGATATCTCGTTCCATGTCGACACCGCTTTTTCGGACACGGACGCAGGCAATCTCCAACTGCAGGACTTGGGCGCCTTGGTGTTCAACCAGCACGTCGGGCCACTCGAAATTTCGGGCTCCCGGAATGCGGATACGTTGAACGGCGATGTTCTGGACGACGTCATCTTCGGCGACGACGGCGATGACGTCATGACGGGCGGCTCGGGGTCCGATCTCATGCACGGCGGCGGCGGGGCCGACCGGATCGACGGCGGCGACGACGACGACCTGCTGATCGGGTTCTGGGGCGACGACGCGATTACCGGCGGCGCCGGACGGGATCGCATTTTCGGCAACAGCGGCGATGACATCCTCGCGGGCGGAACCGGTAACGACAGGCTGACAGGCCAGTTTGGCGCGGATACCTTCGTCCACGCGCCGGGGGACAACAATGACGGCGTCACCGACTTCGATCCGACAGAGGACCTGATCGACCTCACCGCGCACAATTTCGCGAACTTCGCCGCAGTACAGGCCTTGATGTCCCAGATCGCGAGCGGAACGCTGATCGACCTCGCGGGACCGGATTCCGTGCTTTTGGAAGGCGTCGCCATCGGCGCGGTCGGCGAAGCGAACTTCATGTTGTAACAGGCGAACATTTCCGCGCTGCGGGCGGTTGTCAGGGCCATGCCGGATGGCGCATGAGTGTCCCGTGACCGTCTCCCCACCCGCCCGAGGATGTCCGCCGGTGAGCCACTATTCCCTGACCGTCAAATGCAAGTCCGCGCGCGGCATCGTCGCCGCGATCTCCGGCTATCTCGCGGAAGCCAGTTGCAATCTGACCGACAGCGCTCAGTTCGACGATCAGGAGACCGGCGATTTCTTCATGCGGGTCACCTTCGTCAGCGAGGCCGGGCAGTCGCTGGAGCAATTGAAATCCGGCTTCGAGGCGACCGCGGCCAGCCTCGGCATGGCCTTCGACTTTCATGACGAGCAAGCGCGCATGAAGGTCATCCTGATGGTCTCCCGCTTCGGCCATTGCCTGAACGACCTGCTCTATCGTTGGAGCATCGGGGCGCTGCCGATCGATATCGTCGCCATCATCTCCAACCATCCTGACTTCAAACAGGTCGCTGCGAGCCACGGCATTCCCTTCCACCACATCAAGGTGACGAAGGAAACCAAAGCCGCCGCCGAAGCCCGGCAACTGGCGATCGTCGAGGAAACCGGCGCGGAACTGGTGGTGCTCGCCCGCTATATGCAGGTGCTGTCCGACGACATGTGCCGAAAGATGTCGGGCCGGATCATCAATATCCACCATTCCTTCCTGCCAAGCTTCAAAGGCGCCCATCCCTACCGGCAAGCTTTCGAGCGCGGCGTCAAGCTGATCGGCGCGACCTCCCACTATGTGACGGCCGACCTGGACGAAGGCCCGATCATTGAGCAGGACACCATACGCGTCACCCATGCGCAGAACGCGAAGGACTATATCTCCCTCGGCCGCGACGTGGAAAGCCAGGTGCTCGCGCGCGCCATCCATGCCCACATCCATCACCGGGTGTTCATCAACGGCGGCAAGACCGTCGTCTTCCCCGCCAGCCCCGGCAGCTATGTGGGATCGCGACCGCTGGCCGAGTGACGCCTGCCGCCCGGCTTGCCGCCCCTCTCCCCGTGCGGCGAATGGGCGGGCCTGCAAAGCCGGGCGTTCCCAACCGGGCCCGGTTGCGCTAGATGAATGCCAGCGACGACATCCCCAACAACTCGGCAGGCCATGACCGACCTTTCGCACATCCGCAATTTTTCGATCATCGCCCATATCGACCACGGTAAATCGACCCTGGCCGACCGGCTGATCCAGCTTTGCGGCGGGCTGACCGACCGCGAGATGCAGGAGCAGGTGCTGGACAGCATGGCGCTTGAGCGCGAGCGCGGCATCACGATCAAGGCCCACACCGTCCAATTGCGCTATGCCAGCAAGGCGGGCGACGTGTATCAGTTGAACCTGATCGATACGCCCGGCCACGTCGACTTCGCCTATGAAGTCAGCCGCAGCCTCGCCGCCTGCGAGGGCGCGCTGCTCGTCGTCGACGCCAGCCAGGGGGTGGAGGCGCAGACGTTGGCCAACGTCTATCTGGCGCTCGAGCACGATCTTGAGATCGTGCCGGTCCTGAACAAAGTCGACCTGCCGGCGGCGGAGCCGGAGCGCGTCAAGCAGCAGATCGAGGACGTCATCGGCCTCGACGCCTCCGACGCCATCATGATCTCCGCGAAAAGCGGCCTCGGCGTGCCGGATGTGCTGGAAGCCCTGGTCGCCCGCCTGCCGCCGCCCAAGGGCGAAGAGGACCATCCGCTTGAAGCCCTGCTGATCGACAGTTGGTACGACCAATATCTGGGCGTCGTCACCCTGGTCCGCGTCATGAACGGCGAGATCAGGAAGGGCATGCGCATTCGCATGATGGCGAACAACTCGGCCTATGACGTCGAGGAAGTCGGCGTCTTCACGCCGAAGCGCGTCGCGCGCGACCGCTTGGGCCCGGGCGAGATCGGCTATATTTCCGCCGCCATCAAGGCCGTCGCGGATTGTTCGGTCGGCGACACCATCACCAATGACCGCAAGCCGACCGACAAGCCGCTCGCCGGCTTCAAGCCAAGCTTGCCGGTTGTCTTCTGCGGCCTCTTTCCGGCGGACGCGGCCGAGTTCGAGGTATTGCGCGACAGCCTGGCGAAGCTGCGCCTGAACGATGCGAGCTTCGAATTCGAGACCGAAAGCTCGACCGCGCTTGGCTTCGGCTTCCGCTGCGGCTTCCTCGGCCTGCTGCATCTGGAGATCATCCAGGAGCGGCTCGACCGGGAATTCGGTCTGGACCTGATCGCGACGAGTCCGAGCGTCGTCTATCGCCTGCACATGGTGAACGGCGACATGATCGAGCTGCACAATCCCGCCGACATGCCGGACGTGACCCGCATCGCCTCCATCGAGGAGCCCTGGATCACGGCGACGATCATGTTGCCGGACGATCACCTTGGCGGCGTCATCAAGCTTTGCGAGGACCGGCGCGGCATCCAGAAGGAACTGACCTATGTCGGCGGACGGGCGATGCTGGTCTACCGCCTGCCGCTGAACGAGGTCGTCTTCGACTTCTACGACCGGCTGAAGTCGATCAGCCGCGGCTATGCGAGCTTCGATTATCAGATCGACGGCTACGAGGAAGGCGACCTCGTCAAGATGTCGATCCTGGTGAACGCCGAGCCGGTCGAGGCGCTCGCCGCCATTGTCCACCGCAGCCAGGCGGAGGTGCGCGGCCGCGCGCTCTGCGGCCGCCTGAAGGACCTGATCCCACGGCAATTGTTCAAGATCGCAGTGCAGGCCGCGATCGGCGGCAAGGTGATCGCCCGTGAGACCGTCAGCGCCATGCGCAAGGACGTGACCGCGAAGTGCTATGGCGGCGACATCACCCGCAAGAAGAAGCTTTTGGAGAAGCAGAAGGAAGGCAAGAAGCGCATGCGCGCCTTCGGCCAGGTCGAAATCCCCCAGAGCGCCTTTATCGCCGCCCTGAAAATGAGCGACACATAACGCCCTTTCAGCACCTCCCCAAATTGCGCTATAGCAAGCGCATCCGCCGGGTTAGCACAGTGGTAGTGCAGCGGTTTTGTAAACCGAAGGTCGGGGGTTCAAATCCCTCACCCGGCGCCATTTTTCGTTCCATGGCAGGATCTTATGCGCTGAATTTAATGTAAATCTCGAATCATGCGCCACTTGTCGGCTTCATGCGGTCAACGCGTTCCGTTGGGCGCGGGTGCCCATGTCGGCATGGCAGCGCGCGGCGGCCCGCAATAGGTGCGTCGCGATCGTCGCGCCGACCGCCTCGCCGATGCCGAGGTCGAGAGACAGCAGCGGCGATTGGTTCAGAACTTCTGCCAGCTTCCGGTCCGGCCCCATCGCGGCGCCGTGGCCGAGGATGCAATGGTCAGCGCCGCCGGGCATCTGGGCGGCGACGACCGCCGCCGCGGCGCCGGGGATCAGCCCGTCGAGCACGACTGGAACCCGGCCCATGCGCGCGGCGATGATGGCGCCCGCAATCGCTGCGATCTCGAAGCCGCCGAGCCGGCGCAGCACATCGAACGGGCCGTCGATCAGCGGCTGATGGAGCGCGAGGCCGGCCGCGACGGCCGCCGCCTTCTCCGTGCGCTTGTCGCCTTTGACCCAATCCTCCGGCGCCCCGCCGTGGAGCGCCGCCAGCAAGGCGGCCGCGGAAACGTCCCCGCCGACGCCGACCTGGCCGAGGACGATGACGTCGACCCCCTGCTCCACCGCCATCATGCCGTAAGCCATGGCCTTGGCGCAGTCGCTGTCGTTCATCGCCGGGCCTTCTGTGAAGTCCGCCGTCGGCGCCTCGAGCGCCAGTTCGAAGACCCGGAAGTCCGCGTCCAGCGCGCCCGCGACCGCGTTGATTGCGCCTAGCCCCGCGCCATAGCCCGCGACGCGGTTGGCGGTCGCCGCGAGCGAGCGGGTGGAGGCGCCGCGCGCCGTGACGCCATGATTCCCCGCGAACACGCAGACCGCCGGCCGGTCGACCTTCGGCGGATGCCGCCCCTGCCATTTCGCCAGCCACTCGACCAGCGGCTCCAGCTTGCCGAGGCCGCCGCGCGGCTTGGCGAGCAGGCGGTCATGCTCCAGCACCTTGGTGGCGGCTTCGAGGTCCGGCCCCGGAAATTCCGCGACCAGGGCCGCGATTTCGGCGAGCGTCACCTGCGGCTCGCGGGATGAGGCGTCGCCATTATTCGCCGCCATGGGCTATCGTCCTTCGATCGGGAAACCAAGCCGCGAGAGGTACGATTCGCGGGCAGATGAGGCAAGAGCGGAGCGCCATGACGATCACACGCTTCTGGTGGGTGCGCCACGCGCCCGCCATCAACAATGGCGGCCTGATCTACGGCGGCGCCGAGATCGACGCCGATACATCCGCGGTCGAGGTCTTCGCTGGCCTGGCGGCCGCGCTGCCGAGGGACGCGGTTTTCCTGGCGTCCGGCCTTGCCCGCACCCATCAGACGCTCGCCGCCGTGCGCGCCGCCGGCCACCCCGGCGTGCCGGACCCCGTCGCCGGCGACCCGCGCCTGAACGAGCAGTCCCTGGGCGACTGGCACGGCATGCCGATTCGGGAAATTTTTCCGACCGGCGGCCCCTGGCCGGGCTTCTGGATGCTCGACGCGGCCCGCCGCGCCCCAAATGGCGAAAGCTTCACGGACCTGACCCAGCGCGTCGCGCCGGCCGTGATCGACATCCGGGACCGGCATGCCGGCCGGGATATCGTGATCGCGGCCCATGGCGGCACGATCCGGGCGGCGCTTGGCCAGGCGCTGGCGCTTGCGCCGGCCGCCGCATTGGCTTTCAGTATCGACAATTGCTCGATCACGCGGATCGATCACATTGAGGGGAAGTCGGGCGCAGCCGCCTGGCGGGTCGCGGGCGTCAATCACTGCCCCCGCGCGCTATAGGAGATCGAAACCGATGCTAGGCCGCGATATTTTTATGCAAAGCCTGCGCGCCCATGGGGTGACGCGGATGTTCGGCAATCCGGGGACCACGGAAAGCCCGCTGCTCGATCACCTGGCGGATTATCCGGAGATCGACTACATCGTCGCCCTGCATGAAGGCGTCGCGGTCGGCGCCGCGAGCTTCTACGCCCAAGCGAGCGGCAAGACCGGGATCGTCAACGTGCATGTGGCGCCCGGCCTCGGCAACGGCGTCGGCATGATCTTCAACGGCCTGAAGGCCAATACGCCGATGATCGTGACGGCAGGCCAGCAGGATACGCGGATGCGCCTGCGCGGCCCGGTCCTGGGCCATGACCTTGTCGCGATCGCGGCGCCCGTTGTCAAATGGAGCGTCCAGGTCGAGACCGCCGACGAAATGGCGGACATCATGCGCCGCGCCTTCAAGATCGCTCACGATCCGCCGATGGGGCCGGTCTTCGTGGCGCTGCCGGTCAACGTCATGGAGCAGCAATCGGAGCTCGGCCCCTTGACCGCCGGCCCGCTCTATCGCGCCAGCCAGCCGGACGCGGAAGGCGTCGCGGCGATGGCCGCCCTGCTTTCCAAGGCGAAAGCGCCGGTCATCGTCGCCGGCGACGATGTCGCGCGGCGCGGCGCGAGCGGCGAGCTCACGGCGCTCGCCGAGACGCTGGGCGCGTCGATCTGGGTCGAGGGCATTCATGCCCAGGCGCCGGTCGCCTCCAGCCACCCGTTGCTGCGCGGCGGGCTGCCGTTCGAAGCCGCCACGATCCGCCGCGCGCTTGGCGACGCCGACTGCGTGCTGATGGTCGGCGGGCCGTTCTTCGAGGAAGTCTGGCACGATCAGGGCTCGCCCTTCCCGGCCGGCGCCGCCGTCCTGCAAATCGAGGAAGCAGCGCCGCAATTGGCGAAGAACCACGAACTGACCGTCGGACTGGTCGGCGGCATTGGTGAGAGCCTCCGGGCGCTACAAGCCGCCCTACGCCCCGACGCCGGCGCCGCGCTTGGACGCCTCACGGCGCTGACCGCCCTCAAGGCGGAAGCAGACGAAGCCTGGGCCGGACGGGTGAAGCGCGCCGGCGGGCGGCGGCCGATGGCGATGTCGGTCGCCATGGCGGCGCTGGCGAAGGCCTTGCCGGACAATGCGGTCCTGGTCGAGGAAGCCATCACCGCGAGCCTCGATTTCGCCCGCGCCATGCCGGTCGCCGGTCCCGGCTCGTATTATGCCGGGCGCGGCGGCGGCATCGGCCAGGGTCTGGCGGGCGCGATCGGCGTCGCGGTCGCCAACCCGGACCGGCCGACGGTCTGCGTCTCCGGCGACGGCTCGGCGATGTATTCGATCCAGGCGCTCTGGACCGCCGCGCATCACAATCTGCCGATCCTGTTCGTCATCCTGGCGAACCGGGAATACCGGGTGCTGAAGCACAATATCGACGCCTATCGGAGCCGCTTCGCGGTCGAAAGCAATCGCGGCTACACCCACATGGACCTGACCGGCCCCGCCATCGGCTATGTCGAACTGGCGGGCGGCATGGGCGTCAAGGCCGAGCGCGTGACCGAGCCCGATGTCTTCCAGGCGGCGGTCGCCCGCGCGATCAAGGCCGGCGGCCCGCACCTGATCGAGGTCTCGATCGAGGGCAAACCCTGACCTACTTCGCCTTTATACGTCGGCGAAACGCTCGATCCGGTCGCGCCAATCCAGCGCGTCCTCCGGGCTGCGGATCACGGTGTTGAGGCCGGCCATGTCGCCGACCGGAACCAGCAGCCGCGTAACGCCGGCCGCCGCGAGCGCCGGGATCTGATCCAGATCGTCCGGCAAGCTCGCGGTGATTTCGACCGTCTCCGGGTCGCGGCCGGCCTCCAGAGCGGCCTCGCGCACGACGGCGAGCAGGTCTGCGGGCGCGCCGCGCCCCGGAAAGAACCCGTCGCCGATGCGCCCGGCCCGCCGCGCCGCGACCTTGGTCTGCCCGCCGACGATGATCGGCACCCGCAGCGCCGGCGGCTGCGGACGGCAGTACAGGCGGTCAAAATTGACGTATTCGCCGTGATAAGTGGCGGTATCGTCATGCCAGAGGGCGCGCATCGCCGCGATATATTCGTCCGTGCGCGGCCCGCGATCGTCGAAGGATGCGTTCAGGGCGTCGAACTCCTCCCGGAGCCAACCGACGCCGATGCCGAGCAGGATGCGGCCACCCGACATGAAATCCAGGGTCGCGATCTGCTTCGCGGCATGCACGGGGTTATGCTGCGGCAGGATGAGAATGCCCGTCGCGAGCTTGATGCGGGTCGTCCGGGCCGCGACATAGGCCATCCAGATCAGCGGGTCCGGCAGGGGAATGCTGTTGCGGCCGCCCGCCATCTTGCCGTCCGCTGAATAGGGATAGGGCGACGCATATTCCGCCGGCATCACCGTATGCTCGACCGTCCAGGCGGATTCGAATCCAGCCGCCTCGCCTGCTTCCAACAGCCCGATAGCTTCGGCCGGATCGACATATCGGCCGGTGTTGCAGTAGCGCAATCCGAACTTCATGGCTTTTGCGTTCCCTCTGGATCAAATTAAAGTTGCGCCGGTTGACGTACTCTATGAGCGCCAGGCGAGCTTGCGCCAATCCGCGTCAATCTCCGTCGCGGCTTTTTCGACATCATAGGCGAATAACCATTCCTGCCCAGGCGGGAAGCCGTCGCCAATGCTTTCTTGCATTCTGGCGAAGCGTCGGTTGCGGCGCTCCAGCGCTTCGGGCTCGGACATGTGGAACAGGTCCTGGGCCGCCCGGCTGGCGCCCTGCACTTGCGCCGTGCGTTCCCGGCGGAGGTCGGCATATGAGGCGAGCGCCTGGTCGACGTCCGTCAACGCGAGGCGGCGGGCGAGCACCCAGGCGTCCTCGATGGATTGCGCCGCGCCCTGGGCGTGATAGGGCAACATCGCGTGGGCGGCGTCGCCGATCAGGGCGATGCGGCCTTTGACCCACTGCTCCAGCGGCTTCCGGTCGAACAGCGCCCATTTGAAAGGCGGCGCCGAATGCTCGATCAGGCCGCGCACCATCGGGTGCCAACCCTTGTATTCGTCCAGCGCGGCTTCCGTCGTTCTCTGGGTCGTCCAGCTTTCCCGCGTGTCGCCGTCGGACGGCCCGATGCCGATCCAGTTGATCAGTCGGCCGCCAGAGACGAAGTAGATCACCATGCTGCGATCCGGGCCCATCCAGATATAGCTGTCATGCTCGTATCCGAGGTCACGGGCGATCCTGGCGTCGGTCAGGCCGCGCCACGCCATGCAGCCGGAGAACTCCGGGCTTTCGGGGGCGAACAGACGTTCCCGGATCCGGCTTCTGACGCCGTCGGCCGCAATCAGGACATCGCCGTCGATCCGGCGGCCGTCGGCGAGGACGGCCCAGGCGGAGTCCCCGTCCTCGCCGAAGTCGACGACCGGAGCGGCCATCATGATGCGCGGATCGTCGCCGATCTCCTTGAGGATCGCATCGAGCAGATCGGCGCGATGGGCATGCATGTAGGGCATGCCGAATGCATCCGTCACGGCGTCGCCGAGCGGCGTCGTCAGAAGCGCGCGGCCGTCATCCCAGGCGACGAAGCGATGGCGGCCGGGCCTGACCGCATGTGGCGCCAGGCGTTCCAGCACCCCCAGATGATCCAGCGTCCGCGTCGCGTTCGGGCTGAGCTGGATGCCCGCGCCGACCGCTTCGAACTTCGGCGCCTGCTCCAGCAAGCAATAGTCGATGCCTTGCCGCCGCAGTCCCAGCGCCAGCGACAATCCGGCGACGCCGCCGCCCACGATCACGACCCGCATATTCATCCTCCGTTCAGCCCTGCCAGCGCAGCATACCAGACGATCGTCGATGCGCATTGACCCCTTCAGCGCAAGATTTATGCTGCGTTGCAAAATCCCGCTTTCCGCATATCAGGAGCTTGCGTCCATGGATTTGAGTCCGCCCGCGCCTCGGCGCCTGTTGCACACCCGCACGGTCGTCTGCGACGGCTATGCCCGCGATGACGGCCTTTGGGATATTGAAGGCTCGCTGAAGGACATCAAGTCCTATCCGTTCGAGAACCGCTATCGCGGCCTCGTGCTGGCAGGCGACCCGATCCATGAAATGACCATCCGGCTGACCGTGGATGACCGGCTGACGATCCAGTCGGCGGAAGCTTTCACCCGCCGCAGCCCCTATGAAGTCTGCCCGAGCGCCGCTTTCGCGTTCCGCCGGCTCGCAGGCCTCAGGATCAAGGGCGGCTGGATGAACGAGGTCAAGGAGCGTTATGGCCGCTCCCAGGGCTGCACGCACTTGCTCGAGATGCTCTATCCGATCGGCACGACGGCGTTCCAGACCATCTTCGCCTATCGGGAGCAGATGCTCCGGGATCAGGGCGTGACGGAAGGCGAGGCGATGCGGCGCAAGGGGCCGCCGGTCGATAGCTGCTATGCGCTCGCGAAAGACGGCCCGGTGATCCAGCGCCTCCGGGAGGAAGCGGCCGCGAACGCCGTGGAAGCCGCCGAATAGCCGAAAGCCCATCCCTTGGGATTGAATGAGCGCAAGGAGTTGCCCCCGATGACCCCATCTGAATTCGCCCGAGCCGAAATGGCGACCTTGATCGCGAAAGCTGCATCCGCCCATGTCGACGAGGCCGCCGCGCTCCGCGCCATCCTGGACGCCGCCGCGGCCGCCCTCGCCAACCTGTCCGGCGTCGAGGACGCCCAGAACGAACTGCAGTTCATCGCCGGCAATCTTGGAGACGACGAAGACCATGTGTTCATGCGTCCCTGACGGTCGCGGGATGCAGCCGAGGACGCTCAGGTCAAGCTGCGGCTTGCGATGATCCGGCGGACCAGCGCCAGATCGTCCGGCTTGTCGACGTCGATCGCCGCCTCCGGCGCGGACATCCGAACCGCCGTCACCGGCAGATCAAGCTTCTTGCTGAGCCGCTCCATCGCCCTTTGCAGGGTCAGCCGGCCGGCCGCATAGAGCGCAAAGGCCCAGGGGTCGATCGCCCGCACCAAGGCCCAGGGGCGTTTCCGGTTTCGGTCGATCTCCTGCCAGAAGGTCAACGCCCGGCTGGCGTCGGCGCTGGCGAGCGCGAAGAGATTGCAGCCGGAATAGCCGCCGTCGGCGAACTTGAGATAGGTCCGGCGCACGTCGGGATAGGCCTTCTGGATCGTCGCTTCCGCCGCGAGGCCGACCGCCGCGCCGACGCCAGCCTCGACGACGCCTGCGATGAATTCCTCGACCATATCCGGCGTCAGCAGCGCATGGTCGCCCGTGACGATCAGCATCGGCGGGCCAAGCTGCTGCAATCCGGCGGCGACCGTATCGACAACCCGCTCCCCGGCGCGCGCGGCTTCGGTCCTGGTCTCGAGCGCCTTCAGCAAGCTCGCATCCTCGATGGCGACCACGATCCGGCCGACGCTCGGGGCGGCCTCCAGCGCATCCAGCACCCGTTGCAGGATCGGCCGCCCATGCACCTCGATCAAGGTCTTGTTGGTCACGCCCTCGGCGATCGCCAGCGGATCGCCCGGCCGGCCGGCCGCGAGCACCAGCGCAGTCCACGCGCCGCTCACGTCAGGTCTCGCTGATAGACCCGGTAGGTCTTGTAGGGCACGGCGCCGCCCATCTCCGCGACCCGGCGCATCGGGCCGTTGCCTTCCAGCACCCAGGATAGCTCCATGGTCTTGTAGCCCTTCGCGGCATGGGCCTTGGCCAGGGCGTCGACCAGCGCGAAGCCGACGACGGGGCCGCGCGCCATGTCCGCCTGAATCAATCTGGCGACGCCCATCAACAGCACCCGTGCGCTCGTAACGCCCGTGATCTTGACCCGCCAGAGCAAGCGCAGCAGCCCGAAGAGCGAACCTGCGCCATGCAATCCGGCCAGCGCCTCATTCACGTTCGGCAAGCTGACCGCCATCCCGGCGGCCTTGTCGTCGATCTCGACAATGAAAATCAGTCCATAGTCCGCAATCGCCTTGAAGGCATGGGCGAGCGCGTTGATCTCGCGCTCCGTCATCGGCACAAAGCCCCAGTTTTCCGACCAGGCGTCGTTGAAGATTTTCAGGATCAACGTCAGATCGCGGTTGAAATGGCGCTTGTCGAAGGTGCGGATGCGGGCGCCCGGAATATCCTTCAGCTTGGCGGCGAACCGGCCGAGATTGGCGGGCGGGCCGCCTGCCGCATCGTAGCGATAGGCGATCAGGTCCTGCGCCTTGCCGTAGCCCGCCGCTTCCACATATGGCCCCGCCCAGGCCGGATCGTGGCCCATCAGCAGCATGGGCGGCGTATCGAAGCCGTCGACCAGAAGGCCGATTTCCTCGTTAATCGAGAGACTGGCTGGGCCGAGCGACCGCGTCGCGCCCTTTGTCCGAAGCCAGGCCTCGGCTTGGGCGAGCAGATCCTGGAAGAGCGCCGGATCGTCAATGGCCGTCAGGCAGCCGAAATGGCCTTCATGAGCGCCGTGCCGCTCCTGATGGCGGCGGTTGATCTGGGCCGAAATTCGCCCCACGGGCTTGCCGGCACCGTCCAGCGCCACCCAGAACGCAGCTTCGCCGTAGCCATAGAACGGGTGCCGCTTCGGATCGAGCTTCTGGGCAGCCTCGAGCGCGAGCGGCGCGATGAAGGCCGGATCCTGCCCCATGACGGCCGCTGGCGTTTCCAGGAAAGCCTGCCGCGAACGCTTGTCGGCGACGGGATGGATTGTGTAGGGGGCCACGCGGTCCGCCTCAGTCCCGCTTTGTGTCGGTTTCGGCGGGCTTCAGGCCGGACAGCTCCGCGACCCAGGGATACTGGCGATACTGGGCTTCGGTATAACCGAGATTGCGCACGGTCGGGCTCGCGGGCTTCTCCGCGATGCGGCCGTAATAGGAGCCGAACAGCTTGTCCCAGAAGAACGTCGTGATGCCGTAATTGCCCTGCTCGCTATGGAAATGATGGGCCATGTGCAGGCGTTTGATCCGCTTCAGCCATGGCCGTCGGGGATTGAACGACAGGTGCTGGATGCAATGGCAGAATTCATAGGCGCAGGTCGTGAAGAGGCCGGCGGCGAAAGCAGCGGCGGCCCCCCCTGGACCGCCGATCGCCCAACCGATCGGCATCGTCGCGATCGCGATCGTCGGCAAAGTCGTGTAGAGCGCGCCGAAAAGCACGCCCAGATCGTTCGGGTCGCCGTGATGGTCGAAGTGGATGCGCTTCCAGACCGGCGCCGTCATTGCAGATTTGAACAGGTAGCGGCCATGCAGCACGAAGCGGTGCAGGACATACCAGACCAGCCCATATATCATCAGCGTCGCGGCGACCGACGCCAGCGCCGCGCCGATGCCTGGCCACAGATAGACGGCGACGGCGCTTGCAGCCGCGCCGAGCGCCAGATAGGCTTGGATCGCGGGATAAGCGAAATACGCCCGCACCAGATCCCGCATCGTCATGCGATCGAGATAGTGTTTGCGTCCATCCCAGAGATTCGATCGTAGGAAAGGCATGCGCGCGCCTCTAAATCCTGCTTAAAGGCGGGGTGTACGGCGCCCGCACGGGCGTCGCAAGTGCGCGGCTGCCGCATTCCCCCGGAAGCATGCTAAGAGATCGCCCGTCATGGACCGCATCGACCGCTATATCCTCAGCCACCTCGCCGGGCCGTTCTTCGCCGCGCTTCTGGGCGCGCTGGCGCTGTTGTCGCTGGAACGGATGCTGCGCCTCTTGGACTATGTCGGCAAAAGCAAGAACGCCATCGCCTATGTCTTCGACATGCTGGCGAACCTGATCCCGCATTATCTTGGCATCGCGCTTCCGGCCGCGCTCTTCATCGCCTGCTATGTGGGCTATCGCCGCCTGGCGCAAACCAGCGAACTGGCCGCGTTCGCCAGTCTCGGCCGCGGGCTCGCGCGGCTGACGGTCCCGGCGATGGTCGCGGCCCTGCTGCTGACCGCCATTTCGGCCTATGTGCATAGCAACATGCAGCCCTATGGCCGCTATGCCTATCGCCAGTTGGGCTTCCTGGCCGCCAATGCGTCGATCGCGGCCGCCGTCGAGTCCGGGGCGTTTGTCGAGCTTGGCGAGATTACCTTCACCGCGGAAAAAGCCGAAGACGAGCCGTCCGGCCTGGCGCGCGTCTTTGTGCATGAACGCGAAGACGATGGCGCCATCCGCACGATCACCTCCAAAGGCGGGGCCTTGCTCGACAGCCCCGAGGCCGGGCGGTCCCAGATCGACTTCACCAGCGGGGTCATGCTCGCGGAGGGCCAGGACGGCGACCGCTCGGTCATTCACTTCGGCGGCCTGTCCTGGCCGATCCAGCGCGGCGCCTTCAACGACTTCCGTCCCCGCGGCGCGACGGAACGGGAGCTGACCTGGCCGGAACTGCTGGTGATGCGCGACAGTCCGCCCGAGGGCGTGACGCGGGACCAATTGCTGGCGGAACTGCATGGCCGGGCCGCGAAAACCCTGACGATCCTGCTCGTCCCGCTGTTGGCGATCGCGCTCGCCGCGACCGGCGGCCGCGCGCGCTCCTCCTGGCCGCTTGCCTTCGGCGGCATCGCCTTCCTGGTGCATATCCAGGTGCTGCAGTTCGCCGAGGGTCTGGCGGACCTCGGCAAGCTCGACCCCATACTCGGCATCTGGGGACCGTTCGCGCTCTCGACGGTCCTGGTCCTCTGGTTGTTCTGGCGGGTCTGGCGCGGCGTCGGCTTCGAGCCGAGCTTCGCCGCCATTCGACTGCCGCGCTGGCGCCTTGGCCGGGTTGGGGCGACCGGTTGATGGGCACGCTTGACCGCTATCTGCTGAAGCGCCTGCTCGGCACGTTTATGCTAGTGTTTTTCGGCGTCGTCGGCATCGCGGCGACGCTCGACATCCTGGCGAACGCCGACGAGGCGGTCAAAGAGACCGGCGCAGTCGGCGGCATCGGCGTCTATATCATCGCAAGACTGCCGCTGATCGCGCTGAAAATGGCGCCGATCGCCGGATTGCTCGCCGCGCTGATCACCCTTCTCTCGCTCACCCGGACAGGCGAACTCGGCGCAGCCGCCGCCCTTGGCGCGAGCCAGGGACGCACCGCGCGGGCCCTGTTGCCCGCCGCATTGGGCCTCGGCCTCGCGCTCTTCGCGATATCGGAATTTGCAGCGCCGCCCGCATCGACCAAGCTGCGCGCCATGGGCCTCGATCCGTTCGCCAAGGTCGCGCGCCCGGCGAACGCCGTCTGGCTCCGCGAGAACGATGACGTTATCCGGATCGCCCGCATATCGGCCGATGAAAACGTCCTTGGCGGCGTTACGATCTTTCGTCGGTTGCCCGACGGCCGCCTGGCGTTCGAAATCCGCGCCGCGTCGGCCGAGCGCGACGGCGGCGGCTGGCTGCTCAAGGACGTTGAAGTCATCAACACGGATGGCGCGCCGCCGGAATTCGGCAGCGAAATGCGCTGGCCCACGCCGTTGGGGCCGAGTTCCTATCGCCATCTCGGCGCCCACCCCCAAGAGCTTGCGATCGCCGACATCAAGGCATTTTCCGCCAATCCTGGCTCGAGCCCGAAGCCGCAGTTCTATTATGACCTTTGGCTGCAGCAGAAATACGCCGGGCCGATATCGGCGGCGCTGCTGCTGCTGCTGGCGATCCCATTCGCCGGCCGCCTGGCGCGCAACCGCTCGCTCGGCGGCTCGCTCGCAGTCGGCCTCTCGGTCGGCTTCGCGTATTTCGTGTTCGACAACCTCGCCCTCGCCGCCGCCGAGGCTGGGGCGATTTCCGCGGCCGCCGGGGCCTGGGGGCCGCCCGCGGCGCTGGCGTCGCTGATCCTCACGTTGATTGCGTTTCAGGAAAAACCCGGATGAGCGACGCCGTGGAAAAGCTGTCGCCGCCCGGCCTTATGCTGGGCGTCCTGATCAACATGCATAGCCGCAGGAACCGCAAGCGCCCGCCCGATCTGGCGGGGTTGCGGGCCGGCGGCGCGCATGTGGAAGCGCCCGCCGACGAAGCCGACGTGGAACCGGCGCTCCGCCGCATGGCCGCGGCCGGGGTCGACCTCGTGGCCGTGCACGGCGGCGACGGAACGGTGCTATCGGCGCTGACGGCGATCCTCTGCCAGAACGCCTTCCCGCAGCCGCCAATCCTGGCGCTGCTGCCGGGCGGCACCACCAACATGACCGCCGCCGACATCGGCTTTGCCGGCCAGCCCGCCACCCTCGCCCGTGTGGCCGAGATCGCGGCCAATGGCGGCGGCCGCTTGCTCCAAAGGGAAGCGCTGCTGCTGGAGAACGCCGCATCCGCCGATGGCGCGGCCCCGCCCCAGGCCGGGATGTTCTTCGGCGCCATCGGCATCTGCCGGGCGATCGCATTCTGCCGCCGCCATCTCCATGCCAGGGGCGTCGTCGGCGGTCCTGCGGCCTGGTTGACCCTTGGGCCGCTGTTGTTGAAGGCGATGACGTCTGACAAGCCCGACGGCGTGCTGGCTGGCGCAGCGGCGCGGCTGACGGTCCGGCAGGCCGATGGCGCCGCCGAGACCCTGGACGGCCCGTGGAGCGTGCTGATGGCCTCCAGCCTCCGCAAGCTCGCCCTTGGCAGCCGCCCGTTCTGGGGCGAGGGCGCGAGCGGCCACGGCGTAGACGTCACCTGCGTCCGCGCGCCGCCCTTCCGGCTCTGGCGCATGATCTGGCCGCTGCTGTTCGGCAAGCCCGGCAAGCGCCCGCCGGAGCCGCACTATGTCAGCCGCCGCGCCGGAACGATCGAGATCGCCTATACCGGCGCCGTGACGCTCGACGGCGAGATGTATGCGGCGAACGCGGCGACGCCCTTGCGTCTGTCCGCATCGCCGCCCGTGCGGTTCCTGGTCGGATGACCGCGATGGACGCGATCGAAGCTCTGGTTCAGGCGGAGTTGCGCCGCCCGGTCGAACCGGCGGCGGCGACCCTGGCTGAGGCCGCGCGCGCTGCGGTCGGCGGCGCTGTCGTTGTCCTCTATTACGGATCATGCCTTCGCGACGGCCTCAGCACGGAGGCTGTCGCCGACCTCTATATCCTCGTCGCCGACTACCGGCGCAGCAGCCGGACCCGGCTCGGCGGCCTCGCCAATCGGGCGCTGCCGCCGAACGTGGTCTACCTGGAAGCCGCGACGGCGAGCGGCCGCATCCGCGCCAAGGCTGCCATCGTCGCGCTCGATCAGTTTGAGGCCGCGTGCGGCAAGGATCACTTCCATTCCTATTTCTGGGCGCGCTTCGCCCAACCCGCCGCCCTGATCTGGACGGCCGACGACGCCACGCGCCGCCGCACGGGCCGCGCGATCGCCGACGCAATCCGCACATTCGCCAGCGAAACCAGCGCCCGGCCGCTCGCAGCCCATGACGGCGCCAGCGCCGCCTTCTGGATCGGCGGCTTTCAGAAAACCTACGCGAGCGAACTCCGCGCCGAAGGACCCGGCCGGGCTGAGACGCTCTACCGCGCCGACCAGGCCCGCTACGACGCGATCTATGCATTGCTGGCGGCGGAAAACCTGCGGCCGGCAGGATCGCCCGGCCGCTGGCGGTTGCGGCAGGCGCTTGGCAAGGTCTTGTCCGTCCTCCGGCTCGCCAAGGCGATCTTCACGTTCGAAGGCGGCCTTGACTACATTCTCTGGAAGATCGAGCGCCATACCGGCGTCCGTCTGGAGGCCAGGCCATGGCAACGGCGCTGGCCGCTGCTCGCGGCGCCCGGCCTCGCGTTCAAGGCGTGGCGAAAAGGCGGGTTCCGTTAGCGCGGCCAAGCCGGATATAACAGAGCTTGCCCCGACGATTCGCGGCCAAGGTCTCCCGATGCCAGTCCTCTACCATCTCCCGCTTTCGCCGTTCTGCCGCAAGGTCCGCGTCGCGCTTGGCGAGAAGGGCCTGCCCATCGACCTCAAGGAAGAACGGGCGTGGGAGCGCAATCGGCGTTTCCTCAGTCTGAACCCGGCGGGCAAGGTCCCGGTGCTGGAAATGGAATCCGGCGACGTCATCGCCGAGTCCCAGGCGATCGTCGAGTTCATTGAGGAGATGGCGCCGGAGCCGCCATTGCTCGGCGCGACCGCCATCGACCGCGCCGAGACCCGTCGGCTGATCGGCTGGTTCGATGACAAGTTCTGCCAGGAAGTCACCATGCCGCTATATGGCGAGAAGGTGCTGAAGCGTCAGGCGGGCGTCGGCGCCCCGGATTCGGGCGCCCTTCGCGCCGGACGCCAGAACTTATCCCAGCATCTGGAGTATATCGCCTGGCTCTGCGACCGGCGGACATGGCTGGCAGGCGACCACTTTTCGCTGGCTGACATCGCGGCCGGCGCGCATCTCTCGGTGATCGACTTCCTGGGCGATGTGCCCTGGGACCGGTTCGACGGCGCCAAGCTCTGGTATCAGCGGATCAAATCGCGCCCAAGCTTCCGCCCGCTCCTGGCCGACCGGGTCACCGGCTTCCAGCCGCCCGCCCACTACGCCAATCTCGATTTTTAGCGAACGTTTCGTTCAGAGCGCCGGCGCAAGCATTCCCGCGCGGACGCCGTCCAGCAGCGCCGCGGTTTCCGCCCTGAGCCTGCCGATTTCACCCGCGCTGTCCAACGCCCGCAATAGCGCGAGCCGCGTCAGGAAATCGTCCGGGCGGAGCGCCGCCCCTGCCTCGGCGGCGGCTAGCGCCGCCTTGTGCCGCCCGCCCGCGACCAGCGCCGCCGTCAGCAACGCCCCAGCGACGCGGCCGCCTCCCGCCCGCGCCGCCA
>ERZ888423.669-NODE-669-length-34306-cov-52.040904_pt1 | contig 34306 bp, 35 predicted proteins | sample MGYA00520523_ERZ888423 | MGnify/ENA primary metagenome ERZ888423 (study PRJEB32303, sample SAMEA104408611) | aquatic metagenome | biome: Brackish water; feature: Pelagic; material: water | place: Baltic Sea | collected 2014-06-08T10:24:00 | depth 30,27 m ...
GCGCCATGGTTGCATCGCGCGCCGTGCGCCGCCATATACGCTCAAGGCCGCTGCGATGGGGTGTGACGATCATGACGACCTATCTCGATTTCGAGAAACCGCTTGCCGAAATCGAAGGCAAGGCCGAGGAATTGCGCGCGCTGGCCCGCCAAAGCGACGGCATGGATGTGGAATCCGAAGCCGCCGCCTTGGACCGCAAGGCCGCCGACATGCTGCGCGATCTCTACAAGACCCTTTCGCCCTGGCGCAAATGTCAGGTGGCCCGCCACCCCGACCGGCCGCATTGCCGTGATTATATCGGCGCGCTGTTCACCGAATTCACACCTCTGGCGGGTGACCGCAATTTCGCCGATGACCATGCGGTCATGGGCGGATTGGCTCGGTTCGAGGATCGTCCGGTCATGGTGATCGGTCATGAAAAGGGCCATGACACCAAGACACGCATCGAGCGGAATTTCGGCATGGCCCGCCCCGAAGGCTATCGCAAGGCAGTGCGCCTGATGGAAATGGCCGATCGCTTCAACCTGCCGGTGATCACGCTGGTCGACACACCCGGCGCTTATCCGGGCAAAGGTGCCGAAGAGCGTGGCCAATCCGAGGCCATCGCGCGCGCGACCGAGAAATGCCTCCAGATCGGGGTGCCGCTGATGTCGATCATCATCGGCGAAGGTGGATCGGGCGGGGCCGTGGCCTTTGCCACCGCGGATCGCCTGGCGATGCTGGAACATTCGATCTATTCGGTGATCAGCCCCGAAGGCTGTGCGTCGATCCTGTGGAAGGACAGCGAGAAGATGCGCGAGGCCGCCGAGGCGTTGCGCCTGACCGCGCAGGATCTGAACCGGCTGGGCGTTTGCGATCAGGTGATCAAGGAACCCTTGGGCGGCGCACAGCGCGACAAATCGGCCACCATCGCCGAGGTGGGCCGCGCGATTTCCCAGATGCTGGGACAGTTGAGCGTGATCGACCGCAAGGCCTTGGTTGCCGGGCGGCGGCGGAAATATCTGGACATGGGGTCCAAGGGTCTGGCGGCGTGATCACCCGTCGCGCGGTTCTGGCGGGTGTCGTGGCATGGGCCGCGCCACTGCGCGCCGAGCAGGAGGGGTTCGCCATGACACCGGCGGGCGATCTGGCATGGAGCTATCTGGCCGATACGGTGATGGGCGGCGTCAGCCAGGGCGGCGCACGGATGGAGGCGGGTATCTTGCGCCTGAGCGGCACGGTCTCGACCGCCAATCGGGGTGGCTTCATCCAGGCCCGCACCGAGATGCCCGAGGGCCTTGCGCCCGCCACGACCGCCTTGCGCCTGAGGGTGCGCGGCAATGGCGAGCGCTATTTCATCCATCTGCGCAGCACGCGCACGCGGCTTCCGTGGCAGTATTATCAGCACGGCTTTGACACCGGGCCGGACTGGGCCGAGGTGACGCTGCCGCTGGCCGATTTCGCGGCATCCGGCGCGATGATGGCGGGCCGCATCCGGCCCGAAGATATCCGATCGATCGGGCTGGTGGCCTATGGGCGCGATCATGCGGCGGATGTGTCCCTGGCGGCGCTGGGCGCGGTCTGAGGCAGCGGTGTCGCCGCGTTCTGCGCGCCGACCCGGGCGAGGGGGCTGTCTACGCCCTCGCGCTCCCCCGCGCGTATTTCGAAAGCAAAGATGGGCTCAGAGCGCTGCAAAAAGCGATGTCAGTCGCGCGGCCTCGGTTTCGAGGCCGAAGGGCGGGTTCAGCACGAACACCCCCGATCCGATCATGCCGTGGCCCAGGCGCGCGGGCGGAAAGCGGACCTCGTGGCAGATCGCGTCGGCAAAGCCCATGCGCAGGGTCTGGGCCATGAGCGATTGGGCGTGGGTGGTCAGGATCGGATACCAAAGCATGATCACCCCCACGTTCCATTTGCGGTGCAGCTTGGCGATCAGATCGGGGATGCGGTCGTAATCGGTCTTGATCTCATAGCTTGGGTCGATGAGCATCAGACCGCGCCGCGGATCGGGCGGCGTGCGGGACAGGGCCATGGCCAGCCCGTCTTCTTGCAGAACCTGCACATGGCGTTTGGGCAAGCCAGTGCGCAGAGCCGCCAATTCGGCGGGGTGCAATTCGGCAAGGGTCATGGTGTCGAAGGGCCGCAAAAGCGATGCCGCGATGAGTGGCGATCCCGGGTAGGCCATGGGGCCATGGGTTGCCGCCACATCGGCGCGCGCGCGGCTATAGGGGTGATCGGGGGCAAACCATGCCGCTGTCCGACCGATACCTTGCGCCGCCTCGCCGGTCTTGCGCGCCTCGGCGCCGTCGAGGTGATAAAGCCCGCGCCCGGCATGGGTTTCGAAATAGCTGAGCGGCTTGTCCTTGCGCGTCAGGTGGTCGAGCGCACACGACAACAGCGCATGCTTGTGCACATCCGCCAGATTTCCCGCATGATAGGCGTGCTGGTAGGACAGCATTGCTTACCACATCCGCTGTGACGCGTCAGAGGGATAGGTCAGGTCGTAGGTTTCCGCGTCAAGGTCGGGCATTCTTTCCTTGAGCAACTGCCCCGCGCTGGGCAGCCCCGCGCTGGCATCGACACCGGACCATAGCCTTGAGCGCATGATGGATTTGGCGCATTGGAAATAGACCTCGCCCAATGTCACGACGATCACGACCCTGGGGTGCCGGCCTTGTTGTGCAAAGCTTTCGGTCGCGGCGCGATCATCCGTCACGCCCGCGTGGCCATTGACGCGCACCACATTGGTGGAACCCGGCACCATGAACAAAAGCGATACGCGCCCATCGACCACGATATTGCGCAAAGCATCGAGCCGGTTGTTGCCGCGCCAGTCGGGCAGCCAGAGGGTGCGGTCATCCATGATCCGGACCACAGGGCCGTCATCGCCGCGCGGGCTGGCATCGGTGCCGTCTGGGCCGACCGTGGTCAGGATGCAAAACCGTGCCGACCCGATCCATGCCCGATAAAGCGGCGTCAGATGCTGCGCCACCTTGGTCAAGGAGGCGGGGGTGGGCGGATCATAGAGCGCCTCAAGGGCGGCGATGGTGTCAATCAGGCGCATGAAAACCTGCCTCTGCCATCAGTGCGTTCGAGGCGGCTTCCACCTCGGATTCCAAGCGTGCCATGAAATCATCCCGCGACAGGCCCGGTGCGATCTCCGGCAGAAACGCGACCACAGCCAGCCCCGGTTTGCGCAAAAACCCGTGACGCGGCCAAAACACGCCCACATTGGTGGCCACCGGCACGCAGGGCTGGCCCAGTTGTTCATAAAGGGCGCCGGTGCCGATCTTGTAGGGTCGCGCCGCGCCGGGCGCGACACGGGTGCCTTGTGGATAGATGATCAGTTGCCCGCCCTGCTGGCGGCCGGATTTCACATCGGCCAGCATTTTGGCGATGGCCGCCCCGCGCTTGCCCCGGTTGACCGCCACACAGCCGATGCGCCGCGCGTATTGACCCAGGAGCGGCGCATACATCAGTTCGCTTTTCATGATGAACTTGCCGCGCGGCACGGCGTTGTAGATCATCAAGATGTCCAGAAAGCTTTGATGTTTGGCAGCGATCATCACCTCGCCCAAGGGGGGGGTGCCGCGCACTTCGCAGCGCAGGCCGGTCATCCAGCCAAGGCTCCAGATCACCCAGCGGCAATAGGCGTGACAGGCGGCATGTGCCCCCAAGGTCGACAGCATCGCCCATGGCGCATAGGCCAGCGCGATCACCAGCATGGCAACATACATCTGTGCGATAAAGAGGATCGATCGCAAAAGCTGGATCATCGCAGCCCCCTGAGCCTGCGCAAGGCCGCGATGCGGGTTGCCCAAAAGGCGGTGGCTGCGGCCAAGGGCGGGATCGTCAGGGGCCAAAGCCAGCTTGCGCCCTGAAAGCCCAGCCCCGACAGAAACGCGCCTTCATCGGCAGCACGCGGCAAAAGCGCGATGGCCAGCGTGCCAAGCGCCGCCCCCACCCCCGCCCCGGTCAGCGCACGGTGCGTGAAGCGGCGCACAAAGGCGCGTGCGATGTAGCTGTCGCGCGCGCCCACAAGCCGCAGGACGCGCAGCACCTGCTGGTTCAGGGCGAGGGCGGCCTGGGCGGCCAATGTGATCATCGCCGCCGTCGATCCAAGGATCAAGATCAGCGACACCCACCCCAAAAGGCGCAGCCGGTCAGCAGCGTCGATCAAGGGCCGGCGCCAGCGGGTATGATCGTCAAGGACCGCCCCCGGCGTTTCGGCCGCCAGCCTTTGGCGCAGGCCCAAGGCATCAAAGCCTTCGGCGGTCTCCTTGATCTCGATCAGGCGCGGCACGGGCAGATCCGCCAAGGGAAGATCGGGTCCGAACCATGGCTCAAGAAGGGCGCGCTGTTCGTCATCGGACAGCGCACGCGCCGTGGCGATGCCGGGCGTCTGGGCCAGAATGGTCAGGATCGCCTGTGTCTGTGCCTCGATTTCGGCTTCGGGCGCCGAAAGACGAATGGTCGCGCTTTGCGCCAGCGCCTCGGCCCAGCGGTCGGCCAGCCGACCCGCAGCCAGCGACAAGGCAAGGGCAAACACCGCCAAAAAGGCCATCGCGCCCGACACAGCCGCGGTCAGCCGCGCGGTCTGGCCTGTGCGGGGCACGATCCGGTCCGCCTGCGTATCGCCCTTGAGAAGCGCAATCAGATCGAGCAACAGCGTCACAGATTGGTCCCCGCCGCAGTGAGCCGGCCATCGGCGATGCGCAGCACGCGCGCTTGGACCTGTGCCTTGGCGGCCCGGATCAGCGCAAGGTCATGGGTGGCGATGACGATGGTTTTCCCCATGCGGTTGAGTTCGCACAACAGGTTCAACAGGCGCAAGGACATGTCCCAATCCACATTGCCGGTGGGTTCATCGGCAAGGATGACATCGGGGTCCATGATGATGGCACGCGCCAGGGCCGCGCGCTGGCGTTCGCCACCCGACAATTCGGGCGGGCGGGCGTGGGCGCGGCCCGACAGACCCACCCATGCGATCAATTCCTTGAGGTTGCTGTCTTGGTCAGCGCTGTCGCGGCCCGCCACGACAAGGGGCAGGGCGATGTTTTCGCTGACCGGCAGATGGTCAAGAAATTCGCAATCCTGATGCACCACGCCGATGCGCTGACGGGTTCGCGCAATGGCGTCACGGTCGAGCCCATTGGCATCTTGCCCGAACAGGGTGATCGTTCCAGCGGTGGCCAAAAGCTCGGCGTAGCACAGCTTGAGCAAGGTGGTCTTGCCTGCACCCGAGGGGCCGGTCAGAAAGTGAAACGACCCCGGTGCCAGCCGCAGGGTCATGTCCGACAAGATCGGCGTGGCCCCGTAGCCATAGGCGGCATCCTGCATCTCGATCACGAAAGCCCACTCCTTGCGCCGGTCGCGGTTCTCTCATGCAACGGATGCGCAGCCGTTGCAATCGGCAGGGCGTCCGACACCCTTGGAATGAATGGGGGGCGCTGCTAGAAGCGGGCAGAGTGGCAGGCCGCGTCGCGTCAGTGGTCTGGCTGTGTCGCAAGATTGAGGCAAGCGAAACCAGAATGCGGCTAACCTGTCCGACATGTGGCGCCTGTTACGAGGTTGCCGACAGCATGATCCCGGCCGAAGGGCGGGATGTGCAATGTTCGAATTGCGGGACCACATGGTTTCAGCCGGGGCTGCGCAGCGACCGAAAGCTCCCCATGGCGGCGGCAACGCCCGCGCCCCCACCCGTGACAGAGCCGGCACCCCCACCGCCGCCACCGGTCGCGCCCGCGCCGGAACCGGAACCGGCACCTGAGCCCGCGCCGGAACCTGAACCCGCGCCGGACCCCGCGCCAGAACAGGAACCCGCGCCGGAACCTGAGTTGGTACCAAAGACAGAGGCTGCTCCGCCCACTGCGCCCCAGCGCATTGAGATCGATCCCGCCATTCTTGCAATCTTGCGCGCCGAGGCCGAGCGCGAGGCCCGTCTGCGCCGTGGCGAGCCCGATCCGGCCGATGTGCTGGCGGTCGTGCCGGTTGCCCAAGACAAGGCTGCATCCCAAGACCAAGATCACCCCGTCGCAACGGGTGGGGTGAGTGATGCCCTTTCGGCCAGACAGGTGGTGGATGATGACCCCGTCGCCACGCCCGGGCTGTTGCCCGATATCGATCAGATCAACGCCAGTTTGCGCGATACCGGAGACCGATCCGACACCGAGGCAGATGCCAGCGATATCGACACGCTCGACAAAGCCCCCCGACGGCGCAAGGGCGCGCGCTTGGGCTTTGTGCTGGCGCTGGCGATCACGGCAGGCGCGGTTGCGCTATACGCAAAGGCAGACCTGGTTGGCGCCAGCGTGCCCACCCTTGCGCCCGCGCTGGAGGTTTATGCCCAAGCGGTTGATGCGGCGCGCGTAAGGCTTGCCGATCTGGCGCGATGGCTTGGGAACATGGCTTTTGGGGCGTAAGCCCGGGGTTTTGGCTCAGAACTGATCGAGCAGCCGGCGCAGGTAATCACGCTCGATCTCGGGGCGCTCTTGTTCGGATGAGCGGCGGCGCAATTCATCCAACAATTCGCGAGACCGCCGAAAGGCTTCCTGGCGTTCGGCCATGGCTTCGTCGGTGCCGAAGCTGCCCGAGTTGCCGGATTGACGGCCCAGCGGATCTTGCAGCGGTCGGTCGGGGGCCATGTTGCCCTCGGCCTGACCTTGCCCGGGGTTTTCGCCCGCTTGTGCTTCGGCCAGCGCGCGACCAAGTTCGGTCATGCCGTCGCGCAACGCCTCGATGGCGTCGGATTGCGCATCCAGCGCGCCGGCGATGTCCCCATTTTCCAGCATGTCTTCGGCCTCTTCCATGGCCCGCCCGGCCCGGTCGAGGTCGCGCAGCGCCTCATCGCCTGCATCGGTGCCCGCGCCGGGCAAGCGGCCTTGCTGCTGTTCCAGCATGCGGCGCAGCGCCTCTTGCCGTTCGGCAAGCGACAGGGCCTGACCGTTTTCGCCGTCTTGACCATTGCCATCGGCGGTGCCGTTGCGGCCCGGTTCCTGACCTTGTTGCGGTGTTTGCCCGGGCTGCTGGCCCGGCTGCTGGCCCGGTTGTTGCCCTTGCTGGCCCGGCTGCTGGCCTTGCTGTGGGCGGCCCGGGTTCAATTGGTCTTGCAGATCGCGGAATGCATCATCCGACAGGTCTTGCTGGTCGCGCAGCGTGTCTTGCAGCCCTTCCATCGCCTGCTGCCCCGGGCTTCGGGGGCCGTCGCCGCCTTGGCCGCCTTCGGCGATCTGCATGTTTTCCAGCATCTGCTGGAGCGCATCGAGCATGTCTTGCGCTTCGGCCATGCGGCCCTGCTGCATCAACTCTTCGATGCGGCGCATCATCTCGTCGAGATCGGACATCGACATTTCCATGCGCTCGCCATCTTGGTCCGGGCGGTCCTGGCCCGGTTCGGCGTTTTCGGCCAGTTGCTGCATGTAGTCGTCCATCGCGTCGCGAAGCTCTTGCATCAGCTGTGCGATTTCGGCGTCGCTGGCCCCCTGCTGCATCGCCTGTGACAGACGTTCTTGTGCCTGACGCAGCCGTTCCAGCGCGTCGTCCAGATCGCCCTCTTCCAGCGCTATGGCGGCGGCCCACAAGATGTCGGCCACATCATCGCGGGTCTCGGGCGCGATCATGTCAATCGCGGATTCAAGACGGCGGATGGCGGCGCGAATTTGCAGATAGACGCCTTCGTCCAAGCCGTCCTCGGGGCTCCATGACACAGCGCGCAGGATTTGGGCGGCGCGCGGCGCGTTTTCGCGTGACCACAAGATATCGCGGCGCATTTCCACCAGTGCATGGGCGAGCGGGTCGAAAAAGCGGCGTCCGGGCAGGCGCGGGATGTCGTGGCTGACAGTGCCGATCTGACCCGCCGCATCGGTCACGCTCAGCACCAGCGACACGGGCAGGTTGGCGAAAGGATGCTGTGACAGATCCTCCAGCAGCACTTCGGTGAAATCTGCCCTGCCGCCCTGAAACGGCATCGGCAGATCCAGCACCAGCGCCTCACGCGGTTCCGGCGCGACCGAAAGCCCATGGCGCCGGTCGGCGCGGGCGGGATCAAGCTGGATATGCGCCGTGCCCGATACGACGCCATGATCGTCCGTGGCGCGGAAGGCGAATGTCATCTGGCCGGGCGGTTCACCTTCGACCGCGCCCTCAAGCATGATGGTGGGGGGCTGGTCGGCCAGAACCGAAATCGCCCAGCTTCGGCCCATCGGCCCGGTCACCGTGAAGCTGCCCGAACGCTCGACGCGGAGCGATTGCGCCAGACCATCGGAGCTATCGACCAGAAGGGGGCCCACATCGGTCTGGATCGCTGTGGCGCCCGGTTCGCCATAGCTGCGCAGGGTGATGCGCGCGCCCACCGGCACCTCGAAGGTATCAACCATGATCTCGTTGAGATAAAGCGAGGGCAGGCCGGTATAGGCGGGCGGTTCGACCCAGCCTTCCCAAGACGGGCCGGATGCGATGGCCTGGCCTGTCCCAAGGGTCGCCGCATCGCCCATCTCCGCGACGCGGCCCAAGCTGCCAAAGAGCAGCGCCATGGCCAGCGCGGTGGCCGCAACATAGCGCAGGGCAAAGGGGTCCTGGCGCGACAGGCGCAGATCGGGTTCGGGCGCGCGGGCATCGGCCAGACGCGCCTCCATCCGGCGCAGATGCGCGGCCCAGACCGATTGCGTTGCCGGGTCGTCGACGCCCATGGCGGGCTGGTCCAGCAGCGCGGAGATCGGCCGACCGGGCAGGGTCAGGTCCAGCCGTTCCAGCGCCTCGGCCCGGCTGGGCGGATGAAAGCGCATCACACCCCGCGCAATGCCTGTGGCAAGCGCTATGCCCACCGCCCCCAGCACGGCCCAAAGAGCGGCGGGCGACAGCAAGCCGGCCAGTCCAAACGCAAAGCCGGACAGTGTCACGAAAGCAAGTGTCCAGACGGGCCAGAAAGCGCGCAGGGCACGCTCGGCCAGCATGCCCGCCCGCGTCAGCCGCAGCGGCCAGATCAGGCGGGCAAGCGCCCGCGCGCTGGGCGAGGTTCCGGTCATTGTCCCTTTCCGGGGCGCGGCGCCCCGTGGGTCATACCCACAAGGGAACTGTATCTCGGTTTATGATCTCGTCAAATGTGGGACGCGCACGAATGACGGCGAATTGATCGCCCTTGACCATCACCTCGGGGATCAGCGGTCTTGTGTTGTATTCGCTGGCCATCACCGCGCCATAGGCGCCCGCGCTGCGAAAGGCGACCAGATCCCCGGCGGCCACGGGCGGCAACTGACGCTGCTTGGCAAAGGTATCACCGGTTTCACAGACCGGTCCGACCACATCAAAGGGCCTTTGGTCCACACCCGGGGCGGGTTCGCTGACGGGCACGATATCGTGCCACGCACCATACATCGCCGGGCGCACCAGATCATTCATCGCCGCGTCAAGGATCAGGAAATCGCGCCCCTCGCCCTCTTTCACATAGATGACGGAAGAAACAAGGATGCCCGCATTCCCCGAAATCAGGCGGCCGGGCTCGATCTCGACCTCGACGCCCAGATCGCCCACGATATCGCGGATCAGCGCGCCATATTCGGTGGGCAGCGGTGGGGCGATGTTGGAGCGTTCATAGGGAATTCCAAGGCCCCCGCCCAGATCGAGACGGCGGATATCATGCCCTTGGCCGCGCAACAAAAGCGTCAGATCGCGCACTTTTTCATAGGCTTGGCGGAACGGGTCCAGATCGGTCAACTGGCTGCCGATATGCACGTCGATGCCCACCACCTCGATGCCCGGAAGGGATGCGGCCAGGGCATAGACGGCCGGGGCCTTGGCGATGGGGATGCCGAACTTGTTTTCGGATTTGCCGGTGGCGATCTTTTCATGGGTCTTGGCATCGACATCGGGGTTGACGCGCACCGTGATCGGCGCGCGCAGGCCAAGCCCATGGGCCACTTCGGACAGCGCGATCAATTCGGGTTCGCTTTCGACGTTGAATTGCCGGATGCCGCCGGTCAGCGCCATATGCATGTCTTGGCGCGTCTTGCCGACGCCGGAAAACACGATCCGTTCGCCCGGCACCCCCGCCGCACGGGCCCGCAGGTATTCGCCGCCCGAAACCACATCCATCCCCGCGCCCAATCCCGCCAGATGCGCGATCACCGCCTGATTGGAATTCGATTTCATCGCAAAGCAGACCAGATGGTCCATGCCTGCCAGCGCATCCTGAAACAGGCGATAGTGGCGCGACAGCGTGGCGCAGGAATAGACGTAAAACGGCGTGCCAACCATCGCCGCGATGTCGGGGATTGCAACGTCTTCGGCATGCAAGATGCCGTCCTTGTAAAGAAAGTGATCCATCCGATCCCCGCCCTGTGCCTTTGCGCGAGGTAGCACCCCCTGAAGCGCTTTCAAAGAGGCTGGACGTCGCGCGCGCGCCCGTTAGGGTCTGGCATCACACATTGGAGGGAACAAACCATGGCAAGGACCGTCATCATCGAGGCCCCGGGCGGGCCAGAAGCCTACAAGATCGTCGATCGCGCGGTGGGCGAGCCCGGACCGGGTGAGATTCGCATCCGTCATCATGCCTGCGGGCTGAATTTCATCGATGTCTACCAGCGCGCGGGGCTTTACCCGCTGGCGATGCCGCACGCCATGGGCATGGAAGGCGCGGGCGTCATCGAGGCCGTGGGCGAAGGCGTCACGCATCTGAAGGTCGGCGACCGCGCCGCCTATGCGTCGATGCCGCCCGGCGCCTATTGCGAGGCGCGCGTGATGCGGGCGGCACAGGTCTGTCCGCTGCCTGACGGCATTTCCTTTGAGCAAGGGGCAGCGATGATGCTCAAGGGGCTGACGACCCATTATCTGTTTCGCCGCACGACGCCGATCGCCAAGGGCGACACGGTGCTGTTTCATGCCGCCGCCGGTGGGGTGGGGTTGTTTGCCTGCCAATGGGCCAAAAGCGAGGGCATCCGCCTGATCGGCACTGCGGGCACGGATGAAAAGTGCCAGTTGGCGTTGGATCATGGGGCTGAGGCCTGCATCAATTACCGTTCGGGTGACTGGGTGGCCAAGGTGCGCGATCTGACCGGCGGGCGCGGCGTGGATGTGGTGATGGATGCGGTCGGCAAGGATACGTTTGACGGCTCGCTCGATTGCCTGCGGCCCTTGGGCTTCATGATTTCCTTTGGCAATGCGTCCGGGCCGGTGCCGCCCTTCAGCCTTGCGACGCTGGGGGCCAAGGGGTCGCTCAAGATCACGCGGCCCACAATATTCACCCATATCGCCGATCACGCCACCTGTCAGCAGATGGCGCGCGAATTGTTCGACAAGGTGCTGTCGGGGGATGTGAAGATCCGCATCGATCAGCGGTTCTCGCTCGAACAGGTGGCCGATGCCCATCGCGCGCTCGAGGCGCGTGAGACGACCGGGCAGACGGTAATTCTGCCATAAAGGGGTTGGGGTGCGCCATAAGGCGCACCGCTACCTCTGGCGTCGCGCCAAAAGAAACAGTGCGAGCGGCAAGCCCGCGCTGACCCCGATGCCATAGGTCACAGGGATGACCAGAAAAAACCAGCGATTGCCGCGCACACCCTCGACCACCGCCCAGATGGTCAGCGCAATCGCCGCGATGGTCAGGTCGTAGACCAGCGCGCTGGTCGCATCATTGACCCACCACGCATCGATCATCGGCCCAAGCGCCCAGCCGTGTTCCGTGAACCACGCATAGAAATAGCTCCACGGCAGGATGGTGCCGACGATGATCAGCGCAAGATAGATCAGGCGAAGGGGGGTCATGGGCGGGCCTTGGGTTGGGGACACACGGGTGCAAGCTAGCGCGCGCCCATCCCTGCGGCCAGCCCACCCCTGCGACACCATGCTGTCGCGTCACGATTGACCCCGGACGCGGGGTTCACTACCCAATCACGCAACAATCTTGCGTAAGCTGCCGCTGCCTGCGGCCCTGACGGGGAACAGGGGAAAACATGTCTGACACGATACGCGAAAGCATGGATTACGATGTGGTCATCGTGGGCGCGGGGCCTGCGGGCCTGTCTGCGGCGATCCGGCTCAAGCAGATCGACCCCGATCTGTCGGTTGTCGTGCTGGAAAAGGGCTCCGAGGTGGGCGCGCATATCCTGTCGGGCGCGGTTCTTGACCCGGTGGGGTTGAACCGGCTGATCCCCGATTGGAAAAAGCGCGGCGCCCCCGTCAAGGTGCCGGTGCGCAGCGACAGCTTCTACATGCTGGGCGAAGGCGGTGGCATCCGCATTCCCAATGCGGTCATGCCGGGGCTGATGAACAATCACGGCAACTACATTGTCTCGATGGCCAATCTCTGCCGCTGGATGGCCGGGCAGGCCGAGGCGCTGGGGGTCGAGATTTTCCCGGGCATGTCATGTTCCGAACTGGTCTATGGCGATCAAGGTCAGGTCGCGGGCGTTGTCGCGGGTGAATTCGGCAAGAACCCCGACGGCACACCCGGCGACGCCTATGAGCCGGGGATGGAGCTGCGCGGCAAATACGTCATGCTGGGCGAGGGCGTGCGCGGATCGCTGACCAAGGAGGTCTTGGCGAAATACGATCTGCAAAAGGGCAAATGCCCGCAGAAATTCGGCCTTGGCATGAAGGAAATCTGGGAGATCGATCCCGAAAAGCACCGCGAAGGCACGGTGGTGCACACCATGGGCTGGCCGCTCGGTGCCAATGCCGGTGGCGGGTCGTTCATCTATCATCTGGACAACAATCAGGTCTATGTCGGTTTTGTGGTTCATCTGAACTACGAAAACCCCCATCTTTACCCCTATATGGAATTCCAGCGGTTCAAGCATCATCCGATGGTGGCCGAGCTTTTGAAGGGCGGCAAACGCATCGCCTATGGCGCGCGCGCCATTTCCGAGGGGGGGTGGCAATCCATGCCCAAGGCGGTGGCGCCCGGCGTGGCGATCTTGGGGTGTGGCGTCGGGCTGGTGAATGTGCCGCGCATCAAGGGCAACCACAATGCCATGCTGTCGGGCATCGCGGCGGCCGAGGCAGCCGCCCGCGCCATCGCGGCCGGGCGGTCGGGCGATGAGCTGGGCGATTACGACGATTACCTGCACAAGGACGGGCCGATCGCCAAGGACCTCAAGCCGGTGCGCAACGTCAAGCCGCTGTGGTCCAGATACGGGCTTTTGGGTGGCCTGATGCTGGGCGGGATGGACATGTGGACCAACAGCCTGTTGGGCGCGTCGGTTTTCGGCACGCTGCGCCATGGCAAGTCGGACGCCGCCGCCACTGGCCGGGCCCGCGATCACAAGCCCATCGATTACCCCAGACCCGACGGGGTGCTCAGCTTTGACCGGCTGACCAATGTGTCCTTTTCGATGACCAATCACGAAGAACATCAGCCCCCGCATCTGACGCTCAGGGATGCCAGCGTGCCGATCAAGGTCAACCTGCCCGAATATGGCGAACCCGCGCAACGCTATTGCCCGGCGGGCGTTTATGAGGTGGTGGGAACCGGCGCCGATGCGCGCTTTGTGATCAACTTCCAGAACTGCGTTCATTGCAAGACCTGCGACATCAAGGACCCGTCGCAGAACATCCACTGGACGGTGCCGCAGGGCGGCGACGGGCCGAATTACCCGAACATGTGAGCGGATTTCGCGTGTCGGCGGCCTGGCGGGGGCGGGGGTGCATTGCCCTTGACCCTTCCGGGGCCTAGTCTTTGTGCTGTCACGGGGAGATTTCGATCATGCGCCGCCTGTTGCTGTCGTCTGTTCTGCCGCTGGCCTTTGGCGTCCTGTTGGGTCAGGCCGTCACCGCGCAGCAGGACGTGCCGGGGTTGGCCGGGCCCTATCTGGCCGCGCGTTCCGCCGTGCTGGAGGGCAATCACCGCATCGCCGCGGTCTATTTCGAGACTGCGCTTGCCGCTGATCCGGGCAATCCGGTTCTGATCAGCAATGCGGTCTTTGCCCATGCAGCCCTTGGGCAATGGGCGCGCGCAGCGGTCATTGCCGACATGTTGCCGCCCGAGGCCAGCGCGCAAGAGTTGGTCAATCTTGTGCGTATGGTGAACCTTGTCATGGCAGGCGATCTGGCGGGCACGCGGGCCGCGATCGCGGCGGGGACCGGGGCAGGGCCCTTGATCGACGATCTTGCGATGGGCTGGATCCATCTGGGTGAGGGCGACATGCGCCGCGCCGCCGACAGCTTCACGGCGGTCGCCGCCGATGACCCGCTGGCCGACATCGCCTATACCCATCTGGCCTTGGCGCGCGCCGCCGTCGGTGATTTCGAAGGGGCTGACGCGATCTTGTCAGGCAATGAATTCGGCCCGCTGAGCGCCAGCGAAAGATCGTTGCGCGCCCGGGTCGAGGTGCTGGTTCAACTTGACCGTCGCGACGACGCGTTGGAATTGCTGGATATCTTTACGGCATCCTTGCCAGACCCTGCGCTGTTGGCCCTGCGCGCGCGGATCTTGGCAAATCCGTCGCCAGCCCCCTATGAGTTCATCACCACCGCCGAGCAAGGTTTGGCCGAGGTCTTTTTCACCATCGCCCGCGCGCTCAGCGGCGAAAGCGGTTCCAGCACTTTGCCGTTGCTTTACGCGCGCGCCGCCTACGGGATCGACCCAACCCATTCCGAGGCGTTGATCTATACGGCCGAGTTGTTGCGCGCGCAGGGTCAATACAGCCTCGCCGCAGATGCCTATGCCCAGGTGCAGCCCGGGGATCCGCAATTCGTGGAGGCCCAGCTTGGCCGCGCCGACACCTATTTCGAGGATGATCGCCAAGATGATGCCGTGACCGTCTTGAGCGATCTGGCCCGCGATCACCCGGACCTGCCCACGGTGAAAGCCGCGCTGGGCGATGCGTTGCGCCGGACCGAACGCTGTGCCGAAGCGGTCGAGGCCTATACGGCCGCGCTAGACGGGGTGGACATCACGCAAAGCCGCTATTGGTTCTTGTATTACACACGCGGCATCTGTTTCGAAAACCTTGATGATTTCGCAAGCTCCGAGGCTGATTTCCGTCAGGCGCTGGTGCTTAACCCCGAACAGCCGCAGGTGTTGAACAATCTTGGCTACTCGATGGTCGAACAGCGCCGCAACCTGGACGAAGCCTTGGCGATGATCGAGCGCGCGGTCGCAGCCCGGCCCGATTCGGGCTACATTGTCGACAGTCTGGGATGGGTGCTATACCGGCTGGGGCGGTTTGCCGAAGCGGTCGAACCGATGGAACGCGCGGTGGCCCTGTTGCCGACGGATCCGATCATCAATGACCATCTGGGTGATGTGTACTGGATGGTCGGGCGCAAGCGCGAGGCGCAATTCCAATGGCAGCGTGCGCTGAGCAATGCGCCCGAGGAAGCCGACGCGATCCGCATTCGCCGAAAGCTTGACATCGGGCTGGACCGCGTGCTCGCGGATGATGGCGGGGTGGGCGGAACGCAGTGAGGTTGTTTGCCCCTGCCAAAGTCAATCTTGCGCTGCATGTCACGGGGCGGCGCGCGGATGGCTATCATCTGCTTCAATCGGTTGTGGTGTTTGCCGATGCAGGCGACTGGCTGCACATCGCGCCCGCCCCTCGGTTGTCGCTTGCGGTCATCGGGCCGCGCGCGGATGGCGTGCCGAGCGATCAGCGCAATCTGATCTGGCGCGCGGCCCAACTGTTTGATCACGCTGCGGGCGCCGCGATCACCCTGGACAAGCATTTGCCGCATGCGGGTGGGATTGGCGGCGGTTCTGCCGATGCGGCGGCGGCCTTGCGGGGGCTTGCATCTTTGTGGGATGCGCCCTTGCCCGATGCGCCTGCGGTGTTGTCTTTGGGCGCGGATGTGCCCGTGTGCCTGTTTGGGCGCCCCGCGCACATGGCAGGCATCGGCGATGTGATTGCCCCCCTGCCGCCCTTGCCGCCCTTGTGGCTGGTGCTGGTCAATTCCGGCGTCGCGGTGCCGACAGGCCCGGTCTTTGCGGCGCTTGTGACAGCGGAAAACCCGCCATTGCCCGACATGCCGCCCCAAGGCTGGCGTGATGCCGGGGCGCTGGCCGCTTGGCTGGCGCAGACCCGCAATGATCTGGAACCGCCCGCCCTTGAGCTGGTTCCCGGCATCGCGCCCGTGATCGCGGCGCTGTCCGCGCAGGGCGGGTGCCTTTTGGCGCGCATGTCCGGGTCGGGGGGCACCTGTTTCGGGCTGTTTGCTACGGCGCAAGCGGCCCGCGATGCAGCAGCGGCGCTGGCAGCAGACCATCCGGATTGGTGGGTGCAGGACGCGGCGATCCTGCCCTGAAGGGTCACGCCAGACGCGCCACCACGTAATCGGCCAGATCATGCATCATGTCGCGCAGCGGGTGATCAGGCAGAACCTCGAGCGCGGTTTGCGCGCGCACGGACCAGCCGAACGCCTCGGCGCGGGTTTCTTCCAGCGTGCCGTGGCGTCGCAGAAGCGACATGGCCTGTTCCAGATCGCCGTCGCGCTGGTCGCCCTTTTCGATCGTGCGCTGCCAGAACGCGTGTTCGGCCGCATCGGCGCGCGCAATTGCGCGGATCACCGGCAGCGTCAGCTTGCGCTCGCGGAAATCATCGCCCGTGTTCTTGCCGATCATCCCGTCACTGCCGCCCCAGTCGAGCAGATCATCAGCCATCTGAAAGGCTATGCCCAGCCCGTCCCCATAGGTGGCCAGCGCGCGCACCTGTTGCTCGGGGCGATCGGCGATGACGCCGCCAACCTCGCAGGCGGCTTCGAAAAGTGCTGCGGTCTTGCCGCGGATGACCTGAAGATAGATGTCTTCGGTGGTGGCGATGTTGGCCGCCGCGGTCAGTTGCAACACCTCACCCTCGGCGATCACGGCGGCGGCATTCGACAAGATCGTCAAGACCCGCAGATTGCCGGGTTCCACCATCAGCTGAAACGCGCGGGCAAACAGGTAATCGCCCACCAGAATGCTGGATTTGTTGTCCCACAACAGGTTCGCCGTGGGTCGGCCCCGGCGCTTCTGGCTTTCATCGACGACATCGTCGTGCAGCAGCGTGGCCGTGTGGATGAATTCGACGGTCGCCGCCAGCTTGTGATGGGCCGTCCCCGCATAGCCGCAAAGCCGGGCCGCAGCCAGCGTCAGCATCGGGCGCACCCGCTTGCCGCCGGCATCGACCAGATGGGCGGTGACTTCGGGGATGCGCGGCGCATGATCCGAGGCCATGCGCGCCTGGATCAGGGCATCGACGGCGACCAGATCGTCGCGCAATGCGGCCTGCATGCGCTCATGCGGCTTGGTGGCGGCATCATCAAGGCTCAAGCGGCAATCCTTTCCCGATCCTCGTCTCGACAAGCGCGATGGGGCGGCCTAGATGCGGCGCATGCTTGAAATCATGCGCAGCACCGACCCTACCGAGATTGCTTTCGCCTCGGCGCTTCTGTCGGGCGAGGATATAGAGGTCTTCGTCATGGACGTCCATATAAGCGTGCTGGAGGGCTCCATCGGGATTTTTCCCCGCCGGATGATGGTGCGACGCGCCGATGCCGCGCGTGCACGGATCGCGTTGCGCGACAACGGCCTTCCGGTATCCCGGTGACCGAGGACGCGACCACGCTGGACGCTTTCCTGGGGGGGCGCGTCACGCTTCGGCAACCGCGGCACGGCTATCGGGCCGCGACCGACCCGGTGTTTCTGGCGGCCGCTTGTCCCGCGAAAGCGGGGCAAACCGTTCTGGAGCTTGGCTGTGGGGCAGGGGCGGCCAGCCTGTGTCTGGCCGCGCGTGTGCCGGGGCTGGAGCTGTTCGGGGTGGAACGTCAGCCCGATTATGCCGCCCTTGCGCGCGAAAATGCAGCGCGGGCAGGCGCGGCCATGACGGTGATCACGGCCGATCTTGGGGCGCTTTCCCATGATCTGCGGCAGATGAGCTTTGATCATGTGCTGGCCAACCCGCCTTTTTTCCCGGCAGGCAGCGGGTCGCAGGCACAAGACCCCGGGCGTGAGGCCGCCAATCGGGAAGATACCCCCCTGTCGATCTGGATCGATACGGCGCGTGCGCGGCTCAAGCCCGGCGGGTGGTTGACGCTGATCCATCTGGCCGAACGTTTGCCCGATTGTCTGGCCGCGATGGGTGCGGGCTTTGGCGCGGTCGCGGTCTTGCCCTTGCAACCCCGCATCGGGCGCGCCGCGACCCGCGTGGTGATCCGGGCGCGCAAATCAGCCCGCGCCCCCTTTGCGCTGCTGGCGCCGTTTCTTATACATGAAGGCGCAGATCACGCAGGCGATGCCCCCGATTTCACCGATCAAGCCCAAGCGGTCTTGCGCGCGGCGGCCCCGCTGCCCTTTGCCGGGCAGGATTGATAAAGAACAATGCCCTTGCCACGCGGTTTTGCGTGACACGACTCAACTTCCGTGATGCAGTTGTCATGTGACTGTCATCAATGAGGAGAAGACGCCCATGTCGCTTGGCTCTCATCTGCAGGAACTCAAGAAAAAGCACGCCAATCTTTCTCATCAGGTCGAACAGGCGCAGCGCAGCCCGGGGACCGATGATCTCAAGCTGCGTGACCTGAAGAAAGAAAAGCTGCGTCTCAAGGAAGAAATCACCCGGCTCGACAGCTGAAGCGGCGGGGCGCCCGGCGCCCCCGGTTTCGATGTCAGCCTTGCAGCAGGTGACAAGCGGCTTTGCCGTTATCGCCAGTACTAAGGACATGCTTTCTGACCTATCTCGGCCCATGAGGGAGATGGATTTCCCACCGAGAGGATCAGATCGATGGACAGTTTTGCACTGACTTATGAAATGCGCGCACAGATCGCAGCGGCGCGCGCGGAATGCGCGCGCTATTTCTGGCGCCAGTTGGCCGGGCTTTTCGTGCGCCGGGCCTGAGGCCGAACGTGCAGGCCAAGCGCAAAAAGGCCGGGGCCGATGCGCCCCGGCCCTTCGTGTGTGGTGGGGGCTGTCAGACGAAGAACTGCGCGCCGTTGGCCGAGATGGTCGACCCGCTGATAAAGCCCGCATCCTCGGAGGCCAAAAAGGTCACGCAGCGCGCGATTTCCGAAGGTTCGCCCAGACGACCGGCAGGGATGCCCGCGATGATCTTGTCGCGCACGGCTTCGTCGATCGCCATCACCATTTCGGTTGCGATGTAGCCGGGGCAGATCGCATTGGCTGTGATGCCGAATTTCGCGCCCTCCTGGGCCAGCGATTTCACGATGCCCAGATCGCCCGCTTTTGTCGCGGCATAATTGACCTGACCGGCCTGGCCCTTTTGGCCGTTGATCGAGGAGATCACGATGACGCGGCCGAATTTGCGGTCGCGCATGCCCGACCAGACGGGATGGACCGTGTTGAACACGCCAGTCAGATTGGTGTCGATGACCTCTTTCCATTGGGCCGGGGTCATGCGGTGGAACATCGCGTCGCGCGTGATGCCCGCATTGGCCACGACCGTGTCGATGGGGCCCAGATCGGCCTCGACCTGCGCGATGCCGGCCTTGGAGGCATCGTAATCGGCAACGTCCCATTTGTAGGTCTTGATGCCGGTCGCGGCGGTAAAGGCGGCGGCCTTTTCGTCGTTGCCCGCATAGGTTGCGGCGACGGCATATCCTTGGGCCTTGAGGGCCTTGGAAATGGCCTCACCGATGCCCCGGCTGCCGCCGGTGACGAGCGCTACTCTTGTCATGGGTTCCTCCAGTTTGGCGTCGTGCTTTGGTAATCCTGTTACGCACGCAAGCCCGATTAAGCAACAATATTTCGCAGATCATCTTGCCGCGCCGGATGTGAAAAGGGCGCCCGAAGGCGCCCCATCCCCCTTGGATCCCATCAGGGGCGTTCGACACACATGGCAACGCCCATGCCGCCACCGATGCACAGCGTGGCCAGCCCGCGCTTTGCGCCACGGCGCTTCATTTCGAACAAAAGCGTGTTCAGAACGCGGGCGCCCGAGGCGCCGATCGGATGACCGATTGCAATCGCGCCGCCATTGACGTTGACGATGGCCGGATCCCAGCCCATGTCCTTGTTCACGGCACAGGCTTGTGCGGCAAAAGCCTCGTTGGCTTCGACCAGTTCCAGATCGCCGACCGACCAGCCCGCCTTTTCCAGCGCCTTGCGGCTGGCATAGATGGGGCCCACGCCCATGATCGACGGGTCCAGCCCCGCCGTGGCATAGGATGCGATGCGCGCGAGCGGTTCGATGCCACGGCGTTCGGCTTCGTCGGCGGACATGAGCAGGGTGGCGGCCGCACCATCATTCAGCCCGCTGGCGTTGCCCGCCGTGACCGAACCATCCTTGGTGAAGGCGGGCTTGAGCTTGCCCATGGCATCGAGCGTGGCGCCATGACGAATGTATTCATCACTGTCCATGACCACATCGCCCTTGCGGGTCTGCAGGGTGAACGGGGTGATCTCATCGGCGAATTTGCCGGCTTTCTGAGCGGCTTCGGCCTTGTTCTGGCTGGCCACCGCGAATTCATCTTGTGCATCACGGCTGATCTGCCACTGCTGGGCGACATTCTCGGCGGTCTGGCCCATGTGGTAGCCGTTGAAGGCATCCCACAACCCGTCGCGGATCATGGTGTCGATGTATTTCAGATCACCCATCTTTTGACCCTGCCGCAGATTGGCGGCATGCGCGCTGAGCGACATGTTTTCCTGTCCACCCGCCACCACGATCCGGGCATCACCCAGCATGATGTGCTGCGCGCCCAAGGCCACCGCCCTGAGCCCCGAGCCGCAGACCTGATTGATGCCCCATGCGGCCGCTTCCTTGGGCAGACCTGCATTGATATGGGCCTGACGCGCGGGGTTCTGGCCCTGAGCGGCAGTCAGCACCTGACCGAGGATCGTTTCGCTGACCTCGGCCTTGTCGATGCCGGCGCGGGCGACGACCGCCTCGATCACGGCACGGCCCAGATCATGAGCGGGGGTATTGGCGAAAGCGCCAAGAAAGCTGCCAACAGCCGTGCGTGCGGCCGAGGCGATGACGACATTGGTCATGGAAATTCCTTTCGTGAGCGGTGGTGTGCCTGTGTCATCGGCACCGCGCGGATTCGGAGCATTGGCGCTCTGTTATCCGGGCGCAGTGTCGGTGATCAACGGACACGGTGTCTCAGTCGAAAGTGACGGATTGCCATGGGCAAGCGGGTATCAGGATCTGGTCATGGGCTGATTGCCCCGGGGCGCGTCGTTGGTCCATGGCGGGGTGATGGTGGGCACGGCAAAATGGTGGCCCTGAAGGCAATTCACCCCTGCGCCTGCAAGCCATGCGGCTTCTTCGGCGGTTTCGACCCCTTCGGCGACCACGATCATGTCGAAATGCCGCCCCAGGGAAATCAGCGCGGCGCACAGCACCTGATTGTCGGGGTCGGTGTCGACGTCACGGGAAAACTGACCGTCGATTTTCAGGACATCAAAACAGAAATGGCGCAGATGGCGAAACGCGGTCTGACCGGCGCCGAAATCATCCAGCGCAAAGGTCACGCCCTTGTCTTGCAGGGTTTCCATGAAGGCCAAAACGATCTCGGGCATCTGCATGGCCGAGGTTTCGGTGATCTCAAGGATCAGGCGGCTCATCAGCTCGGGCTGAAGGCGGATCGCCCGATGCAGCATGTTCATCCATCCCGGATACCCGATCGAGCGCGCCGACATGTTGATCGACAGCCGCAGCGTGGGTGCCACGTGCAGGGCCGCCAGCCCCAATCGCAAGGACGCGCAATCGATCTGTCGGCCCAGATCCTGATCTTCGATGACATGGATAAAGTCGCGCGCGGGGATCACCCGGCCGGTTTCATCCAGCAGCCGGATCAACCCCTCGTAAAAGGCGATGCCCGCGCCATCGGCCCGCATCACCGGCTGATACGCCAAAAGCGTGTCGCCGCGCGCCAGTGCCTGGCGGACCATGGCAAGCGTGCCGCGATCACGCTGGCTGATTGCCGCATCAAGCGGGCTGCCCAGACCCGGCTCTACCGGTTTGCCACGGATATGACCCATCTTGCCCTCATGCTCTGCAATACACTTGCTGACATGCCAGAAGCACACTTAAGAAATGGTGAAACCTCGTTTTTTCTTTCAATTGTCGGAATTTTTCCAATGGTTGCCCTTGGCCGCTGCATCTGGTGCGGGGATGACCCGCTGTATGTCTTGTATCACGACACCGAATGGGGTGTGCCCGAGCATGATGGCCGCGCCTTGTGGGAAAAGCTGGTGCTCGACGGGTTTCAGGCTGGCCTTGCCTGGATCACGATCTTGCGCAAACGCGATGGATTTCGCCGCGCCTTTGACGGTTTTCAGCCTGAAACCATCGCAGGCTGGGGCGAGGCAGAGGTGACGCGGCTTTTGGCCGATCCCGGCATCGTGCGCCATCGCGGCAAGATCGAGGCAACGATCGGCAACGCCCGCGCGTTTCTGAAGATCGAAGAGCGCATGGGATTCGCCGATTTCGTCTGGCGCCATGTCGATGGGCAGCCGGTGCACAATGCGTGGGCGTGCCAGTCTGATGTGCCCGCCTTTACACCGCTGAGCGTTGGCTTGTCCAAGGATCTGACCCAAAACGGGTTTCGGTTTTGCGGGCCGACCATCACCTATGCATGGATGCAGGCCACGGGCTTGGTGAACGATCACCTGATCAGCTGTCATCGCCATGGGGTTTTGGCGGGCCGATCCTAGCGAGAGTCCCCGAACCTTTGTTGAAGCGCGTCGAGCGTATAGGTTTTGCGCACCGGATCATCATCGCCGATGAAATTCGGGTCTGACGGAAGGCAACCCAAACTGCAAACCTGTCGGATATCGCCTGTGTCCACATCCACGAACCACAAACGCCCCCCCGGTGTGCCGACCCAGCCGTTGACGCCAAGTTGCATGTCGCCTTCGACATCTTGAACCGATGGCACCTCGCCGTCGTATTCGGGCACCCATGCGGCATGGGTATGCCATGAAGACACCACCGCCGCGCCGTCTTCGACCGCAAGAGACGCGCAAGAGGCGTGCCCCCCCCAGCTGGCCTTGGTGGTGGAATAATGGGCGCCGTCGGGATGGCGCAGGATATAGCCGCATACCTCGCGGTTGAAGCGGATCGACAGCGCATTCATCGATTCCATCAACCCAATGACAAAGGCCGTTTCATGCCCGTCTTGCGCCTGACCCGGCACCGGGATCACCATCCACAGCGCCACAATCATGGCCGCGGCGCGTCGGTGGAATGCGATCATGGCAGATGCTCCTGTGGTCGGGTTTGGGTGCATGATACGGCCTTTTTCCGCGCAAGCCACAGAAAGCAGCCTATTGGCACTGGACCAAGGCGGCATGGCCCTTATGTTGCGGTTCTGGATCCCGGCGCATCGTCGCCCATCGGAGAACGACATATGTCACGCATGGAATTCATCGATCTCGAGACTGCCACCAAGACCGGCGTGAGTGCTGATTTCGCCGAGGATGCGGATATTCAGTTGTTCCTCAAGCTCGGACGCATGGCGTTTTTCTTTTGCATCTGGAGCGCGATGGTGCTGCCGGTGGCATTGATCTATTCCATCCGCTTCTAGATCGCCACGCCGCCCTCAGGCGCGCATCGTGGTTGCATGTTGACGGACAAAGGCTTCGATCTGGGCGGCAGGGCGCGTGCCGGTCATGCGAGCTGTCTCTTGGCCGTTATCAAACAAGATCAGGGCCGGGATGCCGCGGATACCATAGCGTTGTGCGGCGTCGCCATTGACCTGTGTGTTGATCTTGGCCAGCCGCGCATGGGGGGCCAGCGCCCGGGCGGCCTTTTCGAACTCTGGGGCCATGGACCGACAGGGCCCGCACCAGGGCGCCCAGAAATCCACCAGAAGCGGCAGGCTATCGCCACGCTCGGCCTTGCGAAGGGTGGCGGTGTCCAGCTCATGCACCTTGGGCTCGGCCAGCTTGGCGCCGCAGGTGCCGCATTTGGGGTGCGCGGTCAGCTTGTCGACGGGCACCCGGTTTGCTGTCGCGCAAGACAGGCATGTGATGCGATGGGACATTGGGCAGCAAGCCTTTGGTGATTATCATCGTCAATAATCTGGACCAAGGCAGGACCGCTGACAAGCCCTGTCGGCTTGCCACAAAAAAGGTGCGCAAAGCTGCGCACCTTTGTGTTGGATCGGGATCGCAGGGGCAGTATCGCCCGCATGCGGACCCGGTCTGGTTCAGACCAGAACGATATTGATCGCCGATTCGCGGCCGTCACGGCCGGATTCGACGTCGAAAGTGACCTTTTGGTCGTCTTTCAGCGAGGCATGGCCCGAACGCTCAAGCGCAGAAATGTGGACGAAAACGTCCTTGCCGCCGCTCTCGGGTGCGATAAAGCCGAAACCCTTGGTGCTGTTGAACCACTTCACGGTGCCTTTGGCCATCGTGATATCTCCTGTACTTTCGCTACCCACGATATGTGGCAGCTTGGCTTGGTCGGTCTGGATCGAAAGACTGACAGCCGTGTGAGGGGAGACAGTGGTCGAAAAAGAATAACGTTCGCGAGGGGTACATGGGGGCTTGGGTGGCAAATAGCAAGCCCGAACAGCGCGGCCCGTGCCACACGGCAATTGCGGTAAGCCGATGCACCCTGCTGGATTTGCCCGATCCGACCCGATTGCGCGACATCAGGGCGGTGAAGCTCTTGATCTGGTTCCGATCGCGCGCCGTCAGCGTTAACCAGACATTCACCAATCGCGATGATGGTTTTGGCATGCCCGATTATCGCCGCCCGCCCCGATCTACCCGGCCTGTGTTTTTCACCGTCTGCCTTGCGCAGCGCGGATCCACTGCCCTGCTCGATCACCTGACCATTTTGCGCGCGGCGGTGCGCGACACGCTGGCCGATCGCCCGTTGGAAAGTATCGCGTGGGTTGTTTTGCCCGATCATCTGCACGCGATCTGGCGATTGCCGATCGATGACATGAATTATTCGCAGCGCTGGGGCCGCATCAAGGCCCGCTTCAGCCGCGATGCCCGGCGCGCGGGCTTGATCCCGCCACCACCCCGCCCCGGTTTTCAGCCGCGCAAAGGCGAGCTGGGCATCTGGCAGCAGCGCTTCTGGGAGCATCATTGCCGCGACGCGCAGGATCTGGAGCGGCATTTGCACTATTGCTGGCTTGATCCGGTGCGCCATGGCCATGTGGAACGCCCGGCCGATTGGGCCGCATCATCCATCCATCGCGACATCCGGCTTGGGCGCATTGCCGCAGACTGGTTCGGCAACGATGTCCCTGGCCGCTTTGGAGAAGCAGCGTAGGGCGGGACTAGTCCCGCCCTACACGCCACATCACCGCGTGAACTTTTTGTATTTCAACCGCTTGGGTTCCAACGCATCGGGACCAAGGCGACGCTTCTTGTCTTCTTCATAGGCCGAGAAATCGCCCTCGAACCATTCCACATGCGCCTCGCCCTCGAAGGCAAGGATATGGGTGCACAGCCGGTCAAGGAAAAAGCGGTCGTGGCTGATGATGACCGCGCAGCCCGCGAAATCCTCCAGCGCATCTTCGAGCGCGCGCAGCGTTTCGACATCCAGATCGTTGGTCGGCTCATCGAGCAACAGCACATTGCCACCAGCCTTGAGCAGCTTGGCCATATGCACCCGGTTGCGTTCCCCGCCCGAAAGCAATCCCACCTTCTTTTGCTGGTCACCGCCCTTGAAGTTGAAGGCCCCGCAATAGGCGCGGCTGTTCATGCTGGCGTCGCCCAGTTCGATGATTTCCGCCCCGCCCGAGATTTCCTCCCAGACGGTCTTGCTGCCATCAAGCGTGTCGCGTGACTGATCCACAAAGGACAGTTGCACCGTATCGCCAAATTCCACCGTGCCCTCGTCGGGTTGCTCTTGCCCGGTCAGGATGCGGAACAAGGTGGACTTGCCCGCACCATTGGGGCCGATCACGCCGACAATGCCGCCGGGCGGCAGGGAAAAGCTCAGATCCTCGACCAAAAGCCGGTCCCCATAGCCTTTCTTGAGACCGCTGATCTCGATCACCTTGCCGCCCAGACGGGGGCCGTTGGGGATGACGATCTGCGCGCGCGAGATCTTCTCGCGCTCCGATTGCCCGGCCAATTGTTCATAGGCGTTGATCCGGGCCTTTTGCTTGGCCTGACGCGCCTTGGCACCCGCGCGGATCCAGTCCAATTCGCGCTCAAGCGTCTTTTGGCGCGATTTGTCCTCGCGCGCTTCTTGTTCCAGACGCTTGGCTTTTTGTTCCAGCCAAGCCGAGTAATTTCCCTCATAGGGGATGCCGCGCCCACGATCGAGTTCAAGGATCCAGCCGGTGATGTCGTCAAGGAAATAGCGGTCATGGGTCACGATCAGGATCGTGCCCTTGTATTCGATCAGGTGCTGCTGCAGCCAAGCGATGGTTTCGGCATCCAGATGGTTGGTCGGTTCATCCAGAAGCAGCATCTCGGGCGCTTCAAGCAAAAGCTTGCACAAAGCCACACGGCGGCGTTCACCGCCTGACAGCGTTGCCACCTGTGCATCATCGGGCGGGCAGCGCAGCGCCTCCATGGCGACATCGATCTGGCTGTCGAGATCCCAAAGATTTTCGGCGTCGATCTGATCTTGCAGCGCCGCCATTTCATCGGCGGTCTCGTCCGAATAATTCATTGCCAGCTCATTGTAGCGGTCAAGCTTGGCTTTTTTCGGCGCAACGCCCAGCATGACGTTGTCACGCACACTCAGGCTTTCGTCGAGCTGTGGCTCTTGCGGCAGGTAGCCCACACGCGCGCCTTCGGCGACCCATGCCTCACCGCTGAAATCGGTGTCGATGCCTGCCATGATGCGCATGAGGGTGGATTTGCCCGAACCGTTCACACCCACCACGCCGATCTTCACGCCGGGAAGAAAATTCAGGCGGATGTTCTCGAAACATTTCTTGCCGCCCGGATAGGTCTTGGAGACGCCATCCATGTGATAGACATACTGATACGAGGCCATGTGCCGCTCCGTTGTCGTGATGCGAGGTTCGCACCGCATCTAGTCGCTTCGGGGCCGATGGGCAATCCGGCGAAAGGGTGCCGCGTTGACTATGACCGGCGCGCGGCTCATCAAGGCATGCCGATGTCATGCAAAAAAGGCCGCGCTTGCCCTTGCGATCCGATCTGCCCCTTGCCCTGCCTGGTCAGACCGTCGGCCTGTTCGGCGGATCCTTCGACCCGCCGCATGCGGGCCATCTGCATGTCAGCCGCGAGGCGCTCAAGCGCTTCGGGCTGGACCGGGTGTGGTGGCTGGTCAGCCCTGGCAATCCGCTGAAACCCAATGGCCCGGCCGCCATGGCGCGCCGGATGGATGCCGCCCGCGCGCTGGTCGATCATCCGCGCATCACCGTCACCGATATCGAGGCGCGGATCGGCACGCGCTACACGGCGCAAACCATCGCCCGGCTTGTCGGGCTTTATCCCGGGGTGCGCTTTGTCTGGCTGATGGGGGCCGACAATCTGGCGCAATTTCACCGCTGGCAGGATTGGCAAGATATCATGAAGCGTGTGCCCGTGGGCGTCTTGGCCCGCCCGGGCAGCCGGATTGCCGCACGCACGGCCAAGGCGGCCAGCATCTATCGTCACGCGCGCCTGCCATCCGAGGATGCGGGGCTTTTGGCACGGTTGCCGGCGCCAGCCTGGTGTTTTGTGAACCTGCCCATGGTGACGACCTCCTCCAGCGCCATCCGTGCCAGCGGCGCGTGGTAGCCGGCTCTTGGTCAGCGTCTGGCGCGTAGCGCCAATGTGGCCAAACCCGATACCACAAGAACGGCCAACCCTGTCAGCGTCAGCGCATCGGGCAATGCGTCGAACACAGCCCATCCCAGCACCGTGGCCGCGATCAGCTGGGTATAGACAAAGGGCGCAAGCCCCGAGGCCGGCGCCATGCGCAGCGCGAGGATCAGGCACAGATTGCCCAGCATCGACCCCAGCGCCGACCCCAAGGTCAGGGCAAGGATGCGCGGTTCCAGTTCCGGCCATGCGGTCAGCCCGAAGGGTGCCAAGACCAGCGCGCCCACCACAAGCTGGCTGAGCAGCAAGGCCCCCGGGTGCGCAATATCCGACAGCCAGCGTGAGGCGGTCAGAAACCCGCCGTAAAACACCCCCGCCATCACGGCAAAGCCAAGCCCCGGTGTCATGCCAAAGCCGGGCCGCACCACCAAAAGCACGCCCAGAAATCCGATCCCCAAAAGCACCATCCGCGCCCGTGAGAAGCCTTCGTTCAGCAGCCATGCCGACAGGACATAGGCCAGGATCGGTCCCAGGAAGAATGCACCGAAGACATTGGCGATCGGTTCGGTCCCGAGCGCGGTCAGGATCGACACGATACCGCCCGCCAGCAATAGCCCCCGCAGCCAGACGCGCCAGTCGGCAAAGATCGCGGGTCGGGTCAGATGCAGCACGAAGGGCAAGATCATCACTGCCCCAAGCGCAAAGCGGCTCCATGCGGTAAAGGCTGGGGCAACGCCCGCTTCGCCCAAAAGCTTGCCCGCCGTGTCGCCTGCCGGGATCAGCGACATCGCCAGCAGCATCAGGGGCAGCGCCCGTAGGACATCGCGGTGCATGGGGCGTGCTAGCCGATTGGCAGCGCCGCGAACAGGGGCAGATGACGCATGTCTTGCAGCGCAAGCCCCTTGAGCGGCGGAGGGCGGTGCGATTTAGTCGCGCAAAGCCGAAACCGAAACCGTTTGGATCTGTCATGTTCTCGCGTCGCGGATTTCTGACCAGCGCATCGGCCTTTGCCGCCCTGCCGGCCATTGCGGCCGCGCCGGATGCGTCGCTGCGCCCGATGATGCGCCCCTTGGGTCTGTTTGCCGGTGGCGCTGCCTCGGGTGCTGATCTGGTCGCCGAGGCCGCATTGGGCGGGCGGGTGGGCTATGCTGTCGCCGATGCGACGACGGGCGAGCTGCTCGATGCGTTGAACCCGCTGGTCGCCTTGCCGCCCGCATCGGTCACCAAGGCGGTGACATGTGCCTATGCGCTGGACCGGCTGGGCCCCGATTACCGCTTTCACACCCGCATCCTGACCAATGGCACGCTGCGCGATGGCCGTCTGGAGGGGGATTTGTGGCTGGTCGGATCGGGCGACCCGATGCTCGACACCAACACGCTGGCCGCGCTGGCCGCCGAGGTGCGCCGTCAGGGGATAGCCGAGGTCACAGGCAGGCTTGTGCTGGCCGACGGGGCTTTGCCATCCATTTTCGAGATTGACCCCGAGCAGCCTGACCATGCGGGCTACAACCCGGCCATCTCGGGGCTGAACCTGAATTACAACCGGGTGCATTTCGAATGGGCGCGACAGGCGGGCGATTATACCGTCACGCTTGATGCGCGTTCGGACAGCCTGCGCCCGGCGGTCGATCTGGCGCGCATGCGGATCGTGGACCGGGCCGAGCCGCTGTTCACCTATGCCCAGATCGAGGGGCGCGATCATTGGACCGTGGCCCGTGCGGGTTTGGGAGAAGAGGGCGCGCGCTGGCTGCCGGTGCGCAGGCCTTCGGCCTATGTGGCCGAGGTTTTCGCGACCTTGGCCCGCGCCCAAGGCATGCGGTTGGGCGCGATCGCGCTGACGCAGGCGGTGCCACAGGCCAGCAGGCTTCTGGTCGAACATGCCAGCGACCCGATGCGTGATATCCTGCGCGACATGATGCGCTGGTCCACCAATCTGACGGCCGAGGTGGTGGGGCTTGTGGCGACACAGGCCGATGGGCTTCGCCCGACGCATCTGGGGCAGTCGGCCGCCGCCATGTCGGATTGGATGCGCAGCACGTTGAACACCGGGCAGGCGGGTTTTGTCGATCATTCCGGTTTGGGTGATCAAAGCCGTCTTTGCCCGCAAGATATGGTCAGCGCCCTTGTGGCGGCAGCCCCGGGCGGGGTGCTGCGCGGCCTGATGCGCGCGCATCCGATGTTGAACGCGCGCGGCGAACCCATGCCCAACCATCCGGTCGCGGTCGCCGCCAAGACCGGAACGTTGAACTTTGTCTCGACGCTGGCGGGCTATGCACGGCTGCCATCGGGGCGCGATCTGGCTTTCGCGATCTTTTGTGCGGACATGGACCGCCGCGCCGCGTTGACCCCGGCCGAGCGCGAACGCCCCGAAGGCGCGCGGCCCTATAACCGCCGCGCCAAGCGGCTTCAGCAAAGGCTGATTGAACGCTGGGCTGGGGTGCCGGGCTGAGGCTTGCATCTGTCACACAAGTGACGCGGCGTTGTCATGCGACTGTCATTGCGCTGGGGCAATGACGGGTGTGATGATACCCATCGCTGTGGAGAATTCCCATGCTAGACCGCTCGCTGATGCTGACCTCTGCGCTGGCCTTGATGGCCGCGTGCCCTGCGCTGGCGCAGGAGATGAATTTCAACCGCGTTGCGTCCTTTCCGGTCGCGCTGAACACGCCCGAGGCCGAAGAAACCTCGGCCGAGATCATCGCGGCCTCGGGCGATGGCATGACGCTGATCTATTCCGACAGTCCGGCGGGTGTGATCGGTTTTGTCGACATCACCGATCCCGCGAACCCGGTCGCGGCGGGCGCTTTCGCGCTGCCCAATGGTGAGCCGACCGCGGTATCCGCGCGGGGCCAGACGGTTTTCGTGGCCGAGAACACCTCGGAAAGCTACACCGCCCCCTCGGGCGTACTGCATGCGGTCGATATCGCCAGCCGTGCGGTCATCGCGTCGTGCGATCTGGGCGGCCAGCCCGACAGCACCGCCATCGCCCCCGATGGCAGCTTTATCACTGTCGCCATCGAGAACGAGCGCGACGAGGATCTGGGCGAGGGCCGCGTGCCGCAGATGCCCGCGGGCTACGTGGTCATCCAGCCCTTGGGTGCGGATGGCGCGATGGATTGCGCCGCGCAGATCCGCGTCGATCTGACCGGGCTGGCGGATATCGCCCCCGAGGATCCGGAGCCGGAATTCGTCGATGTGAACGCCAATGGCGAGATCGTCGTGACGCTGCAGGAAAACAACCATCTGGTCGTGATCTCGGCCGCGGGCGAAGTGCTCAGCCATTTCAGCGCCGGCACCGTCACGCTCGAAGGCGTCGACACCGAAGAAGAGGGCGCGCTGACCTTTGATGGTTCGCTCGCCGATATCCCGCGCGAACCCGATGCTGTGCAGTGGATCGACGCCGATCATGTGGTCATCGCCAACGAGGGCGACATGGATGGCGGCAGCCGCGGCTTCACCGTGTTCCACCGCGACGGCACGCAGGTGTTCGAGGCGGGCATGAGCTTCGAATATGCCGTGGCCCAGATCGGCCACTACCCTGAGGCGCGGTCCGGCAACAAGGGCGTGGAGCCCGAGGGCATGGAAGTCGCGACCTTCAACGGCGTGCCGATGATGTTCCTTCTGGCCGAGCGCGCCTCGGTCATCGGGGTCTATGACATGTCGAACCCCGCGGCACCCGCTCTGGCGCAGCTTTTGCCCTCGGGCATCTCGCCCGAAGGTGCGATGGCAATCCCTGCGCGCAACCTGCTGGTCACCGCCAATGAGTTTGACGGTCGCGAAGACGGTGCCGCACCTGCGCATGTCATGATCTATGAGTATCAGGATGCACCTGCCGTCTACCCGCATCTGACCAGCGCAGGCATGGATGGACTGACCGGCTGGGGCGCGATCTCGGGTCAGGTGATGGCGGAGGATGGGACCATCTACGCCATCTCCGACAGCGTCTATGGGATGCAGCCCACAATCTTTCATATCGACGTCAGCCAGACGCCCGCGCGTATCGTCGACGCGATCCGTGTAAAGCGTGCGGGGCAGCCCGCACAGCTGATGGATATGGAAGGCATCGCGCTGGATGGCGATGGCGGTTTCTGGGTTGCGTCCGAAGGGCGGAGCGACCGCTTGGTGCCGCATGCGATCTATCGCGTCCGCGCCAATGGCGAGATCCGCACATCCATCGCACTTCCCGATGAGCTGCTGGCGGTTGAAACCCGCTTTGGCTTTGAAGGCATCACGCGCGTCGGTGACATGCTTTACATGGCCGTGCAGCGCCCGTGGCGCGACGATCCGGCCAACCACGCCAAGGTTCTGGGCTATAACCTCGAAGCCAAGGAATGGTCGGTCATCCATTACCCGCTGACCGAGCCCGCCACCGGCTGGGTCGGCCTGTCAGAAATCGTGGCGCATGGCGATCACCTCTACTTCGTCGAGCGCGACAACCAGTTGGCGGGTGCGGCAGTGACCAAGTTGATCACCCGCGTGCCGCTGTCCGCGATGGATGCCATGGTTGCCTTGGGCGAAACCCCCGCCGTGCTGGCAAAAGAAACGGTTGTCGATCTTCTGCCCTATCTGACCTCGACCGGCGGTTTCGTGCTGGACAAGGTCGAGGGTCTGGCAATCGCCGCCGACGGCACGATGTGGGTGTCGACCGACAATGACGGTGTCGATGACCACTCGGGCGAAACGATGTTTTTCGCCATCCCGCCGATGTGATCATGATCTGGCCTGCCCTCAACACGGGGCAGGCCAGTTCTGTATGTCGAGCAGACAATTTCAGCACGCACCCCCCCCGCGTCCGCGTCGCGGGGGATCTTGTTTTCTGGGGCTGACTAGATGCGGATCACGAAATCCTTGATGGTGGTCTCGACCACCTCCCAGGTGCCGGTGAAACCGGGACGGATCACATGGGCATCGCCTGGCCGCAGGTGGATCGGCGCGCCATCGTCGGGCGTGAGGATCGAGAACCCTTCGGTCAGGCGAAAATATTCCCATTCCTCGTAGATCACACGCCATTTCCCCGGTGTGGATTGCCAGACGCCGCACCATAGCCCTTTGGCCTGATCGGTCAGCCAGGTCCGGTGTTCGGGATTGCCGAAAATCAGCCGCGCAGGGTCAGGGCGGCTGATTTCAGGGTCGCCCAAGGGCAGCACCTGTTGGGTCTTGGCCATGGCTGCGGTTCCCCCAGGGCTTGCGCCGCCCCTGCGACAGGGCGGCGCGCATGTGTCACTGCGTCCAGCGCACAGACGTCAGGTCATTGGCCTGTGTGGGCGAGTTTTCCCACAGCCCTTCGATAGCGGCGTTTGCCACGCCGGTCTTGGCAAGCTGGAACAGATAGCCGTTGACGTAATCGCCCGCGATCATTTCCTGCATCTGCGCCATCAGGCCCGCGCGCGCGGCTGGGTCCGATGTGGTGGCCAGGGTCTCATTCAGCGCGATGAAATCGGGGCGCCCATATTGGAAATAGTAATCCGGTCGGGCATAGATGCCGATATCCATCGGTTCGGTATGGCTGACGATTGTCAGGTCGAAATCCTTGCCGTTGAACACCTGTTCCAGCCACTGCGCCCATTCCAGATTGGTGATCGTGGTCTCGATGCCGACGGCGCGCAGCTGGGCCGCGATGATCTCGCCGCCGCGCCGGGCATAGGCCGGGGGGGGAAGCGCAAGCCGCAGGGTCAGCCCGGCCGGTGCTGCTTCGGCCAAGAGCGCGCGCGCGGCGTCGGGATCATGGGCCGAAAGACCCGTCAGATCGACATAGTTGGGGTTATGCGGCGCGAAATGCGTGCCGATGGGCGTGCCATAGCCAAACATCGCCCCGTCGATGATATCCTGCCGGTTGATCGCATGGGCGATGGCTTTGCGGATGCGGATATCGTCAAGCGGCGCTTGGGCATTGTTCATCGCAAGGATCGTCTCGCCCTCGGTCGATCCGACGATGACGGAAAACCGCGGATCGGCCGCGAACTGTGCCAAGGTTTCGGGGGCGGGGAAATTCGGGAAGGCATCCACATCGCCCGCCATCATCGCGGCAAAGGCCGCGTTGGGATCGGAAATGAAGCGAAACGTCGCCGCCTCCAGCGCCACGGGTGCGCCCCAGTAGGTGTCGTTGCGCACCAGATCGATGCGGTCACCCTCGATCCGGTTGGCGAAGCGGAAAGGGCCGGTGCCGACCGGGTTCGTGGCGTTGGTCTCGGCGGTTTCGGGCGCCACGATGACCGCATCGCCCCAGGCCATGTCGAACAGAAAGGCGCCATCGGGGCCATCGAGCGTGACGCGCAAGGTCAGGTCATCCACCGCCTCGGCGCTGACGATATTGGCGAACAGCGCGCGTTGGGCATTGGTCGATCCCTCGGCACGCGCGCGGTCGAGCGAAAACACCGCATCCGCCGCCGTCAGCGTGCTGCCGTCATGAAAGGTCACACCGGGATGCAGGGTAAAGGTATAGACGGTGCCATCTGCCGAGATTTCCCATGATGCGGCAAGGCCGGGCTTGACCGACCCATCGGGGCCAAATCGCGTAAGCCCTTCGAAAACATTGGCATAGACCACCTCATCGATTGCGGCAGCCGCGCCTGCGGTCGGATCAAGGTTTGGCGGCTCGAGCACCATACCAATGGAAATGTCGGCTTGCTGTGCCATTGCAGCGCCCGCGCTCAGCGCGCAGATTGCCACGCTACGGCGAAGATGTTGGATCATGATGTGTATCTCCC
>ERZ888423.670-NODE-670-length-34301-cov-6.092098_pt1 | contig 34301 bp, 30 predicted proteins | sample MGYA00520523_ERZ888423 | MGnify/ENA primary metagenome ERZ888423 (study PRJEB32303, sample SAMEA104408611) | aquatic metagenome | biome: Brackish water; feature: Pelagic; material: water | place: Baltic Sea | collected 2014-06-08T10:24:00 | depth 30,27 m ...
CTCATGTTCCACATGCACGAAGGCCACCTCGAGAGCGCACATTTCGACGACCGTCAGCCCAAACGCATGGGGAACCATCACGATCAGGTGTTCCCGGTCGGCACGTTCCGGGGACCACAGAGTTGGATCGTCGTGCTCGCCCTCGATCTCCAGTGGCCGAACTTCTGTCGTGCCATGGACCGGCCCGACCTGATCGACGATCCACGGTATGACGACATGCCGAAACGAGCCGCGGCCCGCACCGAGTTGGTGGCGCTGACCGAAGCCTGGATGGCCACGTTCGACACCGACGACGAGGTGCTGGCAACGCTCGAAGCGCACCGTGTGCCGTGTTCGCCGGTGCTCAAGCCGACCGACGCCTTCGGCCACGAGTACTACGAGAGTCGGGACATGGTGCGCTGGGTCGACGACCCCCTGCTGGGGAAGGTGCCGATCCCCGGCTATCCGTTCAAGTTCGGCGACCAGCCCGAGTTGCCGGACCTGGTCGCTCCCCTGCTGGGACAGCACAACGCCGAAGTGCTGGCCGCCTACCTCGGCATGACGCCCGCGCGCGTACGGGAACTCGAGGCGTCAGGCGTTCTCCACCACGGCCCGACCTGAGCACACCGGGCCGGTTTGACGTTTCGGGTCGGAAGACCGAAACTAACGAGCGTTCGTTCGTGACCATTCGGCGCCGCTCCAGGCAGGGTGAAGACAGGCAGGGGGAAGATCTGTGGGGATTCGAGTCGAAGCGCTCGCCGGCGCCGCCGAGGTCGACGCCGGCAACGAGGCCACGCCATCGGCATCACTGATCGTCATCGACCGGGCCGAGCGGCGCAACGCGCTCGACGTCGAACACTGCCAACTGCTGGGCACCGCCGTCGAAGCGAGCGTGGCCCAGGGCGACCGGGCCATCGTGCTCACGGGCGACGGCACGTCGTTCTGCTCCGGAGCCGACTTCGACGCCGTGGCATCCCCCGACTTCCGCGATGCCCTCTACGCCATGCTGGGCACGATCACCGCGGCCCCCGTCCCGGTGGTTGCCGCCATCAACGGACACGCCATCGGTGCCGGATTGCAGTTGGCCATCGCCACCGACCTGCGGATCGCAGCCGGGACCGCCACCTTCGGCGTGCCGACGGCACGGCTGGGCTTGGCCGTCGATCCCTGGACCATCGAACGGCTGGTTGCCGTGGCCGGCGGCGGTGTGGCTCGTCGCCTGTTGTTGACGTGCACGTCGATCGCGACCGCCGAGGCGTTGGTGGCCGGGCTCGTCGATCGTGTCGGCACGGTGGACGACGCTATTGCGCTCGCCCTCGATCTGGCCACCATGGCGCCCCTGACCCTTCGCTACATCAAGCACGCCATCGACTCGATCGACTCGGGCGCCACCGCCGGCATGATGGCCAACGACGCGTCGGTGGTGGCCGCGTTCGAGGCCTGCTGGTCCTCGGAGGATCTGCGCGAAGGTCTGGCGGCCCGGATCGACAAGCGGCCGGCCCGATTCGAGGGACGATGACCGCGGCACTGCGAACAGCCGTGACCCCCGATGCGGTGCGCGCCGTCGCGCTGGAGCTGTTCGCCCAGAAGGGCTACCACGGCACGGCGCTGAGCGAGGTCGCCGGCCGACTCGAGATCCGAACCTCGAGTCTCTACAACCACATCAACTCCAAGCAGGAATTGTTGGCCCAGATCCTGCTGACCACCAGCCGCGATGTTCTGGACGACTTCGACCGAGCGGTCGAGGACGTCGATTCGGTGACCGATCGGTTGGCGGCTGCGGTGCGGGTCTATGCGCTGCGCCACGCCACCCATCGCCACGAGGCCTTGGTCGTCAACGCCGACGTCGCTGCGCTCGACGAACCGACCCGGTCCGATGTGCTCGATCTTCGTCGCCGGCATGAAGGCGCAATCCGCAACCTGCTGGTGGAAGGCACCGAGACGGGCCACTTCGACGTGCAGCACCCGGCGGTGACCTCCTTCGGCATCCTCGAGATGTGTGTGGCCATCGCCCGCTGGTTCCGAGAGGACGGGCCGCTGACGGCCGAAGAGACAGCAGATGCACACGCCCAGCTGACTCTGCGCATGGTGGGCCTCGAGCGAAGGGATCCCGCATGATCCATGTCGATGCCATCAAGCCGGTGGCCGAACTGTTGGACGGACAACGCCGCACCCGACCGACCACGATCGCCTTCAGTGACGATGCCCGCTCGGTCGACTACGACGAGCTGTGGCAACGAACCGGTCAGCTGGCCCGACATCTGGTGCACCTGGTTTCGAACGCGGGCGAACGGGGCCTGATCCTGATGACGAACCGGGTCGAGGTCGCCGAGAGCTATCTGGCCCTGACCCGGGCCTCGCTGGTCGCGGTCTGTGTGAACGGTGCCGCCGCCGAGCCCGAAGTGGCGTATCAACTCGATCACAGTGGGGCCCGGGTGGTGCTGACCGATGCCGACCACCTCGACATGGTGGCGTCGCTGCGCCAGACCCGACCCGACCTGGTCGTCGTGGTCGTCGGCGACGACCCGGCGCTCCATCAGTCGACCGATCTCCACGGCTACGAGCAGCTGGCCACCACTGCGCCAGCGATGGCCGGGCGCCCCATCGACACCCTCGGCCTGGACGAGACGGCCTACCTGCTCTACACCTCGGGCACCACCGGACGACCCAAGGGTGTGATGCTGACCCAGCGCAGCCTCCTGTGGGTGGTGGCGACCTGTTGGTCCCCGATACTGGGCATCGGACCGGGCGAGCGTCTGCTCAGCCCACTGCCGCTGTTCCACTCCTATGCGCTCGACCTGTGCGTCCTGGGCATCGTGGCCACCGGCGCCTCGGTCCATCTGATGGCCCGGTTCACCACCGACGGGGTCCTCGAGCACCTACGGGCCGGCGGCTTCACCGTGCTGGCCGGTGTGCCCACCATGTTCCAGTACCTCCTGAACGCAACAGCGGTGACCGAATCGTTCCCCGACCTCACTCGGTGCGTGACTGCCGGCGCCATCATGCCGGGGTCGGTCAACACCGCGTTCGAGGAGCGGTTCGGGGTCACCCTTCTCGATGGCTACGGCATCACCGAGACCTCGACCATGGTTGCCATGAACTGGCCGAACAGCGCACGGGTTCCGGGCTCGTGCGGCTTCGCGGTGACCGGGGTGGGGATTCGCCTGGTCGACCCCGGAACCGGACGAGACGTCGGCACCGGTGTCGACGGCGAGGTCTGGGTGTCGGGGCCCGGGGTGATGCAGGGGTACTTCGACAACCCGGAGGCCACCGAGGCGGTGCTCACCGACGGCTGGTATCACACCGGTGACCTGGCCCGGCGGGACGACAACGGGTTCCTGACCATCAGCGGCCGCACCAAGGAGTTGATCATCCGGGGCGGTGAGAACATCTATCCGGCCGAGGTCGAGGCCGCCATCCTGCTGGCCCCGGGCGTCGCCGACGCCGCCGTGGTCGCTGCCCCTCACCCTCAGCTGGGAGAGGTGCCGGTGGCCTTCGTCGTTCCCGAGCCGGGCACGACCCTGGACATCGAAGGAATCTTGGCCACCGTGGCCGGACAGCTGACCTCGTTCAAGGTGCCGGCCGAGATCCATCAGGCCGACGCCATTCCCCGCACCGGCTCGGGCAAGACCAAACGCTTCGAGCTGCAGGCCCGCCTGCCCCACGACCAATGATTCCAGAAACCCTGACGCCAGAAACCCTGACGCCAGAAACCCCGACTCCACACTTCGCGACCCCGACCACGAAAGCGACACTGCCATGGATCTGCAACTGAACGACACGACCGTCCTGGTGACCGGCGGTGGACAAGGCCTCGGCCTGGCCATCGGCAAGGCGTTCGCGGCCGAAGGTTGCCGCGTCGCATTCCTGTACAACTCTTCCGGAGCCGGGGCCGAAGCGGCGGCGGCCGAGATCACGGCCGCCGGCGGTCGAGCCATGGCCGTCGGCGCCGACCTCCGGGATCGGGCCGCGGTCGAGGCCGCAGCCGCCGCGGTCCAGGCCGAGCTCGGGCCGGTCGGGGTGCTGGTCAACAACGCGGCGGCCACGCAGTCCAAACCGTTCTTCGAGTCGACCGAGGAGGACTGGGCCCCCCAGATCGACGTCACGGTCGGTGGCACGCTCCGCATCTGTCACGTGGTGGGTCAGCAGATGGCGGCCAACGGCGGCGGAGCCATCATCAACCTGATGGGCGACTCGGGCCGGGTCGGCGAGTCCCGACTCCTGGTCACCGCCGCCACCCGCTCGTCCACCATCGGCCTGACCAAGTCGCTGGCCAAGGAGCTGGCTCGCAACGGGATCCGGGCCAACGCAGTGTCGATCGCCCTGGTCCGCACCGACAACCTCGACGCCCACACCGGCGAGGCCGACGACGAACGCATGGCCAAGATCCTGGCCGCCTACCCGCTGCGGCGCCTGGGCCGACCCGACGACGTCATTCCCATGATCCTCTTGCTGGCCTCTCCGTTGTCGTCGTGGACCACCGGTCAGGTGATCTCGGTCAACGGCGGCTACTCGATGGTCTGATGGTGGCGTCCCTCGATCAGTCGACGACCACCGCGGGGCCCATCGGTACCAGCCCGCGCCGCAAGGAGGACCATCGTCTCCTCACCGGCCGAGGTCGCTTCGTGTCCGACCTGCAGCTGCCCCGGATGCGCCACGTCGCCTTCGTTCGCAGCACCTACGCCCATGCCCGGATCGTCTCGATCGACTGCAACGAACTGGACCCGATCGATCATCCGGTGTTCACCGCCCTGTCACCGGGGTTCGAGGTCGGGCTGTTCGCCCAGAGCGCGCTGCCCGGCTACGTCGAGACCGAGCAACCTCCCCTGGCGCGGGGCAAGACCCGCTTCGCCGGCGAAGCCATCGCGGCCGTTGTGGCCGACGACCGCTACCAGGCCGAGGACGCAGCCGAGGGAGTGGTCGTCGACTACGAACCGTTGCCCGTGACCGTCCGAGCCTGGGACGAACCACAGCACCCGGTGCACGACGCGGCCCTCGACAACGTGCTGTTGGCCCGTACGTTCTCCGCCGGCGACGTCGACGCGGCCCTGGCCGCCGCCGCCGTCGTTGTCCGACGAGAAGTGGTGACCAACCGACACGGCGGCAACCCGATGGAGGGTCGGGCCGGCGTCGCCCTGTGGGAGGGATCGGCTCGGGACGGGCACCTCACGTTCTGGTCGGGAACCCAGATCCCCCACCTGGTTCGCAACCTCCTGGCCGAGTTGCTCGAGCTACCGGAATCCAACGTGCGGGTCATCGCCCCTGATGTGGGCGGGGGTTTCGGCACCAAGGCCGTGCTGTACCCCGAAGATCTTGCCCTGTGCCTGATGGCCCGGTCGTTGCCCGGCACGCCGCTGAAATGGGTCGAGGACCGGGCCGAACACCTGGCGGCGGCCACTGCCGCCCGGGATCACCGCTACGAGCTCGAAGCCGGATTCGACGCCGAGGGTCATCTGGTCGGCATCCGGGGCGAGGCCTGGTGCAACGTCGGCGCCTATTCGGTCTACCCGTGGACGGCCGGCATCGAGGCGTTGATGGCCGGAGGACTGCTGACCGGCCCGTACAAGGTCGAGAACTATCGCTGCAGCGTCCGAGGCGTGGCCACCAACACCGCCCCCTCGGGCCCGTACCGGGGTGTGGCCCGACCAGCCACCGTCTATGCCATGGAATGCCTGCTCGATTCGGGTGCTCGGGCCCTGGGAATGGACTCCATCGACATCCGCCGCGTCAACCTGATCGGGCCCGACGACGTGCCCTACCGGCTACCGACCCGCCTGATCGACGACACCGGCCACTACGCCGAATGCCTCGACGCCTGCATCGAGCGGTTGGGTCTGGACGAGCTACGGGCCGAGCAGGCGAGACGCCGAGCCGAGGGTGGCAAGCCGATCGGTATCGGTCTGGCCTGCTACAACGAGCTGACCGGGTTGGGCCGGGCCGCCTCGGCCGGTCCCCGCATGCCGTTCCGGACCGGTCACGAGGCGTGCACGGTGCGGATCAACCCCGACGGCAAGGTCGTGGTCCTCTCCGGGGTCACCTCGCAGGGCCAGGGGCTCGAAACCACACTGGCCCAGGTGGTGGCCGAAGCCGTCGGGGTGAACTACGACGACGTCGAGGTTCGCTACGGCGATACCGACCAGTCGTTGTGGGGCTTCGGCGCCTTCTCGTCCCGCCAGGCCGTCATCGCCGGTGGCGCCGCCAACCTGGCCGCCGTCGACGTACGGGAGTCGGCACTGCGGTTGGCAGCCGAGTTGTACGAGGCGTCGCCCGATGATCTTCGGCTGGAGAACGGTTCGTTCTACGTCGCCGGGTCGCCCGAGGCCGTGGGAACGTTGGCCGATGCTGCTCGCGTTGCCTACCTCGAATCGAACCGGTTGCCTCCGGGGTTCGAGCCCGGGCTCGATGCCACCCGCTTCTACGACCCGGTGATGGGGGCGTTCGCTGCCGGGGTCCAGGTGGCCGCCATCGAGCTCGACCCGTCCACGGGAGAGATCACGATCCTGCGGTGGGTGTGTGTCGAGGATGCCGGCCGGGTGGTGCATCCCCAGATCGTCGACGGACAGATCGCCGGTTCCCTGGCCCAGGGCATCGGGGGCGCCCAGTACGAGCACCTCGTCTACGACGACGAGGGCAATCTCCGAACCGGAACGTTGCTTGACTACCTGATGCCGACGTCGGCCGAGATCCCCGAGTTCGAGATCGGCCACATCGAACGTCCGGCCGACAACCCCCTGGGCGTCCGGGGTGTGGGCGAGGGTGGAACCCTGGGGCCGGCCGCCGTCCTGGCCAGTGCCGTGGCCGATGCGGTCGGGATCGACATCGACCAACTGCCGCTCACCCCGGAACGTCTGTGGTTGGCACTGGAGGACCAGCGATGAAGTCGGCGCCATTCGACTACCACCGGGCCACATCGGTGGACGATGCCGTCGCCGTCCTGACGGCCTCCGACGGTGAGGCCAAGGTGATCGCCGGGGGCCAGAGCCTGGTGCCGCTGCTGTCGATGCGGATGGCGCAACCCACGGTGTTGGTCGACTTGAACGGTCTGGCCGAGCTTCGCAGTGACCGACCCACCGTGACCGACGGGCGTGCCCGCTTCGGCTCCATGACCCGACACGCCCAACTGGCCATCCAGACCCACCATGGGTTGGCGGCCGAGATGGCCGGCTGGATCGGGCACACGGCCATTCGAACCCGGGGCACCCTGGGGGGAAGCCTGGCCCACGCCGACCCCAATGCCGAATGCCCGGCCCTGGCCCTGGCCTGCGATGCCGCCCTCTCGGTGCAGGGAGCAGACGGTGTACGAACGATTCCGGCCGCGGAGTTCTTCGCCGGGATGCTGCAGACGGCGCTGGCCGACGACGAGATCCTGACCGTCATCGACCTGGCCGTTCCCCGCCGGTGGGGATTCGCCGAGTTGGCTCGACGACATGGCGACTTCGCCCTCGTACTGGCCACGGTCACCGAGCTGGCCGATGGTTGGCGAGTAGTGGTGGGCGGGGTCGAGGGGACCCCGGTCCGACTGGCTGATGCCGAGGCCGCGTTGAGCAGTGACGCCTCGACCGACGAGGTCGGACGAACCGTGGAGGAGTCGATCGTCGCCTATGACGATCTCCATGCCACCAGCCGCTATCGACGAGCCATGGCGGCCGAACTCGTACGGCGAGCCGTCGACCAGGCCCGCCGGACCCAGGGAGAAGCATCATGACGACCGACCGTGTGACGACCGACCGTGTGACGACCGAGACGAAGGTCGAGTTGTCGATCAATGGTCGACGCCACGTCGTGGGAGTGGAACCGCGTCACACCTTGGGCGACGTGCTGCGAGAACAGCTCGGTCTCACCGGCACCCACCTCGGATGTGAACACGGCGTGTGCGGAGCCTGCACCGTGCTCGTCGACGGGGAACCGACACGCTCCTGCCTGGTCTTCGCCGTGCAGATGGACCAGACCGAGATCACCACGATCGAGGGGCTGGCGGCAGCGGACGGAACCCTCCATCCGGTGCAGGAGGCCTTCTCGGCGTGCCATGGCTTGCAGTGCGGTTTCTGTACCCCCGGCTTCGTACTGACTGCCGTGCACCTGCTTGCCACCAATCCGGCTCCCGATCGGGCCACCATCCGACGTGAACTGTCGGGGAATCTCTGTCGGTGCACCGGCTACGTGGGCATCATCTCTGCTGTCGAACGAGCGGCTGTCGAACGAGCGGCTGTCGAACGAGCGGCTGTCGAACGAGCGGTCACGAACGCTGCTGCTGTTGCTGCATCCGCTGCTGACGAACCGTCATCTCCGAGGCATTGACCCGACGAGGCTCGTCGGTGATGACCGATCGAGCTGCAGGAGCCATCCGTTCGATCACCACCTCGGTCTCGACCTGCGGGGTGGCCTGACCGAAGAACACGCCACGCACCGGCGCCACGTCGTCGTAGTCGCGACCATGACCGATGATTGCATGGCGATCGAGTACGGGCACGTCGTTGGTCGGGTCGACGGCGAACCAGCCGTGCCCGGGGACTGCAGCCTCGACCCAGGCGTGGGTCTGCACATGGACGACATCGTCCTGACCCGGGCGGCCGAGGTCGCCCTGCAAGGTCGTTTCATCCTTGGCGAACAGGAAACCACTGACGTACCGGGCCGGAGTGCCGACCGCCCGCAGGAGTGCGATGGTGAGGTGGGCGAAATCCTGACAGACCCCGACGCCACCGTTGACCAGATGCGCGAGGTCGACGCCGATCTCGGTGGCACCCGGCTCGTAGGCCAACAGCGAACGGGTCGTCGACACCATGGCCTGGATCTGCTGGGCGACGTCGTCGACGCCGACCACTGCCCGGTGCGCTCGAGCCTCCAGGTCGGGGTTCGGCGCGCTGTGGCTCGAAGGGGCCAGATACTCGGCATGGGCCGAGATGAACACCGGTTCGGCCAGCACCGACACCGGAACCGTCTGCTCGATCGCAGGTTGCGCTGCGGTCTCGACGGCAGCTTCGGCCACGACCTCGAACGAGAGATGCGGGTCTCGGACGCCGACATGGTCGACCGTGGTCCCCCAGTAGTCGACGAAGGACAACACCCGGGCCGACGGCGACGTGGTCAGTCGGCGGGCGATGACCTGCTGTCGCTCATCGCTGCGGGGCCGGACCCGGAGCTCGTTCTGCGACTCCCACACCGGCACGTCGTACTCGAAGAGCATGCGATAACGGATGTCGAGTCTCACCGCAACGACCTCCCCGGGCGCACGAACTGAGCATGCATGTTCGGCTCTCCCAACGGGCGGAACGTGCTGGTGCCGAGGGTCACGGCCAGATCATCGACGGCTCTGCGCAACTCCCGGAGATAACGGACGGGATCGTCCTCCAGTGCCGAACGAACGTCGCCGTACTCCAGACCCGAGCGGATCCGGCCGGCCACCACCTGCGACGACTCCATGACCCGGGCCCCCTGGTCGAGGGAGGCCAGACGACCTTCCAGGTACCGCAGGCACGACAGCACCGAACGCGGCAGATCGGGCGTGACGAGCAGGAAGCTGGTCACCGTGATGGCGTCACGAGCATGGGCGTGCCGACGGCGAAACGCCTGCAACGCGCTGGACGAACGGAGCACGCGGTCGGCATCGAAGATGGTCTCCGCCTCGGCCGTGGTCGGTTGATTGGCAACGGTCAGCAAGCGGAGCGTGAGACTCGATCGCTCGAGCATTCTTCCGATGGTGATGTAGGCATGCCCCTCGTCGCGGGGCATGGCCTCGCTGAGCACCCCGCTGATGGCCTGGCATCCTTCGCGCACCGTCCGGAAGATCTCGTGAGGTTGATCGAAACTGGACCGAACCGCGAGCGCTCCGAGCTGGAGATGCAGGCGATTGGCGGCCTCCCACAACTCGACCGGAACACGATCACGGGCTACCCGCAGGTTCTCTCGGACGGCCTCCAGAGACGCCCGGACCGACCCCGGTGAATTGCTCGTCAACAGGAAGTCGACGACGTCGGAACGATCCTTGCCGTCATCGTCGAGCAGTTTGCCCAGTCCCAGGGCTTCGACCAGATGGGACCATTCGACCGCAGCGTCCTCGGGGAGCAGGTGCATCGAGGCCCGCGATGCCACCTCCAACCATCGGGCCGTGGTCTCGGAACGTTCCAGGTAGCGACCGACCCAGAACAACGATTCGGCGTGGCGGGCGAGGATCATCGGGTTCCGTTCTCGGCCAGGACCCAGGTGTCCTTGGAGCCACCACCTTGCGACGAGTTCACGATCAGCGATCCCTTCTTCATTGCCACTCGGGTGAGGCCGCCGGGGAACACCTCGGTCCGAGCGCCGGTGAGTACGAAGGGCCGCAGATCCAGGTGACGTGGCTCCAGATGGTCGTCACTCATCGACGCCAGACTCGACAGCTGCACGACCTCTTGGACGATCCAGTTCCTCGGATCAGCTTCGATGACCCGACGACACTCGTCGAGCTCCTGGTCGGTTGCGTGAGGACCGATGACGATGCCGTACCCGCCCGATTCGGCCACCGGCTTCACCACCAACTCGTCGAGCCGGTGGAGGGCGGCCGCTCGCTGGTCGGCATCCCACATCACGTAGGTCTGCACATTGGGCAGGATCGGCTCTTCGTCGAGGTAGTAGGTGATCATCGCCGGCACGTAGGGATAGACGGCCTTGTCGTCGGCCACGCCGTTTCCGACCGAGTTGCACACCGTGACGGTGCCGGCCCGCATCGCCCCCAGGAGCCCGGGCACGCCCAGCGTCGAATCCGATCGGAACGACACCGGATCGAGGAAGGCATCGTCGATGCGGCGATAGATGACGTCCACCGGCAACGGGCCGTGGATGGTGCGGGCATAGACCACCTGATCATCGACCAGGAGATCCTGGCCTTCCACCAGTTCGACTCCCATGGACCGAGCCAGGAACGCGTGTTCGAAATACGCCGAGTTGTAGACACCGGGCGTGAGAATGACGATGTTGGGTCGGTCGCTGGAGGACGGCGGTGCCATCGATTCGAGAACGCGTCGCAGCATCTCTCCGTACTGGTCGACCGGCTGGACCGTGTAGTTCTCGAAGAGTCGGGGGAAGGCTTTGACCATGGCGGCTCGGTTCTCGACGACATAGGAGATACCGCTGGGGTTGCGGAGGTTGTCCTCGAGGACGGCATAGTCACCGTTGGCGTCACGGACCAGATCGATGCCTGCGATGGAGCAATGAGCCCCATTGGGCACCGAGATGCCGAACGCTTGCCGCTCGAAGCCCTTCGAGCTGGTGATCAGCCACTCGGGAACGATCCCGTCGTTGACGGCGGCTCGCTCGCCGACGTACAGGTCGTCGAGAAAGTGATTGAGCGCCGTGACGCGCTGTTCGAGTCCTCGGGCCACCGACTCCCATTCGGCGGCAGCGATCAGACGGGGGAACAGATCGATGGGCCAGGTCCGCTCCAGCCCTTCGGCATCGTCGTTGTAGACCGTGAACGTGATTCCCTGACGGCGGAACTCGTCGGCAACGACCACTTCGATGCGCCGAAGGTCGTCGGCGTCGAGATCGGAGAACCGATCGATGATCTTGGAGTACAGCGGGCGCGGTCTGCCCTCGGAGTCGAAGGCCTCGTCGAAGCCTCGGGCCTGGCTGTAGGACTCGAAGAGTCGACTCATACGAACACCGTACCGGTTCCAGACCTAGCCTCGAATCATGGCCTTCATGGACGAGATCGATCTGTCGGGCGATGTCATCAAAGCTGCCGCCATCCTCGTGGTGATCGTTGCTGCCGTCGTCATCAACGCAATCGTTCGTCTCGCGCTGCGATTCCTGACCCGAAGGGCTGTCCGCCGCGCCCTCGCCGGAAGGGGTCGTTGGAGGCTGCTGCTGCCGCGGGCCGATGAGACATCCGACTTCGAGAAACGGCGGGTCCAACGAGCCGATGCGGCCGCCCACATGCTGTCCCGGCTGACCAACCTGGTCGTGGCGATGCTGGCTGCCATCATCATCTCCCACATTCTCGCCATCGACCCCGTCGTCCTGATCTCCTCGGCCGGATTCGTCGGGGCCGGGATCGCCATCGGAGGCCAGGCACTAATCAAGGACTGGTTGACCGGCCTCCTGGTGCTGCTCGAAGACCGATACGCCATTGGAGATCAGGTCGCCATGCAGGTCGGGGGGAACGAGATCACCGGTACGGTGGAAACCCTCGGCGGTGCCGGGGTGCGGGTTCGGTTGCGGGACGGGACGACCTGGCACGCCGGTCACGGCTCGATCGAGAGTGTGACCAATCTGTCCCAACAACTGGTGCCCCACTCGGTCGAGATCCCGAGCGATGTGTGGGCCCAGCTCGACCAGACCATGATCGGTCCCCGACTCAACGCCGCCTCCCACGATCTCGGATTGACCGATGTGTTGTTGGTGGCCGACATCCAATCGGAGCAGGATGGAGAGGGCGATGCCACGGTGACCTTCCACGCCACCCGACATCTCAACGAGCGACAACGCAAGATCGTCCAACGACGCATCGCCGACGGCCCAACCGACTGACACGACCGACGGAGACCCATGCTGCCCGCACCGCAACATTCGAGCGAGAAACCATTCGCCAGTCGACGAACCGGACGAACGGCACCGCCCAACCTGCTGTTCATCCTGGCCGACGATCTGGGATGGTCGGACCTGGGGTGCTTCGGTTCGCCCACGATCGCCACCCCGAACCTCGACCGACTGGCGGCCGACGGCGTTCGCTTCACCCACGCCTACGCCGGATCGTCGTGGTGCTCACCCACCCGGTTCAGCCTCTACACCGGGCGCAACCCGGGCCGCCTGGCCGCCGGATTGGAGGAGCCGCTGCGGACCCGGGCCGAGGGCAAGGGGATCCCGGCCGACCAGCCCACCCTGCCATCGCTCCTGCAGGAAGCCGGCTACGACACGGCCATGTTCGGCAAGTGGCACTGTGGTTGGCTGCCCTGGTACTCCCCGCTGCGCATCGGCTTCCAGACCTTCTTCGGCAATCTCGACGGCGCCCTCGACTACTTCGAACACATCGGCACCCTGGGTGAAGCGGACTTGTTCGAGGGAGAGACGCCGGTCGAGATGACGGGCTACTACACCGACCTGATCTCCGAGCGCGCCGCCCGGTGGATCGAGCAGCCCCGCACGCAGCCGTTCTATCTCCAGCTCAACTACACGGCCCCTCACTGGCCCTGGGAGGGTCGAGGCGACGCCGAGGAAGGTCGACGTATTCACCAGGACTATCTCGAGGGCAAGGTGCCGTTCCCGCTGCTGCACACCGACAGCGGATCGCTGGCCAAGTACGGCGAGTTGGTCGAGACCATGGACGATGCCATCGGCACGGTGCTGGCCGCAATCGATGCGGCCGGCCAGCGTGACAACACCATCGTGGTCTTCTGCTCCGACAACGGCGGCGAACGTTGGTCGATGAACTGGCCCTACGTCGGCGAGAAGGGCGACCTGACCGAAGGTGGGATCCGGGTGCCGTTCATCCTCCGCTGGCCCGAAGCCGTCGCGCCCCATCAGGTGGCGACACAACCGAACATCACCATGGACTGGACCGCCACCTTCCTCGATGCTGCCGGTACCCAGTGCCCGAGCGAATGGCCGTTGGACGGTGTCAGCCTGCTGCCCTGGCTGGTCGAATCCGCGCCGTATCCCGAGCACGACCTGTTCTGGCGCATCTCGAGCCAGGGAGCCCTGCGGCGCGGCAAGTACAAGTACCTCCAGGATCGGCGCGATCGTGCCATCCTCGGCAACTGGCCTCGACGGTTCGGCGACTTCGACCTCCTGTACGACGTAACCGTCGACGGTCGCGAGGCGGCCAACCTGGCCCGTCATCATCCAGAGTTGACCGCGGAGTTGAAGGCCGAGTGGGAACGTATCGACGCAACACTGCTGCCCTATCCTGACGACCACCCCGGCGTCCCCCGCCATGCGGCCGGCAACCGACCTGCGGTCAGCCAGGCCGACTAGTTCCTCCGGAGGAATCATGACCATTCGCATCGCTCTCGCCGGCGCCGGAGCGTTCGGGGTGAAACACCTCGACGGGCTCCGCACCATCGACGACGTCGTCGTCACGTCGCTCATCGGTCGCGACCTGGCAAAGACCCAGTCCGTGGCCGACACCTACGACATCGGTCACGTCACGACCGACCTGGCCGAAAGTCTGGCCCGTGATGATGTCGATGCCGTCATCCTTTGCACACCGACCCAGATGCACGCAGCCCAGACCCTTGCCTGCCTGGACGCCGGCAAGCACGTCCAGGTCGAGATTCCCTTGGCCGACAGCCTGGCCGATGCCCGAGCCGTGGTGGCCCGTCAGGAGGCAACCGGGCTGGTGGCGATGTGTGGCCACACCCGGCGCTTCAACCCCAGTCACCAATGGGTCCACGATCGCATCACCAGCGGGCAGTTCTCGATTCAGCACCTGGACGTGCAGACCTTCTTCTTCCGTCGCACCAACACCAACGCGCTGGGCGAGGCCCGCAGTTGGACCGATCATCTGCTGTGGCACCACGCGGCCCACACCGTCGATCTGTTCCTGTACCAGACCGGTGGTTCGGTGGTGGCCGCCAACGCCATCGAAGGTCCGATCCATCCCGAACTCGGCATCGCCATGGACATGTCGATCCAGATCAAGGTGGACACCGGTGCCATCTGCACCCTGGCCCTGTCGTTCAACAACGACGGGCCCTTCGGCACCTTCTTCCGCTACATCGGCGACACCGGCACCTATCTGGCCCGCTACGACGACCTCGTCGACGGGAGGGAGGAAACCATCGACGTGTCGAACGTCGATGTGTCGATGAACGGCATCGAACTCCAGGACCGCGAGTTCATCGCCGCCATTCGCGAGAACCGGGAGCCGAACTCGAGCGTGCACGGCGTACTCGCCTGCTACGAGGTTCTCGACCGACTCGAGCAACAGGTGGGACGAACCGAGGCCCAGCTCAGGCAGTGACCCGACCGCCCGAGAGTCGGGGGGCAGCCCCGTTCATGGTGGGCAGCCGCAACGACAACAACCAGGTGAGGACGACGAAGACGGCCGAGCCCCACAACGCAACCGAGAGACCGCCGACCACATAGAGGGCGCCGGACAACAACGTGCCGACCAGCCGGCCGAAGGCGTTGGCCGAGTAGTAGAAGCCGACGTCGAGGCTGACGTCATCGCCGGTCGAATAGGCCAGGATCAAGTACGAGTGCAGCGACGAGTTGACGGCGAACACGGCGCCGAACACCCCGAGCCCACCGACCACCGCAATCGTGGTTCCGACGTCGAAGGCGACCGCCAACGCCATCACGATCGTCACGACGGCCAACGCCGACGCCCAGACCTGAGCGGCTCGAGTCTCGGCATCGATGTCGCCGGATGAGCGACCCAGCACCTGCGGGGCCAACGATTGGACGAGACCGTAGCCGATCACCCAGGCCGCCAGGAACGCTCCGATTCCCTGATACGACCATCCCAGCTCGTCATCGAGAAACACCGGGAGCGCGACGACGAACCAGATGTCGCGGGAACCGAAGAGGAAGAATCGAGCCGTGGCCAGCCGATTGATGGCCGTGGACTTGGACAGGATCGAACGCAGTGGCGGCTTGCGCTTCGATCGGCCGATGTCCTCGTCGAGCAGGACGACGACCGAGACCAGCGCGACCGCGATGAGCCCGGCCATCGCCAGCAGGGCTCCGTCGTACCCCACCCAGGCCAACAGGGCGGCACCGAGGAAGAAGCCGACGCCCTTCAGGGCGTTCTTCGAACCGGTGAGCGCTGCCACCATTCGGAACAGCGCACCCTCGCTGTCGCCGGCCACGAACTTCACCGCGCTCTTCGAGCTCATCTTGGTCAGATCCTTGGCCACGCCACTGAGGGCCTGGGCACCCATCACGAAGGCCACCGAACCCACCTCGGGCCAGGTCGGCCGGTGCAGGGTCAGGGCCAGGAGCGCAACGATCTGCAGCCCGAGACCGACCACGAGGGTGCGGTTGAGTCCGGACCGGGCTCCAACCCAACCCCCGATGAGGTTGGTCACGATGCCCATGAACTCGTACAGCAGGAACAGGAACGCGATCGACACCGGCGAGTAGCCGAGATCGTGGAAATGGAGCAGCACCAGCATACGCAACGCCCCGTCGGTCAGGGTGAAGGCCCAATAGCCGCCGGTGACCAGGACGTAGTTCCGGACCTTCATCGCGACGGTAGCGAGGCCGCCACCTTCTGGGCCAGATCGACCATTCGGAAGGCGTAGCCGTACTCGTTGTCGTACCAGATCAAGACCTTGACCATGCGCTCGTCGACGACCATGGTCGATGGCCCGTCCACGATGCCGGAGCGAGTGTCGTTCGTGTAGTCGGCCGAGACGAGCGGCCGGTCCTCGAACCCCAGGATGCCCTGGAGCGTTCCGGCGGCCGCGGTTCGGAGCAGGCCATTGACCTCCTCGGTGGTCACGTCTCGGGCCAGGGTGAACACGGCGTCGGTCAGTGATGCGTTGAGCACCGGCACCCGGACGGCCAGACCGTTGAGCTTGCCGGCCAGTTCGGGGTAGATCATGGTGATGGCCGTAGCCGAACCCGTGCTGGTGGGGATCAGCGAGTTCAGGGCCGACCGGGCTCGGCGCAGATCCTTGTGAGGGGCGTCGAGAATCACCTGCGTGTTGGTCACGTCATGAATGGTCGTGATGAGACCCCGCTCGATACCGATGCCCTCGTGCAGCACCTTCACCACCGGCGCCAGAGAGTTGGTGGTACAGGACGCGGCCGTGACGATGCGATGCGTCGATGGATCGTACAGATGGTCGTTGCAACCCATGACCACGTTGAGGACACCATCGTCCTTCACCGGAGCGGCGACCACCACCTTGCGAACGCCTCGATCGAAGTACGGATCCAGCAATGCGGTGGTGCGGAACGCGCCGCTGCACTCCAGAACGAGGTCCACCCCCTGTTCGTCCCACGGCACCCCACCCGGGGTGTCGAACCCGGAGTAGGTGACCCGACGGCCGTCGACGGTCAGATCACCCTGGTCGTGTGTGACCGTTCCGCCGTAGCGCCCGTGCACCGTGTCGAATTCCAGCAGATGGGCTGCGGTGGCAACGTTGCCGGAGCGCTCGTTGACGTGGGCCAACTCGAGGTCCGGGCGATCTCGCAGCGCCCGCACCACCAGGCGTCCGATGCGGCCGAAGCCGTTGATTCCCACTCGTGTCGTCATGCTGCTCCTTGGTGTTCGATCAGGATCTCGATGCGCCGTTGCAGCTCGGCCAATGCGGCATCGAAGGCGGCCGGTGTGCCCACCTCGACGGGGTCGGGCACCGACCAATGCCACCACGACGGCTCGGGGGCAATCTCTTCGTGGGCCTGGTCGCACACCGAGACGACGATCTCGGCCGTCTCGTCGGGGCCCAGGGACCGAGGTGCCTGGTTGCCGAGGTCGAGACCGATGCGTCGTCCCGCCTCGATGGCTTCGGGGTTGATCTGGGCTGCGGGGTGGGTTCCCGCCGAGGTGGCCGGGCAGCCGGTGCGGGATCGCCACAGTGCAGCGGCCAACTGGGACCGGGCCGAATTTGCCGAGCACACGAACAGCGCCGGGCCGACCGGACGAGTGGTCACGATCCCGAGTCGAGCCAGCGGCCCACGTCGCAGGCGCAGGTAGCGACGACGGCGATCGCCCGAGGACGCGAGCCGCTCGATCAGGCCGACGGTTTCGAGCACGTCCAGATGGTGAGCCAGAAGATTGGAGGCGATCCCGTAGCGGCTCGCGAGTTCCTTCGACGTCCGGTCGCTGGCGACCAGATCCTCGACGATGGCCAAACGGACCGGATCGCCGAGTGCAGCGTGCAACCGGGCCCGCTCGATCACGTCTGTCTCGACGGGTGCTCTGTCTACTGACTTCACAGCTCTGTCTACTGACTTCACACGGACAGCGTACTCGGCGCCTCGGATTAGCTCAGTAAATTTTGAGTGAACTCTGTCGGCTGGCCCGCTCGATTCGCGTCCGTCAACTGCGAGCGGCCTGGATCTCTGCCGCTGTCGGCATGCCGGTGCGGGCGCCGTGGGCCCCGACCGAGATGGCGGCCGCGATCATGGCAGTGTCGACCGCAGCGACCAGACCGCCACCGGCCGCCAACCGGGCGGCCAGCACACCGTTGAACGTGTCACCGGCACCTGTCGTATCCACCACCCTTGCCGGTCGGGCCGGAAACACCGCCGGCGTGCCACCGGGTGAGACGACCACACATCCGTCTCCACCGAGCGTGACGATGGCAGACGCCCCGCTTCGTTGCACCAGCTCGGTCAGCATGGCCGCCATGGATGCCTGCCCCGTTCTCCCGACCAGCTGCGTCAACTCGGATTCGTTCGGGGTGAGGATGGCACCGAGCGGCACCAGGCCGTCGAGCCCGTCGATGACGGGCGCCGGGTTGAGGATGCAGTGCACGCCCGCCGCCCGGGCCTCGCCGAGTGCCGCCCCCACGGCTTCCAGCGGGATCTCTGCGCTGACCAGCACACAATCGGCGGTCGGGAGCAGCTCGGCCAACGCGGCCGACACGTGTCCGGCGCCCAGGGCACCGTTGGCCCCCGGGCCCAGCGCGATCTGGTTCTCACCCTGGTCGTCGACCACGATGAGGGCGACCCCGGTCGGCTGATCCTCCAGGATCGCCACGCAGGACACGTCGACTCCATCGGCTGCCAATTCCGCCAGTGCTGCCCCGCCGTGATCATCGGCACCGACGGCGGCCACCAGATACACATGGGCTCCGGCCCGAGCAGCGGCCACCGCGGCATTCGCGCCCTTGCCGCCACCGAAAGTACGAAGCCCCGAACCGACAACCGTCTCGCCGGGACCCGGCAACCGGTGTGCGTTGACCACCAGATCGACGTTCACCGCACCCACGACGATCACCGTCCCGACCGCTGAAGGCATCACGCTCGAGCCCTCGGAGTCCTCCATGGGCCGAGCCTAGCGAACCGGTGGGGCACGCCCGTGAGCGGTACGAGTCGACACCCCGAGACGCTGGCTGCGTTCCACCGCGGCTGGCCGGTGGCCCGGGCCCCATAGGGTGACTGCATGACCATCGAAGAAGGCCGTGCACCGGCTGGGCAACCAGACGCACATCCGATCGAGCCCCACAGCGGTTCGCCGGCCGGACGCCTGAACTGGCTTCGGGCCGGAGTGCTGGGGGCCAATGACGGGATCATCTCGACTGCGGGTCTGGTCATCGGGGTCGCAGCCGCCACCACCAGCACCTCCGCCATTGCCACGGCAGGGTTCGCCGGATTGACCGCGGGCGCGGTCTCCATGGCGTTGGGCGAATACGTGTCGGTGAGCACCCAGCGCGACACCGAACGGGCACTGATCGACAAGGAGCGCCGCGAGCTCGAGCAGACGCCCGATGCCGAACATGCCGAGCTCGTGGCCATGCTTCGCGACCGAGGGCTGGCCGATGACACGGCGGTCGTGGTCGCCGATGAGCTGACCGAGGCCGACGCGTTGCGGGCCCACCTCACGATCGAACTCGGAATCGACCAGGACCAGGTCGCCAAACCGTGGTCGGCTGCGATCTCGTCGGCCATCGCCTTCACCGCAGGCGCAGCCCTGCCCCTGCTGGCGATCTTGGTGCCTCCTACTTCCCTTCGGATACCCGTCACCTTCGTCGCCGTTCTGATCAGTCTTGCCCTGGCCGGTGCCCTGAGCGCAAGCCTCGGCGATGCGCCGAAACAGCCCGCCATCACGCGATTGGTGCTCGGCGGAGCCGCAGCCATGGCCATCACCTACGGAATCGGCCAGGTGCTCGGGGTCGCAGTTGGCTAGAAGACTGCTGACGCCGGAACGCAGGACCAACCATCCTTGCGTCCTAGGCTTGAGGTTTCGTCTGGCACGAAGAGGAACTTGATGGCTGGTGGTCTGGTCGGTCTACTCGATGACGTTGCGGCACTGGCCAAACTCGCCGCGGCGTCGATCGACGATGTTGGGGCAGCTGCAGGTCGTGCCAGCGCGAAGGCAGCGGGGGTCGTGGTCGACGACACCGCCGTCACACCGGCCTATGTGCAGGGATTGACCGCAGACCGAGAGCTGCCGATCATCAAGCGGATCGCCAAGGGTTCGCTGCGGAACAAGTTGCTCTTCATCATCCCCGTCGCACTCGTCCTGAGCGAAGTGGCGCCGCTGCTGGTCGAGATCATCCTGATGATGGGCGGCACGTTCCTGTGTTTCGAAGGCGCGGAGAAGGTCTACCACAAGCTCAGGGGCGGCGAACACGACCATGACGTTGCCTCGGTCCTCCAAGGCCCCGAGGCCGAGGAAGCGACCATCGCCGGTGCCGTCCGCACCGATCTGATCCTGTCGGCAGAGATCATGGTGATCTCGCTGAAGGAAGTGCTCGACGAAGGTTTGGCGCAACGAGCGATCATCCTGGTGGTCGTTGCGCTGTTCATCACCGTCGCCGTCTACGGCGTCGTGGCCCTGATCGTCAAGATGGACGACATCGGTCTCTCGCTGGCCCAGCGATCGTCGGCGTCGTCGCAACGGGTGGGGCGGGGCATGGTGACCGGTATGCCGATCCTCCTGCAATGGCTGACCATCATCGGCACGGCTGCCATGTTGTGGGTGGGCGGTCACATCCTGCTGGTCGGCACCCACGAGTTGGGCTGGGACGGCTTGTACGACATCGTGCACGATCTCGAAGAGTCGGTGGCCGATGTCAGCGGATTCGGCGGTGTGTTGTCATGGCTGGTGAACACGGGGCTGTCGGCCGTCGTGGGCATCGTGGTCGGCAGTGTCGTGATTGCCGTCGTCTCCCGCTTCCACCGGACGAAACCCGCAGCCGCCCACTAGCCCGACGCAGAACTCCGACGTCGAGGAGCACGGAACTCCGACGTTGAAGAGCCTCAGACGTCGAGAAGCTCAGACGTCGAGAAGCACGGTGCCGTCGTCGCCGTTGACCGTGATCATCTGACCGGTGGTGATCATCGACGTCGCCATCTGGGTACCGACCACGGCCGGAATGCCCATCTCCCGGGCAACGATGGCGCAGTGCGAGAGCACCCCGCCGGTGTCCGCGACCACGGCACTGGCGATCGAGAACAACGGCACCCAGGGCGGCAGCGTCATGGGGCAGACCAGGATCTCACCTTCTTCCAGTTCGGTCGCCTGAGCCAGCGTGGTGACGACGCGAGCCCTGCCGGTCGCCGTTCCGGGTGAACCGGTGACGCCGGTCAGGACGTTTTCGTCGTGGACCGCATCGGGGTCGGGTGGCACCATGCCGAGCAGTCGCACCACGAGGGCATCCATGAACGGATCGAAGGGAGCATCGGCGGGCGGCGGAGGCGGCGGTGTCCCGAGGATCGGAGGAGGCGAGATGGTGCTGTAGGCCGCATGCTCTTCACGTCGGGCCGCCAGTTCGGCATCACGCTTGGTTCCGTTGGCCATGGCGTCGCGAAGTTCGTCGACGTAGAGAAAGTGCACATCGTCAGCGTCGGCCACGACACCGGATTCCGCCAGCCGACGCCCGATCTCACCCACGAAGCGACGGAACACGGCAACGCCGGTCTGGTCGATCCAGAACGCATGGTCCTCGGTGACCGGAAGGTTGTATTGAGCCGCCTCGTAGAGGTCGTTGAAATGCGCCAACTTGTCGGGATCATCGGCCAGGAGTTGCCGACACTTCGCCAGCTGGGTTTCCCGCTTGGCTTCGGCCCGAGCCAGGTGCAATTCGGGATTGTCGGCATCGTCCATGTCGAGGTAGCCCATGAGCGACCGAAGCGGAACCGAGGGATCCTCGATCCAGGTCTCGGCGAACATGTCGTAGACGCCGCCGCTGCGCCAGCCGAACTCGGCGAGGAAGTCAGCGAACTCGGCATTGAACTCGGCCGCTGCGTCGGACGCAGCGAGGGCGGCCGGGAGCTCGTCGAGCGGAGTCGATTCGAACAGCGTCCGCAGCTCGGCGTTGTCACGCACGATCCGGCTGAGCTTCCACAGACCGGTTCCGGTGTCCACGCTTCGGGTCCGGAAACCCTGAAGACACTGATAGGACTCGGTCTTGCTCTCCGGTTGGACGACCTCGTCGTAGAAGTCGCAGAAGGCCGAGGCCGACATCAGGCAGTAGTTGATGTGACCGTGGATGTACCACTGGTAGCGCATGTGGTCGATGAACCAGTCCAGCTTCTCGGCCAGCTCCGTATCGCTGAGCGTCGTCCAGTCGGCAACCCGCAGCTCCGAGTTGAGGGCGATGACCTCCGGCTTCCATTCGAACTGCCAGCGGGCGCCAACGCCCGGCACCTTCTCGGCCAACGTCTGCTCGTACCGACTCCATCGGCGTGCGGCCTCCTCCTCGTCGGGGATCGGGTGGAAGCTGACGTAGAAGAAGCCCTTCTCGAAACGCGGCGTCACCATGATCGAGGTGTCGTACTCGGCCTGGGCTTGGGTGAAGCCTTCGGCGATGGTGCGTCCGACGGCGTCGATCGACAATGGCGTCATGGGAGCGGTCATGTGGTTGTCGTAGGCCCAGAAGCCCTCGACCTCGTCCGGTCCCGGAAAGTCCTCGATGCTTACAGAAAGAGCCATGTTTCCCCTTGTTTCCGGTGTGCGTCGATCGTGATTTCGGGCGGTGCTAGGCCAGCGGACACGGCGATGCCAGGCGCCACCCGACAGCCAGGGCCTAGGGGGACTCGGTGCGAACCTCGGTCTCGAACGTGGCAGGACCGCTGACGCGAGAGCGAAGCGACGACATCACGTTGCGATGGGGTTCCGAACCCACCCAACGACGAAAGGTCGCCTCGTCGGCCCAGGACGAATCGACGGTCAAGCGCTTGCCTCCGAGATCGGTCACCAGGGCATAGTGCAGGAGCGCCCCGGGCTCGGCCGCCATCAGATCCTCGAGCGACTTGCGGATGCGGAAGGCACCTCGCATGAACGGGAGCATCGCCATGATCGAACTCGCCGGGAGTTCGCTGCGAAAGATGAAGCCGGCCTCGGCCGATCGGTCGGTGGCGGAACGTAGGGTCGGCATCAGGCCACCGGCCCTACGGATCGGTCAGCGACCCAGTTCCCGTGGAAGCCGAAGGGGACCCGCTGGGGCAGCGGCACCCGAGCCACGTAACCCCGGTCGAAATCCTGGGCGTCGAGGACAACGAACTCGGCGGTGCCGGCGCCGAGATCGTGGACGAAGGTGACCAGCCAACCATCGTCCTCGGCATCGCCGTCATCGCGTGCCACGAACACCGGCTCGCCGGCAGCTCGACCCGGCCCGTGATCGAACACCTGCCGAGTCCCGGTGTGCAGGTCATGTTTCAGCGTGGGCCATCCGACCGAGGAATCGCCCGAGACGGCTGCGCAGTAGCCGTAGCGATAGGGCTTGGTGCCGAGCGAGCCGCGGTGACGGGGAAACTCGTTCGAGGTGTCGTCGAGCACGGTGATGGACGCCCCCCGAGTGACGGGATCGAGTTCCCATCGTTCGAGGCGGGCCAGGTTGTCGCCGAAAGGGCCTCGCACGTCGGCATCGAACATCGTTGCGTAGTTGCAGAGGTCGACGATCACCTTGCCGTCTGCGGTGTCATAGGCATTCATCGGATGGAACGAGTACCCGTTGGGCACGTCGATCCAGATGATGTCCGACGCCTCTCCTTCCCGAGGAAGCAAACCGACGCGGTTGCCGTACTCGGGATTCCAACGGAACGGGAACTGGCCGGCAAAGGCCACATTCAGATCCACAGTGCAGGGCTGGTCGTAGACGATGGCGAAACGACTGGTCAACGACATGTCGTGGAGCATCGTCATCCCCAGCGGGATGTCCACTGTGCGCCGCACTCGACCATCGGTACCGATGACGACGTACTGCACATGGTCGAGCCACTCCGCCCAGGCATAGACCATGGCATGCATCTCGCCGCTGTCGGGATCGACTTTCGGATGGGCCGTGAACGCCCCGGGCAGGGTGCCGAAGAAGTCGTTGCGCCCCACCGTCTCGAGCTCGTAGGTGAGTTCCACCGGACATCCACCCGCTTCGACCATGGCCCACGTCCGACCGGCAAAGCCACCGACGTTGGTGTTCGGACCCAGAGAGGACCCGTTCCAATTGGTACCGGCGATGTCATCTCGGCCGCGCACCTCCGACACCCGACTGGAGCCCACGTAGCGATTCCGGTACCAGGCAGCTCGCCCGCCTTCGACCCGGAGGCCATGGACCATTCCGTCCCCCATGAACCAATGATGCGTGGCCGGATCGACCGTTCCGATGGGATTCGGCCCGTTGCGCAGATAGCGGCCGGTGAGCTCGACCGGCAGCTGGCCGATCACGGGGAGATCGAACGCGGTCACCTCCTCGGTGACCGGGGCGAAGTTGCCCGACAGATAGACGGCGGTATCGCTCGACGTTTCGTTCATGACCTTCGCTCCGACCTTCATTCCGACCTTCGCTTCCGACCTTCACCGTCAGAGGCGGACGTAACATTGTTATGTGAGATAACTTAGTGATGGATGACCGTTCCGTCAAGAGATGTCGCAACCGATGACCCTTCGTCGACCGCGTCGACCGACATGCGTTCCCGGCTGGTCGACGCTGCACTCACCTTGCTGCAACACCAGGGCGCAGCCGCTCTCACCGTCCGCAACATCACCACCCGGGCCGGCTGTTCGACCACGGGCATCTACACCTACTTCGGGGGCAAGAACGGCCTGGTCGACGCCATCTTCAGCAACGGCTTCGCCTCGTTCGACCAGGCACTCGACCCGTTTCTCGACGAAGGGGACCTGCTGGGGGCCGGGCAGGCATATCGGCGGTGGGCGCTCGCCCACCCCATGCAGTACATGGTCATGTTCGGCCGAGCCGTACCCGATTTCGAACCGTCCGACGCTGGGCTCGAGAGGGCCCTGGTGTCGTTCTCCAAGTTGGCGGCCGGCGTCCGACGTGCCGGCATCGGCGGCGACGCCGACCATCGGGCTCATCACATCTTCGCCACGGTGCACGGGTACGTGATGCTGGAGATGGCCGGGATGGCACCGCCCCTCTCCGTCCCGATCGAGACGCTCTACCTTCACGCGCTCGCATCGGCGAGCGAGCCGATCCGACCGCCCGGCCAAACCGTGAACTGACCGGGAAACCGAATCGCCGGGTGTCGACCGTGATCCGAGGCGGCATCATGGGACACCCCTCGACATGGGAGATGCCAGCGGTGAAGGTCTCGGCCGATTTCATCTGTGAACACGGAATGCCCCAGCCGTGGGCAACCTGCACCGAATGCATGCTGTTGCCTCGGGATCTGCAGCCCGAACCGATCGTCGAGAAGCCGCCGCCACCACCTCCGAAGCCACCACGAACACCCCGGGCGACACGAGGATCCCAGGCGCCTCGCTCGGTGAGCGCCGATGGCTCGCGGGTTGGCCGGGCCCCTCGACCCGACCGGGCGCCCCGGCCCAGCACGCGGCTGCCTCGACGGGTGGACGATCCCCCACCCGATCTGTTCGGCTCGTTCGATCTGGCCTACGAGATTCCGCCCGAGCACCTCGGGTACTACACCAACGGAGCCGAACGGGACTGGTTGCCGATCTCGACCATGCCCAGAGAACTTCGGGCCCTCGGCTGGGTGTACCTACAGATCGATCGCCGAGTAGTGGCACGCTGTCGTGTCACCGGCATCGGGTTCCGGGAACGACGATGGCGCCACGAACCGAACGAAACCGCAGCCGATGACGGCCCCGGTCCGACGCTCGAGCTCGAAGGCGATCGATGGGAACGAGTGGCGTGCGAACTCGGCCCCGACGGCGACCGGCCCGTGACGGGCTATCGCTACTTGCGCACCGCTCCCGACGACTCGGTCACGGTGGTGACGGGCGAAGACGAACTCGTGTGATCTTTCGACCCTTCATTTCCTCGACGATCAGTTCGTGGCCCTGAACCTGAACCTTGGTGCCGATTCCGGGCAGCACGGTGTTGGCGTCGAGGACGATGCCGGCCAGTGTCGTCACCTCGGGATTGACGAAGTCGACGCCGTGATGGTCTCGCAGGTCCGCCAGCGTCATCTCGCCATCGAGGCCGATCGAACCATCCTCGTGGACCACCGTGGCGTCGGCTGCGGTCTGGATCTCGGCGTCCATCACCTCGGCGATGATGTCGTCCAGCGTCAACCAACCCAGGGTTCCGCCGAATTCGTCGACGACGACCGCGGCGTGCGTGTGCTGGGACCGGAACAACTGGAGCACCCGCTCGGCGCTGGCCGATCCGGCGACACTTGGCACCGGTCTCAGCAGTTCGGCAGCGGCATCCGAGGTGCCCCGTTGCCGAGCCCGAATGAAGTCCTTCACGTGGAGGACGCCGACAACCCGGTCGATCGAACCGTCGATCACCGGAAACCGACTGATGGGCGAAGACCGGATCCGGCTCTCGACCTCGGCCGCGGAGGTGTCGATCGACATCGTCTCCACTCGCCCCCGAGGCGTCATCAGCTCCTCGGCGGTTCGCTCGTCCAACTCGAAGACATTGTGGATGAGATCCCGCTGCATGACCCCCAGCTGTCCGCTGTGGGCCGACTCATCGGTCACGATGGCCAACTCGGCGCTGGTGTAGAGCAACAAGCGCTTGTCGGGCTCGGGGATCCGGAGCAGACGCATCAACGCGAACGCCAGCGAGTTGAGGACGATCACCAAGGGTCGGAACGCCGTGCTGAAGAAGCGCATCACCGGACTCACCCGTAGGCTGACCGCTTCGGGAGCCTGTAGGGCAAGTGCCTTCGGGATCATCTCACCGAACACGACGTGCATGAACGTGATGCCGCTGAGCGCCACGACGAACCCGACCGTGTGGGCCGCTGCATTGGACAGGCCCCAGTTCTCGAAAGGGTCGTACAGCCAATGGGCGACGGCCGGTTCGCCGTACATGCCCAGACCAATGCTGGCCAGGGTGATTCCGAGTTGGGCGACGGCGATGTAGCCGTCCTTGCCGGCCGGCCGTTCCAGCACGGCGACCAGCCAGCCGGCCGCCCGGTTACCGCCTTCGGCCAGCGTCGACAGGCGACTCGAACGGGAACCGACCAGAGCGAACTCGGCAGCAACGAACACGCCGTTGACGGCCACCAACACGCTGATGACCAGGATCGGCACCACAACCGACCCGATCATCGTTCAGCCTCCGGAGCCGGAAAGCTGACCCGGGCGACGGCCCGCCCCTCCATTGCATCGACCCGCACCGCTGGATGAACGTCGCTGGCACCCACCACATCACCGACCCGAGGCACCCGGCCCAACTGGTGCCACACCCATCCGCCGACCGTGTCGACGTCGGCGACCGTCAAGTCGATGCCCGTCGCATCCCGGACCGCGGACAGCAACACGTCGCCCCGGATCCAAACTCGCCCTCGCTCCACGACGACGGGATCCAATTCGTCGTCGAATTCGTCCTGCAGCTCGCCGAAGATCTCTTCGATGGCGTCCTCCAGCGTCACCATTCCCGCCACATCCCCGTACTCGTTGACCACCAGTGCGCAGTGTCGCGACTCGTCTCGCAGCGTGCGCCACAGATTGGGAACCGCCGTGGTCTCGACCACTGCCAGAGCCGGAATTGCCACGTCGCCCACCACCGACGAGGGATCCCTGTCCGCTCGGAGAAACAACTCGCGCAGGCTGACCATCCCTTCGATCTCGCCCCGGTCATCGGTCACCGGAAAACGCGTGTGGCGACCGGCCGACAACTCCGACAACGCGTCGCGAACCGGAGTCGATGCCGACACGGTGACCAGCCGGGTTCGCGGCGTCATGATCTCGCGCACCAGTCGAGCGTCAACGTTGAGGATGCCGGCCAACATGTCTCGCTCGGCGGCATCGATGAGACCGCCAGCGGCACTGTCCTGGTAGAGGCGGGCCAGCTCTTCGGGCGAGTGCACGTGGGCATGGCTGTGATCGACCGAGAGTCGCATCGCCCTCATCAACCGGAAAGCCGAGCCGTTGAAGATGGTCACCAGCGGCCGGAACAGCCACTGACTGACCCGCATCGGAGGAAGCGTGACCATGGCCAACTTCTCGGGGTACCGAAGGGCCGCCGTCTTCGGCAGCAGTTCCCCCAGGACGACCTGGAGCGTCGTGATGAAGATCAGCACCACGACGATGGCCAGTCCACGGCCGCCGACGGATCCGAAGACCGGTTCGAGCAACGGCGTGAGTTGGGATTGTCCGTAGGCGCCGGCCACCAGACTGCTGAGGGTGATGCCGATCTGGCAGGTCGCGACGTAGGAGTCGAGACGGTGGGGATCCTGCAGGATGTCGAGCAACCGTCGAGCTGGTCGACTGCCACCCTCTGCTGTTTCCTGTACCCGTGACCGACGGGATCCGACCGTGGCGAATTCGGCGGCCACGTAGAGGGCGTTGAAGGCAACCATCACGCCGATGATCAAGAGCTGGAGGACAGTCGTCATGGGAAAACAGTCATAGGAAAACAGTCATAGGAGAACAGTCATCATCGCCCGTCGTGACATGCGCCGTGGGGGCCGTCATCGATCGGCAGCGGTTGATCCATCGGTCTCATCGTAGTGAGCGCTCGTGGCCAATCCCGAGACCATCGGGCCGTTCGACGTTCGACCGGTGATCGACTGCCAGATCTTCTCCGGTGTCAGGGGAAGATCGAGATGACGGATCCCGGTGTCCGCGAGCGCATCCAGCACGGCATTGTGAGCCGACGCGGTGGCGGCATTGCAGCCGTTCTCGCCGATCCCCCGGGTCCCCAGCGGATTCCGTTCGGTCACGGTCCCCAGCGTCTCGGTCTCGATGCTGCACAACTCGGATGCTGCCGGCAACAGATAGCTGGCGAAGGTGGCCGACATCGGGTTACCCGACACGTCGTAGCCGATGTCCTCGAACAGGGCCTGACCCAGGCCGGCCACCGCTCCCCCGTGTTGCTGTCCTTCGACCAACGTCGGTTGCAGCACGCGCCCGCAGTCATCGACTGCCGCATGGGACAGGAGGCGAACCGCTCCGGTCTCGTTGTCGACCTCGACCACCGTCACATGGCTGCCGTAGGGATGGGCCGCTCCGCTCACCGATTCGTTCCTGGTGGCCTCCAGACAGTTGCGCTCGGACCGACCTGCCAACTGAGCCCACGTCACCCGTCGAGTCGGCACCCCGGCCACGGCCAGACCGGCATCCATGCCGTGCCCGGCCGGAGCCACCACCAGATCGCTCTCCGCGGCCTCCAGCTCGGAGGCCACGAGCGGTCGGGCCGCCGCGACGATGTCCTCGCAGGCATGCACGAGGGCCGAGGCCGCCACCTGGGTCGAACGCGACCCGCCCGTGGTCTGCCCGCTGGCTACGACGTCGGTGTCGGCATCGACCATCGCGATCAGCGACGGATCGATGCCCAGCTCCCGGGCAACGAGCGCCGACCACGTGGTGAGATGTCCCTGCCCGTGGGAGGGGCTGGCGCAGCCGATGAGTACCGACCCATCGGCGCGGACCTGCACGAGGGCCGAGTCGCGGGGAGCACCCCGACCCGAGGTCTGCGCGTAATTGCCGATGCCGATACCGATCTGCCAGCGCGCCCCTGCGTCGCGACGCCGTTGCTGTTCGGCGCGCCATCCCGCGACGTCAGCGAGTTCGAGCGACCGTTGCATCGCTCGCTGCGGATCAGCACGATCGTAGACGACCGCCTCGAACCCGGGCCCCGACGCCGACACCAGAGGAAATTCGTCGGCCGAGGCCAGATTGCGCAGGCGGAGCTCGATGGGGTCCATCCCCAGTTCGGCTGCGGCCAGATCGAGGAGCCGTTCCCTGGCGTGGTTGGCCTCGGGCTGCCCGGCCCCTCGGTAGGCGCCAACCGGGGTGGTGTTGGTCAAGACCGCACGGGCCGAACAGCGGTACCGAGGGATCCGATACATGCCGGGGAACTGGCGACGAGCCGAGATCAACAGCAACGCCGAGAGGTGGGCAGAGGCGCCGGCGTCGGCAGTGACATCGACGTCCATCCCCGTGATGTGACCGGCTTCGTCGAAACCCACGCGGATGGCGGTGTGATAGCCCCGCCCCTGGGCCATGCCGGTGAGGTTCTCGTATCGGCCCTGCAGCCATCGAACCGGTCGACCCAGGCGACGGGCCAGATCGCACACCACGACGAACTCGGGGGAGATCGAACCTCTACCTCCGAACCCGCCGCCGACTGCAGGAGAGCGGACTCGAATCCGATGGGCGTCGATTCCCAGCTGAGGGGCCAACTGATCTCGTATTCCCTGGACGCCTTGACTCGTGCACCAGACGTCCAGTCCATCGCCGAGCGGTGTGGCCAGGATGCCATCGCACTCGAGCGGGGCCGACGCAACACGATTGTTGACGATGACGGCCTCCACGACATGGACCGCCTCGGGGCCGATCGGATCCGCTCCCCCATCGATGAGTTGGTACACGACATTGGTACCGCTCTCGGGGTAGAGCGGGGGTGCAGCGGCCGAGGTCAGAGGATCGAGGACCGAGTCCGACGTCTCGATCTCGACATCGACGAGATCGGCGGCGTCGGTGGCTGTGGCGACATCCCGGGCTACGACCACGGCGATCGCCTCACCCACGAACCGCACGCGATCTCGGGCCAGCGGCGGGCCGCACATCGAGGCCGGCAGATCGCCGAAGAGATGAAACGGACCGAGAGGCGACGTCTGGCCCGTCTCGACCGCAACGACTCCCGGATGGGCGGCCGCAGCCCGGGCGTCGACCTCGACGAGGCGACCGTTGGCCACGGGCGAGCGGACGAAGACTGCATGCAACGCGTCATCGGCACCGAGATCGGCGGTGAAGGCACGGTGACCGGTGACCAACGCCCGATCCTCGGCTCTTCCCGGCCCGGGGCCCGGTCGGGTGATCCCGATCTCGTCCACCTAGAGCTCGACGCCGAGGGCGGCGGCAAGAGCAGGAAAGTCGTCGACCACGAGGTCGTGGATGGGGTTGGGCTCGGGATCGGGCGGTCCTTCGGTTCCCCATTCCAGCGGACGCCTGACGAACGCAGTGGTGAAGCCTCTGGCCTTGGCAGCGTCGAGATCGAAGTTGTGGCAGGCCACCATACAGATCTCGGATGGCTCGAGCTGGAGGAAGTGGGCTACCCGGTCGTAGGCCTCGGGCAACACCTTGTACTTGCCGATCGCTTCGCACGAGAACACCGCATCCCACGACAGCCCGTTGCGGCGGGCCGTGTCCATGATGATGCGAAAGCTGAGAATGGTGAACGACGCACACAGGAACGAGCCTCGCAACCGGGGAAGCACGGCCGGGAAATCGGGCCAGCATTCGAAGTTGTGTGCTGCGGTGTAGGCGATGGCCTGACGCTCTTGGGCGGTGAATGCTTCCAGATCGTGTTCGGTGAGGAGTTCGTCGAGCGCGGATCGATGGGCATCGTCGAAGTTGATCGTCGGCGGCGAATGCTCCCCCAGGTTCACCACCCGACCCAACGATCGTCGTCGCAGTTCGTTGGCCATTGCCGACCAATCGCGGTCGACTCCATGGCTGGCCCCGGCCGCCGCCAACGCCGTCGTGAAACCCGTGTGCCAATCGAGGATGGTGCCGCCGGTGTCGAAGGTGAGGGCACGAACATTTTCGAAGGTCACAGCACGACCGTCTTGCCTGCATCGATGGAGCCGTCGTCGACGGAGTTGATCATCACCGGCTGCATCGTACGACGGCGGCCCTCCCACCGCCAGGAAGCGGCCGAAAGCCCGATTCGGTCGACGCCGGTCAGTCCCTGGGCTCTTCTCGAATGCGATTCTGCGGACCGCCCGACCACCATGCGTCCAGCCGAGAGCGATGGTGATCGGCCCTGAACTCCACCTTGACCCCGGGTGACTCGGGCTCGATGGAGACGTCGAAACCGGGATTGGGGGTGGCCCACAACACCTGCACCCCGGACGAGGAGAAGGAGATGGCTGCCGTCCCGCCGGTGAGCGAGAACGTCTGGGTCGTCGCGGCCTGGGTCGTCGGGGCCTGCGTGACGGGGGCCTGCGACACCGGAGGTCGAGGGGTCGTGGCGAGGGTTCCCGGCGACTGTGCACCCGGCGACTGTGCACCCGGCGACTGAAGGATCGTCGATGACATCGACTCGGGCATGCCATCGTCGCCTTGCCCGGCATTCGCTCCGGCCTGGTCGGTCCCGATCGGAAGGTTCGACTCCGTCGATGTCGAGACGGGGGCCTGCCCCGGGACCCCCGACCCATCTGCGGCCAGTGCCGAGGGCTGATCCACCACCTGATCGTCCACGACCGACACTCCGGCCCAGGCGACCCCGACTGCGGTCGTACTGGCAGCGACCCACATCACGAACATCAGGAACTTCTTCATCGGACTCAGTGTGGTCGGCCATCGCCGGATCTGCGTCAAGCACACCCTAAATGATCCCTAAGCGCGACCCAGGACCACACGGTCGGCCCATCCGTCGTTTAGGTTCAGGCCGTGGCATCCGTAGTGGTCGTTGAGGACGACCATCAGATCCGTGACCTGGTGGTGCGGGCACTGGCAGGCTCGGGACACGTCGTGTGGTCCGAGGCCACCGGGATGGCTGGGCTACAGAGTGTGATCGGCAACGCTCCCGATGTCGTGGTTCTCGACCTCGGCCTGCCCGATGTGGATGGCGGTGACGTGCTGAGGATGATCCGGGGGGTATCGCAGGTTCCGGTCATCATCGCCACTGCTCGCGATGACGACGACGAAATCGTACGTCTCCTCGATGCCGGCGCCGACGAATACGTGGTCAAGCCCTACTCGGGCGCCGAACTCGAGGCCCGGGTCCGAGCCCTCCTGCGACGCGCAGCCGCGACCGGCCCGTCGAATCGACTCACCGTCGGGCCCATGATCGTCGATCTTCGATCCCGGTCCGTGACCGTCGACGGAGCGCCGATCGATCTGAACCGCAAGGAATTCGACCTGCTGGCGTATCTTGCGACCCGATCGGGCGAAGTCGTCAGTCGTCAGGAGCTGTACGCCGAAGTGTGGCGCCAGCCCTACGGCGGCGCCGACAAGACGATCGACGTGCACCTCTCGTGGCTGCGCCGCAAGCTGGGTGAAACTGCAGCCGCCCCCCGTTTCCTGCACACGATTCGCGGGGTCGGCATCAAGCTCGTCTCGCCGGCATGAGACGGCAGCTCGTCACGGTGTTCGTGGCGATCTCGTTGATGGTGGCGATCGCGTTCGTGGTACCCCTCGGGTTCCTGGTGCGGAGCACTGCCGAGGACCGGGCCACCGACGGGGCCCGATCCGACGCGGCAGCCATCGTGCCCGCATTGGTCTCGGGCAGCTCGCGGGAGCAGATCGAATCGGCGGTCGGAGCCACCGCCAGCGGCCAGTCGGGTCGCATGACGGTGATGACCTCGACCGGCTGGATCATCGGTCCCGAGGTCGACATGTCGCCTCGTCTCGACGCCGCGTTGGACCGTGGGGTGTCCGCCATTGGTTCGGTCGAAGGAGGCATCGAGGTGGTCACCGCGGTAGCCAGTGGCCCCGGCGAACTTTCGGCGATCCGGGTTCTGGTCCCCGACGATGACCTCCGCCGCGGACAAGGTACGGCGTGGGCTGCATTGGCCGCCGTCGCCATCGCCCTCGTCGGACTGTCGGTGGTGGTTGCCGATCGGCTGGCCCGATCGATCGTTCGGCCGGCACAGGAGTTGGCGCGGGCCGCCCACCGACTGGGCGAAGGCGACCTGACCACGACCGTGGATCCCGATGGCCCGCCCGAGCTCGTCGAGCTCTCCGAGGCCTTCAACCGTCTGGGCGCCGAGGTCTCGACGATGCTCGAGCGGGAACGAGAACTCATTGCCGAATTGTCACATCGTCTCCGCACCCCGCTGACCAAGCTGCGCATGCGGGTCGATCAGGTGACCGAGACCGAGTTGGCCGATGAGCTGCGGACCGACGTGGCCGACGTGACCCAGGTGGTCAACGATCTGATCGCCGAGGCCCGGACGTCACTGAGCACTCGGGTACCGACCGAAGGCGACAGCGTCGATCCGAACCGGGGACCGCGGGACTCGCGGGAGTCGTGCGACGCTGTCGCCGTCGTGACCGACCGGGTCGAATTCTGGTCCGTGCTGGCCGAGGACACCGAACGGCCGTGGTCGTTCGAACGAAGGGCGCCGTCGTTGATCGTGCCTCTGTCGGCCTCCTCCTTGGCGGCGGCCATGGACGTGCTGATCGAGAACGTCTTCTCCCACACCGAGGATGCCGTCCGCTTCGTCGTCGGCATCGAAGACGTGGCCGGCGAGGCCTCGATCTGGGTCGGCGACGGAGGCCCCGGTCTCGACCCCGAGCGACTGGAACGTGGCGTCAGCGGAAGCGGATCGACCAGTCTGGGGCTCGACATCGCCCGTTCCACGGCCGAGAAGATCGGCGGCACGCTCCGCATCGGATCGAG
>ERZ888423.671-NODE-671-length-34268-cov-48.372665_pt1 | contig 34268 bp, 37 predicted proteins | sample MGYA00520523_ERZ888423 | MGnify/ENA primary metagenome ERZ888423 (study PRJEB32303, sample SAMEA104408611) | aquatic metagenome | biome: Brackish water; feature: Pelagic; material: water | place: Baltic Sea | collected 2014-06-08T10:24:00 | depth 30,27 m ...
GAAGCCGACGGCGCGTCCCATGAGCCATGGTCGCTGGCCGATTGGGTGCGCGATTGGGGCGAGCTGGAGGCGCTGAGTGCAACCGAGACGATGCGCCAATTGGACAGCGCCCCGCCCCATGAGGTTGCCCACCGCGTCTGGATGATTGCGGCGCGCGCGCAGGCGATGGTATCGGCCCGGCGCTGGCAGCGGCCCGGTCTGGTGGGTGTGAACCCCGCACGCGACGCCGTCGATCTGGTCGAACACCGTTTCCCCTACACCAGGTTTTTCACCGTCGAGGAATTCGCCTTGCGCCACCGCCGCTTTGACGGGGCGCTTTCGGCCGAGCATCACCGCGCCGTGTTCCGGGTGGCCGATGCGGTGACGGTTTTGCCTTATGATCCGGTGCGGGACCGGATCTTGCTGGTCGAGCAACTGCGCCTTGGGGCCTATGCGCATGGCGATGCGCGGCCATGGTTGTTGGAACCCATCGCGGGCATGATCGATGCGGGCGAGCCCCCCGAGGTTGCCGCGCGTCGCGAAACCGAGGAAGAGGCCGGGCTGCAGCTTGGCGCGCTTCATCAGGTGGCGCGCTATTACCCCAGCCCCGGCGGCTTGGCGCAGGTCTTGATCAGCTATGTTGCCATCGCCGATCTGCCCGATGACGTCACGGGCATCGCCGGGCACGAGGGCGAGGGAGAGGATATCTTGTCCCATCTGGTGGCGTGGGATCTGGCCTGCGAGATGCTGGCGGCGGGCGATATGGTCAACGCGCCGCTGGTCATTTCGATGCAGTGGTTGCAAATCCATCGCGACCGATTGCGCACATCGGGTTGAGCTTTCCGGGCGGCACGCTTATCCCTTGGCGATCAAGCCCCTGCATTGGCGGAGCCTCAAAGATGACCATCCATTCCGATCTGGCCGCCGCCATCGGCAATACCCCTCTGATCCGATTGCGCAAATTGAGCGCGCTGACGGGCTGTGAGATCCTGGGCAAGGCGGAATTCATGAACCCCGGCCAATCGGTCAAGGATCGCGCGGCGCTCTATATCATCCGCGACGCCGTGGCGCGCGGGTTGCTGGGGCCGGGCGGCACGATCGTGGAGGGCACGGCCGGCAATACCGGCATCGGTCTGGCGCTGGTGGGTGCCTCGATGGGCTATCGCACCGTGATCGTCATGCCCGACACCCAAAGCCAGGAGAAAAAGGACATGATCCGGCTTGCTGGTGCCCAGTTGATCGAGGTGCCGGCCGCGCCCTATCGCAACCCCAACAATTACGTCCGCTATTCGGGCCGTCTGGCCGAGGCGCTGGCAAAGACCGAACCCAATGGCGCGATCTGGGCCAACCAGTTCGACAATATCGCCAACCGTCAGGCCCATATCGAAATGACAGGCCCCGAGATCTGGGCCCAGACCGAGGGCCGGGTGGATGGGTTCATCTGTGCCGTGGGTTCGGGCGGAACGCTGGCGGGCGTTGCGGCGGCGTTGCAGCCCCTTGGCGTCAAGATCGGGCTGGCCGATCCCGATGGGGCGGCGCTTTACAATTTTTATACCTCGGGTGATCTGCGGGCCGAGGGATCCTCGATCACCGAGGGCATCGGGCAGGGACGCATCACCGCCAATCTGGAAGGCTTTGCCCCCGATTTCGCCTATAACATCCCCGATGCCGAGGCGTTGCCGATCGTTTTCGACACCTTGGCCGAGGAAGGCATCTGTCTGGGCGGATCGTCGGGGGTCAACATCGCAGGCGCCGTGCGCATGGCCCGCGAGATGGGGCCGGGCCACACCATCGTCACGATCTTGTGCGATTATGGAACGCGCTATCAATCCAAGCTCTACAACCCTGCGTTTTTGCGCGGCAAGGGATTGCCGGTCCCCGACTGGCTGGACCGCCCGCCCGCCGATATCCCCGAGGTCTATCAGAACGTATGATGCCCCGATTTTTTGTAGCCGCGCTGTTTGTTTTGGTGTTTACGCTGGCTCTGCCGCCATCGCTTGCGGTGGCTCAAGCCCCGCCCGTTGCCAATCCTGCGGCAACAGAAACCGGGGTGATCGATTATGCGGCATGGGAAACCGAAGCCGCCCGCGCCGAGAACCTGATCGATGCGGCGACGGCATCGACCTCGTTTCTGGAAAATCTCAGGGCCACGCTGGTGGTGTGGCGGGCGCGGTTCATGGCGTCCCAGAACGCAAATGCCGCGCGCATCGCCACGATCCAACGCCAGATCGACGCGCTGGGTCCGATCCCTGCCGAAGGGGAAACAGAGCCGCCAGCCATTGCGGAACGCCGTGTCGCGCTGGCCGCACAACTGGCCAGCGCACAGGTCCCACGCGTGACCGCGGTCGAGGCGTTCAACCGCGCCAATGGGCTGATTTCCGAACTGGACGCCATAGCGGCCGAGCGCAAGGCACGTGCCCTGCTGGAACGCGATCTGGCCCCCGTCAATCCGCTGAACTGGCCCCCCGCGCTGGCGGGGCTGGCCGATATTGTCCTGGCCATCCCGCAAGAGATTGTCGCGCGGATCGAAACCCACCGCAGCAGCGGCCAAAGCTTCTGGGATCGGCTGCCCTTTGCTGCGCTCTTGAGCCTGATCGGCCTGTTCTTGGTGCTGCGCAGCCGGTTCTTTGTCGGGCGCTGGACCGATCAACTCCAGCGTCAAGATGGGGCGCGGCGTGGGCGCGGGGTGCTGGCCTTTGCCATATCCTTGTTGCAGGTTCTGTTTCCCATCCTGGGATTGATGCTGCTGGGTGTGGCCATCGCATCGCTTGACCTGTCGGGCGAGGTTGGCCTTGCCTTGTTGGGGGCGGGCGTGTCCGCGCTTGTGTCGGTCTATCTTGCGCTGTGGCTGGCTGGTCGGCTGTTCCCCGCCAACCTCGAACTGGAAGCGGCCTTTGGGGTCGCGGCAGCGCTGCGCTTGCCTTTGCGGCGGGCCACGCTGCTGGCGGGGCTGTTCCTGGGGTTGGGCGAGGTGGCCGAAACCATCGCCGCGCAAGATGTGGTGCCGGAGGCCGCGCGCGGGGTCATCGTGTTGCCGGTCTATGTCGGTCTTGCGATGGCCTTTTTGTGGCTGACGCGGCTGTTGCGCCTGCATCGCCAGAACATGCTCGATGCCGCCGATGAGGGTGACGGCGGATTTGCCACGCGGATGATGCGTATCTTCGTATTGTCCGTGCGATTGGTGGCAATCTTGGGCACGGCGCTGGCTGCGGCGGGGTATCTGAACCTTGCCGAAGCGGTGATGCGGCCCACGGGGCTGACCTTGGGCCTGTTTGGGCTTTTGGTGGTCGTGCAAGGTCCGATCCGCGATATCTATGCGCTTTTGTCCGGTCAGACCCAAGATGAAGCGCGCCAAGCGCTTTTGCCCGTCTTGATCAACCTGTTGCTGGTGGTCGCGGCCTTGCCGCTTCTGGCGCTGATCTGGGGGATGCGGGCCGATCAGCTGTCGGAAACGATCAGCCGCTTTTTCGAAGGCTTCGATCTGGGCGGCACACGGATCACGCCGGCCATCATTCTGGCGGTGGTGTTGGTCTTTGCCATCGGCATGGTCGCCACGCGCATCTTGCAAAGCGCGCTGCGCAGCACGGTCTTGCCGCGCACCAAGCTTGATGTCGGCGCCCGCAACGCGGTCGTGTCGGGCATTGGCTATGTCGGCATCGCGCTGGCGGCGGTTATTGCCATCACGACGGCGGGGATCGACCTGACCGCTTTGGGCGTGGTTCTGGGTGCCTTGTCGGTGGGCATCGGTTTTGGTCTTCAGAATGTGGTCAACAACTTTGTCTCGGGCATCATCTTGTTGATCGAACGGCCGATTTCCGAGGGTGACTGGATCGAGGTGGGCCCCACCATGGGCATCGTCAAGTCGATCTCGGTGCGCTCCACCGTGATCGAGACCTTTGATCGGACCGATGTGATCGTGCCCAATGCCGATCTGATTGCGGGCACCGTCACCAACTGGACGCGCGGCAACACCATCGGTCGGGTGATCCTGACGGTGGGTGTGGCCTATGGCACCGACACGCGGCGGGTCGAAACGATCTTGCACGAGATCGCCCGATCTCATCCCGATGTGGCGCGTTTCCCCGAACCGGGTGTCGATTTCATGGGTTTTGGCGCCGACAGTCTTGAGTTTCGCATGCGCGTCATCTTGCGCGACATCAACAAGCTGGCGGCGGTGCGCACCGAATTGAACCACCGCATCGCCGAACGTTTCGTCGCCGAGGGTGTCGAAATTCCCTTTGCCCAGCGTGACATCTGGCTGCGCAACCCCGAGGCGCTGATGGCGCGCGGCACGCCACCCGATGCCAGTGTCGCCAAACCCCGCCGCCGGACCCCAAAAAAGGATGAGGCTGCATCATGACCGAACCGCTTTTTGTCGCGGAGCCCTATCGCAAATCCGCCACCGCGCGCGTGATCGCCCAGACCGACGAGGGCGGTTTGATCCTTGATCGCACGATTTTTTATGCGCGCGGGGGTGGTCAGCCCGGCGATAGCGGCACGCTGGATTGGGAAGGGGGGCGCATTGCCATCGCCACCACGATCAAGGGCGATGGGGGTGCCATCATCCTGGTTCCGGCCGAGCCGTGCATCCTGCCGCCCGTCGGGGCCGAAACGGAACATCGGCTCGATTGGCATCTGCGCTATGGTCACATGCGCATCCACACCGCCCTTCATCTGTTGTCGGTGGTGCTGCCCTATCCGGTCACGGGCGGCGCCATCGGCCATGACAAGGGCAGGCTGGATTTCGACATGCCCGACAGCCCCGATGATCCCGCCGTGATCGAAGGGCGGCTGAACGCCTTTGTCACCCGCGACCTGCCGGTCAGCGCGGATTGGATCAGCGAGGCAGAGCTCGATGCCAATCCGGGTCTGGTCAAGACCATGTCGGTGCAGCCCCCGCGCGGGGCAGGGCGTATTCGGTTGATCCGCATCGGTGCGGGCAGCACACAGGTCGATCTGCAACCCTGCGGTGGCACCCATGTCGCGCGCACGGGCGAAATCGGCAAGCTGGTCTTGGGCAAGATCGAGAAAAAGGGCCGCCTCAATCGCCGGGTCACCATCGCGCTGGCCTGACCGCCGCGGGGGGATGTCGTGCGGTCCGCCCGCACCGTCTTGCGGATTGCCCCCGGTCCGGCGGGCCAAGGGCCCCAGATCACACAGATGCGCAATCAGACATGACCATCGGCAAAGCGTGTGTCGGGGGGCGCAAGACCCCGATCGAGCCGACAGCGCCTTTGGCGCGTTTCAGGTTTTCCAGAAAGCATGGGCTGCAGTCTTCAGGTTGTTGGTGCAGGCGTCGGGGTGAAGCGGTTGAGGATGGGTCCGACGCGGCGCCAGAGCCTGTTGCGCGAGCACGTCGATGAGGAGGCCATCCCGTGCGTGAGCTTTTTCCCGGGACAATCTAACACTGAAGGCGCATTGATGCGGTCATGGCGCAGAGCCGCCTTGACCTTGGAGCTGTGCCACAGCCCGAAGGGGGCCGCCCCGGGCAGGCCACCGCCCTTGGGCGCCCAGCCCCGCAACGGGCCCATGTTGGTCTTTACCGGGATTTCATCACTGAAGACGGGCCGCGTCGTCTCAATGCGCCCCTGATGGCCTTGCCACTTGACGCGGTGGCGCTTCACATCGGGGCCAAAAACGCTTTGTACCGTGAGCATATCCAGGCGATCCCGGCGTCAGGCTGTGTGCCAATCGGGGAATGTTGGATGCAACCATCCTTGAAATTACTTTGCATTTCCTGAGTGATGGTTTTGGCATCCTGTGCGCCGCCAGGCCCCCTGTACCAGCTTGAAGGATTGTCCATTGCGGACCGAAGCGGGGTGGCTAATTCCCGTGTCTTACGCACCTCTCATCTTACTGGTCACACCATGTGGGACCAAAGCGATCCCGAAACGGGTGGCATGGCACTTAGCGTGAGGACCACGCTTCTGATGGGCGTGTCTTGCGGTGACATTGTGGAAACCAACGCCCAGTTGAGGGTTTATGAACAGTAGAAGACGAGCAGACCGGGGATTCTTTGCTATGCTTCCAAGGTGGCCCAAACACATGTCGTCCGGTGCTGTGGCGGCCGGGCGGGGCACGGAAATTCCGGCATCAAGATTGGGTAAATCTTGGTGACGCCCGCGAAGGTGACGCTTTCGTTTCAGCTCGCCGGCACCTCCCCTGTGTTGGTCCGGAACGAGGCTTCTACAACCCACAAAAGCTACGGAACATGGCAGGTTGGTCAGGAAAAACCGTCACCATGGTCACAGGCCCAGAGGAATCCTGCGTGCCGGTGCATGTGACGTCGGGCAGGTCGTTGGCCGTTGCTTTTGGGTCAATAGGGGTTCTTGGCGCTGCGGTCTTTTGACAAGGAGCCTTGGCTGCGGGACACCAGCATTTCGATCGCATCAGCCAGATGGATGCGGTCGATATGGTGATCCCCGCGGGCCACGCGGATCTTGTGGGCTTCGAGCATCACATCGGCGTGGCGGTGACCTTCGGGCGGTTCGAAGCGGTACGAGGCCAATTCGATCCTGAGCCCCAAGGGGTCGCGGAAATAGAGTGAATCCATGAACCCGCGATCCACCGGGCCGGAATGTTTGACCCCGCGTGCATCGAGCCGGGCGGCTACCTGCCAGAAACTTGCCTGACTGACGCTGAAGGCGATGTGGTGCAATGAGCCGACCCCTTCGGGGACTGCTTTTGCGTCGGGTTTGCGGGTTTCGTTGGTGAAGACCGTGATCAGCCGCCCATCGCCCGGGTCGAAATACACATGCCCCTCGCGCGGGTTGTCCAGATTGGGCTGGTCAAACACGAAGGGCATTCCCAGCACGCCTTCCCAAAAGTCGATGGAGCTTTGTCGGTCGGCCCCGATCAATGTGATGTGGTGGACGCCTTGTGTCTGGATCTTGCGCAATGCGGTCTCGGTCATGGGGCGGTCTCCGATAGGGTGCATGCCAGACCTAGCGCAATCAGCCGGGTGTGTCCCGTGCGTGGACGCACATCATCTGTTGGCGGGATCGGCCTGTCTGGGGGGGTGGCATTTGGGCCGCGTGCCGCCGTTGTGTCGCAGGGCGGTGTTGATTCAGATCAATCTGGAGGATCGAGGCTGAATGTAAACCTCTGGCCACAGGAACAGCGCCTGAGACGGGGAAACGCGCATGAAGCAGAGATTTCAGGGCAGCCGCAGGGCCTTTTTGGCCTTGGCCGCGGCCGGGGGGGCCGCGGCCGCAGTGCCCGCAGCCAAGGCGGCAGCGCCGACCGTCACAACGCGCGCAAGGATCGTGATCATCGGCGCGGGCGCAGCAGGCACGGCGATGGCCAACCGGCTGGTGCGGCGCTTGCAAGGCGCGCAGATCACCGTGATCGATCCACGCGCCGAGCATCTGTATCAGCCCGGCCTGTCCTTGGTGGCCGCGGGTTTGAAGCCGGCCTCCTATGTGGTCAGCCGCACCACCGATTGGTTGCCCGATGCCGTGTCTTTGGTGGCCGAACGGGTGGCGGCGGTCGATCCCTTGGCGCAGACGGTGGCCACGGAGGGCGGCGCCGTGCTGGAGTATGACTTTTTGATCGTGGCGCCGGGGCTGATCCTTGATCACGACGCCATCGAGGGGTTCAACCTTGATATGGTGGGACACAATGGCATCGGCGCGCTTTATGCCGGGCCGGAGCATGCCGCGCGCACATGGACCGCTGCCGCGCGCTTTGTCGAGACGGGCGGCCGGGCGGTTCTGACCCGGCCCGCGACCGAGATGAAATGCGCGGGCGCGCCGCTCAAGCATACCTTCCTGCTCGATGACCGCCTGCGCCGGGCGGGAAACCGGGGCAAGGCCGAACTGGCCTATATCGTGCCGCAGCGGGCGCTGTTCGGTGTGCCGATCGTGGCCGAAAAGGTCCGGATGCTTTATGCGGATCGCGGCGTTACGACGACCTATCAGCGCAGCTTGCGCAGCATAGATGCCGATCGCCGCGTGGCCAGTTTCAGCGATCCTGATGGGGGAATGCATGAAGAGGCCTATGATTACCTGCATGTGATCCCGCCCCAGCGCGCGCCCGAATTTGTGGTGCAGTCGGGCCTGTCATGGGCAGATCGCTGGACCGATCAGGGCTGGGTCGATTGCGACATGGCCACGCTGCGCCACAATCGCTACGACAACATCTGGGCCGTGGGTGATGTGGCGGGCGTGCCAAAGGGCAAGACGGCCGCATCGGTCAAATGGCAGGTGCCGGTGGTCGAGGATCATCTGGTGGCCGCCATCCAGGGCCGTCAGGGGACCGAGATCTTCAACGGCTACACCTCTTGCCCGCTGATCACGCGGATCGGGCGTGCGATGCTGGTGGAATTCGATTACAACGACAATCTCGTGCCGTCATTTCCTGGTCTGATTGCCCCGCTCGAAGAGTTGTGGATCAGCTGGTTGATGAAGGAGGTGGCGTTGAAGCCCACCTATAACGCGATGTTGCGCGGCGCGGCGTAAATGGGCCTCGAAGGAAAACGGACATGAAAGAGCTGACCCTTGAAACCTTGATCGCGGTTCTGGAAGAGATGTTTGGCACAGCCCTGTTCTGGGCCATGGTGGCGGCAGCGGCCTTGGTAACGGCGGCATGGGTCTATGTGCTGGTGCGCGACCGCGCGTTGGGGATGCGGCAATTCCTGATCGCGCAACTGTTCATGCCGGTTGGGGCCGTGTTGGCGGTATGGTTCGTGATGGTGATGACCCATTCGCGGCTGGCCGATATCGGTGGGCCTGTGGATGTCATCATTTTTCTGGGTGTGGCTGCCATGGGTGCCGAGGGGACCGCGATCGTGGTATATGTGATCGAGCGCATGTTTCGCCGACGCGCTGGCGATCGCCCAGTGGGGGTGTGATACCGTTATATTGCCTGCGGCGGGGCAAGCTTGATTGCCGCCAGTGACTTTCTGTGATTGTGAAGCCACTGTCGATGCGGGTCGTGCTTGCTCTGCCTGCGGCTTTGGGCAAGATCATCTGCAAATTTGGGTATATGCCAGCGATTGGACGATTTTCATGCGGATAGCGATGATCGGAACGGGGTATGTCGGGCTTGTGTCGGGTGTGTGTTTTTCCGATTTCGGGCATGATGTGATCTGCGTCGACAAGGATCCTGCGAAAATCGACAAGCTCAACCGGGGCCAGGTGCCGATCTTTGAGCCGGGGCTTGATCCGCTGATGGCGCGCAATGTGGATGCGGGCCGGCTGTCGTTTACCACCGATCTGCGGGCAGCGGTCGATGGGGCGGATGCGGTGTTCATCGCGGTGGGCACGCCCACGCGGCGCGGTGACGGGCATGCAGATCTGAGCTATGTCATGGCTGCGGCCGAGGATGTGGCGCATGCGCTGACGGGCTATGCGGTGATCGTGACCAAATCGACCGTGCCCGTTGGCACCAATGCCCGCGTCAAGCAGGTGGTGGCCAAGGCCAATCCCAAGGCGGAATTCGATGTCGCATCGAACCCCGAATTTCTGCGCGAAGGGGCGGCGATCGATGATTTCATGAAACCCGACCGCGTGGTTGTGGGCGCACAGACCGCACGCGCGGCCGATGTGTTGGCCGAAATCTATCGCCCGTTGTTCTTGCGGGATTTCCCGATCGTGATCACCGATCTGGAATCGGCCGAGATGATCAAATACGCCGCCAATGCCTTTCTTGCGACCAAGATCACCTTTATCAACGAGATCGCGGCGCTGTGCGAACGGGTGGGCGCCGATGTAAAGGAAGTGTCCAAGGGCATTGGGCTGGATGGGCGCATCGGCAACAAGTTCCTGCATGCGGGCCCGGGTTACGGCGGATCGTGCTTTCCCAAGGATACACAGGCGCTTGCCCGGATCGGGCAGGAACACGCCGTGCCGCAATCCATCGTGGAAACCGTGATCCGGGTGAATGACGGGGTAAAGACCCGCATGATCGAAAAGCTGCGCGATCTGTGCGACGGATCATTCAACGGCAAGACGATTGCCGTGCTGGGCGTTACCTTTAAGCCCAACACGGATGACATGCGCGATGCCCCCAGCCTGACCATCGTGCCAGCGCTGGTGGGAGGGGGGGCAAAGGTGCGGGTGGTCGACCCGCAAGGCCGGCGCGAAGGCGAGGCGCTGTTGCCCGGCGTGGTCTGGACCGATGACCCCTACAAGGCGGCGCAAAATGCCGATCTGGTCGTGATCTTGACAGAGTGGAACGAGTTCCGAGCCCTGGATCTCGGCAAGCTCGCCAAGAAAATGGCGCATCCCCGGATGGCCGATCTGCGCAACATCTATTCGCGGCGCGATGCCAAGCGGGCGGGGTTCGAGGCCTATGATTGCGTCGGACGGTCGGGGTTGACGGCACCTGCACCAGCGTGACGGGCCGCGATTGCGCCTTGCCGTTCGGTCCGATCACAAAGCCCGCCCGCAAGATCAGTGCGAAAGCGCCGGGGACGACCGGATTGGGCTTGCAGTGCCCCGCCACCGACCCTAGAAGAACGCAAATTTCTTGACGCCATTGGGGTGTTCCGGACCGCCAAAACGCGGCCCGGCCCACCCCCGACTTTCGTGAGGATGCGATGCAGATCACCGAGACCTTGGCCGAGGGCCTCAAGCGCGAATATCAGATCACCATCACCGGGACCGATCTGGAGGCGCGCGTCAACGACAAGCTGATCGAGGCGCAGCCTGAGATCGCCATGAAGGGCTTTCGCAAGGGCAAGGTGCCCATGGCGCTGCTGAAAAAGCAGTACGGCCCCCGTCTTTTGGGCGAAGCCATGCAAGATGCCGTCGATGGCGCGCTGCAAGACCATCTGACGACCTGTGGCGACCGGCCTGCGATGCAGCCGGCGGTCAAGATGGTCAATGAGAACTGGAAAGAGGGCGACGATATCATTGTGTCGGTTGCTTACGAAAAACTGCCCGAAATCCCGGGTGTGGATTACAAGGCGCTGAAACTCGAAAAGCTGGTGGCCAAGGCTGCCGATAGCGAAATCGACGAAGCGCTCAAGAACCTTGCCGCAAGCGCACAGAATTTCGACACGAAGAAAGGCAAGTCCGCCGATGGCGATCAGGTTGTGATCGACTTCGTCGGCAAGCTGGACGGCGAGGCTTTTGATGGCGGATCGGCCGAAGATTATCCGCTGGTACTGGGGTCGGGGTCGTTCATTCCCGGCTTTGAGGAACAGCTGGTCGGCGTCAAGAAAGGCGACGAAAAAGCCATCGATGTGACCTTTCCCGAGCAGTACGGCGCGGCCCATCTGGCCGGCAAGGCGGTGGTGTTCGATGTCACTGTGAAAGAGGTGCGCAAACCCGTCGCCGCCGAGATCGACGAGGAACTGGCCAAGAAATATGGCGCAGAAAGCCTTGAGGCGCTGAAAGGTCAGATCGCCGAGCGTATGGGCGTCGAGTATGCGGGCGCAGCGCGTCAGGTTCTCAAGCGCAAATTGCTCGATCAGCTGGATGCACAGGTGAGTTTCGCGTTGCCGCCAAGCCTTGTGGCAGCCGAAGCGGGCCAGATTGCCCACCAGCTGTGGCACGAAGAAAACCCCGATGTGCATGGCCATGATCACGCCGAGATCACGCCAAGCGAAGAGCATCTGAAGCTGGCTGAACGCCGCGTGAAGCTGGGCCTGTTGCTTGCTGAGCTGGGCCAGAAGAACGAAGTCAAGGTGACTGATGCCGAGATGACGCAAGCGATCATGATGCAAGCGCGCCAGTATCCGGGTCAGGAGCGCGCTTTTTTCGAATTCATCCAGCAAAATCAAGCGGCTCAGCAACAGATCCGCGCGCCGCTGTTCGAGGATAAGGTTATCGATTTCATTGTGGAATTGGCCGACGTCACCGAAAAATCCATCGGCAAGGATGAATTGAAAGCCGCAGTGGACGCGCTCGAAGTCGAATGATCCCGGCCCCTTTGGGCAAGACCTTAAGGGCGGTCCCGTGGGGCCGCCCTTTTTCTTTGGCAGGTTCCCCCGATGGTCCCAAGACGCGCGGCGCTTGCGGTGGGGATGGCGATGTCTGGGATCACGCGTCAACGCGGATCATGCAGGCCCGCCCATGGCCACCGCCGCAGCTTGCCGGGCATGCGAGGGCTTTGTGATTTGTTAATCGTCTTGCTGCAGGCTGTGGATATGACCCGCGCCGCCATCCTTGTTTGCATGTTCTTGGGGTTTGCACCGACCGGTGTGGCCTTGGCCTGTCCTGATGGTGACGCCATGGCGGCGGAACAGTATCGCTTTACAGGGCGCAATCTTTGGTCACCGGAACGGTTCCGCGTGGAGGCGGGGGGGCACATTGCCCTGACGGATTGTGGCGCCATGGGCTGGGGCTATGTGCGTCAGGCGCCCGATATGGTCTTTGATCTGACGCGCATGCGGCGGTATCGGCGGCTGCATCTGCGGTCATATGCCGAGTGCGACACGGTCTTGTTGTTGCGTGATCCGTCCGGGCAATGGTTTTTCGACGATGACAGCGGGGTGGGGCGCACCGCGTCGCTGAGCCTGTCCGACCCGTTGGATGGGTCATATGCCGTCTGGGTCGGGTCCTATCGGCCCGAAGGCTGCGAGGCGCAACTGACACTTGAATCCTTTTAGCCTCATGAGCGCTGCTCATCCCAAGCTGGCCACAGGTCACAGACCGGCGCAGCGCGTGCTGATCTTGTGGCCAAGGCCCTTGTCGTGCTGACAAGACAAGGGCCGCATCCGAGGATGCGGCCCATGATTTTCAACAGCCACGCCAATATGGCCGCGGGTTATTCACGCCTTGGAGGCGGCGCCTTCGTCGTCGTCGGAGGCAGCACCGCCGATATCGTCAAAGAGTTCGGCGATCTCGAATTCTGCGGCAGCTTCCTGTTCGGCGGCAAGTTCCTGAATGGTCTTGCCAGCGGCCTGAAGCTCGGCTTCCTGGACCGAGCGTGCCACGTTCAGGACGATATCAAGCGTCACCTCGGGGTGCAGCACCACACGAACAGTGTGCAGGCCAAGTTCCTTGATCGGGCGCAGCAATTGAACTTGCTGGCGATCGATCGAGATGCCGGCCGCAGTCGAGGCTTCGGCCGCGTCACGGGTGGTGACAGAGCCATAAAGCGCGCCGGCGTCGGAGGCAGAGCGGATGATGACGAAACGCTGACCATTGAGACGGGCGGCCAGCTGTTCGGCTTCTTTCCGGGTTTCCAGATTGCGGGCTTCGAGGTGCGCCTTTTGCGCCTCGTAGGCCTTGCGGTTCGCATCATTGGCGCGCAGCGCTTTTTTCTGGGGCAGCAGATAGTTGCGGGCGTATCCGTCCTTGACGTTCACGACCTCGCCCATCTGGCCCAGTTTGGCCACGCGTTCGAGCAAGATGACTTCCATCGGGCGTCTCCTTACTTCACGGAATAGGGCAGCAGGGCGAGGAACCGGGCGCGCTTGATCGCGATTGCGAGCTTACGCTGGTTCTTTGCACTGACCGCGGTGATGCGGGAGGGGACGATCTTGCCGCGCTCGGAGATGTAGCGCTGAAGCAGGCGCACATCCTTGTAATCGATGCTGGGCGCGCCTTCGCCCTCGAAGGGGTCGGATTTGCGGCGGCGGAAAAACGGTTTTGATGCCATGATCTAATTCCTTCCTCTCAGCGACGTTCGCGGCGTTCGCCGCGGTCGCCACGATCACCCCGGTCGCCACGATCACCGCGGTCGCCACGATCGGGCCGGTCGCCACGATCGAAACGATCACCGCGCTCACGGTCGTCGCGCTTTTGCATCTGAGCCGAGGGGCCTTCTTCATGGGCGTCGACCTTTACGGTCATCACGCGCATCACGTCTTCGTGCAGGCGCATCAGACGTTCCATTTCCTGCACGGCGGCCGGGGGCGCGTCGGTGCGGAAATAGGCGTAATGGCCCTTGCGGTTCTTGTTGATCTTGTAGGCCATGGTCTTGAGACCCCAGTATTCGGTCTCGACCATGTTGCCGCCATTGTCCTTGAGGACGGTGCCGAAATGCTCGACCAGCCCTTCGGCTTGCGCGCCGGAGAGATCCTGGCGTGCAATCATCACATGCTCATAGAGAGGCATGGAAACTCCAGTTCTGTTGCGGGCGCCTTTCAAAGGCCGGGGTGTTCCATCTTCGCCCCCCGGGCCACGAGGGAATGCGCCGTTCATCAAATCCATGGCGAAGACCCGTGGGCCATACACCGGGGCGCGTGCGCTGGCAAGCCCGCCCGGTCTTGCCAACAGGTCGGAAAAGCCGCTTTATCCGGGTGTCTCGGCGGTGGGGTGCGGCCACGCTTTTGGCCCGGGCACACAGGCACGGACGATCCCGGCGTGCCATCGACGCGTTGCGCAAGATGCGTGCTTGCGCTAGCCCATGGCACACACGAGCACGATGAGGGATACCGCATGACACGAGCCTTTCTGTTTCCCGGGCAGGGCGCGCAGACCATCGGCATGGGGCGCGATCTGGCCGAGGCCTATCCGCAAGCGCGCGCCGTCTTTGCAGAGGTGGATGAGGCGCTGGGCGAACATCTGTCGGCCCTGATCTGGGAGGGCGAGCAAGACGCGCTGACCCTGACGCGCAACGCACAGCCCGCGCTGATGGCGACATCCATGGCCGTGATGGCGGCGCTCGAGGCCGAGGGGGTCGAGGTGACGCAGGCGGCCTATGTCGCGGGCCACAGTCTTGGGGAATATTCGGCGCTGGCGGCGGCGGGGGCGTTGGGGCTTGGCGATGCGGCGCGGCTGTTGCGGTTGCGAGGCGAGGCCATGCAGGCGGCGGTGCCAGCAGGTCAAGGCGCGATGGCGGCTGTGCTGGGGCTGGATTTCGACAGCGTGGCCGCAGTGGCGGCCGAAGCAGCCGAGGATCAGGTTTGTGCCGCGGCAAATGACAATGATCCTGCGCAGGTCGTGATCTCGGGCCATGAGGCGGCGGTGCTGCGTGCGGTGGATCTTGCCAAGGCGAAGGGTGCCAAACGTGCGATCTTGTTGCCGGTATCGGCCCCGTTTCATTGCGCCTTGATGGCACCCGCAGCCGAGGTGATGGCCGAGGCCCTGGCTGTCGTCAGGCTGCGCGCCCCGCGCGTGCCGCTGGTCGGCAATGTCACCGCCACGGCCGAGACAGACCCGCAGGCAATTGCGCAGCGACTGGTCGAGCAGGTGACAGGGCGTGTTCGCTGGCGCGAAAGCATCGGCTGGATGGTGGCACAGGGCGTGACCGAGACATGGGAGATCGGCGCAGGCAAGGCGCTGAGCGGGATGGTCAAGCGGATCGACCGGGCGGTCGAAACCCGCAGTGCGGCCACCGCCGCCGAGGTGCGCGCCTTGGCCGAGATGCTGGCCGATGGCTAGGCGGCTTGGGATGATCGCGGTGGTCGCGCTTGCGGTGGGGTTGGGCGGCTTTGGGTTGATCCGGCTGGCGGGTGCGGGGGCGACGGAGTTCCGGCTGGAGGGTGCGGTCTTGCATGTCGCGGGCCCCTTGAATGGGGCTGCGGCGGATCGGATGCAACGGCTTTTCGAGGAACATCCCGGGCTTGAGGTGGTGGCGCTGGGGGATTTGCCGGGGGCCGATGACGTGGTCTGGGCGGCGGGAATGGGGCGGTTGATCCGGGCGGCCGGACTTGAGACGCGTGCGGTCGGCCCGGTGGTGAATGATGCGATATTGCTCTATCTGGGCGGGGTGAGACGCGTTGTGGAGGGCGGTGCGTTGGTGCTGCACAGCGATGCGGTGCAGCGTCAGCGGGGCATCGCCGTGGATGCCAGCGTCGCCGCACAGGCCGATCGGCAGCAGTTTGTGGCCGCGATGCTGGGCGATGGGCGCTTTGCCGATTTCATGGCCGCGACCCGCGCCGCACGCGAGAGCTATCAATTGACCGCCGAGGATATGGCGCGGTTTGGTCTGCAGACGCAGGCACAATAGGCAAGACGAAAGGGGGCGATCATGTTCGATCTGACAGGGAAATCGGCGCTGGTGACGGGCGCATCGGGCGGGATCGGGGCCGATATCGCCCGTGCTTTGCACAGCGCAGGCGCTCAGGTCGCGCTGTCTGGCACGCGCGAGGCGCCGCTTTCGGCGCTGGCGGCGGAATTGGGCGGGCGGGTGCATGTGCTGCCGTGCAATCTGGGCGATGCCGTGGCGGTCGAGGCGCTGCCCAAGCAAGCGGTCGCGGCAATGGGGGCGGTCGACATTCTGGTCAACAATGCCGGGATCACGCGTGACAACCTGTTCATGCGGATGTCGGATGAGGAGTGGTCAGAGGTTATCGAGATCAATCTGACATCCACCATGCGGCTGTGCCGGGGGGTGTTGCGGGGCATGATGAAGGCCCGTTGGGGCCGCATCGTCAACATCTCGTCCGTGGTGGGCGCCACCGGCAACCCGGGGCAGGGCAACTATGCTGCGTCAAAGGCCGGAATGGTGGGCATGTCGAAAAGCCTGGCCTATGAGGTGGCCAGTCGGGGCATCACGGTCAATTGCATCGCGCCGGGCTTTATCGAAACGGCGATGACCGACAAGCTGACCGAGGACCAGAAGGGCAAGATCTTGGCGCAAATTCCCGCGGGGCGCATGGGGCATGCCGCCGAAATTGCGGCCGCGGCCCTGTATCTGGCCAGCGCAGAGGCGGGTTATGTCACCGGAACCACGCTCCATGTGAATGGTGGCATGGCAATGCTGTGACCCGTGGAACCAAGATGACGCGAAGGCAGTTGCCTTCGTTTGGTTCTATGTTATAGGCGGCAAAGATTTGCCGAGACCCCCAAGGTTATTGGCAGGGAAGGGCGTTGCCATAGCGGGCGCCCGGTGAGCGGCCCGAAAGGCACAATGAAACGAAGGCGCCGAAAGACGAGCGGCGCCGCAACGAACGAGGAAGAAGATGAGCGACATCGCAGAGCGCGTTAAGAAGATCGTGGTCGAGCACCTGAGCGTCGAAGAAGACAAGGTGACGGAAAACGCGTCGTTCATCGACGACCTTGGCGCCGACAGCCTTGATACGGTTGAGCTGGTCATGGCCTTTGAAGAAGAGTTCGGCATCGAGATTCCCGATGACGCAGCCGAGACGATCCAGACCTTTGGCGATGCGGTCAAGTTCATCGAAGGCGCACAATAAGCGCATTGCTGAACGTGGTGTTCGGGCGGCCCTTGCAGCGATGCAGGGGCCGTTTCACATTTTCCGGTGGAATGGCGCCCCGGCGAGGGATTGCGCCCGGGGGGCCGCGCGCGGTATCAGGTCGCGACAGTCCGAACTTTGACAAAAAGGGCGAATGGCATGCGTCGAGTGGTTGTGACGGGGTTGGGGCTGGTGACGCCGCTGGCATCGGGCGTCGAAAAGACGTGGGAGCGGCTGGTGGCGGGGCAGTCGGGCGCGGGGCCGATCACGCGCTTTGACACGACCGGCCATGCGACCACCTATGCCTGCGAGGTGCCCAGGGGCGATGGCAGCAACGGCACCTTCAATCCCGATGACTGGATGGAGCCAAAGGACCAGCGCAAGGTCGATGATTTCATCTTGTATGGTATGGCCGCTGCCGTGCAGGCGGTCGAGGATTCGGGCTGGATGCCCAAGGATACCGAAAGCCTTGAGCGCACGGGTGTGCTGATCGGATCGGGTATAGGTGGTTTGTCGTCTATTGCCGACACCTCCATCACGCTGAAGGAAAAGGGCCCGCGCCGGGTGTCGCCGTTTTTTGTGCCGGGCGCGTTGATCAATCTGATCTCGGGGCAGGTTTCGATCCGCTACGGGTTCAAGGGGCCCAACCATGCGGTGGTCACGGCCTGTTCGACAGGTGCGCATGCCATCGGGGATGCCGCGCGGCTGATCCAATGGGGCGATGCCGAGGTCATGGTGGCCGGGGGCGCGGAAAGCCCGATTTGCGCGATCGGGATCGCGGGTTTCAATGCGTGCAAGGCCTTGTCGACCAAGCGCGGCCATGAGCCGGAGAAAGCCAGCCGCCCGTGGGACGCCGACAGCGATGGCTTCGTCATGGGCGAGGGCGCGGGCGTCGTCGTGTTGGAGGAATATGAACACGCCAAGGCCCGCGGCGCCAAGATCTATGCAGAGATTCTTGGTTACGGGCTGTCTGGCGATGCCTACCACATCACCGCGCCGCCCCCCGATCACGAAGGGGCCGAGCGCGCCATGCGGGCCGCGCTGAAGCGTGCGGGGCTGGCGCCATCGGCGATCGATTACGTCAACGCGCATGGCACATCGACCATGGCCGATACGATCGAACTGGGTGCGGTGGAGCGGTTGATGGGCGATCACGCGGCCAAGGTGCTGATGTCGTCGACCAAATCGGCCACCGGGCATCTGTTGGGCGCGGCCGGTGCGATCGAGGCGATTTTCGCGATGCTGGCCATTCGTGACCAGATCGCGCCGCCGACCATCAATCTGGACAATCCAGCGGCCGAAACAGCCATCAACCTGTGCGCCAATGCGGCGCAAAGGGCGGTGATCAATGTGGTGCAGTCCAATTCCTTTGGCTTTGGCGGCACCAATGCCTGTCTGATCATGGGGCGGGTGTAACGTTCGCATGTGGAGAAGTGTTGCCGCCAATGGGATGAGTTTTCTGATCCTTGCCCTGATCGCGCTGGCCGGGGCCATCGCGTGGGGGCAGCGGGAATTTCGGGCGCAAGGTCCCTTGACGGACGCGGTGTTTTTCGAGGTGCCGCGGGGGGCCTCGCTCAGGCGGGTGTCGGAGGATCTTGAGGCGGCGGGCATTGTCACATCCGCCATGCTGTTTCGCCTGGGGGCGGATTATGCCGAGATGTCGGGCGCGTTGCGCTTTGGCAATTACGAGATCCCGCCGGGCGCATCGATGGAGCAGGTGCTGGCCATCGTGACCACCGGCGGTCCGTCGAGTTTCCGCTACACGGCGACCTATGTGCTGCGGCTCGAGGGCACGGGCGAGCTGCGTTTGCGCGAGCGGGTCCCCGGCACGGACGAGGTCGTTGCGCTGGCTGATTTCGCCTATGAGGACGGCGTTCCCGAGGTCTATTCTGCGCTGGTCGCGGATGGGACGCCGATTGCCTATCGCGTGTCGGTGCCCGAGGGCCTGACCAGCTGGCAGATCGTCGAAGGCTTGCGCGCGGCCGATTTCTTGTCGGGTGAGATTGCCGAAGTGCCGCCGGAGGGTGTGCTTGCGCCCGACACCTTCGAGGTGCGGCGCGGGCAGGACCGTCAGGAGATCATCGACAAGATGCTGGCCACCCAGCAAGACATCCTTGTGGCGGCTTGGGCCGGCAGGCAAGATGGGCTGCCGCTTGCCGATGCGCAGGAGGCGCTGATCTTGGCTTCGATCATCGAGAAAGAGACCAGCGTGGCCGAAGAGCGGCGGTTGGTATCGAGTGTGTTCATCAATCGGCTCAACCAGGGAATCCGGCTGCAGACCGACCCTACGGTGATCTATGGAATCACCGAAGGTCGGGGTGTTTTGGGCCGGGGGATTCGTGCCAGCGAGCTGCGCGCCGAGACGCCATGGAACACCTATGTGATTGATGGTCTGCCGCCGACACCCATTGCCAACCCCGGACGCGCGGCCATCGAGGCCGCGGTGAACCCCGAGGACACGCCGCTGATCTTTTTTGTGGCGGATGGGACAGGCGGTCACGCTTTTGCGGAAACCCTTGAGGAACATAACAGAAATGTCGCACGCTGGCGGCAGATCGAAGCCGAGCGCGAGGCGGCCGGGCAGTGATCAGCCCCTTGGGTTAAGGATGTGTATACGGCAAAGATTTCATTAACCCTTTGTAAATAAAAAACATCTTGACCCTGCGGCCGCTCCATGGCAAATATTTTGCATGCTGGAAGACGTGGGTAAACGGCCCGGGGAAACACCCCCGAGGCCGTTTTTCTTTGACGCGTTGCCCCATGGGCATCGCTCACGGGGCCCATGTGCTGCTCGTGGCCGGGAAGATTTCGGACACGAGGCAATTCAATGATCGACACAATGACCGAGAGTGAAGACCTTGCCCGGGCTGACCGGACAGTGGCGCGGGCCTATAAGGCGCTGGAGGTTGCGGTCGAGCTATTGGAGAGCACGCTCGACGCGGCCCGCGCGGCGCCACAAGGTGATACCAATGACGTGGTCAAGGATGTGCGGGCCGTCGGCGCCGCCTTTCAGACGGCGCTTCAGGTGGAGGTGAAAGCGCGTGATGCAGGAAGCCAAAGATACACACGACGTGGCACCGGAGAGCTTGATCTCGATGGCGCCCGGTTCGAGATCGAGCGCAGATTGGCTCGCCTGCGCGCCGCCCGAAGTGGTGGCGCAGTTCCTGAACGGGTTGAGTGACGAGGCCTTGGCCGCGTTGCCCTATCTGTTCGAGTTCTGGGCGCTGCCCCATCAGGTGGCGCCGAAAGGCGATTGGACAAGCTGGGTGATCTTGGGCGGTCGCGGTGCAGGAAAGACCCGGGCGGGCGCCGAATGGGTGCGCGGTATGGTCGAAGGGTCTACCGCATCCGCCCCGGGGCGGGCGCGGCGCATGGCCTTGGTCGGCGAAACCTATGATCAGGCGCTGGCCGTCATGGTCAAGGGTGATAGCGGGATCATCGCCTGTTCCCCGCCCGATCGCTGTCCGCGCTGGATCGCGGGGGAACGGAGGCTGGAATGGCCAAACGGGGCCGAAGCGCGGCTATACTCGGCGCATGACCCCGAGGCGTTGCGCGGGCCGCAATTCGATGCAGCCTGGTCCGATGAATTGGCGAAATGGCCGAAAGGTCAGGAAACATGGGACATGCTGCAATTCGGTTTGCGATTGGGGGATCACCCGCAACAGGTCGTGACCACCACACCGCGCAATGTGGCGGTGTTGAAAACGCTGCTGAGCCGCAACAGCACGGTGGTCACGCATGCAGCGACCGAGGCAAACCGGGCCTATCTGGCGCCCAGTTTTCTGCGCGAGGTGCAAGCGCGCTATGGGCAGACCCGGCTTGGCCGACAGGAGTTGAATGGCGAATTGCTAGAGGATGCCGAGGGCGCGCTGTGGACCCGGGCGCAACTGGATCGGCTTCGGGTGAGTGTCAGGCCCCAAGGCGGGCGGGTGATCGTGGCGGTCGATCCACCCGTGACGGGGCATGCGGGGTCTGATGCCTGTGGGATCGTGGCCATCTCGGTGGAGGAAACCGGTGCGCCGCATGGCTGGCGCGCCGTGGTGCTGGAGGATGCAACGGTGACAGCCGCAAGCCCCATGGCATGGGCCGAGGCGGCGGCAGCCACCTATCACCGGCATGGTGCCGCGCGCATGGTGGCCGAGGTCAATCAGGGTGGCGATCTGGTTGGGCTGATCATGCGTCAGGTGGACCCGCATGTGAACTTGCGCATGGTGCGGGCGGTCACGGCAAAGGCCGCGCGGGCCGAGCCTGTGGCGGCCTTGTATGAGCAGGGTCGTGTGCGCCATCTGGGGGTGTTGTCCGCCCTGGAGGACGAGATGTGTCTGATGACCCTGAGGGGCTATCAGGGCGGTCGGAGCCCGGACCGGTTGGATGCGCTGGTCTGGGCATTGAGCGATGGATTGTTGCGGCCCGGCGCACATGCGTTGAACCCGAAAATCCGGGGGCTTTGAGCCCCCATTTCCTGGCACGAGAAACCATGGCCCTGCGGGGTCGGAACGGGCGTCCGCTTGGGGCGGTCCTGTCATGAAGCAATTCCTGAGGAGAGCGGCACATGGTGTTGGATTTCTTTCGAAAGGCGCAGCGCGCGCTGCCGGAGCGCAAGGCTTCGGCTGGGGCGCGGCTGGCGGTATGGGGCACGGCGGGGCGCGTGGCATGGAGCCCGCGCGATACCGTGTCACTGACCCGCAACGGGTTTCAGGGCAACCCGGTGGGCTTTCGCGCGGTCAAGTTGATCGCAGAGGCCGCTGCCGCGTTGCCGGTGGTGTGCCGCGACCGGGCGGAACGTCAGCATGTCCATCCGGTCTTGACGTTGCTGGCACGGCCCAATCAGGCGCAGGGTCGCGCAGAGTTGCTGGAGGCGGTCTTTGCGCAGCTGATGTTGTCGGGCAATGCCTATCTGGAGGCGGTGCCGGGACCCGATGGGGTCTTGGCCGAATTGCATGTTCTGCGTTCGGACCGGATGAGCCTTGTGCCGGGTGCGGATGGCTGGCCCATGGCCTATGATTATGTGCTGGGCGCCAAGACACATCGCTACGCACCTGAAATCATTTGCCATATCAAGACCTTTCACCCGCATGACGATCATTATGGGTTGGCGCCCTTGCAAGCGGCAGCCACGGCGATTGACGTGCATAATTCCGCAGCGCGTTGGTCAAAGGCACTTTTGGACAATGCAGCCAGGCCATCGGGGGCGATTGTCTATCGGGGCGCCGATGGCACAGGCACCATGTCCGAGGAACAGTTCGTGCGTTTGCAGGGCGAACTGGAATCCCATCATCAGGGCGCGCGCAATGCCGGGCGGCCCATGTTGCTGGAGGGTGGGCTGGATTGGAAGCCGATGGGGTTCAGCCCATCGGATATGGAGTTCCAGAAAACCAAGGAGGCGGCAGCACGTGACATCGCTTTGGCCTTTGGGGTGCCGCCCATGTTGTTGGGGATCCCTGGGGATGCCACCTATGCCAATTACGCCGAGGCAAATCGTGCTTTCTACCGGCTGACGGTCTTGCCCTTGGCGCAAAAAGTGTTGGCGCATCTGGCGGCGTGGCTGTCGGGATTGACCGGCGATCTGGTCGATCTGGAGCCTGATCTTGATCAGGTGCCAGCCTTGGCGGCCGAACGCGAGGCGCAGTGGCGCCGCATCGCCGATGCCGGTTTCCTGACCGAGACCGAAAAGCGCCGCATGCTGGGGCTGCCTGATCGACCGGAGGGCACATGAGCGAGCGCGGCACGGGTGGGTCGCGTTATCTATACGCACCCTTTGATGCCGCGAACGCCCGGATCGATGCCAATGAACGCGTTCAAGAGGAGCGTTGGCAAGCTTTGAACTTTCGGCTGGAAGGGATCGAGACCGCGCTGGAGCGGCTGGAAAAGCGGCTTTGGTTGGCGGTTTTCGGAATGATCTCGGTCGTGTTGGCGCAAGGTCTGCATGATTTGTTGCGGATGAACATTACTGGATAGGGGTATGACATGAATGAATTTTTCCCAGATTGTCTGGAGACGAAATTCGCCCGCTTCGATGCCGAAGCCCTGCAGGTGACCGATGGTTTTGAAATTGCCGGCTATGCCAGCCTGTTTGGCAGTTGCGATCAGGGCGGTGATATCGTGGAAAAGGGTGCCTATGCCGCCAGCTTGAAGCGGCTGGCCGCAACCGGGCGACGGGTGCGCATGCTGTGGCAGCACGATCCGACCGAGCCCATCGGCATCTGGGATGATGTACGAGAGGACACGCGCGGGCTGTTGGTCAAGGGACGGCTGCTGAGGGATGTGGCACGCGCGCGGGAAGCGGCGGCGCTGATCGAAGCGGGCGCGATCGACGGGCTGTCGATCGGCTATCGCACGCTGCGTGCGACAAAGGACGGGCAGGGGCGCAGGCTTTTGTCCGAAGTGGAGCTTTGGGAGGTGTCGCTTGTGACATTTCCCATGCTTCCTGATGCGCGGGTCAGCGCCGCGACCAAGGCCAAGGCGGCTGGGACGGATGCTGATTTGCGAGATCTGGCGCGGGCGCTTGAAGCGACCCGGGCCAGTCTGGCGGCGCGCGAGCCCCGCTGAGCCCAACCATCCAGAGCAGAGGTGATGGATATGACCGAGACCCGATCCGGGGCGGCGGACACCCCCCGCACGGCCCCTTCACCGATTGCGGATGTGACGGAAGCCCTTGGTGGCTTTCTGAGCGAAGTCAATCGGTTCCATGACGAGATGAAGACAAAATTTCAGAAGCAGGAAGAGCGTATTGCCATGCTGAACACCAAGACCATGACCTATTCCCGCCCGGCTTTGTCGGCGGAGATCGACCACACTGCGCCCCACAAGAAGGCGCTGGCGAGCTATCTGCGCAATGGCGATGATGATGCGCTGCGCGGGTTGGAAGTTGAGCGCAAGGGGATGAACACGGCGATGAATGCCGATGGCGGCTTTCTGGTCGATCCGCAAACCGCCGAGATGATCCAGTCTGTGCTGCGATCTTCGTCGAGCTTGCGGGCCGTTGCAAACATCGTGCAGGTCGATTCGAGCAGCTTCGACGTTTTGATCGATGCCTCGGATACCGGTGCAGGCTGGGCCGACGAGCTGGCAGACACCAGCGAGACGGCCGCCCCTCAGATCGAGCGCATCTCGATCTATTTGCATGAGTTGTCGGCCATGCCGAAAGCGTCGCAGCGCTTGTTGGACGATTCGGCGTTCGACGTCGAGGGCTGGCTTGCCGGGCGCATCGCAGACAAATTTGCCCGCGCCGAGGCTGACGCCTTTGTCAATGGCAACGGGTCTGGCCGGCCATCGGGCTTTCTGAGCGGGTTTGCGGTGTCGAATGCGTCATGGTCCTGGGGCACTTTGGGTTATGTCGCGACGGGCACAGCTGGAGATTTCGATGCCAGCAATCCCGCCGATGCCGTTGTCGATCTGGTCTATGCGCTGGGCGCTCAATACCGGGCAAACGGCACCTTTGTCATGAATTCCAAGACCGCAGGTGCGGTGCGCAAGATGAAGGATGCTGACGGGCGGTTCTTGTGGTCGGACGGGCTGGCGGCGGGGGAACCCGCACGGTTGATGGGGTATCGGGTCTTGATCGCAGAAGACATGCCCGACATCGCCGTCAATGCAACAGCCATCGCCTTTGGTGATTTCCGCGCCGGCTACACGATCGCTGAACGACCCGAATTGCGCGTGTTGCGAGACCCCTTCAGCGCCAAGCCCCATGTGCTTTTCTACGCCACCAAGCGGGTGGGCGGTGCAGTTTCGGATTTTGCGGCGATCAAGCTGTTGAAGTTCGGGCTGTCGTGATCCGTCGATGAGCGGAGCGACGGAACCCCGCCCCTGATCCGAAATGGTCATGGGGCGGGCGGGACGGTGGGTCGTGCGCCATCCAGCTGCGCGTTTCTCCGCTCGAGCAGCGCGAACGGAACACCGTCCCAACCCTGACAGCAGGATTATCGGAGATTTCCCACATGATGATGGTTGAATTGACCGCTGTGCCCGGCGCGGCGTTGCCGGTTGCGGCGCTGGCGGAACATTTGCGGCTGGCGCGTGGGTTCAGCGATGATGGCAGTCAAGATGCCACGCTGGAGCGCTGTTTGCGCGCGGCCTGCGCGGCAATCGAGGCGCGGATTGGCAAGGCTCTTTTCGAACGCCGTTTTGCTTTGACCCTGTTGGCTTGGCAAAGCGCTGATGAGCATGTCTTGCCGCTGGCCCCGATCAGACGGATCGATGTGGTGCGATTGATCACCCGCGCGGGGACGGAGTTGGTCGTCGAGGATGCCGGCTATCTTTTGCAGCCCGACAGGCATCGGCCCGTGCTGAAGGCTGCGGGCGTGCGGCTGCCTGTGCCGGCGCAGGGCGGATCGATCGAGGTGGAGTTTACCGCGGGTTACGCCAGTGATTGGGGCGGAATACCCGCCGATCTGCAGCAGGCGGTGATGATGCTGGCCGCAGAATACTGGGGGCAGGAAGCTGACGCCGAGCGCGGTGTGCCGTTTGCGGTGGCGGTTCTACTGGAGCCTCATCGCCCATTGCGATTGCGGGGGATGGGTCAATGAGGGCAGCGGATCTGAACCGGCGGCTGGTGCTGGAAGCGCCCGCGCGCATTGCAGATGGCGCGGGCGGTTTCACGGAAAGCTGGGTCGCACGGGGCCATATCTGGGCGGCTGTCCATGTGCGCGGCGCAGGCCGGGAGGTGGATCAGGCCGCGCGGTTGCAACTGTCGATCACGATGCGCGCGCTGCCCCAGGGCGCACAAGCGCGGCCCGATGCGCGGATGCGGTTTCGTGATGGTGCGCGCGTCTACCGGATTGAAGCGGTGCAGGAAAGCGATGCGACAGGCCGTTTTCTGACCTGTTTCGCGGTCGAGGAGGTGGGGCGATGAGCTATGGAATGGCGGTCGCGCTGCAATCGGCGGTTTTTGCGGCTTTGACAGCAAATCAACAGGTCATGACGCTGTCGGGTGGCGCGATCCACGATGCGCTGCCATCGGGTCCGGTGGCGCCGCTGTTGGTGGTGATCGGACCTGAACAGGTGCGCGATGCTTCGGACAAGACAGGCGCAGGGGCTGTGCACGATTTTTCGGTGACAGTGGTCAGTGCAGCGGCGGGGTTCTCTGGGGCCAAGGCGTTGGCGGCGGCGATCTCGGATGCTTTGAGCGGTGCCGATCTGGTCTTGTCACGCGGGCGATTGGTGGCGTTGGCGTTTGTGCGCGCCCGCGCGAGACGGGTCGATGGCGCACGGGAAATCGAGCTTTGGTTTCGGGCCCGATTGGATGAAGCGGCGTAAACGTCGGCAGGCAAAATTTTGATTTCAATGGAGAATGAAATGACAGCCCAAAGTGGGAAAGACCTGTTGGTAAAGGTCGATATGGATGGGAATGGCGTGTTTGAAACCTTGGCCGGGCTGCGTGCCACCCGGTTGAGCTTTAATGCGGAACAGGTGGATGTGACGAGCTTGGAGTCGGCGGGTGGCTGGCGCGAGTTGCTGACAGGTGGCGGGGTGAAATCGGCGGCGATTGCGGGTTCGGGCGTGTTCCGCGATGCGGCGACAGACGAACGCGCGCGGCAAATCTTTTTCGATGGCGCAACGCCGCGCTTCCAGGTGGTGATACCGGATTTCGGGATCGTCGCGGGGCCGTTTCAGATCACTGGCATCGAATATGCGGGCAGCCATGACGGCGAGGCCACCTATGAGGTGTCGATGGCCTCGGCGGGGGCGCTGATCTTTACGGCGATCTGAGCCATGGCGAACCCTTGGGCGGGCGAAGTCGCGCTGGTCGTTGATGGCCAGCGCCATGTGGCGAAGCTGACGCTTGGGGCGTTGGCCGAGCTTGAAGCGCGACTGGAGGCCGATAGCCTGGCCGATCTGGTGGCGCGCTTCGAGGGCGAGGCGTTGCGTGCAGGCGACGTGTTGATGTTGGTGTGTGCGGGTCTGCGGGGTGGGGGGTGGCGGGGTGATCTGGCCGATCTCTTGTCGGCCGAAATCGAAGGTGGGCCCCTGGAGGCCGCCCGCGTCGCTGCCCGGCTTTTGGTGTTGGCCTTTCAGGTACCGCGATGAGCGATACAGGCTTTGACTGGCCCGCGGTGCTGCGCGCCGGATTGCAGGGGCTTGGGCTTGCGCCGGAGAATTTCTGGCGGCTCACGCCTGTCGAATTGTTGTTGATGCTGGGTGATGCGCCGGAGGCGGCGCCCTTGGGGCGCGCGCGGCTGGAGGCGCTGATCGCGCAATTTCCCGATGTGACGAACAAGGAGAGCGGCGATGGCCGGAATGGATGACGGGCTGGACAGGCTCGAGGCGCAGATCATCGATCTGGACTCGACGATGTCCGGGGCGGCCGGGATGACGGCTGCGTTTCAATCTGAGCTGCGCGGTATGCAAGAAAGCCTGGTCCATACCGGGCGGGAGGTTCAGGGCGTTAGCCGTGCGATCGGCGGCAGCCTGCGCCGTGCCTTTGATGGTGTCGTGTTTGACGGAATGCGCCTGTCCGATGCGTTGCGCGGTGTGGCCCAAAGCATGATCGATGCAGCCTATAACAGCGCGATGCGTCCGGTCCAAAATGCGCTGGGATCGGCGCTTGCCAATAGCGTGAACGGCTTGGTGGGCGGGCTTTTGCCCTTTCAGAAGGGCGGCGCCATTTCGCAGGGCCGCGTCATGCCCTTTGCCCGGGGCGGGGTCGTGCAAGGGGCTACGGCGTTTCCGATGAGGGGTGGAATGGGATTGATGGGCGAGGCGGGCCCCGAGGCGATCATGCCGCTGCGGCGTGGCCCGGATGGACGCCTGGGCGTTGCGGCGGCCGCTGCAAGTGCCCCTGTGCAGGTGGTGATGAACATCACGACGCCCGATGTGCAGGGCTTTGCGCGCAGCCAGACCCAGATCGCGGCACAGATGGGCCGCGCGCTGGCGCGCGGTCAGCGCAACCGCTGAGGAGGCATAGCGATGGGATTTCATGAGGTTCGGTTTCCGGCCAACTTGAGCTTTGGCTCGGTGGGCGGTCCTGAGCGGCGCACAGAGGTTGTGGCGCTGACCAATGGGCACGAAGAGCGCAACACGCCATGGGCGCAGTCGCGCCACCGCTATGACGCGGGAGTAAGCCTGCGGTCGTTGGACGATGTTGCGGTTCTGATCGCGTTTTTCGAGGCCCGGCGCGGCCAGCTCTACGGGTTTCGCTGGAAGGATTGGTCGGATTTCAAGAGTTGTGCGCCTTCGGGCCAGCCTGGATTTCGCGATCAGCGGATTGGACTGGCAGATGGCATCACGCGCGAGTTTCAGTTGAGCAAGACCTATGCCTCGGGGGGGCACAGCTATGTGCGGCCCATCACAAAGCCGGTTGAGGGCACGGTTTTGCTGGGGGTTTCAAATGACGAGCAGGTGCTTGGCGTGGATTTCGAGCTGGAGCTCGATCGTGGGATCATTCGCTTTTCCGAGCCGCCCGATGCGGGCGAAGTGATCACGGCCGGCTTTGAATTCGACGTGCCGGTCCGGTTCGACACGGATGCGATCCAGACCAGCGTGGCAAGCTTTCAGGCCGGTGAAGTGCCCAATGTGCCAGTGCTGGAGATCCGGCTATGAGCGGCGCCGCCGGTTTGGATACGCATCTGGCAACCGGTACGACCGGTGTGTGCAGATGCTGGCGGGTGACCCGCACGGATGGGATGCGTTTTGGCTTTACGGATCATGACCGGGCGCTGGCGTTTGACGGCGCCACGTTTCGCCCGGAAAGCGGGCTTTCGGCAGCGGCGCTGAGCCAGACAACTGGGCTATCTGTGGACAACACCGAAGCCGTCGGCGCGCTGAGCGACGATGCCATCACCGAAGCCGACATCGTGGCGGGTCGCTATGATGGCGCTGAGGTCGAAGCCTGGCTGGTGCAGTGGGAGGCGCCGGAGAACCGTGTGCTGCAGTTTCGTGGCAGTCTGGGTGAATTGACGCGCGCAGGCGGCGCATTCATCGCTGAACTGCGTGGGCTGTCGGAGCGGATGAACATGCCCACGGGCCGTGTCTATCAGCGCGGCTGTTCCGCAGTTCTGGGGGATGGGGCGTGTCGCGTTGACCTGACAAATCCGGGCTATGTCGTGGACGCCGAGGTCTTGGCTGTCGATTCAGCTCGGGTATTTTGGATCAAGCTTCCCGAGGCTTTTGAACCGCGCTGGTTCGAGAGGGGCACATGTCGGGTTCTGGACGGTGCGGCGGCGGGTCTGTCCGGGGCAATCAAGATTGATCGGATCGACCGGGATTTGCGCCGAGTGGAATTGTGGGACGGGCTGCGCACGCCAATCGCCTTGGGGGATCGTTTGCGGCTGACGGCGGGCTGTGACAAGCGGCTTGAGACCTGTCGGTTGAAGTTCGCCAATCTGCTGAACTTTCGGGGTTTTCCGGACCTGCCGGGCGACGATTGGCTGGTGGCCCATCCCACCCGCGTCTCGGCACGTGATGGGGGTAGCCGACGGTGACACGGGTCGTTTTTGCCGCCCGTGGCTGGCTGGGTACGCCATATGTGCATCAAGCCAGTTGCCGGGGTGTGGGGTGCGATTGTCTGGGGCTGCTGCGTGGGATCTGGCGCGAAGTTCTGGGTGCCGAACCTGAGCCAGTGCCGGGCTACACGGAAGATTGGTCCGAAACGTCGCGCGAAGAGCGGCTTTGGAACGCGGCGCGGCGACATCTTGTGGCCAAGCCCTTGTCAGCGGCTACGCCGGGCGATGTGCTTTTGTTTCGCATGCGCGAAAGCGGGGTAGCCAAGCATCTGGGCCTACAGGCCGAGGTCGGTACGACCCCCAGTTTCATCCATGCCTACAGCGGGCATGGCGTGGTGGAAAGTGCGCTCACGCCCCCTTGGCGGCGGCGCATTGTGGCGCGTTTCGCGTTTCCGGAAAGGAAGTGACAGCATGGCGACGATCCTTTTGTCGGCCGCAGGGGCGGCCTTGGGCGGCATGGCGTCGGGGACGGTTCTTGGGCTTTCTGGGGCTGTGGTGGGGCGTGCGGTGGGCGCCAGCCTGGGCCGAATGATCGACCAGCGGTTGATGGGCTCGGGCTCGGATCCGGTGGAGCGGGGGCGGGTTGACCGCTTTCGGATCACCGGAGCGGGCGAGGGTGCGCCGGTGGCGCAACTGTTTGGCCGCATGCGGCTGAGCGGGCAGGTGATCTGGGCCACGCATTTCGTGGAAAACACCACCACCAGCGGCGGGGGGCGCGGCAAGGGTGCGCCGCGCCAGCCCATGACGACGAGCTATGCCTATTCGGTCAGTCTTGCTGTCGCGCTTTGCGCAGGCGAGATCCGGCGGGTGGGACGCATCTGGGCCGACGGGGTGGAGTTGGATCAGACCAGTGTGGCGATGCGTCTCTATACCGGGACCGAAGACCAGATGCCCGATCCGTTGATCGAAGCGGTCGAGGGCGCAGGCGCGGTTCCGGCCTATCGCGGTATCGCCTATGTCGTATTCGAGGATCTGGATCTTGCCCCCTTTGGCAACCGAGTGCCGCAATTTGCTTTTGAGGTGGTGCGCGCTGCACAACCCGAACGCGCCATGCTGCCTGCTGCCGCCGATCTTGTGCGGGCGGTGGCCTTGATGCCCGGCACTGGCGAATATGCGCTTTCGACGCGCCAGATCACCGTTCCCGATGCCTTGGGCAATCGACGGGCGGTGAATACCAATACGCCCAGCGGCGGAGCGGATTTCAGCATAGCCTTGGACCAAATGCGCGCGGCGCTGCCCAATGTTCAATCTGTCAGCCTGATCTACTCGTGGTTTGGTAATGATCTGCGTGCAGGCGAGTGCCGGGTTCAGCCCAAGGTTGAAGATGCGCAGGTCGATGGCATCGAGATGGCGTGGCGCGCGGGCGGGATCGTTCGGTCGGAAGCGGAGGTCTTGGCGCGGATCGACGGCCGGCCTGTCTATGGCGGCACGCCTGCCGATGGATCCGTGATCGAAGCAATTCAAGCCATTCGTGCGGGCGGCCAAGAGGTGATGCTCTATCCTTTTTTGCTGATGGAGATCTTGGCGGGCAATGGTCTTCCCGATCCCTATGGTGGTTCAGAACAATCGCCATTGCCGTGGCGTGGACGGATCACTGGGGCGGTTGCGCCGGGCCGTTCGGGAAGCCCTGACGGCAGTGCCGCAAATGGCGCAGCTGTGGCCGCTTTTTTCGGTACGGTGCGCGCCCGTGATTTCACCATCAGCCCCGGTTCGGTGACTTATTCCGGGCCAACGCAATGGTCTTATTCGCGTTTCATCTTGCACGCAGCAGCGCTTTCGGCGGCGGCAGGTGGGGTCGATGCATTCTGTATCGGTTCGGAAATGCGCGGTCTGACACAGATGCGTGACGCGCAGGGATTTCCAGCGGTGGCCCATTTGCGGGCGCTGGCAGCCGAGGTGCGGCTGCTCTTGCCAGATGCAAAGTTGAGCTACGCCGCCGACTGGTCCGAGTATTTCGGCTACCAGCCGCAAGATGGCACGGGGGACGTGCACTTTCACCTTGACCCGCTGTGGGCCGATGACACCATCGATTTCATCGGTATCGACAATTACATGCCGCTCAGCGACTGGCGCGACGGTCTGGACCATGCCGATGCAGGTTGGGGCGAGATCCATGATCTTGATTACCTGCGTGCCAACATCGAGGGCGGAGAGGGATATGATTGGTTCTATCCCACAGCCGAGGCGCGCGCCGCGCAGCGCAGGGAATCCATCACCGATGGGCTTTTCGACGAACCATGGACCTTTCGCTTCAAGGACCTGCGCGCGTGGTGGTCATCGCATCACCACGACCGCATCAATGGCCCAAGGGGTTGGGCCGTGCGCAATGGCGATCGCCCGCATCTGTGGTCTACGTCCGGGGGGGCGGTTCTTGCGCCATTTCCCGGGCAGTTTGTCGATGGAAGGTTTTCGAACGCGGTGCTGGTCACCGATGTGACGGGCAATTTCTTGTCGATGGCAGTATCCGATGATTTCATCCATCTGCAGAATGCGCCCTATAAGGTGCGGTTGTTCTATCGCGCGGGGACGGCCACCCATCTGAGATTGACGCTGGATCATCGCAGTCCAGAGGTGCAGTGGATCTATGTGACCGGCGCGCCCGGAAACCTTCAGCCCTCGCTTGTGTCGGGGCATGTTGTGCACGAAGTCGTTAATCTTCAACATCCAGACGGTACGTTCGAGTTCCGATGCGAGATCATCCCGCGCTCAACCGATGTTCAGGCAAACTTCGGCTTTGGTCCGGGAATGAATATTCCCGGCCAAACAGTCGTTTTTGTCGGTCTTGAGGTCACGGCGCGTGCATTGCACCAAACCCCATGGAGGCCGGGGTCTAAACCCATCCGCTTTACCGAGATCGGTTGTCCGGCGGTGGACAAGGGTACCAACGAGCCAAATAAGTTCTTTGACCCCAAAAGCTCGGAAAGCGCTTTGCCGCGCCATTCGAACGGACGGCGCGATGATCTGATACAGGCGCAGTATCTGCGCGCAATCATGTCTTACTGGAATGATCCCGCGATCAATCCCGTTTCCGATGTCTATGGTGAGCCGATGCTGGACATGAGCCATGCCCATGTCTGGGCATGGGACGCACGGCCCTGGCCGGCCTTTCCAAATGAAGTGGGACGATGGTCCGATGGCAACAACTGGCGGTTGGGCCATTGGATCACCGGTCGCATTGAGGCCGCGCCGCTCGATCAGGTGGTGGCCGAACTGTGCGAGGCGGCGGGCGTAAAGGACTATGACGTCTCGGCGCTGTTCGGTCTGGTGCGCGGTCATATCTCGGGCGAGACGGAAAGCGCGCGCGCGCGGCTTCAGGCCCTGATGTTGAGCCATGGATTTCAGGCGGTGGAACGGGATGGGGCGCTGGTGTTTCTGCCGCTACCCAAACGCCCCGAAGCGGTGATCGAAGCCGCGACAACCGCGCGCGATGACGATGGCGCGGGGGGGCTGAGGGAAACCCGCGCCGCAAAGGCAGAGGTGGTGGGGCGCTTGCGTCTGGGCCATGTCGCGGCCGAGGGAAGCTACGACGACCGCGTGGCCGAAGCGGTGTTTCCCGGCGACGCTGCCGATGGGGTGACGGTGATTGACCTGCCCCTGTCTTTGACCGGACCCGAGGGGCAGGGCGTGGCCGAGCGGATGCTGGCCGAGGCACGCGTTGCCCGCGATCAGATGCGCTTTTCCCTGCCGCCTTCGCGCCGCGCTTTAGGGGCGGGGGCTATGGTGGCGCTGGACGATGGGTCCACGTGGCGCATCGACCGCGTCGAGGATCGCGGCACGCGCCTGATTGAGGCGGTGCGGGTCGAAGCCTCGGTCCGTGAACCTTCGGATGCGGTGGAAGAGGTGGCAACGACGAGCGGATTTATCGCTCCCGTTCCGGTTCGGCCGGTCTTTCTGGACCTGCCACTGATCAGCGGCGCCGAGGTCGATCATGCCCCCCATCTTGCCGTATCGGCAAGCCCATGGCCCGGATCGGTGGCGGCTTACTCCGCGACGGGACCGGATGGCTTTACGCTCAATCGCCTGATCGAACGGCGTGCGATCATTGGGCGGCTGGAGACCCCGTTGGTTGCTGCGCGGTCCGGGCTGTGGGATCGTACGGGACCCATGCGGGTCCGCTTGGCGACGGGGCGGTTGTCATCTGCCGAACCGGCCGCGGTGCTGAACGGGGCCAATATTGCCGCGATCGGATCGGGCGATGATGGCACTTGGGAGGTCATCCAGTTCGCAAGCGCGACATTGGTTGGCGAGAACCTCTGGGATATTGGTATCCGCCTGCGTGGCCAGCAGGGAACCGATGGGGTGATGCCAGCAATCTGGCCTGAGGGGAGCCTGTTCGTGCTGCTTGATGATGGCGTGGGGCAGATCGACCTGCCCGTATCGGCGCGCGGTCTGGCGCGTTACTACCGCATCGGCCCTGCTCGGCGAAGCGTCGATGATCCAAGTTATGTTGAGCGAATCCTCGCCTTTTCAGGTGTAGGGCTGCGGCCCTATGCACCCGCGCATCTTAGAGCGGCCAAGGTCGAAGGCGATCGGGTCGTGTCTTGGGTACGGCGCACGCGGGTCGACGGTGACAGTTGGGAGGGCTTCGATGTTCCTTTGGGCGAAACGTCGGAGCGCTATCTGCTGCGCATCGTCGATGCCACCGGCTTGCGGCGCGAAATTGTTCTGAGCGCACCCGGTTTCGCCTATCGCGGCGCCATGCGCGCCGAGGATGCTACCAGCTTTCCCTATTCCATCGAGGTTGCCCAGTTGTCCGATCGTTTCGGGCCGGGGCCATTTGCAAGGATCCAGATCGATGACTGACACACCGC
>ERZ888423.674-NODE-674-length-34169-cov-9.577505_pt1 | contig 34169 bp, 36 predicted proteins | sample MGYA00520523_ERZ888423 | MGnify/ENA primary metagenome ERZ888423 (study PRJEB32303, sample SAMEA104408611) | aquatic metagenome | biome: Brackish water; feature: Pelagic; material: water | place: Baltic Sea | collected 2014-06-08T10:24:00 | depth 30,27 m ...
GATGCCGTTTGCGTCGGTGTTGTCATGGTGTGAATGCACATTACTCCGCAAACCTTCTCATCACTTGCCCAAAAGACGTCCGATGTAGGGGGGGCTATCGCGAATCCGTCACACCACACTGACAAAGCCAGTCATAAGAATCTTCTTCAGGCACCTAATCGAGGATGGGGGTCTTTTGCATAAACCGGTCAATCACCGCAAAACCTGTTTGAGCAAATGACCCTAGGGGGATAATTAGGGGGATGCAGAAATCCAAATTTCAGAAGTTTCCTTTTAAATCAACAGACTACGCAATTTAAATGGTGCCCGCGGCCGGACTCGAACCGGCACGGCCATGAGGCCAAGAGATTTTAAGTCTCCAGTGTCTACCATTCCACCACGCGGGCACGCGGTGGCGCGACCATAGCCAAACTTGTGGCGGGGTAAAGTCAGATATCGCGCCCCAGTGGTCCGTGCGGCAATCTGAGTTGCAATAAACCACGAGTCGTGACCAAGGGCGGCGATGCACGGCGCTGCGGCCACATCACCGCCGTTCAATCACCGTGCCAAAGCATTTGTCACCGGCACGACGCCCTCTTCCTTGACGGCCTGCATCGCCACATAGGTCGAGGTGCTGGCCACATGCGGCAGTGTCGAAATTTTCTCAGCTAGAACAAGACGGTAAGATGACATGCTCGATGTGCGCACCTTAAGAAGATAGTCGAACGATCCGGCAATCAGGTGGCACTGTTCGACCTCGGGAACGCGGGTGACGGCGGCATTGAACGCAGCCAGCGCGGTTTCGCGCGTATCGCTTAGCTTTACCTCGACGAACGCGACATGATCACGGCCCAAACGAATGGGATCAAACAACGCGCGGTAGCCTCGGATAACACCGCTATCTTCAAGCCGTTTTAGTCGGGCTTGGGTCGGGGATTTGGACAAACCGATCCGGCGCGCAAGTTCCGTTACACTTAGCCGCCCCTCAATCGCCATGACGTCCAAAATCTTGCAATCGAAGCTATCCATCTCGGAAAACCGTTCGGGCATCGCAATCTCCATTATTCGGTTCAATTGACCTGCCATATTACAAATAGCAGGCAAATCGCCCCGCCACAAACGGATACGGTCGGCCATCATATATTGAGGTCTGCCATGCCCCGTGATTCCCAAAATGCCCTGCGCCGCGCTATTGACGCTGCGATCTATGCTAATGAAGCCCCTGTTCTTGCGCGCTTGCGCACCGAGGCAAACCTAAGCGACGCTGACCGGATCCGCATCGGCGCGACCGGGACCAAACTGGTGCAGGATATCCGCGACAGTTCTGATCCGGGGCTAATGGAAGTGTTCTTGGCTGAATATGGTCTTTCGACTGATGAAGGTATCGCGTTGATGTGTCTGGCCGAAGCCCTGCTGCGCGTGCCCGATGCCGATACCATCGACGCGCTGATCGACGATAAGATTGCGCCAAGTGATTGGGGCACCCACCTTGGGAAATCGGCGTCATCGCTGGTCAATGCCTCGACGTGGGCCTTGATGTTGACGGGGCGCGTGTTGGACGATGATCGTGGCATGGCCCAACCCCTGCGCCGCGCGATCAAGCGTTTGGGCGAGCCTGTCATTCGCACTGCAGTCGCCCGCGCGATGCGCGAAATGGGTCGGCAATTCGTGCTGGGCGAAGATATTTCAAAGGCGATGAAACGCGCCGCTGGCATGGAAGAATTGGGCTTTACCTATTCCTACGACATGCTGGGCGAAGCCGCGCGCACGGATGCCGACGCACGCGCCTATCACCTATCGTATTCTCGCGCGATCAGCTCGATCGCGGCGGCCTGCACCAAGGGCAGTGTGGCCGAAAACCCCGGTATTTCCGTGAAACTTTCCGCCCTGCACCCGCGCTATGAAACCGCGCAAAAGACCCGCGTCATGGACGAATTGGTGCCGCGCGTGCGCTCACTTGCTATGCTGGCCAAATCCGCAGGACAAGGGTTCAACATCGACGCCGAGGAGGCCGACCGCCTGTCCCTTTCGTTGGATGTGATCGAGGCCGTTCTATCAGACAAAGCCCTCAAGGGCTGGTATGGTTTCGGCGTGGTCGTGCAGGCCTTTGGTCAACGCGCGGGGCATGTGATTGACTGGCTCAACGCCCTTGCTACACGCCTGGACCGCAGGATCATGGTCCGGTTGGTGAAAGGCGCCTATTGGGACGCCGAGATCAAGCGCGCCCAAGTGGCGGGGATGACGGGTTTTCCTGTTTTCACCCACAAGGCCGCAACCGACATCAGCTATATCGCCAGTGCGCGCAAGCTGCTGGGTATGACCGATCGGATCTATCCGCAGTTTGCCACCCATAACGCCCATACGGTCGCCGCCGTGCTCGATATGGCCGATCAGATGGGGCAATCGCGCGATGCGTTTGAATTCCAGCGCCTGCACGGAATGGGCGAAACACTGCACAAGATTGTGCTGAAAGAACGCGGCACACGCTGCCGAATTTACGCCCCCGTTGGCGCGCACGAAGACCTGCTGGCCTATCTTGTGCGGCGTTTGTTGGAGAACGGTGCGAATTCCAGCTTTGTGAACCAGATCGTCGACGAAGACGTGCCACCAAGCGTCGTCGCCGCCTGTCCGTTTGATGCAGACATGCCGGATTTGAACCTACCACGCGGGCCGGAACTGTTTGCGCCTGAACGCGAAAATTCGCGCGGATGGGATCTCACGCATGAACCCACGTTGGCCGCGATAAACGCCGGCCGCACCCCGTTCCTCAAACATAAGTGGGAAGGCGCGCCGCTGCTGGCCAAAGGCAAACCGGACGGTAAAGGCACAACACGCAAAGTCGTGAACCCAGCCAAGCCACGCGATACTGTCGGCAGCGTTGTTGGGGCCAGCGTCGCCGATATCGCTAGCGCGTTCAGCGCTGCAAAACCATGGGATGCACCAGTGGCCACGCGCGCCGCCGCCCTACGCGCCGTGGCTGACGCCTACGAGGCCAACGCCGACGAAATCTTTGCCCTATTGGCGCGCGAAGCAGGCAAAATCCTGCTTGATGGCGTTGGCGAGGTCCGCGAAGCAGTCGATTTTCTGCGTTACTACGCCGCGCAAGCCGAAAGCGCTGGCGACACCGCCCCGCGCGGCATCTGGACCTGCATCAGCCCGTGGAATTTTCCATTGGCGATTTTCACGGGCCAAATCGCGGCGGCCCTCGCTACCGGCAACGCCGTGCTGGCCAAACCTGCGGAACAAACCGGCCTGATCGCCACCCGCGCCGTGCAGATGATGCATGCGGTTGGTGTGCCAAAATCCGCACTACAACTGCTGCCCGGCGGCGGGGCTGTTGGTGCGGCCCTGACAGGCGATGTGCGGGTCAATGGTGTTGCCTTTACCGGATCAACGGGCACCGCTCTGAGAATTCGCGCGAACATGGCCGATCACTGCGTGCCCGGCACGCCGCTGATCGCGGAAACCGGCGGGTTGAATGCAATGGTCGTTGATAGCACCGCCTTGCCCGAACACGCCGTGCGCGACATCTTGCAAAGCGCGTTTCAATCGGCAGGCCAGCGGTGTTCGGCGTTGCGCTGCTTGTATGTGCAAGAAGACATCGCCGATGGCCTGCTAAAAATGCTCAAGGGGGCCATGGATGAACTGGCGGCGGGCGATCCTTGGCAGCTAGCCACTGACATCGGCCCCGTGATTGATGCGACCGCCTATAAGGGCATCGCCGATCATATCGCGCAGGCGCGCGCTGATGGGCGCATCTTGCATGAACTTGCCACGCCAAGCAGCGGCCATTTCATCGCCCCGACAGTGATCCGCGTGAACGGAATCAACGATATGACCCGCGAAATCTTTGGTCCCGTCCTGCATGTCGCGACCTATAAGGCGCGCGATCTGGACAGCGTCATCGCGGCGATCAACGCAACCGGATACGGGCTGACGTTCGGGCTGCACACCCGCATTGATGACCGCGTGCAGCAGGTTGTCGAACAGATCAACGCGGGCAATATCTATGTGAACCGCAACCAGATCGGCGCGGTCGTTGGCAGCCAGCCCTTTGGTGGTGAAGGACTTTCCGGCACAGGGCCCAAGGCAGGCGGGCCGTTCTACCTTGTCCGTTTCCGCGGCGAAGATACACAAAGAGGAAGCAACTGGGACGGCCCTGATGATATGGCCGAGTTCGCAAAGCGGCTTGCCGATGCCCCCGCAGGCACTGGCGCGCCGACCCGCGATTTGCCCGGCCCCACCGGCGAATCCAACCGCCTTTCAGCCTATCCGCGCGGGCCGGTTTTGTGCCTTGGGCCGGGGGCATCGGCCGTCAGCGCACAAGCGAAAGCCGTGCAAGCCGCAGGCGGCACCGCTGTCAAAGCCAAGGGTCGGATCAAGCCCGAGGCGCTTGCAACGCTTGCACCATTAGCAGCCGTGGTCTGGTGGGGTGACGCGGACACGGGGCGCGCTATCGAACAGACGCTGGCCAAACGCGACGGGGCAATCTTGCCACTGATCACCAGCACCCCGGACGCGGCCAATGTACTGCACGAACGCCAAACCTGCATCGACACGACCGCCGCCGGTGGCAACGCCGCCCTTCTGGCCGAGGTCGCTGGAATGTAGGGCCACCGTATTTCGTGTTAAGCTTACCGAACGATGCAACAGGAGGCCACCATGCCATATGATCGCGAACTCATTTCAAACGGCAACCCGATGGAGGCGATCGTGGGGTTCTCGCGCGCGGTGCGGGTGGGGCCATTCATTTCCGTTGGCGGCACAGCGCCCGTCGATGCAAACGGCAAAACTGTCGGTATCGGTGATGTGGCCGCGCAAACACGGCAATGCATCGAAGTTATCAAAGGCGCACTTGAACAAGCGGGGTCAGGCCTGCACGACGTTGTGCGAACTCGCGTGATCCTGACAAATATCGACGACTTGAAGGCCGCCATTGACGTGCGAAAGGAGTACTTTCGCGATGTGCGCCCCGTTGACACGATCATGGCCGTGACCGGATTTGTGAACCCCGAATGGTTGGTCGAACTTGAAGTCGACGCGGTCATCGCGAATTGGTCGCCTTAGCCCTTCCCGCTTGACCCCACGCTCGCCCTGCCCAACTATCGCGTTATGTTTCCTATCCGCGATCATAATCCGTCACGGCGCACGCCCTTTGTGACCTACATCCTGATCATCGCCAATGTTGCGGTGTTTCTTTATGGGCTGACAGCACTTCAGACCAATATGGCCGAGCGGCAGTTCCTGTTTGACTATGCCATGATCCCTCTGCGGATCACCCAGGGCGATGGATACCTTGGCTTGGTCAGCCATATGTTTCTGCACGGTGGCTGGATGCATATCGCTGGCAACATGTTGTTTTTGTATGTCTTTGGCGACAACCTCGAGGAAGAGCTGGGCCACTTTGGCTTTGGGTTGTTCTATCTGGGCTGTGGATATGCTGCCGCCTATGCCCAATATGCGACCGACCCCGAAAGCGTTATCCCGATGGTTGGTGCCTCGGGTGCGATTGCAGGCGTGATGGGCGGCTATCTGTTGCTTTTCCCAAGGGCCAAGGTCGACGTACTGGTCTTCTTGCTGGTGTTTATCCGGATCATTCCGATCCCAGCATTCATTGTGCTGGGGCTGTGGTTCGGGCTGCAGGTCTTGAACGGTATTGGCGCGGATCCAACTGGCGGCGGCGTTGCCTATCGGGCGCACGCGGGCGGGTTCGTCGCGGGCCTTTTGGCGACAGTTCCGGTTTGGTTGCGCCGCGGCGGGCCACAGTTCTGGGACCGCAGCCATGGCCACCCGCCCCACCCCGAAGCGAACTATACGCAGGTGCGCAGCCGCATTCCCCAGGTCCGCCGATGAGTGGCGCGATCCGTGACACGTCCTGCCACTGCGGTGCAGTGCGTTTGCGCGTGAAACTGGCGCAACCGCTTAATCAAACAAGCCGTTGTGACTGTTCGTTTTGCAGCCATCGTCAGGGCGCGCAAATCACGGTCATGATTGGCGATCTTGAGGTGTTCGCGGGGGAAGACAACCTGACGCTTTATACGTTTGGCACCGGCACCGCACAGCATTTTTTCTGCAAGACGTGCGGGATCTATACGCATCATCAGCGCAGGTCGAACCCGCGCGAATATGGGGTGAATATCGGCACCATCGCAGGCGTGAACCCGCGCGATTACGACCCGATCCCTTGGACGGACGGCGTTAAACCACCCGCCCGATCAAACCTAGGCTTTGGCGCTGCGAATGACCTTGGTAAACTGATCAAAAATCGGCTCGTTTGAACAGATTATCGCGTTATCATCCATGATGTTGCCACCCTTGCGCAGAGGTTCGATCATTCCGCCAGCTTCGCGCACGATGACCAGACCGGCGGCCATATCCCACGCAGCTTGACCACGTTCCCAGAAGCCATCAAAGCGGCCAGCGGCCACATAGGACAGATCAAGTGCTGTCGCGCCCCAGCTACGCACACCAGCACAGACAGGCATGATCTGCGCCAGATCGCGCAGTGCAGCAGGCAGGCCGGCACGGGCCGCACCGAGAACGCCCGTGGCGAACACGCAGTCGATCATCTTGCTGCGGGCCGAAACGCGCAGCCGGCTTTCGTTCATCCACGCGCCTTCGCCTTTTTCAGCGTAATACATCTCGTCTTTGGCGGGGTCGTAAACCACGCCCGCAACGGTTTGGCCCTTGTGTTCAAGAGCAATCGAGACCGCCCAATGAGGCGTGCCGTGCAGGAAGTTTATCGCGCCATTCAGCGGATCAACAATCCAGCGGCGGGTTGGATCTTCGCCATCAATCTCGGGTCCAGCAGCGCCCAGATAGCCATAGGTCGGGCGCGCTTCGATCAGGGCCTCGCGGATGACAGATTCAGCTTCGCGTTCAGCGCGGGTGACAAAATCGGCGGGGCCTTTCGCGGACATCTGAAGGTTCTCGACCTCGCCAAAATCCTTGAGCAAAGTGCGCCCGGCTTTGCGAGCGATCTTCATCATCACGTTTAGATTAGCTGAGCCTGCCATATCGGCCTCCTGATGTCGGTCAGAGCGGGCGTATAGGCCCTTGGGCGGCGGGCGGCAAGGGGCAGTCGCCTGCCACAGTGCATCTCAGAAATACCCGAGCCCGTTAACGACTTGTTGTGACAGCAAAGGCCATAAGAGTTGAACACAACTTTGACAGGCCCATGTCCGCAAACCGATTAGATGATATTCGCTACCAGACGCGCATCATCGCGCATGTGGTCAAACGCGATACTCCCAAGCGTATTGCCTCGGCTTTGCTGATCATCGGTATCTGCTGGTATGGGGGCGAGTCTCGCTCAGCAATCGGTCTGGCGATCATCATTCTGCTTTACGAGATTGCCTCGTTCACGCTGGACCGTCTGATCGCCCGTGACAAGCCCGAGGTCACCTCGAAATATGCGGTCGCATTTTGGCTGTTGAATTGCTCTTCGGCGTTTGTCTACCTGACACCGTCATTTGCCCTTGCGACACAGCCATCAGTCGCGCTCCTTTTGGTCGGGTTTATCTGGCTGTTTGGGGTTTATGTTCATGTTTCCAACACCTTTGCCGCATTTCCGTTTCACAACTGGTCTTTGATGATTCCGGCTTTCTTGGCGGCCTATCTGCTTTTGTTTCTGGCGTCGCAAACTGAATTCACGGCGTCCCCCTTGGATCATTGGGCAATCGCTGCGGGCGGATTTGTGATTTATGTGTTTAACACAATCGAAACGCTCAACAAACAAAAAGACACGCAAGGGGCGCTCGCGCATGCACGCCATGAAGCAACCGGGCGTTTACGGCGGCTTGAACATCTTGCGCACCATGACAGCCTGACTGGCGCGCTCAATCGGCGCGCCTTTGACGGCGATCTCGGCAAACTCTTGCTGCATCGGTGTGATGGCCACGAAGTTGCGGTGATGTTGATTGATCTGGACGGGTTCAAACCGATCAACGACACCTACAGCCACGAGGCTGGTGACGCGGTGCTGGTCGAAGTGACCAAGCGCTTGCAAGTCGTCGCTGGGGAATCGGGGATCGTCGCCCGCCTTGGCGGTGATGAGTTCGCGATCGCCTTTGGCAACCTGTCGTCGTCTGACGCGGCAATGCGCCTTGCAACATATGTTTCTCGCGCAGTCGCGGCCCCGATGATCTGGAACCAGAAAACCCTACGGATCGCGGTTAGTATGGGGGTGAATGTGACTGGAATGGCCCCCCAAAAGGCAACCGATACCGTTGGCAATCTTTGCGCCGGGGCCGATCAGGCAATGTATCGCGCCAAGGCCAGTCCAAATCCTAACCCTTTATTGTTCCTTAGTAATCAATTCGCGCCGCGCCTGTCGCTCATCGATCGTGGCGCCCTTGCGATCGCAATTCAGAACCATGAAATACGGCCCTACTACCAACCCAAAGTGCATCTTGGTACAGGCCAGACAGTCGGCTACGAGGCGCCTGCCCGTTGGGTCCATCCCGACGGGGCACTGCGCCTGCCCCATCAATTCGTTAATCAAATCAACGAACTCGGACTACAGGGCGATTTCTTGATCGAAATGACGCGACAGGTACTGGCTGATATTTCGACTTTAACGCAGGCGGGGCATAATCCGGGTCAGGTGTCGATCAACGTGCCCGAAGTAACCCTCGCGACGCAAAGCGGGCTTCGCGATTTTGAGAGGGTGATTGCAAACCACCCGAATGCGGCGGGTCATATCACAATCGAAATTACCGAAGACGTATTCATCGCCCGAGCCGCTGAAACAATTCAGGCATCTGTCAAAAAACTGCGCCAGAACGGGGTGCGGGTCGCGCTTGATGATTTTGGCACCGGCTTTGCGTCATTCCAGCATCTGCGCCAACTTGAATTTGACGAACTCAAGATCGATTCAAGCTTTGTTGCCGATCTGGGGCGCGACCCTGCCGTTGACGTGATGGTGCAGGGTTTCTTGTCAATCGCGTCGGGCCTTGGCGTTGCAGTTATTGCCGAAGGGGTCGAAACCCAAACCCAGCGGCATGACCTGGTTGGAATGGGGTGCGTCGTCGCCCAAGGGTTCTTGTTCAGTCAGGCGTTGCCGTTCGATGAGATCGCCGCCCTTCTGGGGGCAGCCGCACGACCTGCCAAATCAATGCAACGCTAGGTCCGTTGCAGCTTGACGGCCTCTTGCCGCGCCAGCCGGATCAGATGCGCCATAAAGGGACGGGCAGTGTCATCATCGCGCGTTGCGGCGTAAAGGCGGCGGGTGATCCCGCCCTTGGTCAATGGTCGCGTGATATAGTCCGAACTGTATTTAATCTGCCGCAGTACCCAGTCAGGCAATACGGCAACCCCACGATTTGACGCGACCAGCAACAGAATAACTGCCGTCAGTTCCACCTGCCGGATCGCCGTTGGCTCTACTTTGGCGGGCGTTAGTAATTGCGAGAAAATGTCCAGCCGCGCGCGATCCACCGGATAGGTAATCAACGTCTCGCTGCGGAAATCTTCGGCGTCGATCCATTTTTTTGCCGCCAGCGGATGCGTCGATGCGGCAACAAAAACGGGCTCATAATCAAAAAGCGGTGTAAAATCGACGTTCGGTAAATCCTCAGGGTCGGACGAAACAACCAGATCAACCTCTTCTTTACGCAGGGCCGGCAAGGCGTCAAACGCGAGGCCCGCACGAATATCAACATCGACGTCCGGCCATGCCTTGCGAAATAGTTCAAGCACGGGAAACAACCACTCAAAACAGGCGTGGCATTCAATTGCGATGCGCAGACGTCCCGATTTGCCACTAACCAACCCGTCAAATTCGGCTTCGAGTGCGGCGACTTCGGGCAAAATTCGCTCGGCCGCTGCAAGCATACGCAAACCGGCCGCGGATAGTTTGAGCGGCTTGGAACGGCGCACGAAAAGCTCTACTCCCGCCTGATCCTCGATGCCCTTAACCTGATGAGACAGGGCCGACTGCGTGATATTGAGCAGATCAGCCGCGCGCGCCAAACCGCCGGTATCATGGATTGCCTTGATCGTGCGCAGGTGACGGAATTCGATATGCATATGAGCGACATTCATAACCTTGGTGAAAGTTATGAGTTTGTCTCACACAACGTCACGTGGCACAAGCAGCTAACCGCCAAGGAGGCCGCCATGACCACGCCCGCCATTTCGTTCGAATTCTTCCCGCCCAAGAACCTTGAAGGATCGTTCCGCCTTTGGGACTGCGTCAACACCTTGGCCCCGCTTGATCCGGCATTTGTATCGGTCACCTACGGCGCGGGCGGCGCGACGCGGCAGTTGACGCATGATGCCGTGGGCACGATCCACAAAACGTCCGGCCTGAACGTAGCGGCGCATTTGACCTGCGTAGATGCATCGCGGCAAGAAACCATGGACATCGCCCAAGGGTATGCCGACATCGGCGTGACCCAGATCGTCGCTTTGCGCGGCGATGCCCCAAAAGGCAGCGCGGGCTATCGCCCCCATGCGGACGGATTCGCCGGCAGTGTCGATCTGATTGCCGCCCTCGCGGATGCCGGAAAATTCGCCATTCACGTGGGCGCCTATCCTGAAAAGCACCCCGAGGCGGCCAGCCAACAGGCCGATATTGACCATCTAAAGCGCAAATTTGACGCCGGTGCGGCAAGTGCTATTACCCAGTTCTTTTTTGAGGCCGAGACATTTTTTCGGTTTCGCGACGCATGCGTGGCCGCCGGTATCGACGCGCCGATCATCCCTGGTATCCTGCCGATTGAAAACTGGTCGGGCGCGCGCAAATTTGCGCAGTCCTGCGGCACGACCATTCCGCCCCTGATTGCCGATGCTTTTGAAAACGCCACCCGCGACGGCACGACCGATCTGCTTGCGACCGCGCTTGCATCCGAACTTTGTGATGACCTGATCATCGGCGGCGTGGAGCATCTGCACTTTTACACGCTCAATCGCCCCGAACTGACCCGCGATGTTTGCCACGCGCTTGGCGTCACTCCCAAGGTGCAGTTGCAAAACGTCGCCTGATCCATCGGCGTTTGGGTCTGCAAACCCAGAAGCGTCATGTTTACCGCAAAAAGCCCCGGCGATCTGCCGACAAAAGACGAAGTGCTGGCAATTTCCGGCTTGGAATTCATCCAACAGGTGCTGGCGGGCAAAATCGCGGGCCCGCCGATCGCGGCTGTGCTGGATTACCAATTGGCACATGTGGAGCGCGGCAAGGTTGTGTTTCACGGTACGCCGGGTTTTGACCACACGAACCCGATGGGCGCGGTGCACGGCGGTTGGTATGGCACCTTTCTCGATAGCTGCATGGCCTGCGCTGATATGACGGCTGTGCCGCGCGATTCAGTCTATACAACGCTGGAATATAAGGTGAATCTTGTCCGTGCGATCCCGCTTGGCACTGAAATACAGGCGGCAGGTACCTTGGATCACGCCGGTCGCCGTGGCGCATGGCGAAATCCGCGATAAAACCGGACGCCTTTATGCGACGGGCAGCACAACGTGCATCATTATGCAGATCGCCGCGCCTTGATCCAGGCCGCGCGCGGGGCCTTCTGCGTCACTAAATCATGAACCTTTTCGGACGGATCAAGCCCCACAATGCGCTTTCGGCGCAGCAAGAATAGTTTGCTCCAGCCACGCCACTTGCCAATCGAGGGTGCGTTTACATCGCAAGGAAAGCGGTCGCGCCACCGATCGGGCAGGGCAAGCCCGCATGTCTCGAGCCGTTCAAGCATCCAGACCAGCGGAATATTTGCCAATGGGCGCGAGCGATGCAGCGTGCCGATTTGCCCGCCGATATCGCCATGGCTACCGCGAAACCAAACCTGTTCCACATGGCCAACCCAACCGACAGGGCAGGTCCACATAACGGGACTATAGGCCGCACGGGTTTCATCAATGGCAAGAGCGTGAAAACCGTGCGCCACATTGCGACCAAGCGTGTGACTGTGAAACGCATGATGCACTTGCGACCAGCGCCAAATGATTGGCAGACGCAGGCCCAGCGCCTTGACGGTATCCCAAACGGCAACCGCTTCGATCGGGGTGGACCTGTGGCAAAACTTGTCGCAGAACACTTGGGCAGTGGGGCTGCGCGCGCCCGCGCGGTAATAGCGGTAAGCGTTGCGAATGGTGCGCACCGTCGCCTCTTCGCGCTTTACCAGACCGACCATATCAATCACGCCTGCAAGGCTGCGCACCGCGTACGCGCCGCGCGAATAACCGACCAAAACGATCTTGTCGCCAGGCTGATACCGCGAGGCAAGCACGCCGTAAGCCCGTTCAATCTGGCGATTGATGCCGCGCCCCGTCATCACATCCATCGTGCCGCGCCAATCGCGCCATTGAATGCCGGCCTCGTAGTAGACCGACAGGTTCGCGCTATAGCCCACCTCGCGCAGCAGTTTCAAAAGCTGCCCAGCGTTGGTTTCGCAGCCTTCACGCAGCGATGACATGGTGCCGTCAAGGATGATCACATGAGTGGCCAGACCGCGACGGGGGTGTATCCCGTCTTCGGAATGGGGTCGGCGGCCGACAAGGCCAAGTATCCAATCACGCAACGACACCACAATCCTCACTTGCCTGCTTTAGCGTTAACCATACACGATGAAGGGTAAAGGGTATTTCAACACACCTGACGCCACTGTTACAAAACGTCGGCAGGGGCTTTGGTCCGGCAAGCCAAGCAGAGCAGTCCTTACAGGTGGTCGACCGTCACACTAAAGCGATCACCATAGCCGTTGAACCGTGTTGTCACCCCGTTCAAATAGGCCCCCATCGCTGAAAAAACGATCCAGTCGCCTTCTTCTAGGTCGAAAGGCAGCGGCAACGGATTGGGAAGCTGATCAATACTGTCGCAGGTCGGGCCAAACACGATCCGTGGATCAGCTGCGCCGCAACGGGCCACGCCATCATGGGACACGACGTGAAACCTGGGTACGATCATCGAGGGAAATTCGGACAGCCCGCCATATATCCCGTCGTTCAGATAAACACGACCCGCGCGCAGGGATTTGACCTGCACGCCGTAGGCGTGACTGTCTGCAACCAATCCGCGTCCCGGCTCGCAAACCAGCGCGGGGCGTTTGGGAAAGGCATCGACGGCAGAGTGGATCGCATCGAAAAAGCGTTGCATATCCAAGGGCGTGCCATCACGCGCCGATGGAAAACCACCGCCAACGTTCAGCCGTTCAATCGTCACACCAGCCCGCGCCGCAATGCGCGCGGCGGCATGAATATAGGTCACGTAGGCCTGCGGATCGCGGCACTGCGTGCCCACATGAAAGGTCAGCGCCGGGGTGAAGCCAGCCTGTGCAACCTGTCGCAGCAGATCAACGGCTGCGTCTTCGTCGGCACCAAACTTGGCACCGAAATCATAGGCCGCGCCGCCCACGGCCAACTTGAAACGTACCGCTATTTCGCAATCCGCCACACCCGCAGCGATCAGTTTGGCCAACTCGCCCGCGTCATCAACCGACCATGACGCAACGCCCGCCGCGATCCCAAATGCAATTTCGGCGCGCGATCGCACGGGGTTATTGTAATGCAGCGCGGCCACAGGACACAGCCGCCGGATCAGCGCGATTTCATCAGGCGAGGCCACGTCGAATCCGGCAATTCCGCCCGCGCACAGGCGGGCGATGACGGCCTCGTCGGGGTTGGCCTTGACGGCGAATGTGACCAATCCGTCAAACCCCGCACGGAATTGCGCAAGATGGGCATCAAGAATCGCAGGCGCGAAAAAATACACGGGCATATCAGGCGAATTGGCCGCCAGAAACAGCGCGGGATCAGATTGGAGCGCGACCGGTTCATACATCGTTGGATCTACCTGTTGATTTGCTTTCCACAAGATTAGGCGCAGGCATGGTCAGATTATCGTGGCATATCGCACAAAATGACTCTTGTTTTCGCCAGTATGACGCTACGATGTGCAATATGACCGATATTGACTCGATCGACCGCCAAATTCTGTCCCTGCTGGGCGGCAATGCCCGCATGCCAGTGGCAAAACTTGCCGCACAGTTGGGCATTGCCCGCACGACCGTGCAGGCCCGTCTTGATCGACTGGAACGCAGCGGCGTGATCGCGGGATATACCCTGCGCTTGTCCGACAGCGTTCATGCGGGGATGATCCGCGCAACCGTGCTGATAAACATCAAACCATCCGCGCAGACCGCCGTGCTGACCCATCTGCGCCACTTACCTGCCGTGGAAAAGGTTCACACCACATCTGGGCGCTTTGATTTGGCCTGCCAGTTGCGGATGACCTCGACGCTGGAACTGGATGAAACGCTGGACAGGATCGGCGCAATTGCAGGCGTTGAAAGCTCGGAATCGCTGATCCATCTGTCCACACGGATTGATCGCGCCGTCTGACCCTTTCCCTTGGCCGCTGCATTGGGTATCCCCCCATTCAAACCAGATGGGACAGAGCCGATGCCAATGGAAAAGACATTCGATTCAGCGATTGCCGAAGGGCGCATTTATGCCGCGTGGGAAGAGGCGCAAGCCTTTGCCGCCGGTGCCAATGCCAGCCGCGATGAAACCTTTTGCATCATGCTGCCACCGCCCAATGTCACCGGATCGCTGCACGTTGGCCACGCGTTCAACCACACGCTGATGGATATCCTGACCCGCTGGAAGCGGATGCAGGGGTTTGACACCCTGTGGCAGCCCGGTCTGGATCACGCCGGGATTGCGACGCAGTTAATGGTGGAAAAGGAACTGTCCGATACGGGGCAGCCCAAGCGGGTTGAACTGGGGCGCGAAAAGTTCCTTGAAAAAGTCTGGGAGTGGAAAGCCGCCAAGGGTGGGACGATCGAACAACAGGCGCGTCGTCTGGGCGATTCAATGGATTGGTCGCGATCTGCCTTCACGATGTCGGGTGCCGAAACTGCACCGGACAGTGAAAAAGACGGCAATTTCCACGATGCCGTGATCCGCGTTTTTGTCGACATGTATGACAAGGGCCTGATCTATCGCGGCAAACGTTTGGTCAACTGGGATCCGCATTTCGAAACGGCAATTTCCGATCTCGAGGTCGAAAACACCGAAGTCGACGGCCACATGTGGCACTTCAAATATCCGCTCGCAGACGGGCAAACCTATGAATACGTTGAAAAAGACGAGGGCGGGAATGTCACCCTGCGCGAGACGCGCGATTACATTTCTATCGCCACGACCCGCCCTGAAACCATGCTGGGCGATGGTGCAGTCGCGGTGCATCCGTCTGATGAACGCTATGCGTCGATTGTCGGAAAACTGTGCGAAATTCCGGTCGGTCCGGCTGAACATCGCCGGCTGATCCCGATCATCACCGACGAATATCCCGACAAAGATTTCGGTTCGGGTGCCGTGAAGATCACCGGCGCGCATGATTTCAACGACTACCAAGTCGCCAAGCGCGGCGGCATTCCGATGTATAATTTGATGGACACCAAGGGTGCGATGCGCGCTGATGGGGCGCCCTACGCTGACGAGGCCGTCATGGCGCAGGCGATTGCCAATGGCGAAGCTGAATTTACCGAGGCGTCAGTTGCGGCGATGAACATGGTGCCCGAAGAATACCGCGGGCTGGATCGTTTCGAGGCGCGCAAACGCGTGGTCGCCGATATCACCGCCGAAGGGTTGGCCGTGTCGACCCTCGTGAAAACAATCGACCCAGAAACCAATTCCGAACATCTGGAACTGGTGCCCTACGTCGAAAACAAAAAGATCATGCAGCCGTTTGGCGATCGCTCCAAAGTGGTGATCGAACCAATGCTGACCGATCAGTGGTTCGTGGACACCGACAAAATCGTCGGCCCCGCGCTGGAATCCGTGCGCCAAGGCCATGTGAAAATCATCCCTGAATCGGGCGAAAAGGTATTCTATCACTGGCTCGAGAATATCGAGCCGTGGTGCATCTCGCGCCAGCTGTGGTGGGGGCACCAGATTCCGGTGTGGTATGGGCCGAAACTAACCAAACTCGCTAACCGCGAATGGGAAATCGAAGAGGAAGCAATTAAAATCTGCGCACCAAACGAAGCCGCCGCTCGCAAACAAGCACAGGCAATCTACGGCACCACTGCCACGATTAGAATTAGTGATCTTCAAAAGAGACCAGCTGTCAGTCTAAGCCATGAAATGAACGATACTTCTACCGAAGGTGGCATGCTCTCGGAAATCAAACTTGTCACCCTGACCCGTGACCCCGACGTCCTCGACACGTGGTTCTCTTCCGGCCTCTGGCCGTTCGGCACGCTCGGCTGGCCCGAGGACACCAACGAACTGGCGAAATACTTCCCCGGTGACGTGCTGATCACAGGGCAGGACATCCTGTTCTTCTGGGTTGCGCGGATGATGATGATGTCCCAAGCGGTGCTGCATGAAAATCCGTTCCACACGGTTTACCTTCACCAGCTTGTGCGCGACGCCAAGGGTGAAAAGATGTCGAAAACTCGTGGCAACGTCATTGATCCACTTGATATGATTGACCTTTACGGCGCCGATGCCCTGCGCATGTCCAATGCGGCAATGGCGGCTATTGGCGGTGTGCTGAAAATTTCCGAAGACCGGATCAAAGGGTATCGCAACTTTGGCACCAAGCTGTGGAACGCCTGCCGCTTTGCCGAAATGAACGACGCCGTGGGCAGTGACGGCACGATCCCAACACCGACCGCGCCTGTGAACAAATGGATCGTCGGCGAAACGGGGCGCGTGCGCGAAGAAGTCGACGCCGCCCTCACAGCCTACCGTTTCAACGATGCAGCCAACGCGCTTTATGCCTTCGTGTGGGGCAAGGTTTGCGACTGGTATGTGGAACTGTCCAAGCCGCTGTTGATGGACGGCGACGATGCCGCCAAGGCGGAAACGCAAGCGACAATGGCGTGGGTTTTGGACCAGTGCCTCGTGCTGCTGCACCCGATCATGCCGTTCATTACCGAAGAATTGTGGGGCACTTTGGGCACCCGTTCCAAAATGCTGGTCCACGCCGATTGGCCGACCTATACGGCGGCTGATTTGGTTGATGCCGAGGCGGACGCCGAACTGGGCTGGACCATCGCCATGATCGAAGGTGTGCGATCTGCCCGCGCGCAGATGAATGTGCCTGCCGGCTTGAAGATTCCGGTGTTGCAATTGAACAGCGACGCGGCCGCGCAAACGGCTTGGGACAACAATCAAATGATGATCAAACGCCTTGCCCGTATTGACAGCATGACGGCAGTTGACGCAGCCCCCAAAGGGTCATTGACCGTGGCAACACCGGGCGCGACATTCGCGCTGCCGTTGGCCGATATCATTGACGTAGATGCGGAAAAAGAGCGTATCACCAAGAGCTTGGGTAAAGTCGAGAAAGAGGCGGGCGGATTGCGAGGCCGGTTGAACAACCCCAAATTTGTCGCCTCTGCCCCTGACGAAATCGTCGCCGAGGCCAAGGCAAATCTGGCCTTGCGCGAAGAAGAAATCGCGCAATTGTCCGCCGCTTTGGACCGTTTGAACGAGATCTAAGATGATGCGCGCCTAGGGAATGACTTTTTCCACCGCGCGCATCATTCCCAGCCCTTTGTCATAGACCAGCGTCAGGATGCGCCGCCCGCCTGCGCGAGTTGCCAGTGTTGGCAGGGCACGCACGGTCATCGCCGCGCATGATGTGGCCAGAAAGCCGCGCCTTGTCAGTTTCATCAGTGGGAAATCCCCATTGTTGCGATCTATTCTCAACTAAGCGCGCATTAAATGCTTTTCATAGGGGTCAAGCCGCGCTTATCTCCCCCCATGAGTGATGACCCACGCCTGACCCCGCTTGCCGCCGCCCTGCCCTCCTCGGTTCCGTTCGTTGGACCAGAAGCACAGGAGCGCGCACGAAACGCACCGTTTGCCGCCCGTTTGGGTGCCAATGAATCGGTCTTTGGACCCTCGCCCAAAGCCGTCGCCGCGATGAAGGCTGCGGCCAGCGATGTCTGGATGTATGCCGACCCCGAAAGCCACGATCTACGCATGGCCTTGGCCGCGCATCACGGTATCGCACCTGAACATATCATGATCGGCGAAGGTATCGACACGCTGTTGGGCCTGTTGGTGCGTCTGATCATCGGCCGCGGTGACGCCGTTGTCACAAGTGCGGGCGCCTATCCGACGTTCAATTATCACGTGGCGGGTTTTGGCGGCGTGCTGCATCAGGTGCCCTATACTGGCGATTTTGAAGACCCTGACCAACTGATCGACAAGGCCCGCGAGGTCAGCGCCAAGCTGATCTACATCGCCAACCCCGACAATCCGATGGGCACATACCATGACGCGGCAACGATCACGACCATGATCAATGCGGTGCCTGAGCATGCGCTGCTGGTGCTGGACGAGGCCTATATCGAGCTGGCCCCCGAGGGCACCGCCCCCAAGATTGACCCGACCGATAGCCGCGTGATCCGGATGCGCACCTTTTCCAAGGGATACGGGATGGCGGGCGCGCGGGTGGGCTATGCGATTGGCCCCACGCCACTGATCAATGCCTTCAACAAAGTGCGCAATCATTTCGGGATGAACAGGATTTCACAGACCGGCGCGCTGGCCGCCTTGGCTGATCAGGACTGGCTAGCGCATGTGCACGCGCAGGTAGATACCGCCCGCAAGCGTATCGGCCAGATTGCTGCTGACAACGGGTTAACCGCCCTGTCGTCTGCCACAAACTTTGTCGCGATTGACTGCTGTGAGGGCGGTAATTTTGCGCGCGCCGCTCTTTCAGGCCTTATTGCGCGTGGTATATTTGTGCGCATGCCGTTTGTCGCCCCGCAAGACCGCTGCATTCGCATCAGCTGTGGCATGCCTGCTGATCTAGATGCTTTGGCCGCTGCCCTTCCAGCCGCATTGGACGACGCACGAAAGCGTTAGGTGATTTTTCGCGACCGGCTGCTAGTGTTGTTCGCAGGACAAAGGGCCAGCATGTCAGATCGTGACCAGCAACAATCCGTCGAAAACTACACCAACGCCTTTCTTGAGCCGTTTGGCTTGTTGTTGTTCATGATGCTGTTGACGATTGCATTAGTTCTTGGCGGGCTGTGGATGTTGCTCACTGCAGCGCTCGTCAACCAATTGATCACGTGGCGCGGACGGATCTTAGGGGGCTATGGATGCAGCGGCGACGACATTGGCAGCCGATTGCAACGCGCCATCCCCATGCGGGATATTCAGGGCTTTAAGGCCCGCATCCAGGCTGCCCAGGACTCCTAGCACCATATGCGCGTTCACATGTCCCATGTGACCAATGCGGAAATAGGCGTCGGTCGGTTCACGACCCAGCCCGATCCCAAGGGTCACGCCCGTGACGTCCTCCATCCAGGCGCGCAACCGATCCCCGTCAGGAGATCCGATGCAGATTGACGTGACCGCGTGCGAGCGCTGCGCCGGATCGGCGATGTTCAACGTCAGCGGCCCACCTTGCCCCCAGCAATCACAGGCGGCCCAAATCGTGCGAGCCAGCACCGCGTGGCGGGTCCAGACGTTTTCCAGCCCTTCTTCCTTGATCATATCAAGTGCTGCGCGCAGCCCATAAAGATGATGCGTAGGCGCTGTGCCATCAAAAAGCTGCCAATAGCCTTCGGGATTGGCGCGCGGCTGCCAATCCCAATAACGGCTGACACGCGGCATCTGCGCACGCACGGCCGCCGCTTTGTCATTGAACCATACCAGCCCCAGTCCCGGCGGCGTCATCAGCCCCTTTTGGCTGGCCGCTATCGTCACATCGACGCCCCATGCGTCCATCTCGAAGCGGTCACATCCAAGCGAGGCGATGCAATCAGCCATCAACAACGCATCGTGGCCCGTAGCGTCCATCACATCGCGCAACCCCTTGATATCGTTCCGAACGCTGGTCGAAGTATCCACATATACCGCCAGAACAGCCTTGATCCGACCGTCCGTATCTTGGGCAAGGGTCTGCGCAACTATACCCAGATCAAACGCGCCGGAATTGCCAAAATCCAGCGTCTCGACATGGACCCCTAGCCCGTCAGCCATTTCGCCCCAACCGTGGCCAAACCGCCCCGTGGCCAGCACAAGAACCGTGTCACCAGCGCTCACGACGTTACTGAGTGCGGCTTCCCATGCGCCATGGCCATTCGCGATATAGATCGCCACATGATGATCGGTGCGGGCGACGGCACGCAGGTCCGGCATGAGGCTGTAGGTCATATCGATCAGTTCGCCGGTATAGATATTGGGCGCGGGGCGGTGCATTGCGTTCAGGACTCGATCCGGCGTGACCGATGGACCGGGAATGGCAAGGTAAGAACGACCGTTGGACAGCATAGCACCCTCGTTGGCTAAACATTTTTCGCGACATTACGCCCATGCAGCACGGGGTCAATCACTTGCCTTGCTTGCGGCCTGCTCGGATGACTTGGAAGCAAAGGATTTCAATTGTTCAAAAGAACCGCCGAGGGCCTGTTCTTTTTCAATCGCCTGATAAAAACCAACCAACAACTTTTTGGCCTCGGCAGAAAGCGACATAAAGCGGGGCTCAAGTTCTTGGGGGCTGTTCTCTTTTGTAGGTAGGGGTTGATTAAGCACTTCAGAAAGGTGCGCCGACGCCGCTGCACTTCCTACTCCTGCTACACTGCCCTCCGCTTGGCCCAACCGCGTGCCAATGGCGTTGGGCGGCTCCGTGATCAGAAAGCGCGTTAGGAAGCCTTGGCCGCGGGCGATCGGATCTGCTAGCAGTTGCCGGGCAGCAATCGGCTGCACCATCAAATATGCGACTAAGCGTCTGCCGTAAAGTGTAGCGCTATCCCCAGCCCGCACGCGGTCCAAGGCGTCACCTCCCCAAAGGCTAGAGTGTTGCTTCGGCCGGTTGAAACCGCCCCAAGAAGCGGACATTCGAAGGAATGTGATGACGCCAATTTCCCTTCGCCATCCTTAAATCGTGTTGGGACACTTGAAAGCGCTTGCGATGAGTCCGGTCGCTGGTCTTGTTACATAAGTTTAATCAAACCAACATAAAATTGAATCAATCACTGCGTAACAACGCCCCAACATATGGGGGCTGCTATGCTAAAATTTGATCGGGTCACTAAAAACTTTGGCGCCAACTGTGCTGTGGATGCGGCAAGTTTCATTGTGGATAGGCCCATGATGATCGGCATTATCGGGCGCTCTGGTGCAGGTAAGTCGACGCTTCTGCGGATGTTGAACCGGCTGACGGATGCCTCTTCAGGCGAGATTGCGTTTGACGGTTTGAATGTGACGGCTTTGCGCGGTGCCGCCAAGCGCAGTTGGCAGTCGCAATGCGCCATGATTTTCCAACAGTTCAACCTCGTCCCCCGCATGGATGTCGTATCGAACGTCCTGCACGGCACTTTGAATCGACGGTCGACTTTGTCGACTATGTTCAACCTTTATCCTGACGAAGACATCCACCGCGCCATCGACATTCTGGAACGTCTCGGGATCGCAGAGCATGCCCCAAAGCGGGCCGAGGCCTTGTCAGGCGGTCAGCAGCAACGCGTCGCTATTGCGCGGGCATTGATGCAAGACCCCCAGATCATTTTGGCGGATGAGCCGATCGCCTCTCTTGATCCAATGAATGCGCAGATCGTGATGCAGTCGCTGCGCGACATTCACGAACAGGACGGCCGCACAGTGATTGCCAACCTACACACGCTGGACACGGCGCGCTGCTATTGCGACCGCGTCATCGGCATGCGCGACGGTCGGATCGTCTTTGACGGTTTACCAGAAGACCTGACGACCGGCGCAGCCCGCGAAATTTATGGCGCTGATGCCAGCTTTTCGGAAGCGACAACATCAACCCAGATTGAAACAACCTACCCGGCCCCAAAAGTATTGGCCGATGTCGCCGCGCAGTAGCGCCAAACGAATTATCCCCGCACCCCAACACGGCGGGGTGCATCAATCAAGAGAGACCTCAGATGAAAAAGACGATCACACTTGCCCTTTTGACGACAACGCTGGCAGGGGCTGCGATGGCCGACGGTCATGTCATTGATGAATTCCGCATCGGTATTCTGGGTGGCGAAAATGCCCAAGACCGCATGAACAGCAACGAATGTTTGCGCAGCACGATCGAAGACGCCCTTGGCGTACCGACACGACTGTTTGCTCCTGCAGATTACAACGGTGTTATTCAGGGCCTTTTGGGCGGCACAATTGATCTGTCGCTGATGGGACCATCGTCCTACGCTGCGGTTTATGTCGCCGATGAAACTGCTGTGACGCCGATCCTTGTGAAGGTGAACGTAGACGGCTCCACCGGATATTATTCCGTCGGTTTCGCACGCATCGATAGCGGTGTGACCTCGCTTGAGGACCTACAGGGCAAGGTGTTTGGATTTGGTGATCCCAATTCGACCTCTGGCTACCTGATCCCCTCTGTTGAGATCCCCGATCTGATCGGTGCGTCAATGGATAGCGGTGATTATTTCGGTGAAGTCAAATTCACTGGCGGTCACGAGCAGACGATCGTTGCCGTAAGCAACGGTGATGTCGATGCCGGCGTGACCTGGACCGATGGTCAGGGCAACTGGGAAGACGGCTACACGTTCGGTGCGCTGCGCAAAGCGGTGGACGCGGGTCTGGTCGATATGAACGACATACAAGAAATCTGGCGTTCAAAACTGATCCCGGGCGAGCCTGTTGTTCTGCGCAACGCCCTGCCTGATGATGTCCGCGCGACCGTGACAGAGATCATCGACACGTTGGGCGAGACTGACCCGGAGTGTGCGGCAGCGTTGGCCGGTGGTGAAGTCAGCGGTTTCGACCCAATCACTCATAACGCCTACACGTCCATCGTGGCGGCCCGCTTGGCGCAATCAAACTAAATAAACGAATTTTCATTATGTTTGCTGGCTCCGGATCTTCCGGGGCCAGTTATTTATGCGGGGCAGAGCATGGCAGATAAAATAGTAAACGTTGTTCAGACCGCCGCGGTCGGCGACGCCTATCTTGCGCAGATCAAGAAAAAGCGGCAGATGAGTTTTGTCATGCTTGTGGTGTTTTTGGCCCTGCTGGTGTCGGGCTTTTACACAGCGGACAGCCGCAATGCGGGCGGCTTTTGGGTTGGCATCAGCAACATCTTCGATTTCCCTGCAGCCATGTTCGGCGAGGCAATTGATCGCGCCCCTTTGATGCCCGGATACTTGGTCGAGTACTTCCCGTCTTTGATTGAGACGATCAATATTGCAGCAGCATCAACTCTGATCGGTGGGTTGCTGGGGTTGGTGATGTCACTGCTTGTGACGCGCGGCTTTGCGCCTGTGCCATGGCTGGTTAACCCGCTGCGACGGCTGCTTGATATCCTGCGGGCCATTCCTGAAATCGTCATCGCACTGGTTCTCATCTTTATGTTGGGCGGCGGACCTGTGCCTGCGATGATCGCGATTGCCCTGCATTCCGTCGGCGCCTTGGGAAAATTGTTTTCGGAAGTGAATGAAAACGCATCGTTGAAACCCGTCGAAGGGCTGGCCTCTGTTGGCGCGAGCTGGACGCAACGGATGTGGTTTGGCGTAATCCCGCAAGTTGCGCCGAATTACCTGAGCTATGCGTTACTGCGGTTCGAAATCAACATCCGCGCCTCGGCCATCCTTGGTTTTGTCGGTGCGGGCGGCATTGGCTATGACCTGCGCAATACTATGAGCTGGGGGGTCGGCAAATACGACGAGGCCGCGGCGATCTTTATTCTGTTATTTTTGACCATTGTCGTGGTGGATCAGCTGTCTGGTCTCTTTCGCAATCGACTGACCCACGGTGCTGCAAACACACAGGTGACCTTATGACAACCGCGACCCTTCATGCCGCGACCGTTGCGCAGTTTCATCTCAAGAAACGCGCCGCCGTTGCACTGCCTTTGATCATTCTGGCCTATTTCGCTTATATCTTCGTATCCTTTGACGTGGCGGGTCTGAGCGAGCGGATCAATGTCGACAACGCCCGCACACTGGTGTCTGACAGCTACAGCTACAAAACCCATGTCGCACAAGATAACCGTAATGGGTCTTTGACGATCTCGGTCGAGGGTGAACGCAAGGGCGAATATCCCGAGGGCACCGCACCTGATTGGGTCAGCCTGGGCGATGCCACGGTGGTCGATCTGGGCGAGGGGCATATCATCACTTTGGGTGCGCAGGTCAGCTACGACATTCCCGGCTATGGGCTTGTGACAGCCCGGCCTGACGGAACAGGCGTCAATGCGGTGTTTCCGGACGGTAATCTACCAGATTACATCAATGCATCCAAAAACCGCGTCATGATCGAGACGGATGCAGGGCGGTTCACGATCACCCGCGCGCGTGCCGAAGTGTTCAAATACAGCCTTGGGTGGGAGCTGTTCTTTTTCACCCTCGACAGTCCGTACTACGACATGGGGCCAGCCCAGCTGGCGGCCAAGGTATATAGCGGAGAAGCGGTGCCGTCTGGCAAGAATTTTGGACCAACAAGATGTGGCGGCACGGGGATGTGTTTTGGGCGTTGTTTGAAACGCTGCTGATGGCGTTCTTGGGCACGTTTGGTGCGGCGATCGTTGCTTTGCCACTATCCTTTTTTGCGGCACGTAATTTTACCCCGCTGGGCCCTTTGCGCTTTGTGGCACGGCGCCTGTTCGACTTTCTGCGCGGAGTGGACGCGTTGATATGGACCATCGTGCTCAGCCGCGCTTTTGGCCCAGGTCCGCTGACTGGATCACTTGCTATCTTGCTGACGGATACCGGCACCTTCGGTAAATTGTTCTCTGAGGCACTTGAGAATGTAGATGACAAGCAAATCGAAGGGGTCGCTTCGACGGGGGCCAAGCCCGTGCAACGTTACCGTTTTGGTGTGTTCCCGCAAATGATGCCGGTTTTGCTGAGCCAAGTCCTTTACTACCTTGAATCCAACACACGCTCTGCCACGATTATCGGCGCGATCACGGGCGGCGGGATCGGCCTGCTGTTGACCCAAGCCATTGCCACCCAGAAGGATTGGGAAGAGGTCACGTATTACATCGTCCTGATTATCCTTCTGGTCATGGCGATGGACACCCTGTCCGGCTGGCTGCGTCGCAAGTTGATCAAGGGCGATGAGGGTGGACACTGATGGCACGGCTCACCGCAGACACGCCCTTTCTGCATCCCGATTGCGAAGTAAAGGACGCGACCTTTGGCAAATATGTTGAGATCGGGCGCGGCACCCGATTGGCGCACAGCCACTTTGACAACTATGCCTATTGCGACCGATCCTGTGACATTGCCAATGCCACCGTGGGGAAATTCGCAAATATCGCCGCCTTTGTGCGGATCGGAGCCACAGATCACCCGATGGACAAGGCCAGCCTGCATCACTTTCACTATCGGTCGGGCGACTACTTTGACGATGCGGAACATGATGACGCTTGGTTCGACCACAGACGCGCGCGGCGCGCGGTCATCGGGCACGACACATGGCTAGGTCACGGTGCGCAAGTCAGGCCAGAGGTAACAATCGGCCATGGCGCTGTCATTGCAGGCGGCGCCATCGTGACGAAAGATGTCCCGCCATATATGATTGTCGCTGGAATCCCCGCTGTCCCGCTGCGGGCGCGTTTTACGTCTGATATTTCTGATCGGTTGCTGGCTTTGGCATGGTGGGACTGGCCCCATGACGCATTGCGAACTGCGCTGGAGGACTTCCGCGCTCTAAGCGCAGAGGCCTTTCTTGAACGCTATGAAGGGGCTGCTACGTGCCCGAAAGCGTCAGCGTGACCTTGTCTCCGGCAAACCAAGTCCGCCCGACCTCAACGGGGCTGCCGTCGGGGGCGGCATTCACGCTGATGGTCCGCAAGATAGGCGCATGTTCGGCGATGCGCAGATGAAGCGCCTGTGTCGCCGTCGCAAGCTTTGCATTCACGCGGGTGGAGGCGCGCGTGAAATCCGCCACGCCCGATTGCGCCAAACCCGCTGTCACAGAAGGGTTATTGCGTAGATGATCCAGCAGGTCGGGCAATCGGCCGGCAGGAAAGACGCTGCGAAACAGTGCGATGGGCTGGTTTTCCATCAGCGACAGCCCCTCAAAGACATGAACATTTGCGCCGTTTTCAAGCTGCAGGGCTACGGCCTCGGATGCATGCGCCGTTCGGGTTTCCAACAAGAGAACCTTTTTGGCGGGGCTGCGGCCTGCTTCTGTCAGGTTTTGGTGAAACCGAACGCGGCGACCGATGGGATAGTCGGTGGGCGTTGTCGTGACAAAAACGCCCGCGCCGCGTCGCGCATGCACGATCCCTTCATCTGCCAAAGCCGCCAAAGCCTGACGCACGGTATGCCGGTTCACACCAAAGCGCGCGGCAAGAACCGCTTCTGTCGGCAGCTTGTCGCCTTCGGTGTACAGGCCCTCGGCAATATCACCCCGCAGGGACGTGGCGATGGCTTTCCAGATCGGCGTGCGGGGGGTCATGTCATCAAAACTTCACACTTTGGGGGATTGGCAGAATCGGGGCGCATAGGTATTATTTGTATAGTTGTATAGAATACCTGAAAGATGTCTAGATGAATATGATGAGCGACCCGTACGCATCCCGCAAAAGCTGGCTTGGCCTTATGGCCAAGGCCGCATCCGCCGATGTTGCGCGCTATTGGGCGACGATGGATATGGCCCCCGAATATACGGTTCTGCGCAGCCCCGAGATTGGTGGAGTCATGGTGCGGGGCCGTGCGGGGGCAATTGGCGCGGCTTTCAATCTGGGCGAGATGAGTGTGACCCGGGCCTCGGTCAAGCTGCCGGATGGGACGGTTGGACACGGCTATGTCCAAGGTAGAAGCAAGGACCACGCCCTAAAGGCGGCTCTGGTTGATGCACTGATGCAGACGGATGCAGCGGATACGGTCGAGGCGGGTCTGTTGACCCCATTGCGTGATGCCGTGACAGCCCACAAGTCCGAGCGCGCCGCGAAAGCCGCGGCAACCAAGGTCGAATTTTTCACGATAGTGCGGGGGGAGGATTGATGCAGGCTCAAGTCTTAGAGGGTGGTTTTGCCGATCTGCCCATTGATGCATCCTACGCATTTCGCGCGGTGATGACGGCAATGGCGCGCCCCGGCGATATTGTTGATGTGAGCGGCGCAAAGCCTCCATCACCCATGAGCGTGGCGGCAGGTGTTGTGGTGCTTACATTATGTGATCCCGAGACGCCGATCCATCTGGCGCTCAGCCACGACATGCCGCAAGTGCGCGACTGGATCACATTTCACACGGGCGCACCCTTTGTAGCGGCTCAAGACGCAATGTTTGCGCTTGGAGCGTGGGATGCGCTGTCGTTGGCTGATTTCCCGCTTGGGACAGCCGAATACCCCGACAGGTCGGCCACAGTGATTGTCGAACGTCAAAGCCTATCCCATGACGGCGTAGTCATGCGTGGGCCGGGGATCAAGGAAAAGACCACATTGTCCTTGCCCGACACACGAGCTTTCGAAACCAACGCAGCCCAGTTTCCGCTTGGTCTGGATTTCATTTTCACCTGCGACGACCGCCTTGCGGCGCTGCCACGCACAACGAGGGTTGGCTGATGTATGTAGCGGTAAAAGGTGGCGAACGCGCCATTGATAACGCCCACGCTTGGCTGGCAGAGGAACGTCGCGGCGACACCTCCGTTCCAGAGCTGAGCGTTGCGCAAATCCGCACGCAGATGACGCTCGCCGTTAACCGCGTCATGGCCGAAGGCTCGCTTTATGATCCGGACCTTGCCGCTTTGGCGATCAAGCAAGCGCGCGGCGACCTGATCGAGGCAATCTTTTTGATCCGCGCCTACCGCACGACGCTGCCGCGCTTTGGCGGATCAAACCCGATTGACACCGAAGACATGGCCTGCGACCGGCGCGTCTCTGCGACGTTCAAGGACGCGCCAGGTGGTCAGGTTCTTGGGCCGACGTTTGATTATACCCACCGTTTGTTGGACTTCAAACTGGCCGCTGATGGTGAAGTGGGCGACGCCCCCGTTGTCGCGCACAATCAGACTGCAACCCCGCATATCATGTCCTTTCTGGACCGCGAGAATTTGATCCAGAGCGAGCCCACAGGCGCAGACATACCAGACGACCTGACGCGCACCCCGCTGGAGTTGCCCGCCAGCCGCGCCTTGCGCCTGCAATCGCTAACGCGGGGGGATGAAGGGTTCATCCTTGGCATGGCATACTCGACCCAGCGCGGCTACGCGCGCAACCACGCCTTTGTCGCCGAGTTACGCATCGGGGCCGTGGCCGTTGAAATGGATATCCCTGAGCTTGGCTTTGCTATCGAGATTGGCGAAATCACGGTGACGGAATGTGAAACAGTCAATCAGTTTCAAGGCTCCAAAACGCAGCCACCACAGTTCACGCGCGGCTATGGATTGGTGTTCGGTATGACGGAACGCAAAGCGATTTCCATGGCCTTGGTCGACCGTGCTTTGCGCTGGAAAGAGCTGGGCGAGGATAACCTTGGCGCCCCCGCACAGGACGAAGAATTTGTTCTTTATCATAGCGATAACATTCAAGCGACAGGGTTCTTAGAACACATCAAGCTGCCCCATTACGTCGATTTCCAGTCAGAATTGGAACTGATCCGCAAGCTGCGCCGCGAGGCGCAGGACAATATCAGCCGGGAGGCGGCACAATGAGCGACTACAACTTTGCCTACCTCGACGAACAAACAAAACGCATGATCCGTCGTGCCATCCTGAAGGGGCTGGCGATTCCCGGCTATCAGGTGCCATTCGCGAGCCGTGAGATGCCGATGCCTTACGGCTGGGGCACGGGTGGCGTTCAGGTTTCGGCTGCTGTGCTGACGCCCGATGATACGTTTAAGGTGATCGACCAAGGGGCCGATGACACGACCAACGCGGTGTCGATCAGGCGGTTCTTTCAAAAGACCGCAGGGGTCGCTGTGACCGAGGCCACGTCAGAGGCTAGCGTAATCCAAACCCGCCATCGCATCCCCGAGCAGGACCTCCGCGCTGATCAGATCCTCGTCTACCAGGTCCCGATCCCCGAACCTCTGCGCTTTCTTGAGCCGTCAGAGGTGGAGACCCGCAAGATGCATGCCCTTGAAGAATACGGACTAATGCATGTGAAGCTGTATGAAGACATCAGCCAGCACGGTGATATCGCCACCGCTTATGCATATCCCGTCAAGGTCGAGGGACGCTATGTAATGGACCCGTCACCCATTCCGAAGTTCGACAATCCGAAACTTGAAATGGCGGGCATTCAATTGTTTGGCGCGGGGCGCGAACAGCGCATCTATGCAATCCCACCCTACACGCAGGTCGTCAGCCTCGATTTCGATGACTATCCGTTCCAGCCCACCAAAGCCGATCACGCCTGTGATCTGTGCGGGGCCGAAGACAGCTATCTGGACGAGCTGATCGTGGATGATGCCGGTGGGCGCATGTTCATGTGTTCCGACACGGATTACTGCGCGACCCGCCGCAAGCAGGGCCATGTCGGAGCCCAAGGCGTTCCATACAAGGAGGACGCGGCATGACCCCGTTGTTGCAAGTTGAAACCATAGCCAAATTCTACGGGTCGCGAATTGGCTGCGCGGATGTGTCGTTTGATCTTTACCCCGGAGAGGTGATGGGGATCGTCGGCGAAAGCGGGTCGGGCAAGTCCACCTTGCTAAACTGTCTAGCAGGGCACCTGACGCCTGATCGCGGGGCCGTGCGCTTTGACACCCGTGCCCAGGGTCTGCGTGATACCATCACCATGTCGGAACCCGAACGGCGTATGCTGGGGCGCACCGACTGGGCGTTCGTTCATCAACATGCCCGCGACGGGCTGCGGATGAATGTCAGCGCGGGCGGCAACGTGGGCGAGCGCCTGATGGCCGTCAATGCGCGCCACTACGGCGACATTCGCAACGAGGCAATCGATTGGCTCGGGCGCGTGGAGATCACCGAGGACCGGATCGATGATCGTCCCACCGCCTTTTCTGGCGGGATGCAGCAACGCCTACAAATCGCGCGCAATCTGGTGACAGGGCCACGACTGGTGTTCATGGATGAGCCCACCGGCGGGCTTGATGTATCGGTGCAGGCGCGACTGCTCGATCTGCTGCGCGGCCTCGTGCGCGAGATGAACCTCAGCGCGATTATCGTCACCCATGACTTGGCTGTTGTGCGCTTGCTGGCAGATCGGCTGATGGTGATGAAAGATGGCCATGTGATTGAAACCGGGCTGACGGATCAGGTGCTGGACGATCCGCAACATGCCTATACGCAGCTTCTTGTGTCCTCTGTCTTGCAGGTGTGAGCGAATGATCTCTATTGAAAATGTCTCGAAATCCTTTGTGCTGCACAATCAGGGCACGGCTGAAATTCCTGTGATGCAAGGCGCATCCTTGACGGTTTCGGCGGGCGAATGTGTAGCACTGGTCGGCGCGTCGGGGGCGGGGAAATCCACCTTGATGCGGATGATCTATGGTAACTACCTCACAGCGTCTGGCCGGATCATGGTTGGTGATGTGGATGTAGCGCGCGCCGCCCCGCGCGAGATCATCCAACTACGGCGACGCACATTAGGCTATGTCAGCCAGTTCCTGCGGGTTGTGCCGCGTGTCTCTACGCTCGATGTCGTGGCAGAGCCCTTGTTGGCCACGGGAACCGACGCAGATGCAGCGCGGACGCAGGCTGAAACTTTGCTCACCCGACTGAACATTCCACAGCGGCTTTGGGCACTAAGCCCGACCACGTTTTCGGGTGGCGAACAGCAACGGGTCAACATTGCGCGTGGTTTTGCATTTCCCTATCCGGCGCTGTTGCTGGATGAACCGACAGCCAGCCTTGATCCGACAAACCGCGCCACGGTGCTGGCCATGATCGCCGAGGCCAAAACGCGCGGCGCTGCGATCATCGGAATCTTCCACGATCATGCTGCGCGCGACGAAATCTGTGACCGCCAGTTTGACATGACTAAGTTTACAATGGGTCCTGCAGCATGACGGGGCGCTTTATCGCCGTTGTCGGTCCGTCAGGTGTGGGCAAAGACAGCGTCATGCAGGGGGTGGCGGCATGCGATCCGCGCATCGTTCTGGCCCGTCGCGTGATCACCCGCCCCAGTGATGCAGGCGGCGAGGATTTTGTCGGGGTGACTCAGCCCGATTTTCAAGCGCGCATGGCTGCCGGAGATTTTGCGCTGAGTTGGGAGGCGCATGGCCTGCATTACGCGATCCCTGCAACCGTTGAGGCGCAACTGCAAGACGGGCGCGATGTGCTGGCGAACCTGTCACGTGCGGCGCTGATCGGGGCCAAAGTCCGTTTTGCACGATTTGAGGTCATAAATCTGACGGCTGCCCGAGAAGTGCTTGCTGCAAGGCTGGTCGCCCGCGGCCGCGAGACGGCCACACAGATCGCCGGGCGGCTTGACCGTGCGTCTGCGGCCTTGCCCGATGGCATTAATGCCCTTCACCTCGACAATAGCGGGCCGCTTGATCAGACGGTGCAGGCAGCGCTGGACCGCCTTTATCCAGTCAAGGTGTAGCGATGGATCTGGTGAACCATACCCCGATCGTCTTGCCCCATCAGCGTGATTGCATCGATCACGAAAGGGGTCGGCACGATGCTTTCCAAACGTGGGGTGAGAGCGTCAATCACTTGGGCTGCCTCGTTGGCACCCATGCTACCGCTCAGCGTCAGGTGAAAATGGAAATCATCAAAGATGAAGGGATACCCCCAGTCCAACATCTGTTGGTCTTGGCGCGGGGTCAGGTTGGTCTCTCGGCGGCGCGCAATATCGGCATCCGTGAGGGCTGCGCGAAACCAATCAAACGCGATGACCGTCGCCGCAGCGAAGTCACGCAGTTCGACCTGTTGGCTGCGCGGTCGCAACGCCACAAAGCCACTGTCATGCCGCAGCGCGAGCGCACCAATCTCAAATTGAGGTTGCCCAGCCGCAAAACCGGCAGCCACGTCCTGCAATTGGGCCAAGTCACATCCTTGGGCCAGTTTAAACGGCGCTTTCAAGGTGCCATGCAGCCCGTATTTGCGCGGGGTCTGCGTTATGGTCGGCACGTCGATGCCCGTAATTTCCGGCTGAACTTGAGCACGGCCATGGGCGCTATCCCAGCCCAGCCACTTTGCCCCGAAGTCGGCCAAGGCGCCGGTCGGTGTGTAGAATATGGCATATCGTTCAAACATTTCGTTCCTCCGCAGATGCACAGCCTCTGCCAAATCAGCGTGACAATCATATGACAGACCAGATAATTTTCGCCAATGCCCGCCTGATTTTGAATGATGAAGTGGTCACGGGGTCGCTGGCTATCGCAGACGGATTTATCACAGATATCGCCCAAGGCAGGTCCGTTCCAAAAGGGGCGAATGATATGGAGGGCGATTACCTCGCGCCCGGTCTCGTGGAATTGCACACCGACAACGTCGAGCGCCATCTAGAGCCGCGCCCCAAAGTCAGTTGGCCCTTTCGCGCTGCAATTCTGGCGCATGACCGTGAATTGGCTGGGGCGGGGATTACGACAGTTTTTGATGCGATCCGCGTTGGCTCTATCGTGTCAAATACAGGTTCCGGTTATCCCAAATACGCCCGCCAGATGACCGACGAAATCATGGCTGTCCGCGCTGCGGGTCTTTTGCGGATCAGTCACCACATTCATTTGCGTGCAGAGGTGTGTTCCGAAACGCTTATTGATGAGCTTGATGAATTTTCAAGCAAGGATCGCATCGGGATCGTGTCGATGATGGATCACACGCCGGGGCAGCGTCAATTTGTCGATATCTCTAAGTTTGAAACCTATATCCGCGGGAAGCGGAAATACTCGGATGACCAATGGGACGCCTATATTGAATTTCTCTATGGGCTTCAGGCGCAGCTTGGCACCAAGCATGAGGCAGCAACTGTGGCTGCTGCCAAACGGCTTGGCGCGACCTTGGCAAGCCATGACGACACGACGGCAGATCAAGTGAGCACAAGCCATTCATATGGCGTCCGAATGGCCGAATTCCCGACCACAGTTGCTGCGGCTGATTCCTGTCATGCCAATGGCATTGCCACGATCATGGGCGCCCCCAACCTGATCCGCGGAGGTTCACATTCTGGCAACGTCGCGGCGGTCGAACTCGCGCAGATTGATCGGCTGGACATTCTGTCTTCCGATTATGTGCCGGCAGGTTTGCTGATGGCCGCCGTTCAGCTCGGAGATATCTGGGGAAACCGTGCACGCGGTATGCGGACTGTCACAAACGCCCCGGCGCAGGCCGTCGGCCTTCTTGATCGTGGGGCATTGGCAATTGGTCAACGGGCGGACATTATCCGCTTTGATCTCCACGACCAGACACCCGTTTTGCAAGAAACTTGGAGTGCAGGAAAGCGTGTCTCCTAAAACTTCTTTAGATTGGAATGACATGACAAAGTTCAAAGCCGCGATCTTCGACTGGGCGGGAACCACCGTTGACTTCGGATCCTTCGCGCCAATGGGGGCCTTCATCAAGGCCATGGCTGAGTTTGGGATCGAGATCACCGTAGAAGAAGCCCGCGCGCCGATGGGGGCTGCAAAGTGGGACCATATTCACGCGCTCTTGCAGGTGCCTCTGATCACACGCCAATGGTTGGAAAAGTACGGAAAAGCCCCAAACGACGCGGATGTGGATGCGATTTTCAAAGTCTTTGTCCCCATGAATGAAACCGTTGCGGCCGATTATGCGAACCTGATCCCCGGCACAATAGAGACCATAGCCGACCTGCGCGGGCGCGGTATGAAGGTTGGCTCAACCACAGGATACACGCGGTCCATCATGCAGCGCGTTCTCCCAGTGGCTGCGGCGCAAGGCTATCGCCCCGACAATCTGGTCTGTTCAGATGATCTGGCTGAGGGTCGACCTGGGCCGTTGGGCATCTACAAATGCATGGTCGATCTGGCGGTCTACCCGCCTGCTGCGATCCTCAAAGTCGACGACACGGCGCCCGGGATTGCAGAGGGCGTATCGGCAGGCAGTGTCACGGTTGGATTGGCGCTCTCGGGGAATGCTGTCGGCAAGACTCTGGAAGAATTGGCAGCGATGTCAGAGCCCGAGATTGCTGTATTGCGTGACCATGCGACACGCTTGCTTAAGGATGCGGGCGCAGATCATGTGATCGACTCCATCCGCGATTTACCGCGACTGGTCACGCAGCTTGAGGCATAATCTTCCTAACCCCAAAGCTAAGTTTGGTCTCCAGCCGAACGCGACAACACCATGGCCTTTACGCTCGGACCCACCGTCTCTGTGTGCGAATGAATTGTAGGTCCGCGCTATATGAGATA
>ERZ888423.677-NODE-677-length-34082-cov-6.413789_pt1 | contig 34082 bp, 37 predicted proteins | sample MGYA00520523_ERZ888423 | MGnify/ENA primary metagenome ERZ888423 (study PRJEB32303, sample SAMEA104408611) | aquatic metagenome | biome: Brackish water; feature: Pelagic; material: water | place: Baltic Sea | collected 2014-06-08T10:24:00 | depth 30,27 m ...
TGCCGCGATCGATGATATGGACTCGTTCTTGGATGACCTGCAACGACAATTCATCCAGGCAATTTTTGAATCGCACGCAGCGGGTCGCATTGACCTTCAGGTTGCGATTCAGTTGGCGGTCGTGGCGCGTTTCTACGAACGTATCGGTGACCATGCGGTTAATATTGGCGAGAAAGTTCGTTTCCAAGTGACCGGTTTACCCCCAGAGCACTCAGGTGCGGCTCGTCATCGTCAGCGGGTCATTGGTGATCCAACCCCGCTCGGTGGCATTGCACGACCTCAGGAAGTTCCACCAACTAGTGCATGAGTTTTCTCGTTGTTCACTGCGAATTTACGCAGTTGTAGGTGAAGGTACATATGCCTTATCTAGGGTTGTTTACCGTGAGTTCATTCGCCCGTCGGAACGATAAAAAGTGAATCGACTAGCTCACGATGAGTTAATGGAATTGCGTTCTGAACTTCTGCGGGTCACGGCGAGTTTGGTTGAAAGTATTCCGCGGGCCACACAAATTTTGCTTGAGCAAGATCTTGAAGGCGCCGAATACCAAATTCTCGCTGATGATGAATTTGATGCGCGAACAATGGACCTTGAAGATCGCTGTATCGCATTAATGGCATTGCATGCACCGGTGGCCAGCGAACTCCGTCACGCCGTCACGATTATGAAAATGGCGGCCGACATTGAGCGATCGGCAGATCTAGTTGTAAACATTTGTAAAGTCGCTCGTCGGATTCACGGAATTCAACTTGACCCCAAAATGCGAGGTCTTATTGGTCGCATGGGTGCCCAAGCGCAAATCTTGTTCCGCCACGCCATCCAGGCCTACGCCGATCTTGACTTGCCAATGGCTAAAGCAGTTGATGACATGGACTTGTTTTTGGACTATTTACATCGGCAGTTCATCGAGAGTATTTTTGAATCACACAGTGCCGGGACAATTGATCTTTCAGTGGCAATCCAAATGGCTGTGACCGCCCGCTTCTACGAACGTATTGGAGATCATGCGGTCAACGTGGCACATTTTGTTTGCTACCTGATTACCGGTGAGATTCCGCCAGCTGGCGATCACCGTCGTGGTGGTCGTATTGGTGATGCTGACTCAAACTTTGAAGGGCTCACGTCATGAGTTTTCTTCTTGGTCTCTTGGTGGGTTTGGCCGCCGGCATCGTGAGTTACTTGTTGTTTGCTGCATCCGCAAGAAATAGTTCGGTCATTGTCACTAACGCTGATTCTGTAGCCGAGGAAGTTCAACCAAATGAAGACATCGAATCGTTGCTATTAATTCGTGATGCGGTGAACTCATTAAGTGTCGGAGTCGTGGTGGTCGGCGCCGATGGAAAGGTGAATTTCCGTAACAAATTGGCCGAAAGCGTTACGGGTGTTATTCATGCAGATGTCCTTGTTGAAGAAGTAGTTGAACAGCATCTGTCGATTGCGCTGAAAGGTGAAACTAAGCGTCAAGTACTTGATTTGTTTGGGCCTCCTCGCAAAGTATTCGGAGTTTCGGCCACCCCGTTAACAATTGGTGGGGCGGTGGCAATGATCGAAGACATCACCGAGCGATATCTCGTTGATGCGGTCCGCACCGATTTTGTCGCCAATATCAGTCATGAATTGAAGACTCCCGTAGGAGCGCTTGCAGTCTTGGCTGAAGCGTTGTCACAAGAAGACGATCTTGAAGTCATTCATCGACTCTCCGAAAAGATGGTTGACGAAGCCATCCGCGTTGGACGCACTATTGACGATTTGTTGGAACTGTCTCGTATTGAGTTTGGGGGAGAGGCCGTGAAAGACGAAGTTGATGCTGCGTCCATATTGGCTGAATCGATTTCGCGAGCGGCTCCATTGGCTTCGTTGCACTCAATCAAGATTGCAATGACCGAGTTGCCATATCCACTCAAAGTTGTAGGCGATCGACGGCAACTGGTGTCGGCAATTGGCAACCTGGTGGAAAATGCCGTGAAGTATTCCGAATCGGGTTCATCAGTTGAAGTTACGGCGCGCTCAGATGGCGATTCGGTTGAGTTTGCCGTTACCGACTTTGGCCTCGGCATTCCAGCACGTGATCTAGACCGAGTCTTTGAGCGTTTCTATCGAGTTGACCGTGCTCGATCACGTGACACCGGCGGAACTGGTTTGGGTCTGGCAATTGTGCGCCATGTCGCCAACAACCACGGTGGCGATGTCTCGGTAACGAGCATTGAGGGTGAAGGTTCAACCTTCTCACTCAAGATTCCAAAGTTTGTTGGACGAGAGCAAGATATGAGAGAGAGTGCCTAATGGGAATGCAAACCGTGCTGTTGGTGGAAGATGAAGAAAGTTTTATTGATGCGCTGACGATCGGACTTAAAAAAGAGGGCTTTCGTGTGGAAGTCGCCCGCGATGGCATGGAGGCGTTGGCGAAGTTTGACATTGTGCAGCCCGATGTCGTGTTGCTCGATGTGATGTTGCCGAAGATTTCCGGAATTGATGTGTGTCGTCAATTGCGCAAGCGCACTCAGGTGCCGATCATCATGGTGACCGCCAAAGGTGCCGAAATTGACACTGTGGTTGGTCTTGAAGTTGGTGCTGATGACTACATCACCAAGCCATATCGGATGCGCGAATTAGTGGCGCGGATGCGAGCGGTTCTTCGTCGTTCAGCTTCTGAGCAGGGTGGCAAAGTCTCAGACCTTGATGACAATGCTCTCGAGGTTGGAGCCATTGCTCTCGACCCCGATCAACATCGGGTGTTGGTGAATGGCATAGAGGTAGCGATGCCGTTGAAGGAATTTGAGTTATTACATTTACTTCTGGCTAATGCTGGGCGAGTACTTCCACGTGAGACCCTGATTGATCGGGTGTGGGGAACCGACTATGTCGGTGATACCAAAACGCTTGACGTTCACATCAAGCGATTGCGTAGCAAAATCGAGGATGATCCGGCAGTTCCAACACGGATCGTGACCATCCGTGGTTTGGGCTACAAATTTGAGCGTACGAAGAGTTGATCTTCCACTTTGCCTCACATCCGCTCATCTAAAGTAGGCGTGTGACCGAGCCGACCGAACAACCATTGCCTGGTCGTGGTCGAGGCAAGAATTATGTGCCGCCCAAACATCAGCATCATTTCCAAGTGAGTCCGTTTACCCGCCTAGTTCGGGTGCATGCACTGATGGCAGCTGGCGAAGCCTCAATGGCGGTTGCTCTCGCTGACTCGTTATTTTTGTCCATCACTCCAGGTGAGGCTCGCGGTCGAGTGCTGTTGTTCTTAGCGGTGAGTTTCGCCCCATTTTTGATTTTGGCCAAGTTCATCGGCCCGGTGATTGATCGAATGCCGGGTGGTCGCCGGCTTTTGGTTTTGTTGATTGCGACGTTGCGCGCCATCGTCATGGTTTTAATGGTGTCGCAACTTGATTCGCTGTTGCTTTTTCCGCTGGCCTTCGTGGCGATGGTTCTGAACAAGACGTACTCAGTTTCTAAGTCGGCCCTTGTGCCTGCACTGATTAAGTCAGATAACAATCTGGTTGAAGCCAACGCCAAGTTGGGAGTGACCGCAGGCATTGTCGGCTTCTCGGCTGCTATTCCAGCGGGTATTTTGAGTTTGATCTCTTCGAAGGCGACATTGATCTTTGGCGCGGCCATCTTTGCTGTCGCAGCACTGAATGCATTGCGTTTTCCGAAACAGACGGTTGCCAAAAATGAACCAGAAGAGTTAGAAGTTCAAGAACTCAGACAGCCCGGGATTGTCATTGCAGTTTCGGCAATGAGTTTGGTTCGAGCAAGTGTTGGGTTTGTCTTCTTTCATCTCGCCTTTTGGTTTGCTGATCCGCAACGTGCTGAAGTAGTCGGCATCGATACCAACGGATTGTGGACTCAAGTCAGATATCACTTTGGTCCACAATTCGGCACGATGTGGTTTGGAATCGCAGTGAGTATGGCGGCGATTGGTTCATTGCTGGGCAATCTCAGTGCTAAACGATTGAACAAGATTCAGCGCATTGAATACTTATTGGTAATTGCCTTGGCAATCATCGGTGTTGCTGGTTTGCTCACTGCTCTCACGTCGGTGACAATCACCGCGTTATTTTTGATGGCCTTAGTGAACTATGCGGCGGCCATTGGCAACATGGCGTTTGAATCGATTGTCCAGCGCGATGCTCCTGACGCCAACCGTGGTCGTGCGCTTGCCAATTACTACACGCGATTCCAATTGATGTGGGTCGCAGCCGGGATTATCCCAGTGTTACTCAAACTTCCAGGTGTCGTCGGATTTGGCATTGTGGCCGGCATCGGATTCAGCGGAGCATTCATCTATTGGATTGGGTTGCGGCAGATCGCTTTAGGGGCCGAACCTGCATCGGTCGTTGCTCAATTGCGACAACGTTTCAGTCGTCTGCGCTGAATTCAAGTCGAGCGAGCCATAATCCTGGCGCATCGAGTTCGGAAAGAGTTGGCAAATTTGCTGCAGAAACATATAGGGGTGCCAAGCCACCTTCACCCATACGTTCAATCACACCTTGAACAAAGTTTCGGCCTCGTTCAACTTGCTGACGATTGATATGTAGTCCAAGGAGTTTTTCAACAAATATGGTTTCCTCGCCCGACTCAAGTCGGCGACGTCGGGCGGCTTCGGCGATACGGGAAGGATTTCCGAGCACTCGTGAACCAACTGCATCAGTCATGTGATCAGACCAACCAATGATGAGACCAAGTAACGCATCAAGTTGCGGTTGCAAATGATTTTGTTCTTCTGATCGAACTGCGCCCAGCATGAGTTCGGGATCACCGAGAATTTTCTGGAGCGACTCCATCAGTTCACTGGGATCGGTTGAGTCAAGATTGGACAACTTGTCGGTGATAGCCGACGGGTCGGGGCGAAAGCCCGCGATAAAAGATTGAACCATGTCGGTGACAGCGTCACGAATGTGAGTGATGCTGTAGAGCTGATGTACAACGAGTTCGCGAATCAAAGTCCACATGCGTACATCTTCAAGCGGGAGGTCCCATTCGGCCGCGAATGTATCAACAGTGGCGGGAACGATGGCAATTTCATTTTTGACTGGTCGGGGGAGCGGAAGGTCGTATTGGCCCAGTGATTTTTTGGCAAGGTGACCCACCATTGAGCCGACGGTCATGCCCATTGTCATCGGCGCGATCATGTTGGTGATGCCAGCAAACATGGTTGCGAAAGGGTCGCCCTCGGATGATGAATCAGGTGGCTCATTTTGGTGAGAGCTCAACGCCGTAGCCAACTGAGTGAAAAGAGGACGGTAGTCATCAAGTGTGCGTTGAGCCCAAGCACCTGGTGTCACCATGACAGGTTCAACCGAACTGGCAGTACTGATATCGCCGAGTCCGGTGATTTGATGAATATGCATTCCGGCAATGCGGGCAAGGTTGGCGTATTCAATACGCACGAGTGGATCAACGTTGGGTTCGGTCTGTCCATCAGTTGCAGTCACCAACGCAATTTGACGAGCGGTATCCCACTGGATGGGTCCTTGGGTATTGAACATTTTCATCATGTCGCCGAACATGGGCATGTTGCCAAATATGTTTCCGGACATATTTCCGAACATGTTGCCAAACATATTTTTAGAGTTGTCGTCGTCGTCGTCAGAATCAAATGGGTTGGGGGAATCTCCAGACACATTGCGAGCATAGAACTAATTGGTGAGGTTTATACAGCGCCGCATATCGCTGTAATGTCGCGGGTGTGACAATGTCAGTGACTGCTCCCGATGACCTGGGGCCCGATGAACTGGGGCCTGCCGGTTTGTCGACTGGCGGTTTGGCCACAAATCTGGTGAAAGTCGTAGTGAGCGGCGGGCAATGGCCTCTCGGCAGACGGGTGATTGAATGTCTGAAAATTGATGGTGGATTTGACGTACGCGAGATCAACCAGAGCACCGATGTCATTGGTGAACCTCTTGATGTGTTCATCCATCTCGCACCTGGCGACCATGACGCCCTTGTTGAACGTCGGCGCAGTGCTGTCATCGGAACTCCCGAATTATTACAAGCAGCAACGGTGCAGGGGGCCAAACACATCGTGTTGTTGTCATCGGCAATGGTTTATGGCGCTTGGCCAAATAATCCCGTTCCGCTCACGGAAGACACGGCACTTCGTCCTGATTTCGGTTTTGCTTTTGCGCGACAATTAGCAACTGTTGAACAACTTGTCGACGATTGGCGTGAGTCGGGCGACGATCGCAGCGCAACAGTCCTACGACCAGTGCCCGCGATGGCAGCCGATGGTGCATCAAGTTTGGTACGGGCTCTTGCAGCAGGTATGGGCGGGCGACTAGGTGAAGATGATGTACCAGCCCAGTTCTTGCACCTTGATGATCTTGCTCAGGCGGTTGTTCTAGCAACTCGCAAAAAACTAGATGGTGTGTACAACGTTGCTCCTGATGGGTTTGTGCATAGTGCTCGTGTGCGTTCGTTATGGGGTATGGCTCCACGTTTACGACTGCCTGATCGAATGAGCGAAATCGTGAGCGACACTCGTTGGCGTTTCCAACGCGGACCAATCCCACCGGGGCTACGCCCGTATGTGCGATCAACGTGGCTTGTTTCTAATGGTCGGCTTCGTTCTGAAGGTTGGACCCCGACTGTCACCAATGAGCAAGCATTTGTTGAGGGAACTGACGCCAAATGGTGGACGATGTTGACCCCAAAACGTAAGCAAGAAATTGCTTTAGGTGCAATGGCGACTGGGATATTGATCACGATAATTACGGTGTTGGTTGCAGTGAGAAAATATCGCCGTCGGCGATCAGCGTATTGATCTGTTGTTCAATACTTGTGATGGGTATGAATCCGAGTTCGGATTCGCTATGAGTACATAGCCCGACGAGTCGACCGCTTTGATCTACAACTGGTGCACCTTCGGCGAATGAGTAAATGTCAAAGTCGCTATTGTCACTCATTCGTAAAGTAATCATCGCCTGTTGCGATACTTCGTTAATGACGAAACGTTTTGGATTTTCAAGTAGAACAGTTACAACTTGTCCAGACGTGAAACCCTTACTGTATTTGATTCCGCTTGTACGTGTGAGCGTGCGCAAAAATGCCAGTGGGTCAATTGGTTGTTCAATTCGGAGAACTGCGATTCCGTTGTTGGGAAATACATGAACCAAATGTGCGGTACTGATCGAACGATTGGGCAGTCGTACTGCCACTGTTTCAAGTTCACCGAGTGCGGCGGTGGTGGTGACAAGAATCTGATTGTTGAAAAGAATGATTCCCATCGCTTTGGATGTTTCTAAGTTGCTATCAACTGCTGCCACTTGAAGGTTGCGATTGGTCAGAGCCACGACATCAGAAGTATTTTGGCGATCAGCTCGGGGGATCAAGATGAGGAGCAACCCTGAAATCAGGACGGCGCCAGCGATGCACGAAAAGCCGACGAGCCCCCGCCCGCGCCGGCCGATATCGAGAGGCGTCAAAGCCTCATGAGCGACTGCTGCGAAGCCGACCTCTGATGGATGGCGCCATAGACGTTCGTGGGGAGGTTGTGGGGCCGGGGTGTACTCGGCATCGGGGTATGAGTCACCGGCGTTAGGTCCGAAGTCGTCATTCACTGCCACAAGCAGGCAAGGTTAGTGAAGATTAGGCATCAGTGGGTCGCGGTCGAGCGTTCCCTTGACCAGTAACCGCTACGCTCAAGATGTGCTCGTTGAAAAGACTGCTGACGATTGGTTCGCGATCACCGATGAGCCATTGTCAGTCGGTGAGTTGTATGACTGGGCAGTCCGGCCCGCTTGTGGAGCCGTCGTCGTATTCTCGGGCACAGTTCGGGATCACGCCGTTGAGGGCGACCAACTTCGCACTGGCGTTGAGTTTCTAGAGTACGAGGCCTACGCCGAAGAAGTCATCCCGAGATTTCGTTCGATTGCCGTTGAAGCGCGTCAACGTTGGGACGAGATCGGCTGCTTTGCTTTGGTGCATCGAGTCGGACGTATTGAACTGGGTGAGTCGTCGGTGATTGCCGTCGTGTCGGCAGCCCACCGTCCCGAAGCTTTTGAAGCCGCACGTTTTGCCATTGATGCATTGAAGTCGTCGGCCCCCATTTGGAAACACGAAACTTGGGATGGCGGAAGTGACTGGGGCACAGGTGCCACAGCCCCTGTTGATGCGGCGCAGGTTCGTTCCTCCGAAGGGGCTGGCCACTAATGGTTTACGTGTTGCTCGGCGTTGTAGCGATTTGTGTCGTTGTCTTTGCGGTACTCGCAACGAGTCGGCGCACCCCAACGAGCAATGACAGCGTGGCCGATTTTCAACGTCATTTAAATGCACTGTCTCCCGAGGCACGCCGCCAAACGATTGAGAATTATCCTGACAAGAAGTCCGTGGAACCGTTGCCAATCCAAGAAAAAGAGGAACTAGAAGATGGCACGTGACCTAGCAATTGACTTAGGTACTGCAAACACTTTGGTGTACATGAAGGGTCGTGGCATTGTGCTGAACGAACCGTCAGTGATCGCACTGAATCGTCAGACCGGCGAAGTATTAGCAACTGGTCACGAAGCGTGGCACATGATTGGTCGTACTCCTGGTTACATCGTTGCGGTCCGTCCCCTTCGCGGAGGTGCCATCACCGACTTTGATGTCACTGAGCGCATGATTCGTTTGCTGTTACAACGAGTCGGAGTCAGCCGTTTTACCCGTCCAAAAGTGGTTATCTGTGTGCCGTCAGCAATTACCGAAGTTGAACGTCGCGCCGTCACCGACGCTGCTCGTCGAGCCGGCGCTGCCGATGCTCAATTGATTGAACAACCAATGGCCGCTGCAATTGGTGCTCAGCTTCCTATTGACGAGCCAGTGGGCAACATGGTGATTGATATCGGTGGCGGTACCAGTGAAACTGCAGTGATCAGTTTGGGTGGAATCGTTGCCCTTGAAGCAGTCCGAGTCGGAAGCTTCGATATTGACAATGCGATTCAAAACTATGTGCGCCGCGAGCACGGTATTGCTATTGGTGAGCGTACTGCCGAAGAAATTAAGGTTGCGATTGGCTCGGCGGCGCAGACACCTGACGAAGTTGAAGCCGAAGTCAGTGGTCGCGACTTGATGATGGGACTACCAAAGACGGTTGTTCTCACGCCTGAAGAAATTCGTTATGCAATTGATGACGTCGTTTCACAAATCGTGCAGTCAGTAGTTCGTTGCTTAGCTAAAGCACCGGCTGAACTCGCACAAGACTTCTTGACACGTGGTATGTATTTAGTTGGTGGTGGCGGATTGTTGCGTGGACTCGCCGAACGTATTGAACGTGAAACTCAAGTGCCGGTTCGCATGTCGCAGATGCCGCTTGAAGCAGTCGTACTTGGCGCTGGGCACTGTATTGAGAACTATGACGCCTTGAAGCGCATGTTCATGGGCCAGCGTCGGTAAACAAAGATTTTTAGTTAGCAACGATTGGCACGATGAGGCCATTCTGCGACAAGACCCAGACTTCACCTTGAGCATCGGCCACGACCCCAACTGATCTTTCGACAGATCCAAGGTCAACCATTCCACAATTCTGACGCTGCTCGTCAACACACAATGCTTGTACTTTGCCCGAGCAATAGTCCGAAAAGATGTACCAGGTTCCAACAGCGGGAACTTCTGAGCCGCGATACACCACACCACCAGAAATTGAACAGTTGTTGTCGATGTGTTCGTATTCGTAAATGGGCTCAACCGCGGTGAAGGTGTCGTGCGCTGCTTGTTGGTCGGCATTGAACTCATTCGTTCCTTCGCGTGCACTCCAACCGAAACTCACACCTTGCACTTGATCAAACGGCACAACATTGATTTCTTCCCAACGATTTTGACCAACATCGGCAATCCACAAATCGTTGGTAATGGGATCAAGCGATACACGCCACGGATTGCGCAAACCAACAGCCCACGATTCTCCAGTGTTCCATCGGCCGTCGGTTTGGGTGAGTTTCCAAATTTTGCCGAGGGGTGATGTGATATCCAGTGCGTATCGTTCGGGGTCGTTGGCAGCACCGCCATCACCCATGAATACGTAGATAGCACCATCTGTATCAACCATAATGTCGCCACCATTGTGATTTGGATAGGGCTGCTTGATCGTGGTGATGATGTTTTGTGAAGACTCATCAAAGGTGCCATCAGTGTTGATCGCGAATGACGCGATCACGGTGTCGCCGGCAAGGTTGGTGTAGTTGACGTAGGCCGTTGAACCGTCGTTAGCAAAAGCCAGACCGAGTAAACCTTGTTCGCCTTGCGCAAGCGTGAGGTCGCTGATATCAAAAACTTGGTTGCCTTTTGTTCCGCTAATCGCAAGCTCAAATACCGTGCCGTCACGCTCTGCGATGTACGACTGGGGTGTTTTGCTATTGCGCACCGCTATGTCGACCGGATCGATGTAGCCAGTAATTGGTGCACCAAGTGTTGCCACGAAACTTGGTTCGCTGACAACAGTTGTTGCTGTTTCGGCGAGAGATGTTGCAACAGCAGTTGTTGAGGGGGTTGTTCCCCCAGCAGTTGTGCTGACAAGAACTTCCGTCTCCGAGGCGCAAGCAATCAATGAAACACCGGCCAAAAGGGCCAATATTCCGAGGCGAGCCTGAGACATTTTCATTACGAACGCTCGCGACGAATGAGACCTTCTTGAACCACAGTAATCGCGAGGTGACCATCGTGCGTGAAAATTGATCCGGTTGCCAAACCACGTGCACCAGAAGTGGTCGGTGTCATCTGGTCGTACAACAACCATTCATCGGCGCGGAATGGACGATGGAACCACATGGCATGGTCAAGGCTGGCCATTTGCAATCCGCTGTCGGTCCAGTTGAGGCCGTGTGGCAAAACTGTTGTGTCGAGCAACGTCATATCACTGGCGTAGGTAACGATGCACGCATGCAACGTGGGGTCGTCGGGCAACGTGCCGTCAGCGCGCAACCACACTTGCTGTTGCACTGTTGGTGTGCGCGAACGCGACATCGGGTCGCCATCAACATAACGAATATCAATCGGTCGCGGGCGGTCGTACCATTCGCCAAGTAGATGCTTATGGGGCGCCATCCGAGTTTTGAAGTCGGGCAAACTTTCTGCTTCGGGGACAACCGGCATTGGTACTTGATGCGATAAGCCCTCTTCGTCAGCGTGAAAGCTGGCCTGCAAGTTGAAGATGGCTTGGCCATGCTGAATGGCAACGACACGGCGGGTCGAAAAGCTTTTGCCGTCGCGGATGCGGTCGACGTCGTACAAAATGGGAGCAGTGGGGTCGCCTGGACGCAAAAAATAGGCATGCAACGAGTGCACGCGACGGTCACGGTCGTCGATGGTGCGGGAGGCAGCCACGAGGGCCTGGCCGGCGACTTGGCCGCCAAAGACTCGCTGGCGATTTTCTTGGGGTGAGCGACCACGGAACATGTTGACCTCAATGGCTTCAAGGTCAAGAAGGGAGATCAGGTCATCGAGGGCTTCAAACACCCTTACATCATGTCACGCAGGAGCGTGTTTCACACGTGGATCTTGGCTAGCGTCTCGCCCGTGGCACTTTTACCCTTGAACCCAGACGAACTCCTCTCAACCACCCGCGCCGTACGTAAGCGCCTCGATTTTGACAAACCGGTCCCGGACGAATTGATCCGTGAGTGCGTGTCACTAGCCATGCAGTCGCCGTCGGGCTCGAACAGCATGACGATGCAATTCATCATCGTGAAGGACGAAGCCAAGCGCAAGGCCATCGGTGCCGTGTACCGCGAGTGTTTCTCGCAGTATCAGGCCATGGACGGCGTGTACATCCGTACCATCGACAAAGGTGACGCAGTGCTGAACCAGCAGCAGCAGCGTTCGGCTGACTCGGCTGACTATCTGGGCGACCATATGGGCGACGCTCCGGTGTTGGTGATCCCGTGCAACGTGGGTGGCCGTACCGAAGCCGCTGGCGGTCTTGGCATGATGGCTTCATCGGTCATGGCAAATATTTTGCCGGCCATGTGGAGCTTCATGTTGGCTGCTCGTGCCCGTGGCATGGGAACCGCCTGGACCACGGTTCACCTCATGATGGAACAGCAAGTTGCTGACATCTTGGGCATTCCGTTCGACACCGTGCAGCAGGTCTGCTTGTCTCCATTGGCATTCACCAAGGGAACCGATTTCAAAGCGGCTATTCGTCCCGACGCAGAAACGATCATCCACTGGGATAAGTGGTGATTTCTGCGCAACTGCGCGAATTAGCTCTGGCCACAACTGGCTTTATGCCCGTTGATGAAGGTGATGCATTACATGAAGCGGCACTTGCTGCGGCGCATTCGTTGCCTGGTTTGCCGTTGCTTGAAGTTGGTTCGTATTGCGGACGTTCAACGATTTGGTTAGGTGATGCGGCTCGTCAAGCAGACACGGTTCTTTTCGCAGTCGATCATCATCGTGGTTCTGAAGAAAATCAGCCAGGTTGGGAATGGCATGATGCTTCGCTGGTCGATCCAGTCGTCGGAAAGATGGACACGCTTCCGTTTTTTCGTCATGCAATGTTTCGTGCCGATTTAGAAGAACATGTCTTGGCCGTTGTCGGTCAATCGCCCATCGTTGCGAAAAATTGGACGAGTTCATTGGCGTTTTTGTTCATTGACGGTGGTCATGGTGCTGAACCAGCGCGACTTGATTACGAACTCTGGACGCCACATGTTGCGGTCGGTGGCACGCTGGCCATTCATGATGTGTTTCCTGATCCAGCCGACGGTGGACGTCCGCCGTATGAACAGATTTACTTGCCAGCGATGAACAGTGGACGATTCGAAGAAGTTTCGGCGACGGGAAGCCTGCGCGTTTTACGCCGCGTGTGATTCTGGTGTCAGTTGAGTTGGTATAGCCAATTAAAACCGCACCAGAAACACAGTTAGCCGTTGACTTTTAGAAACTTGCTGAACTTTTTGCGCGGCTTATTGTCGGCAGCAATCTTGCGGGCCATCTCGTGGAAGATCTTTCCGGCTTCGCTTTCGGGAGCAATCGCCGCGATCGGATGACCGTCATCGCCACCTTCGCGTAGTTGCTGCACAAGTGGCAGCTGTCCAAGCAAAGGAACATTGAGTTCATTGGCGAGTTCTTGACCGCCACCGCTACCAAACAATTCGTACTTCTTGCCATCGTCGCCCGTGAACCACGACATGTTCTCGATGACCCCCTTAACGGGTAACCCAACTTTGGTCGCCATCGCCGCTGACAAGCGTGCAACTTTTTGGGCTGCCTGTTGTGGTGTCGTCACGACGTACACCTCGCCCTTAGGCAGGTACTGGCTCAGGCTCAATGCAATGTCGCCGGTGCCGGGCGGCATGTCAATTAACAAGAAATCGGGTTCATCCCAAAAGACATCAGTTAAAAATTGTTCGAGGGCTTTGTGCAGCATTGGTCCGCGCCAGACAACTGCCTGACCTTCGGGAACAAAGTAACCAATTGAGATGCAACGAACTCCGTAGGCCTCTGATGGCAACAACATGCGATCAATTGCCACTGGATCATTATTTGCGCCAAGCATACGCGGAATTGAATAACCGTAAATGTCGGCGTCGAGTACTCCGACAGTGTGACCTTGCGCGGCGAGAGCAACTGCAAGGTTGGTCGTGACGCTGCTTTTGCCAACGCCGCCTTTTCCTGAAGAAATCAAAAGAGGACGAGTCTTGTTATCGGGGTCAGCAAATGGAATGGCGCGACCTTCAGCGTGACCATGCGCTTGACCTTGACCAGCCGTTGAACCTGGATCGCCATGCAACTTCATGCGTAGTTCTTCGCGCTCTTGGTCAGTCATAACGGTGAAATCAAGATTGACGTTTGAAACTCCGGTGAGGGGAGCGACTGCGCCCGTCACGCGATTGGTGATTTCATTTCGCAGCGGGCAACCCGCCACCGTGAGAGCAATCAGAATTGAGACGGTTCCGCCTTCAATCTGCACATCACGCAGCATGCCGAGATCGACAATGGAGCGATGGAGCTCGGGGTCTTCGACGGGACGAAGGGCTTCAACGACTTGTTCACGGGTGACGGACACGGGTGGGGGCTCCCTACTTCAGAATTTGCACGATCAAAGTGCACGACTAATTTGCACTATGGCGATAGGTATAATACCCACGTGCCAACTGTTCGCCCTCCTCAGACATCAGGTCACGGGTCACCGTCTAAGTCGACAGGTGGATTCGCGGCGTCGGTCACGGCAATTACAAACGCATTTGGCGACCCAACGCGACGAGCGATCTATTTGTACGTCCGAGGGGTTGATGACGGTGTCACAGCCGCCGAGGTGGCCTCAGAGTTCGACCTCCATCCCAATGTGGCGCGCCATCATCTTGACAAGTTGGCATCGGGTAGTTATGTCGATGTGGCGGTCGTTCGCCCGCCAGGTGGCGGAGCTGGTCGGCCATCAAAGCGTTATTCGGCAGCGGCTGAATTGCCCATGAGCGAGTTCCCGGTTCGCAGCGACGACTTGGTGCTGAGCTTGCTTGGCAAGACGCTTGCTTTATTGCCGACGCATCAGGCAGAAGTCATTGCTGAAGAAGTTGGCCAAGAGTACGGCCGAGCCATGGCCGCGGCCCTCACAGGTTCCGATCTTGAGGCTGGTCAGCGCAGTCTTCGTTCGGCAGTGCAAGCGGTCGCTGATGCTCTCACCGCTCACGGTTTTGCAGCCCACACCGAAAAGCGCAATAACCAGTTGCAAATCATCAATAATCACTGTCCCTTTGGTGATGTGGCGATTGAGCATCCAGTGATTTGTGCGGTCGATCGTGGCATGGTGAAAGGGATGTTGAGCGTGCTTTATGGCGACGCCGACGTGTCAACCATGGAATCGTTGGCGCAGGGCAATACTTTTTGTGCCACTGCCGTCTGACGTGAAACCCGCGGGGGCGGTAGCGTCTCACCTACGTAGTTGGCAGCAGATTCTGCCGACATCGCTTTAACAGGAGGCATATCGTGGACATTCGTATCGGCGTTACCCAAGCCGCTCGAGAGATTTCGTTGGAGCAGGCTGATGACGAGCGCGATGCCACAAAGGCCAAGGTCGAAGCCGCCTTGTCGGGTGCCGTTGATGTTTTGTGGCTTGTTGACAAAAAGGGTCGCACCATCGGTGTGCCATCCGCCAAAATCGCGTACGTTGAAATCGGTTCTGTGGAAGGAGATCGCCGCATCGGCTTCGGCGGATGACGCACTTCTCTGTTTTCAATCGTCGGGTATGACTCGGCGCGGGTCGGTTTTCGGGCAGACTCGTAGGTATGGCAACCCTTGCCGAACTTCTTCGCCAACACACTGAACTTTCCAAAGACGACAGCGCCCATTTGCAACAGTTGATCGGTGAATGGGGCATGCTTGCCGATCTGTGCTTCGCCGACATGATCTTGTATCTTCGCAATCTCGACGGCGATTGGGTCGTTGGGGCGCAAGTTCGTCCTGCGACTGGTCAAACCATTTATCAGAGCGACCTCGTTGAGTCCTCGGCCAACCCAGCCGAATCTGAGTTGTTGAATCGCGCATTGTCTACTGGCGCGATTAGTGAAGGTGAATTGCATAAGCACGAGATGTTCGATTCAGTTCATGTTCTCGCGATTCCAGTTCGCGGCACTGATGGACCTATCGCGGTCTTGACCCGCGAGTGGTCGTCTAAAACCAGTCGTCAACCGGGCGAACTTGAACGCACGTATCTGTCGATCTTCCAGCGCATTGCCGAGATGATCACCGAAGGGACCTTTCCGTTCCGAGGACGTGCCGCCGACTTGAGCGCTGCCCCCCGTGTGGGTGACGGAGCGGTTGTGTTGGACGAAAATGCCATCATCCGTTACGCATCTCCGAATGCGGTTTCGGCACTTCACCGAGTCGGGATCACCGCAAATGTTGTCGGGCAATCGTTAAGCGAACTTGGTTTCGCCGATAGTCCGGTACGTCAGGCATTTGAACGGTTTGAACCAGTCATCGAAGAGTTTGATCAGACTTCCGATGTCACCTTACTCGTACGTTGTATTCCGATCATTTCAACCGAAGTTATTACGGGCGGAATGTTGCTCATACGCGACGTCACCGAAGTGCGTCGACGTGACCGAATGCTGTTGTCGAAGGACGCGACGATTCGAGAGATTCACCACCGAGTGAAAAATAACCTGCAGACAATTTCTTCACTCTTGCGATTGCAAGCCCGCCGTCTTGAATCTCCAGAGGCGAAAGCAGCAGTCCAAGAGAGTGTGCGACGTATTCGCACCATTGCTCTCGTACACGAAACGTTGTCTCGCGAAACAGGCGAAGATGTTGCGTTCATTGAAATTGTGCGACCACTGATGCGCTTGGCCGAAGAAGGATTGCAGTCGCCAGATCGACCCGTGCGATTTATTGTGCAGGGCGATGGCGGACGATTGCCAGCAACGATTGCGACACCACTTTCGGTGGTGCTGACTGAACTCTTGCAAAACGCGGTTGATCACGGGTTCCCCGAGGGAAGCGACGGCGGAACCGTCGTCGTGCAACTGGGCGGTGGCGATGATGAAATTCGAATCAAGGTCATCAACGATGGTCGGGGTTTAGACCCGTCTTTTGATTTGAACGGTGCGACTGGGCTCGGGTTGTCGATCGTGCGAACTTTGGTAACGACTGAGCTCAACGGCTCAATTTCAATTCGCGCTGGCGCACCTGAGGATTTTGTTGCAGTAGGAATTGAGGCTCATCGCCGCGGCGATGGAACAGTTGTTGACTTGCGCCTACCGCGCTAAACCGAAAACTTCTCAGGAAGCGAACGAACGAGCTGCCAACTGGGCAGCGCGATGACGTGCAGCAATCTTGCGACGAATGTCGCGACGCTCTTCCTCGGAGGTTCCGCCCCAGACACCAGAGTCTTGGTTGGTTTCGAGTGCGAACTCAAGACAGCTCACTTGAACTGTGCATTCGTTACAGACTTGCTTTGCTCGGTCAATTTGTAGAAGCGCTTGACCGGTTGTTCCTATTGGGAAAAACAGATCGGGATCGGTGTCACGGCAAACGGCTTCATCGCGCCATGAATAATCAGCGGAACCAAGTGCAAGTGAAGAGGCAAGGATTGACACGGTGTGCTCCAGGCAAGTTAGGGGGTGAGGGGTTGTATAACTGACAGAAAATTCAGATGCCTGAATGAACTGACAGTCTGAATGAACTGACTGTTCAAGGTTGGCAAACAACAGATGAACACGCAAGGGGTCAGGTCATATTTTTTCGTCACAGGACAAATTTTTTTCGAACATAAAAAATATAAATGTTCTTGTAGGTGTGTAATTAGAGTTAACTCAAGGTATGGGAATTCAGGTACTCGCTCACCGTGGTGCATCGGCCGACGAGAAGGAAAACACAATTTCTGCCTTTAAACGTGCAGTTTTGCTGGGTTCTGATGCTGCGGAGCTTGATGTGCGACGAACTCTCGACGGCGTTTTGGTCGTACATCACAATGCGACACTCGATGACGGGCAAATCATTTCGCAAGTCAAATATTCGGAATTGCCCGACCATGTGTGCACGCTTGATGAAGCACTTGATGCATGCGTGCCGATGTGGGTCAACGTTGAAATCAAGAATGACCCCAAAGACCCCAACTTTGATGCGAGCGAATCAATTGCTGATCAAACCATTAATTGCCTTGAACGACGTCCCGAAGGAGATGACCGTTGGTTGATTTCTTCGTTCCGTCGCGAGACCATTGATCGTTGTCAACAACTTCGACCGACCATCGCAACTGCATGGCTAACAATTGGTGTTCGTCCCGAAGAATTCAACTTGGTGTTACCTGACCTCGTGAAGAGTGGGCACAGTGCGTTACATCCTTGGGTCAATTTTGTAACTCAAGAAACTGTTGACGCATGCCACCAACATGGTCTCGCACTAAACACATGGACCTGCGACGATCCGAAGAGAATGGCAGAACTTATTGCTTGGGGCGTTGACGGAATTTGTACCAACGTTCCTGATATCGCACTGCAAGTACGCGATCAGTCTTCAAGTATTTGATCAGCAGGCTGAACGGGGAAAAGTAATTTCACTGCCTCTGGCACGTGCCTGAAATGCAAACGCGTTGATTCACCCAGGTAGTCGCCGTCTACTTGATACGGAAATGGTTCGGCATTTTCAACGATGAGTTCGTGCACATCGTTGAAACATGCAACGTGCTTGCTCGGAGTGACTCCGCCACCTTTCAGTGCGCCGGCGAGTGTGCGAATAATCGCGATGGCTGACATCGTGCGGAAAGTCACTGCAACTAATGGTTTGTCAAGGCCGGCTGCTGGTGACAAATCAAGAGGACGATTACCCAAGAACGAATATGGATTCGTATTCAGAACAATAGTGAAGTAACCGTCATCAACGAAACGTGATGGGTCGTAGTTGAGGTTCTCATTGTCAGTGAGTCCACCAGGACCACCGATCGCCGAATCAGCAGCAACGCTGAAATGCGGATGATGACGATCGTATTTGTTGAGCCACGTATGTAACGCTGCGTAAATGAAAAGTGGATGCCCCGCCCAACGTTTCAGTGATGCACGCGTTTCGACAGTGCGCACGACGGCAGCGTCGTAACCGATGCCGGTATGGAAACAAAAGAAACGACCGTTGACGCGACCAAGACCGATGGGACGAATATTCGCCTCGGGATCTTCGAGGCCGGCAACGAGCAATGTGGCTGCAGCAACGGGGTCATTGGGGAGACCGATGGTTCGCGCAAAAACATTGGTGCTTCCACCAGGCAAAACGCCTAGGGCAGTTTCGGAGCCAGCAACACCGGTCGCGACTTCATTGAGAGTGCCATCGCCACCAAACGAAATCACCAGATCAATTCCCCGGTGGGCGGCGTCTTGGGCAAATCGGGTGGCATGGCCACGGCGATTGGTCTCAACGATCTGGACATCGTGTTGCCGCGACAAGGCTCGATGCACGATGACCGTGTTTCGCGCCGTGACCGAGGAGGCAAAGGAGTTGACGACCAGCAGAATCCGCACCGCCTGAGACCGTACCAGCCCATTTAGCGAGGAGTTGAGCCGACGCCTTGATGGGTAGGTCGGGAGTCACTTATTTAGATGTCAGAAGGGTTGTGTGAAACCGTGCACAAGGCGCAAGAATGGCGAACTATGAACGTAATCGTCTGTGTGAAGCAGATCCCCGACCCCGCCAACCCCGGAGCCCTTGACGCCTCGTCAAACACGCTCAAGCGCGAAGGCAAATTGATCCTTGACGAGTCCGACAGCTACGGCGTTGAAATGGCCTTGCAGTTGGTTGATGCAGCCGGCGGCGGTGAAGTCAGCTTGGTGTCGATGGCACCGAACAGCGAGACCGCTGGTTTGCGCACCGCCCTCGCGATGGGTGCAACTAAAGCAGTGCTCGTTTCTGATCCGGCATTGCAGGGTTCAGACGCACTCACGACCGCAAAGATTTTGGCTGCGGCGATTCAGCGTTTGGGTGGCGCCGATTTGATTATCGCTGCGACCGAATCAAGCGATGGTTACACCGGAACAGTTCCCGAGCAACTCGCTGAAGTTCTCGGATTGCCTTCGGTAACTTTCTCAAAGAAAGTTGCGATTGAAGGCGGAGTGCTCAAGGCCGATCGTCAGACCGAAGATGGTTATGACGAAGTGACCTGCCCACTGCCCGCCCTCATTTCAGTGACCGCTGGTGTTGTTGAGCCTCGTTACCCAAGCTTCAAAGGCATCATGGCTGCAAAGTCAAAGCCAGTTGATGAAGTAACTGCTGCCGATCTTGGCGTGACTCCGGTTGGCTGGGCTGGCGCTGGTCAGCAAATCAGCAACGTTGCACAGGCCGAGGCTCGTGCTGCTGGTGAAGTCATCGAAGATGACGGCGAAACATTCGGCAAGATCGTGACCTTCCTCGAAGGTTTGAAGGTGATCTGAAAACCGTTCGCGGTTTGATGATCAACAACTACAACAACTTAACGACGACAAAGAACGAGAACGGACAGAACAATGGGAATTAGCAACATTTGGGTTTTTGCTCAGGTCGCAAATGGCGCACCAACTTCAGGTTCACTTGAATTGGTGACCAAGGCCCGCACTCTTGGCGGATCAGTGAGCGTGTGGGTTGCCGGTGACGGTGCCTCGGTCGCTGGTGCACTTGGCGAATACGGCGCAAGCAAAGTTTTCGCAGTTGACTACGGCCAGAACTTGGCAGGCGTTGCCGTTGCTTCGGCAATGAAGGCCACGATTGACGGCGGCGAATCGCCCGATCTCGTCATGTTCCCGCAGTCATACGAAGGCCGCGATGTGATGGCTCGTTTGTCGGTCAAGCTCGGTCGCACCGTGCTCACCAATAGTGTTGACATTGAAGTCGCTGGAGATTCAGTTTCGGCTACCACGCCAATCTTTGGTGGCAACACTTTGGTCACGACAACCTTCACCGGTGGTGCTCCGTACTTGGCAGCATTCCGCCCGAAGTCATTCAACCCCGAAGCTTCAGGTGGCGCCGCCGCTGCAGTGCAGGCCGTCAGCGTGCCCGATCTCGGTGCGACCGGAACCGCCAAGGTCACCGCAGTGCATGTTGAAGAGACGACTGGTCCCAAGCTCGATGAGGCCAACGTGGTTGTGTCGGGTGGACGTGGACTTGGTGAAAGCGCCAACTACGCAATGATCGAGACTTTGGCCAAGTTGCTCAAGGGTGCGCCTGGCGCATCACGTGCAATCGTGGACGCGGGATGGGTTCCGTACAGCTACCAAGTCGGCCAGACCGGCAAGGTTGTCAAGCCCAGCGTGTACATCGCTGCGGGTATATCGGGCGCAACCCAGCACATGGTGGGTATGAAGGGTTCTAAGAACATCATCGCCATCAACAAGGACAAGGAAGCGCCGATCTTCGGAATTGCTGACCTCGGAATCGTGGGCGACGTTCACAAGGTGCTGCCCAAGCTCATCGAAGCCCTCCAAGGTCGCTGACCCCAATTCTCCCACTTTAGAATTTGGTTGCTGCTAGGCGGTAGCCAGCTTCCAAAGCGGTCGTTTTTTGCCACTCTGTACAAATAGTCGCGCTCAGCGCGCATATTTGTACAGAGTGGCGTTATTTGTGGGGTTAGCTAGCGGGGTCGTGGGCGAGGAGAGCAACTGCGATGTCGTTATCGGGATCCTCGGCGGCCAGGGCCAATTCATAGGGATAATGACCCCCCGTATCGACTCGGAACCAACGCAAGGCCCGAGCGGTGTCACCCACTTCGTGAGCCAAATCGCCAGCTTCTCGTAGTTCGTCCCAATCTTCGGTATAGCCACCTATCGCTGCGAGCAACCACCACACGCCGAAGCGACCGAGCGCGGCGCCACGCCGACGACCGTGAGTGCCCCCCGAAGACCCAGACCATGCCAACCATTGCACTGCCTGTTCAGTGGTCAACTGTGTCATCCGAAAAGAGTGATATCCCAAAGCACTCATTGCATCATTAACTGTTCCATCAACCACAACTGATGTCGCCTGACCGCCAGATGATGATGTCCAAGGTTCAACCAGGGATCGCAACGCATCACGGACAAATGGATCGTCAACAATCATGTCCTCGAAAAATTCATCAGCCTTGATATCGGTCCATTCATGTCGCCAGACATCACTTGGGGAAGGTGCATCAATTCCATTATCTGAATACGTCGCAACTGGATAGGTGGGTTCCCACGGTTGAAGTTCGAGCGGAAGATCCAAAACATCAAGCACGTCGCCGACCGAGGCGCGATCAATGACTTCACCACGAATCGCACGCTCGTGAGCGATGAATGCCGAGCGCGGTCCAGCGACGAGCAATGTTTGCAAGTCATGCCACGAATGATTCTGTGCAACGACCTCAGTCAACGGACCAATCGTAAAACGGCCGGCATCTTCTTGTAAAACCTTGGCCGCCCACTCAGTGCTTGCATGTAACGCCAAACGGTATTCGGCCAAAGTCGCAGCTGGCCACACTTGGCGACCAGTCTGTGTTGCCAGTTGAGCACGTTCGCGAATACGAAAGAGACCTTCCCAATCGCGTGTCTCGCACCGAGCATCAATCAGTCGTACCAATCCATCAAGATCAGACCGATCAATGAGCGGGTCAAGATCTTCGTCATGCATGATTATTCGCCACAAGTCTTGGGTGTAAGTGTTTAGACCATTGGCCAGGGGTAGCGGTGGCCAGATGCATCAATGGGGAACATACCACCTTGGGCGAGCATTGCAGCCCGCTCGATCATCGCTTCAATTTCATCGGCATCAAGAAGTGCTGCCACTTCAAGTGGTGGGTGATCAACAACACGTTGAATTTTCTCTAACAAATTTGGGGCAATTGCTTCTCCGCCGAACTCCCAAATCACCGTGCGCAATTTGAACTCGGCCGAAAAACACAAACCTTGATCGATTCCCCAGATGCGATCGTCACTGTCAATGAGGCAATGTCCACTTTTGCGGTCAGTGTTGTTGGCAACAATGTCAAAAGCCGCCATATTGCGAAACTGATCGTGCAGGTCTTCGCGCGATTCGTACAACGTGAAGTAGTGCTCTTCAAAACGGGCATCAATGAACCATTGCAAAGAACCAATTCCAAAAGGACCATCTCGTTCAATGGTTGGCGGGATGACGTTAACTTCCATGGCTTCAGACAAAAGATAGGCAGCTACCTCGCGTTGATACAGCCCTGATGGAAAATCCCACAGCGGTCGTTCACCGCGCAGTGGCTTGTAAATACCTTGACCGACTTGATCACCAAGTGACAGCTTCACCAGAAAAGTTGCGTTGCTGCTGTATGGCATGCGACCTTCGACTTCAATGTCGCCGTGCTGCAGTAAATCCAAAATATTCATGATGACGATTCGAACAAGTCAGTTCATTCGTGGGCAAAAGTGGCCGTCGGTGTTGATGGGCAGTCCGCAAAATTCACAGTCGGGGCGACCAGCAGAAACGATGCGATCAGCATTGTCGCAAAATGCCATTGCTTGGGCGCGTGTCATGCTGATTCGTGCTCGTGCCCCAGGGATGTTCTCCATGGGGTCATCGTTGTCATCATGGTCATTGTCATCATCTTCGAACTCATCGTCATCATTTTGTGTGAGCGGAGCGAATTCTTTGAGATGTAAAACAAAGTCATCATTTTCGCGGTTGAACTCAAGTGCAACGGCCCCTAAAACAAATGCTTCTTGAATTGGTTCAGTGAGTTGCATCACCGAGCGAGGGGGTTGACCTTCGGGGATTGGCAAGTGGGCGAGGGCACGACGAAGGTATTTTGCGATCGCTGCCACTTGTTGCTTTTCACTTCTGATGGTCACTGTTCGAGCACCTGCTCGCGCCTGTATGTAGAACGTGCGTTGTCCGGGTTCACCGACAGCCCCCGAAGTAATGACATCGACAAAATCAAAATCAGCGAAAAAATCCATGTTCTATCTCATGAAGGGCGAAGATCGCCGAGCGATCCTCCGGTGGAGTTGACGTTGAGAACGATCGGTCCTCCAACGGTATATGCAATTGCCGAAACTGAACAGGTGCTGATGACGATCCGTTGGAAAAGATCAATGTGCGTGCCCATGGCATGAGCAACCGCCGCTTTGATGGGATCGGCGTGAGAAACGCAAACAATGACCCCGCCTCGATGTTGCGCAGCCAAACGATCAATTGCTGAAACCATTCGTGTTTGCATTTCGGTGAAACTCTCACCATTCGGGAAACGAAAGGTTGATGGTGCGCGTTGCACAGTTGACCATTCGGGAAGCTTCATGAGTTTGCCGAGTTCGGCTCCGGTCCAATCACCGAACTCGCATTCAAGTAGACCCTTATCAATTTTTGTGCGAAGACCGAGTGCCTTGGCAATAGGCGCAGCAGTTTCGCGAGCGCGTTCAAGAGGAGATGCATAAATCGCATCAACTTTTTTCAATCCAGCGATACGTTCGGCAACCGCTTCGGCTTGTTTGATTCCGACGTCAGCGAGATGCAGTCCGGTGGCGCGACCAGGCAAGAGTTTCCCAGTCGTCGGAGTTTGTCCATGACGAACGAGCAACACCAATGTTGACGATGGTGGGGCGGTTTTCGTTGTCTTTTTGGCAGTCATAACATGTGCCAACCTAGTGGCATTTCAAAGACTTTGCCCTGTCAGCGCTCAAGTGCGATTCGAGTTGCAGTCGCTGCTTGTGTAATTGCTGCGGCACCGTCGTCGACAAATTGGCTCATTGAAAAGAATCCATGGACCTGTCCGTAATAGCGCGTTAACGAACATGAGACGCCGGCCTCATTAAGGCGATTGGCGTATTGCTCGCCTTCGTCGCGAAGCGGATCGTATTCGGCGGTAATGACGATGGCGGGCGGTGCCGAGGCCAAGATCACCGCGTCAGCGAATAGAGGCGAGACTCGTGGATCTGTCGGCGAACCAATGGATCCGCTGAGATAGTGATCACAGAACCACTTCATGCCACCAGCCGTTAAGCGAAAACCTTCGCCGTTATCGATGTAACTTTGTGAACTACGCGTTGCATCGGTGACTGGGTAAATCAACATCTGAAATTTCAGTGGCACGGGTTGCAAGTTGGCAACTGCTGCCGCCAAGTTTCCTCCAGCAGAGTCGCCGCCGACTGCGATACGCGACGCGTCAATGCCTAGTTCACTGGCATGAGCGTGCGCCCAACGCAATGCAACGACGCAGTCATTTAAGGGCTCAGGAAATGCGAACTCGGGAGCGAGACGGTAGTCAACTGAGAGCACCGCGTGACCCATTGATTGTGCCAGTTTACGACACACATCATCGTGGGTATTGATACTTCCAAGCACCCAACCACCACCGTGGTAAAACACGAGCAAACCGACGTCAGTGCGATTATTCGGACGATACAAACGAGCTGGCACACCATCAGCGTCAACATCGCGAATTTCGTGAAGCTCAACCATTGAAGGAGCAGTCATCAGTTCCATACCGGCGCGAGCGGCGACTGGTTCTTGAGTTTCAAGTGCGGGAGCATTGAGTTGCTCGAGAGCGACGAGTAGTGCTGCGGTTTGTGGGTGAAGTGCCATGGCAATATCTTGCCATTGACGAGCCTTCTACTTCTTCTTGAGACTGTTTTCGCTTCCGGCAAAGAGTCTTTTGAGATTTGGGACATGACGCCACACAACAAAGGCGCATAAGCCAACACCGGTCAGAACTTCTCCCACTGGCCGACCGATGATGATTTGTGAAACAGGAAGACCGATCGCGATCGCCAATGAACCAAGGGATGCCTTCTTAGTGATCTTTGCCGTGATGAGCCAGAGCAATGTCATCGCCACGCCAAGAAGCGGGTACAGCGCGATCATTCCGCCGCCGGCTGTCGCAACACCTTTGCCACCTTTGAACTTTCGCGTGACCGGGAAAACGTGGCCGACAACAGCTGCGCACGCCAAGGCCAGCGCTCCGGCGTATCCAGCGATCCAAAAACCTATGCCCACCGACACTGCGCCTTTGAGTCCATCCAAGACGAACACCAAAATGCCAAGCTTGCGACCAAGTAACCGACCGACATTTGAAGCCCCCGGATTTCCCGAACCAGAAGTCGTGATATCGATGCCGCGACTTCGAGCAATCAAAACTGCACTGGGGAAAGTTCCGAGCATGTAGGCAGCGGGTATAAGGAACAAAATGGCAATCACTGGTTCTATCTTTATGGCTCGCACCAGGCGAATGGCGGACTATCACGCACTCAAGATTGTGGGCATGGGTATCGCGCGGGCACGCGCGTGAGATGGGTACTCTGCCATCAATGTCTGATGTCCCGAATTACGGTGAAAACGCGCCCCGAATACGGCGCAGCACCTCAACGTCGGCCTTTGGCGCATCAAAACGTGAGGGTCATGATGCATCGGCTTTTTATGCGCGTTTTCGAACACCAGATATCTCGGCAGATGAGACATTGGCAGATCCATTAACGGTCGATCCAGTTCGTAATCAGATCTTCGTTGGCGATTCGCGTGATATGTCGCAGATCCCCGATAACTCAGTGGGACTTGTCGTTACCTCGCCGCCGTACTTCGCGGGTAAGGCCTATGAAGAGGCCTTGGGTGAAGGACATATCCCAGCCGACTATGTTAAGTATCTCGAGATGCTCACTGACGTATTCGCCGAGTGCCGTCGTGTTCTTGAACCTGGTGGGCGGATCGTTGTCAACGTTGCCAATTTGGGACGGCGGCCGTTTCGTTCGCTCGCCTCTGATATCACCACGATCTTGCAGGACGAGCTTGGACTGTTGTTGCGTGGTGAAGTCGTGTGGTTGAAGCAACGGGGCTCTTCAGGGAGTTGTGCGTGGGGATCTTTCAGGTCAGCGACGAACCCAGTGTTACGCGATACAACCGAGCGGTTGATCATGGCGAGCAAAGGTCGATTCGATCGAGCGATCTTGCCAGCGAAGCGTGCCAAGCGAGGTTTTCCTTCGGTGTCAACTTCGACATCGGACGAATTTGTTGAGGCCACGATTGATGTGTGGGAAATACAACCCGAAAGTGCAACTCGAGTGAATCACCCTGCGCCGTTTCCAGTCACTCTTGCCGAGCGGTGTATCGACTTGTACTCATTCAAAGGTGATCTCATTCTTGATCCATTTATGGGTTCTGGTTCGACAGCAGTTGCAGCAGCGCGTTTATCGCGTTCGTTCGTTGGTTTTGACACTGATGAGAATTACGTTGCTCGGGCTTTGAATCGTGTAGTCAACGAAGGTCAACCGCGAACCGATACGGAAAATCGTTCAATACGCGATGTCGTCGAAGAGATTCTGACGAGCAACGGATTTAACAGAATTGTGTGGGGAGCTCGCATGCTGACGGGTTTTGAAGCCACCGGTCGAGCAATTCGCAATGATGGTTCAACAATTATCTTTGACATCGCTGGTGGACTGACAAATGTGCGGCCGGGGTTGTCTCGTGGCGATTTATTGTGGCGGGCGATCGGCCGCGGTGCAGTGATTGCCGGACTGGAACCGCACACTCCCTTCATCATTTTTACGTCGGGGCTACCTGAGAAATTGAGTGGCGGTAACGCACTGGCAATGGTCGTGGGACCGGGTCGGCCGATTGCTGCGGTGATAGACGTCCGCAATCAAGAAGCAGCCCAAAATCACCCCGCCTTGGGTAAATAAACCACCGTAAACGGGGGGTTTTCTCGGCCAATGGTTTAGAGGGCGAGGGCAGCGCGGCGGGCTTCGAGGATTGCTTCAAGAATTGTTCGCGGTGCAACACAGTCGCCTACTTGAACCGAACCATCAATTGGAGTCGTCGGCAATCTGAATCCTGCATCGACAACAGCAGCACATTCAATTTCGGCAATTTCACCCGAGAAACGATCTTGGACACGAACAACAAAAAGTGAATCGCGTTTGGTCACTGCACGCACCACACTGCGTCGTTGAATACGAACTCCTCGTTGCGCGAGGCGCACATTGGCTGGTGCTAAATCACCAGTGCGCGACAACTCGTTGCCCGCAATATTGTCGGGTGTTACCAAAATCGCTCGCTCGCCAAGTTCTTCGGCAAGCGCAACTCCGATGGGTCCGCCAATAGGGTCAAGAATGACTACTACGCCAGTCTCTGGAAGTGCTGAATTTCCACGACGAATTTCAGCAATGTCAAGAACTTCGGTGCCGGATGTAATTTCGTATTCGCTGACGCCACGTTGAGCTCCCGTGGCTTGAATAACTACTTGAAAATTGGGCAACGAAGACGAATCAAATTCGTGATTGAGCTCGACTTGAACTCCGAGCCTTTCAATTTCAGATTGCAACCAGGCAACTAATGGTTGGCCCGGACCAGCGATTGCAGCAACACCACCAATTCGAGATGACTTTTCAACAATGGTCACAGAATGACCACGTAATGATGCGACGCGAGCAGTCTCAAGACCAGCAACACCCGCACCGATCACAGTGATGTGTCGGGGGGAACTGGCTGGTTGATACCAATCGGGATCTTGCGATTCGTGTCCAGAAGTTGGCTCGGCGATACAGGTCACGATCGGATTACGGGCGTCGCGAACTTGGCAGGCCTGATTACAGCGAATACATGGGCGAATTTGATCGTGCTGTCCATTTTTGATTTTTTGCACGAGATCTGGATCGGCGATTTGCGCGCGAGTCATCTCAACCGCATCACACACACCGTCGTTAATGGCCCATTCGGCTTGACCGACATCAATAATTGAGCCTTGCAAAAAGAGTGCTGTGGAATCGGGTAAGACAGCACTTAACGCACGACAGGTGTCAACGTTGAAACCGGTTGGTTCATGAAAGTCAGGTCGAGTTTTTTCAGCAGAGAAAATTGAGCCTCGGACAACAACGACGTAATCAATACCCAGCTCGCAGAGTTCGCGAGCGATTTCGGGAGCCATCTCAGGTGTAATTCCGGCCCACGGAGCAAGTTCATCACACGACAACCGCAAACCAACAATTGCATCAGGACGGATCGCAATCGCTGCATTGCGTACTGCATGGACAACTTGTCGGGCGAACAACATACGATCTGCGTATTCATCGCCGCGCTGATTGGTGAGACCCGACAAAAACTGACGAACCAAACTGTGTTGGCCAGCGTTGATCTCAACACCATCACACCCAGCACCGATTGCGAGACGAGTGGCTTCACCAAAACCCTCAATAACCGCCACAATGTCGTCGTGTTCCATCCACTTTGGAACTTCACGTGAGTTAACTTCGGGCACACGTGAAGGTGCCCACAGCGGTTGTTGCGAATAAGCCGAAGAGCCCTGTCCGCCGGCGTGGTCGAGTGATGCGATGACGAGGGAGCCATGGTGGTGGCAAGCCTTGGCGATATCGGCCCAACCTGACGTGCAACGACTGGCAAGTGGTGCGCGCTCGTATGGCCAATCACTGTCGTGAACGCTTGCACCTTCAACAACGATGACTCCACATCCACCGATAGCGCGGCGTTCGTAATACGCAACATGGTCATCAGAGAATGAACGTTCGTCGGTACCCAAATTGGTGACATGAGGTCCGAACATCACCCGATTGGGTGCGGTACGAGAACCGATAGAAAGCGGATTCACTATGGACATCGGTTACAGTCTCGCCGATTTTGGACGAAATCGGAAACTTTTCGTCGAGGTATTTTCTGACTGAATTAATTGGCCGTTGAAACCGGCAACTTCTTTCGCGTCAGAGAGACGGACTTTGAGTGATCCATACTCGGCTTGGGTTCTGAACCGCGCGCGATGATTGAAAGTGCTTCGTCGGCATCGCCGCCCACACATTCGGGGTCGGGTCCGTCAAGTGGAAGTCCGGTGAAGAACTTTGCGGCCATACATCCGCCCTGACATGCGTCGAAAGCACCACACGATGCGCACGCGCCGGCAGATTGTGGTTCACGCAATGACAAGAACAAATCGCTTTGTTTCCACACTTTGGCAAAGCCACCTTCGTCGCGCACATTGCCGGCTTTGAATTCATCGTGAATGACGAATGGGCAGGCGTACACATCGCCGATGGGGTCGATGAGACACACCACTCGTCCAGCGCCACACATGTTGAGTCCGGGAAGTGATTCACCGAGAGCATTGAGGTGGAAGAACGAGTCACCAGTTAGAACATTTTCGCCGTGCTTCAACAACCAGTTGTAAATTTCGCGTTGTTGTGCATTGGTCGGATGAAGTTCGTGCCAAGTATCAGCACCACGACCAGCGGGGCGCAAACGGGTGATACGTAACTGCGCACCGTAATGGTCGGCCAATGCTTTGAACTGATCGAGTTGCGAAACGTTATGGCGAGTCACGACAACCGAAATTTTGAATTGTCCGAAGTTGGCGGCCTTCAGATTTTCCATGGCCCGAATAGCCATGTCATACGAACCCTCGCCACGAATGGCGTCGTTGGTGACAGCGTCAACGCCGTCAAGGCTGATCTGGATATCGAGATAATCCATAGCCGCGAGACGACGGGCTTTCTCTTCATCAATGAATGCGCCGTTAGTACTGAACTTCACACCGATGCCATTAGCAACTGAGTATTCAAGTAGTTCAAAAAAGTCACGGCGCACCATCGGTTCGCCGCCACCGATGTTGATGTAGAACACCTGTAGGTCACGCAAATCGTCGAGAATCTTTTTCGCTTCTTCGGTTGAGAGTTCGCGCTCATCACGCTGACCGCTTGACGACAAGCAATGCACACATTGCAAGTTGCACGCATAGGTGAGTTCCCAAGTGAGGCAAATAGGGGCATCAAGGCCCCGCTTCATTTCTTCAACTAGCGATTTTGCGCTCACGCACGACCTCCGATGTTTCGAGCGATGACAAGGCTGCAACAAATGACGGCCAACGCTCTGGGGCTACTCCGCATGCAGCCAATGTTGACTGCACGTCGGGATGTGAATTAAGTGATTGCACCACGGTGACGACGTCGGGGTGCTTCAGGAAAATCAGCCGGCGATTGCCGTAGTGATATGCCAACGCGCCAAATGTTTCGGGACGAACTGCCACTTGCGGGTGAATCTCAAGAACTGATTCGAGAGCGACGGACATGACGTTCTCGGTTGCCGTGAAAGCGGGGCTCAGTAGACGCCGCACATGCCATCGATGGAAATTTCCTCGATGAGCAGTTCGGCTTCAATGGCGGGAGCATCCCCAACTACATGGGCGACGGGGGACTCTTCGATGACAGAAGTATCTGCGGTGACAATCGGGCTTTCCATGCATAGAAGCGTACAACGCTCTGGCTCACGAGCGACTACCGTTCTCCTGATCTGATATGAATATAATCGGGTCATCGACACGATGACCAACTAGTCACGGGGGTGCACATGAAATCTAAGGCCGCAATTTTGTGGGAAACCAATAAGCCCTGGAGTGTTGAAGAGATTGAGCTTGACGATCCCAAAGCCGGTGAAGTACTTGTCGAAATGAAGGCATCCGGAATGTGCCATAGCGACGAGCACTTGATGACGGGCGACCTTCCTTTTGCGCTGCCGATCATTGGTGGCCACGAGGGCGCGGGAATCGTGCGCAAAGTTGGCGAAGGCGTTAGCTGGCTCGCCCCAGGCGACCACGTGGTCTTTGGTTTTATTCCGTCGTGCGGACGTTGTCCAAGCTGTTCAACTGGACACCAAAACCTGTGCGACCTTGGTGCGCTTATGGGCGGTGGACGCCAAATCACTGACGGCGGCTCACGTCACCATGCCCGAGGTCAAGAACTGGGTCTGATGTGCCTGCTCGGTACCTTCGCCCACCACACCGTGGTCAACGAAGCCAGTTGCATCAAGGTGGACAACGACCTGCCATTTGACAAGGTCTGCCTCTTGGGCTGCGGAGTGGTGACGGGCTGGGGTTCGGCGGTGTATGCGGCCGAGGTTAAGCCTGGCGATACGGTTGCGGTTGTTGGCGTCGGCGGAATCGGTGCTAACGCCATTCAGGGTGCTCGTTTGGCTGGTGCGAAGCGCATCATCGCCATCGACCCTGTTGAGTTCAAGCGCGAAAAGGCCATGGAATTTGGCGCGACCCACACTGCCGCGTCAATGACTGATGCGGTGGCGTTGCTTCAAGAAGTTACCTGGGGAACTATGGCGAACAAGGTCATCTTGACCATGGGCGTCGGTTCGGGGGCCCTCATGGCTGAAGCAATGGCGTTGGCCTCAAAGCGGGGACGAGTGGTCGTCACCAACATCCACCCCGCCATGGAAATGGGTGTCACGATGAACCTACTCGACGTCACCTTGATGGAAAAGCAAGTGGTCGGTTCGCTGTTTGGTTCGGGCAACCCCCGGGCCGACATTCCCAAGTTGGCTGGTTTGTATCGCGAAGGCCAGCTCGATCTTGATGGTCTTGTAACCCGCACCTATTCGCTCGAAGGCGTCAACGACGGCTACGAAGCCATGCGGGCTGGAGAAAACATTCGCGGAGTTCTCGTATACGAGTGAGATCTGACGTGACTCGCCTAGAGCCGTGAGGTTCTAGGCGAGTAGCGTTCTCCCTGTAGGCGCGAAGGACGTGCCACGAAGGGGAGACCGCCATGTCTGGAATCCGTAAGTCAAAGGCCGCCGTATTGTGGGGCTTGAATCAGCAGTGGAAGATCGAGGAAATCGAAATCCACCCACCTAAGACCGGTGAAGTGATTGTTCACTGGCGCGCTGCAGGATTGTGCCACAGCGATGAGCACTTGGTTACCGGCGACTTGGTTCCGCCCGAAGAGTTCTGGCCCCTCATGGGCATTGAAAGTTTCTTCCCGATCATTGGTGGTCACGAAGGTGCTGGCGTTGTTGTTGAAGTCGGACCCGGAGTCACCAGCGTCGTAGTTGGCGATCACGTGTCGGCCTCATTCGTTCCGTCATGTGGACGTTGCCGTTACTGCAGCACCGGTCGTCAGAACTTGTGTGATAACGGTGCCAAGACATTTGTTGGCGGCATGATCACTGATGACACTCACCGTCACTTCGTTAACGGTCAACCCGTTACGTTGATGACCAAGGTTGGCACATTCTCCGAATACGCATGTGTGAGCGAGCAGTCAATCATCAAGGTTGAAAAAGACATCCCGCTGGAGTGTGTTGCACTCGTGTCCTGTGGCGTGGCAACTGGTTGGGGCTCGGCAGCAAATCGCGCCGGCACACAACCTGGAGACACCGTTGTTGTCGTCGGTATCGGTGGCATTGGTATGAACGCGGTGCAAGGTGCACGAATGGCTGGAGCCAAGCGCATCATTGCTATCGACCCAATCGAGTTCAAGCGCGAAAAGGCCATGGAGTTCGGTGCAACTCACACGTTCCCTTCAATGGCTGACGCCATGATGTCGGTGATGGAAATGACATACGGTCAGATGGCCGATCGCGTCATCATGACCCCTGGTGTTTTGCACGGCGAGATGATGACCGAAGCCATGAACTTGGCTGGCAAGGGAAGCACCGTTGTGATTACCGCTATTTCGCCGATGACGAGCGAAACAGCAAACATCAACTTGTTCAACTTGGCGATGTGGAACAAGGAAATCAAGGGAACCATCTTTGGTTCTTTGAATCCTCGTGCCGACATCCCTGCGTTGCTTGACATGTACCGTGCTGGTCAATTGAAGCTTGATGAACTCATCACCAAGACTTACAAGCTTGAAGATATCAACGAAGGTTACGAAGCCATGCGTGATGGCACGAACCTTCGTGGCGTCATTGTCAACGCCTGATTGTCGACACTTCAATGACTCAATCGTCGCGAAGTTCTTTGATCGCGTCGCTCGATGACACTGTCATTGGGCGACGTCGTGAAGTTGAACTAGTAGTCGCAGCACTTGATGCTGATCGGCATGTGTTACTTGAAGGACCCCCTGGAACTGGCAAGAGCACGCTGTTGCGTGCTGTCGCCGAAGGACTGGGTATCGGTTTCGTTTTCGTTGAAGGCAATGCCGAACTGACTCCCGCGCGACTGGTTGGTCACTTCGATCCGGCTCGAGTTCTCACCGATGGTTATGACCCCGATGTGTTTGTTGACGGACCATTAGTGACCGCAATGCGTGATGGCTCGTTGTTGTATGTCGAAGAGATTAATCGCATTCCCGAAGAAACTTTGAATGTTTTGATCACGGTCATGAGCGAAGGCGAGCTCAATGTGCCGCGTTACGGTCGTGTTGCTGCATCATCGGGTTTCCGTTTAGTCGCAGCGATGAATCCGTTTGATGCTGTGGGCACTGCGCGAATTTCTGGCGCGGTGTATGACCGTGTGTGCCGTGTGTCAGTTGGCTATCAAAATGCTGAAGTTGAACAACGCATTGCTGGACGCGGTATGAAGAACCTTCCTGATGGTTGGCTCGACAAGGTTGTTGAGTTGGTGCGTCGAACGCGTACCCACAGTGATCTACGTGTTGGTTCATCGGTGCGTGGAGCCATTGACATGACAGCGGTAACCGTTTCACTTGCAAGCGTGCGCTCACTCACAGTTCTTGATGCGGGCGTCGGACTTGATGCAGCTCTCGTTGCGTTGTCGGGTCGTGTGCGTGTGCGTGAAGGAAGTGTGCGCACTGCTGAAGACATCATCACTGAGTTGTGGAATGAGGTGTTTGCCCCTGCCCCGCAAGGCGAATCGGGAAAAGCGAGCGCCCCAGTGGGGGCGACCCACTAGCCAAAGAAGGTGCTGCTGCCGATGACGCAGTAAATGAGGCATCTAAGAAAACTTTGTCGCGACGTGAGTTGTCACGTAATC